>Ga0222712_10000500_pt1 | contig 51204 bp, 33 predicted proteins | sample C33_657DmetaG_FD_165043 | JGI IMG/M metagenome (GOLD analysis project Ga0222712, IMG submission 165043) | Estuarine water microbial communities from San Francisco Bay, California, United States - C33_657D | ecosystem: Environmental > Aquatic > Marine > Unclassified | place: USA: California... | reverse complement strand
TTCGACGGCCGGACCTACGTCGCCATCAACAACTACCTCGGCGGACAGCAGGCGCTCTGCACCCTGAACGCATCGGCCGACACGCTCGAGCTCGTCGGACACTTCAACGGCCCCGGCCAACCCAAGCTGACCGAACCGGCGATCAACCGCCTACCTGACGGCACCTGGCTGGCGATCTGCCGCCAAGAAAACGGCGACCATAACTACTGGTTCTGCGAGAGCCGGGACGGGAAGACCTGGACGACCGGCGGCGGGAAGGACTTCGTGAAGAAAGGGGCCGCCTCCAAGCCGACCTTCGACCACTTCAACGGCGTCTATTACCTCGGCTGGCAGGAAAGCACCCAGATCGACAAGGTCAGTCGCAGCGTCTTCAACATCGACGTCTCCAGGGACGGCAAGGTCTGGGAGCGCAAATACCGCTTCGAGACCACGAAATCATTCCAGTACCCCACCTTCGTCGAGGCCGGCGGGCGAATCTGGTTCAGCGTGACCCAGGGGGATGCCGACCCCAGCCGCAAGGAACGCATCATGCTCGGCCGCCTAGAGTAATCATTAGCCATCATTAAGGAGTTTTGCCAAAACTCCTCGCAACCATCGGCGATGTCGGGTGTATAAATAGCACCCCCATGCGAACCTTCGCCCCCCTCGTCGCCGCCCTCCTCGGTGGCTGCGCCACCGCCGCTCCCGTCGCGTTCGACAAGCAGACGGTCACCAAGGATTTCGTCGCCGAAGGCTGTGCCGTCGCCGACTTCAACCGCGACGGATACGCCGACGTCGCCGCCGGCCGCTACCTCTGGCTCGGACCGGACTTCAAGCAGAAGACCGCCTACACGCCTGAGCGCAACAATCCGACCGGCCCCAGCAAGACGCCTTACACCGCGGAGACGGGCTACTCCGATTACTTCATCCAGTTCGCCTACGACTTCAATGCCGACGGCTGGCAGGATATCCTCGTCTACGGACTCCCGGGCGAACCCGCCTTCGTCTTCGAGAACCCTCAGGGCAAGGCCGGCGACTGGACCCGCCACAACATCTTCGACGTGGCCGACGGCGAATCTCCCGACCTCGTCGATATAAATGGCGACGGAAAGCCGGAGCTCCTCTGCCACAGCAGCGACCTCGTGAAGCCCGCCAAGGCCAAGGGCGGCAAGTCCGGCGGCCAGTTCGGCTACGTCGAGATCGACTGGAAGAACCCGTTCGCGAAGGGCCGCTTCCGCCCGATCACCCCCAAGTCGCCGGCCAACGACCAGAAGATCTTCAAGTACACCCACGGCTACGGCGCCGGCGACGTCAACGGCGACGGTCGCGTCGACATCCTCGAGAAGGACGGCTGGTATGAGCAGCCTGCGGACACCTCCAAGGACACCGACTGGAAGTTCCACCCCGTCGCCTTCGGCCTGGGCGGCGCTCAGATGTATGTCTACGACGTCAACAAGGACGGCCGCAACGACGTCATCACCAGCATCAAGGCCCACGGCTACGGGTTGTCCTGGTTCGAACAGAACACCGACGGCTCGTTCAAGGAACACGTCATCCTCGGCAAGACGAAGGAAGACAACGCCGCCGGCGCAGGCTTCAGCCAGATCCACGCGATCCAGCTCGCCGACGTCAACGGCGACGGCCTCCTCGACATCGTCACGGGCAAGCGTCGCTGGGCCCACGGCCCCGCCAAGGACGACGAGCCGATGGCGGACCCGGTCCTCTGCTGGTTCGAACTCCAGCGCGACGGCCAAGGCGGCGCCCGCTACGTCAAGCACCTGATCGACGCCGACAGCGGCGTCGGCACGCAATTCTTCAGCGGCAAGGTAAACCAAGACGGCAAGCCTGACATCGTCATCGCCAACAAGCACGGCGTCTTCGTCTTCACCCAGAAGTAACCCCCTACACATTCCCCCTGACGGGGTCAGACCCTATTAATGGGGTCTGACCCCTTTATCTTACCAACCCATGCGTCCCCTGCTCACCCTGCTCTTCGCCCTGACGGCCCTCGCCGCCGACCGGCCCAACGTCCTCTGGTTCATCGTGGACGATATGTCCGCGAACTTCGGGAGTTACGGCGAGACGACCATCGCCACCCCGCACGTCGATCGGCTCGCCAAGGAAGGTGTCCGCTTCAGCCGGGCCTACGTGACGGCGCCGGTCTGCTCCCCCTGCCGTTCCGCATTGGTCACGGGGATGTATCAGACGACCATCGGCGCCCACCACCACCGCAGCGGGCGCGGCGAACTGAAGATCACCCTGCCCAAGGAGGTCACGCCCACGCCGAAGCTCTTCCAACAAGGCGGTTATTATACCTGCATCGGCAGCGGCCTGACCGACCTCGACTTCCGTGGCCTCCCCTTCGGCGCCGGCAAGGGCAAGAAGGCCAAGGGTGGCGCGGGCAGCCGCCTCGGCAAGACGGACTACAACTTCGAATGGGATCCGACCATCTACGACTCGCATGACTGGGCCGGCCGCAAGCCGGGCCAGCCGTTCTTCATGCAGGTCCAGCTGCACGGCGGCAAACTGCGCGAAGGCGCGGAGGCCGGCCGTGTGCAATTCCGCGAGCGCGTCGTCCGCGAACTGGGCGCCGGCACCGATCCCGCGAAGGTCACCTTACCGCCCTACTACCCGCGCGATCCGGTGCTGCTCCAGGACTGGGCCGACTACCTTGACGCCGTCCGCCTGACCGACGCCCATGTCGGCCGCGTGCTCGCCCGCCTCGAAAAGGAAGGCCAGCTGGCGAACACATTGGTCGTCTTCATGACCGACCACGGCATCAGCCACGCCCGCGGCAAGCAGTTCCTTTATGAAGAAGGTGCGCATGTGCCGCTCGTCATCCGCGGTCCCGGCGTCCCCGTCGGCCAGGTCCGCCCTGACCTCGTCGAACACATCGACCTCGCCGCCCTTTCGCTCGCCGCCGCCGGCCTCGGCGTGCCGACATGGATGCAGGGTAAGGATATCCTGGCGACGAATTACGCTCCGCGCTCGGAGGCTTTCTCCGCCCGCGACCGTTGCGACGAGACCACCGAGAAGATCCGTAGCCTGCGCACGGACAAGTTCATCTACATCCGGAACTATCACCCGGAGCGTCCGCACCTGCAGCCCTGCGCCTACAAGGACGGTAAAGCCATCGTACTGCGCCTGCGTGAACTGCACGCCGCCGGCAAGCTTTCGGAACTCAGCAAAAAACTGCTCTTCAGCCCTACCCGTCCGCGCGAAGAACTCTACGAACTCGCCGCCGACCCCCATCAGGTGCGCGACCTCTCGGGCGAGCCGGCCTACGCCGCCGTCCTTGAAGATCATCGCCGCCGGATGGACGCCAAGCTCGTCGCCACCCGCGACCCCGGCCCCGAAAGCATGGCGATGTATGACAGCGACATGAAACCCTATGTCGGCAAGGGCAACCCCGAGGTCGAAAAGAACATCGCCCAGATGAAGAAGTGGGCCGCCGAAGGCAAATAATCCCATGCGCCCCCTCCTCCTCCTCCTGCTCACCCTGACGGCTTCGGCCGCCGAGCGGCCGAACATCGTCGTCATCCTTTCCGACGACTACGGCTACGCCAGCGCCGGCTGCTACGGGGCCGACCCGAAGCTGATCCGGACGCCCGCCATCGACCGCCTCGCCGCCGAAGGCCGACGCTTCACCGACGGCAACACGACGTCCTCGGTCTGCTCGCCGACCCGCTATTCCCTACTGACCGGACGCTACTGCTGGCGCACGAGCCTCACCCACGAGGTGCTCGGCACCTTCTCGCCCCTCCATATCGAGCCGACCCGCATCAACCTGGGTTCCTTGCTGAAGGCGAAAGGCTATGCCACGGCAGCCGTCGGCAAATGGCACCTCGGCTACGGCAAGGAGAACGAAGATCCGAAGTGGCGCACCGACTATGCGACCGAGCTCTCGCCCGGCCCGGCGGACATCGGCTTCGATTATCACTTCGGCGTGCCCAGCAACCACGGCGACCTCACCGGCGTCTACGTCGAGAACCGCTTCGTCTACGGACTCCGCTCCGGCGGGATCCCCTCAGGCATGAAGCTCGCCGGACCTGCCGCCGACAGCGACGATTATCAGGCGACCTACGGCCCGGAGGACACGGAGAACGGCAAGGCGAAGATCCTCGAACTCGATGCGCCGCGCCGGAAGAACGTCCGTGTGATGAAGACGCTGACCGACAAGGCCACGGCCTGGCTCGAGGCGCAGCCGAAGGACCGGCCGTTCTTCCTCTATTTCACGCCAGTGGCCGTGCACAACCCGGTCACGCCGGACAAGGACCTGGCCGGCAAGAGCGCCGCCGGCCCCTACGGCGACTGGATCCATGAGCTCGACCAGAGCGTGGGCCGCATCCTCGCCACGCTCGACAAGATGGGAGCGACCAAGGACACTTTGGTCATCTTCACCTCCGACAACGGCGGCGTCTTCAAGCCCGAGAACGAACGCCTGGTGCAGACCGCGGCCTTCAAGGCCGGACTGAAGGTCAACGGCGGGATCCGCGGCGGCAAGCACGACGTCTGGGAGGGCGGCTTCAAAGTCCCCTTCATCGTCCGCTGGCCGGGCAAGGTCCCGGCCGGTTCGACGGCCACGCAGATGGTCAGCGTCGTCGACATCCTGGCGACCACGGCCGAGATCGTCGGCGCGCCGCTGCCGGCCCGGCACGCCGGCGCCGAAGACAGCCGCAGTTTCCTGCCGGTGCTCACGGGCCCGGCCGACGTCCCGGGCCGCGACGACCTGATCGTCCATAGCGCCGACGGCGTCTTCGCCCTCCGGAAGGGACGCTGGAAATGGATCGAAGGGGTGCCCGTCGAAGAGATCAAGGACGGCGTACGCAAGAGCCGCAAAGAACAGTTCCGGTCGCAGCTCTACGACACCGCCGCCGACCCCGCCGAGACGAAGGACGTCTCCGCCGAACACCCCGAGGTAGTCGACGAGCTCAAAGACCTCCTGCGTCGATACCGTGACGGCGGCTTCAGCCGCGAGCTGCCCGCCGCCGACGTGAAACCCCTGAGGCCCGGCGTCGCCACCCTCCCCGACCTGAGCGGCAAGATCAGCGTCGAAGAGACGCTGGCGAACCTGCCCGGCAAACCCTGGGTGGCGTCCGCCGGCGAATGGACGGCCCGCGACGGCGGCGTCTGGGCCCGGCCCAAGGGCGGCTCGGAAAAGCCGGCCTCGTTGCGCACCCCGCTCGCCCTCGCCGACGGCGCCGTCCACTGCGAACTGAACCTCAAGGGGGCCAACCGTGTCTCGCTGCGCTTCGGCGCCGGTGACGCCGGCTTCCGCCTCGTGGTCTCCCGCACGTCCGCGATCCTCACGAAGAACCCCTCGAAGGGCGAAGCCGCCAACGCCACGGAGGACATCGCCAAGAAGAACCTGAAGCTCGCGGCCGACGAATGGTATCCCGTCCGGCTGACCTTCCAAGGCGATGAGGTCACCGTGCAAGTCAACGACCAGACCTTCAAAGGCAAGCATCCGAGCCTAGGCAAGGCCAAGACCTCCCTCGACTTCCTGGTCTTCGGCGACGGCGCGGCCTTCCGCAACTTCCGCGTCGCGCGATAAACCCATGCGATACCCGCTGCTCCTCCTCCTCGTCGCCACGCTTTCCGCCGCTCCGGCCGATGACCGCAAGGTCGTGCTCAGCCTGGTCGATACGTGCGCCCCGGCGCCCGCGGTCCATGAAGCCGAGGGCTTCAAACCGGACGGCGACATCCGCGCCATCTTCTACGACGCCCTGCCTTGGCAAGGAAAGCCGACCCGCGTCTTCGCCTGGATCGGCCTGCCGGCGAAGCGCGTAGGCAAGGTCCCGGGCATGGTGCTCGTCCACGGCGGCGGCGGCACGGCCTTCAAGGAATGGGTCCGGAAGTGGAACGCGGAAGGCTTCGCGGCGATCAGCATCGCCGTCGAAGGCCAGACCGACGTGAACGTGAACCAACCGAAAGGCCGACCCTCCTGGGCGCGCCACGCCTTCTCCGGTCCCGCGCGGGACGGCACGTTCGCCGACACGAAGCTGCCGCTGAAGGAGCAATGGATGTACCACGCCTTGGCCGACACGATGCTGGCGAATTCGCTGCTCCGCTCCCTGCCGGAAGTCGACGCGGAGAAGATCGGCGTGATGGGCGTCTCCTGGGGCGGCGTCATCACGAGCACCATCGTCGGCCTCGACGGACGCTTCGCGTTCGGCATCCCGACCTACGGCTGCGGACACCTCTTCGACGCCGAGAACCACTGGGGCCGGGCCCTCCATGACAATGTGGTCTACAAAGAAATCTGGGACGGACTGAACTACGCCGACCGCGTGAAGATGCCGGTCCTTTGGTTGTCCTGGCCGCAGGACGCCCACTTCCCGCTCGGCTGCCAGGCCGAGCACTACCGCAAGACCCCGGGTCCTCGCATGGTCTCGCTCGTCTCAAGGATGGGGCATAGCCATCCCGCCGGCTGGAATCCGCCCGACAGCTACGCCTTCGCGAAGAGCATCGTCGAAACCGGCAAGCCGTGGGGCCGTTCCCCTTCGGCGACGACGAAGGACGGCCACGCGATCGCGGTCTTTCATTCCGCCAAGCCGATCACCCGGGCCGTCCTCGTCTCGACGACCGACCAGGGCTTCACGGGCACGCGGAAATGGGTCGAGACGCCGGCCATGGCCGCCAGCGGCGGCGGTGGTACGACCGCCTCGGCCCCGCTGCCTCCCGGCACCACCGCCTGGTATGTCAATGCTTATGCCGACCAGCTGACCCTGACGTCAGATTACCAGGAAGTCCGCTGACGCGAACAAAGACTTGGCGCTGGTCAAGCCAAGCCGGAACCCCTTCCCTCTTACCGTGCAGTTCACCGACCCCCAGTCCGCCCTGAACCACGCGATGGCGTTGCATCGAGAGGGACAGCATGCCGCGGCCGAAGGCATCTATCGACAGCTGCTGGATGCCTTCCCGAACTCCACTGACATCCTGCACCTGCTCGGCATGGTGGAGATCGACGGCGGCCGCGTCGACGAAGGCTTCGCGAAGATGCGTGAGGCGATCAGGCTTTGCCCGGGCGTCCCGCACTACCACGCGAACCTGGGCGCCCGCCTGCTGGACCGGCGCAACCCCGAAGAGGCGGCGTCCTGCCTACGCGAGGCGATCCGCCTCCAGCCGGACATGCCCACCCACTACTTCAATCTCGGGAACGCCTGCCTGCAACTGCGGCGCGCATCCGAGGCCGCGGAGGCCTATCGACAGGCGCTTCGGCTCCAGCCCGACTACCCGGACAGCGAACTGCAGCTCGGCATCGCGCTGCACTCCGACGGACGTCGGGCGGACGCCATGGATTGGTACCGCGACGTCCTCGCCCGCCGACCCGGCCACCTCGCCGTCGCCACCAACCTGGGAGCGATGCTGCAGGAGGACTGCGACCTCGACGGGGCCGCGCGCTGCTTCCGGCAGGCGCTCACCGTGGATCCCACGCACATCGTGCCGCTCAACAACCTGGCGGTGATCCACAAAGACCTCGGGGAGACGGCCGAGGCCGTCCGCCTCCTGCGCCGTTGCACCGAGATCGGCCCCGACGCCGCGTCGATCCGCAGCAACCTGATCCTGGTGATGCATTACGACCCCGACACGACGGCGGAAGCGCTGCGGGAACAGCACCGGCTTTGGAACGCTTACCACGTCCGGCCCGATCCGGCGGGCCATGCCAACCCTCCGGACCCCCGGCGACGGCTCCGCGTCGGCTTCATCTCGCCGGACTTCCGGGATCATGTGGTGGGCCGGGCCCTGTTGCCCTCGTTCCGCCGGCACGACCATGGAGATTTTGAGATTTTCGCGTATTCCGTCAGCCCGGCCAATACCTTCGGCGAGGCTTTCAAGGAAGCAGCGGCGGGGTGGCGCGAGATCGGCGGCATCCCGCCGGCGGAAATCGCCGCGATGATCCGCGACGACCAGATCGATATCCTCATCGACGTCGCCTTGCACACTTCGGACAACCGACTCGAAGTCCTGGCCCTCAAACCTGCGCCCGTCCAAGTCTCTTGGCTGGGCTACCCCGAGACCTCCGGGCTCTCGACGATGGATTATCGGGTCACCGACGCCCTGCTCGAACCGCCGGGCGGCAACCTGCTGGCCGATCCCGCCGAACAAGCTTGGCTGCTCCCCCATTGCTGGACCTGTTACGAGCCACCGGCAGGATATCCTGCGATCACTCCGCCGCCCTGCCTCGCCGCACAAGGCATCACGTTCGGCTCCCTCAACAACACCTGCAAGATCAACGACCACGTCCTGCGCGCCTGGTCGCGTATCCTCGAGTCCGTCCCTGGCTCCCGCCTGCGCCTGCTGGCCAAACAAGGCTCCCATCGACGGAGCATCGTGGAGAAACTTTCGGGCATGGGCGTGGCGCCGGAGCGGATCAGCTTCTTCGACTACGTACCGCTGACCCCGGAACTGTCCCAAGGCGCCTTGTTGATTCGTTACGCCGAGATCGACGTCGCCCTCGACACTTTCCCATACACCGGGATGACGACCACGCTGGACGCCCTCTGGATGGGCGTACCGGTGGTCTCGCTCGTCGGTGAACGGAACCTGGGGCGGGCCGGCCTGAGCCTCCTCTCCAACGTCGGCATGGCGGAACTGGCCGTACCGGACGTGGACGCCTACGTCGCCCAGGCCGTCGCGCTTTCCCGTGATCCGGACCGTCTCGCCCGCCTCCGGCGGGAACTCCGCGACCGGATGCTGACGTCGCCGCTGCTCGACGCCGAAGGGTTCACCCGACGATTGGAAACGGCCCTGCGCGACATGTGGGTTGCCTGGTGCGAACGACAGGCCAAGGTGGGGTGACCCCCATGCGCTCGCTGCTCACCCTCCTCCTGCCGCTGGCGCTCGTCGCGGCCGACGTACGTAAGCCCAACATCCTGATCATCCTCGCCGACGACCTCGGCTACGGCGACGTCCGCGCGAATAATCCGACGCGCGGCAAGATCCCGACCCCGCACCTCGACCGGCTCGCCGCCGAAGGCATGCGCTTCACGGACGGACATTCCTCCTCGGGAGTCTGCTCGCCTTCGCGTTACGCGCTGCTCACCGGCCGCTATCACTGGCGCACGCGCCTGCAGACCGGCATCGTCGGCGTCTTCGGCGAACCGCTGATCGCGCCCGAGCGGCTCACGGTCGCCGGTCTCGCGAAGCAGCATGGCTACCGCACCGCGGCCATCGGCAAATGGCACCTCGGCTGGGACTGGCCGATCGCCGAAGGCGACCGCCCGCTCTTCCGCAACTACAAGGAGGCCGCCAAGTCCTCGCCCGAAGCGCACCGCGAGACCTGGCGCAAGGTGTTCGAACAGAAGATCGGGGGCGGTCCGACCACGCGCGGGTTCGACACCTATTTCGGGACCGACGTGCCCAACTGGCCGCCTTATTGCTTCATCGAGAACGACCGGACGATCGGGACCCCGAGCGTGCCCCTGCCCGCCGAGTTCTTCCGTAACCATCTGGCCAGCCAGCCGGGGCCGGCCCTGCCGGACTGGAAGCTCGAGGCCATCTTGCCCGCCCTGACCGAGCGGGCCTGCGCCTTCATCAGCGACTCCGCTCGCCGGCCCGACCCCTGGATGCTCTACCTGCCTCTCACCACGCCGCACACGCCTCTGGCGGTGAACGCGGAGTGGAAAGGCAAAAGCGGCCTGAACAACGCCGCCGCCGACCTGATCATGGAGACCGACGCCGCCGTCGGCAAGGTGCTCGCCGCGCTCGAGGCCAGCGGCGCCGCCAAAGACACGCTCGTGCTCTTCACCAGCGACAACGGCTTCGCCTCCTACGTGGGCGTCAAGGACCTGGAGAAACAGGGCCACTTCCCCAGCGGCCCGCTGCGTGACTACAAGACCTCGGTCTACGAGGGCGGCCACCGGGTCGCCTTCATGGCCCGCTGGCCCGCCCAAGTCTCGCCCGGGACGACCTGCGACCAGCTCGTCCACCAGACCGACATCATCGCGACCGTAGCCGACATCCTGCAGGCCAAGCTTCCGGCGAACGCAGCCGAAGACAGCTTCAGTTTTCTCCCGCTCCTCAAAGGCTCCGCGACGCCGACCCGCGCCCACGCGATCAGCTGCGCTTCCGCCGGCACGCCCGGCCTGCGCCTCGGCAACTGGAAGTATATCCCCACCCAACCGGCCCAGCTCTACGACCTCGGGAACGATATCGGTGAAACCAAGAACCTCGCGGACAGCCAGCCTGAGCGCGTGACGGAGATGAAAGCCCTGCTCGAGAAACTCATCGCCGACGGACGCTCCACCCCCGGCGAACCGCAGAAGAACGACGTCACGGTCGTCCGCTTCCCCAAGCCTGCCGCGACCAAGGCCAAAACCGGCAAGAAGTCCAAGTAAGACCATCCCCTTCCCATGCGCCGACTCCTCACCCTGCTGCTGTCGGTCTTATCGCTGGGCGCCGCCGACCCGGCGCCTTTCGCCCTGCCCGCTCCGACGACCGAAGCCACGCTGCCCGGCGAAGGCGCGCTGCGCCGCTACGAAGGCTACGTGAAGCGGTGGAACACGATCCGTCCGCAATGGGCGACGGAGGTCGCCAAGGACCAAGGCGCGGTCGTCTTCTTCGGCGATTCGATCACCCAAGGCTGGGGCACGGATTTCAAAGGAGCCTTCGGGGGCATGAGACTGGCCAACCGCGGCATCGGCGGCGACACCACCCGCGGCATGCTGCTCCGGCTCAAGGAAGACGTACTCGCGCTCAACCCTAAGGCGGTCGTGCTGCTGATGGGTACCAACGACATCGAAGTCGAGGTGCCCGCCGAAGCGATCGGTCGTAACTTCCAGAAGATCGTCGCGGCCCTGAAGGCGCATGACCCGAAGATGCCGGTCATCGTCTGCCGCATCTTTCCGAGCTCGGCGACGAAGAAGCGTCCCAAGGAGACCATCCTCGCCGTCAACGAACTCTTCGCCGCCGCGGTGAAGGGCGACCCGCAGTTCACGGTGCTCGATACCTACTCCCTCTTCGCTAATGCCGAAGGCGACGCCCTGCCCTCCCTCTTCCCCGACCTGCTCCACCTCAACGCCGCCGGCTACGCGAAATGGGCCTCGGCCCTGCGTCCGATCTTCGCCACGCTCGGCCACCTCGACGCGTCGGCCGACGACTTCAAGCCGGAGGACGGCTTCGTAAGCCTGTTCAACGGGAAAGACCTGACAGGCTGGGGCTACCGCGCCACGCCGCCCCGCAAGGGCGCGCCCAAGCCCGGCGCCCCGCTGTTCGTGGAAGTGAAGGCCGACCGCTCTTTCGACGGCCAGACCGCGAGCGACGACGGACGCTACCGCGCCATCAACGGACGCCTCGTGATCACCACGCCCGCCGAAGGCCGGCGCATCCAGGCGCTCTGGACCACCCGTGAATTCCCGGAGGACTTCGAGCTGCGTCTCGAATTCCGCGCCACCCCCAACGCCGACAGCGGCGTCTACCTGCGCAAACCGCAGCTCCAATGCCGCGACTTCCTCGTCGCCGGCCCCTACAAGGACCTCAAGCGGTACAAGCCTCAGGACTGGAACGAACTCGTCGTCGTCGTGAAGGACGGCGTCGCCCACGCCACCTGTAACGGCGAAGTCCTGGAAGCCGCCCTCAAACTGCCACCCACCGGACCCATCGGCCTCGAAGGCGACCGTGGTCAGATGGAATACCGCCGGCTGCGCGTGAAGACGCTCGCTCGCTGAGTCGGCTTGCGACTGACTGCGGACGTCCCCCGGCCGGATCCACCCCCGCGATCCGTACAAACGTATCGCCCCAAGCAAGCACGCCGTCCTCCCGAACCTCTCCTCATGAAACTTATCTTCATCCTCCTGGTCACCCTGCTGCTCGCGCCGTCGGCCGTGCTCCGGGCCGCCGAAGGACCCGCGCCGAAGCCCAACATCATCTTCATCCTGACGGATGACCAGGGGTACGGCGACCTGGGGCGACACGGCCACCCGTTGCTCAAGACGCCGAACCTGGACGCACTGCACGACCAGAGCGTGCGCTTCGCGCAATTTTACGTCAGCCCGTCCTGCTCGCCCACGCGTGCCGCGCTCCTGACGGGCATGCACGAGTTCCGCAACGGGGTCACGCACACCACTCAGCCCAGGGAACACCTGAACAAGGACGCCGTCCTACTGCCCCAGCTGCTGAAGTCCGCGGGCTATCGTACGGGTTTCGTCGGCAAATGGCACCTGGGCGGAGAGGGCGACTACGCCCCGGAGAAACGCGGTTTCGATTGGTGCTCCACCAACGTCGGCGGCCCGAACGTCCACTTCGATCCGGTGATGATCCGCAATCGGAAGCGCGAACCGCGGAAAGGCTACCGGGAGGACATCTTTTTCGACGAGGCGATGGCCTTCATCGATGAGCGTAAGGACACCCCCTTCTTCTGCTATCTCGCCACCTATTCGCCCCATGCTCCGCTGGCCGCCCCCGAAGAATTCGAGGCGCCCTTCCGCGGCAAGGTGGACAAAGAAGAGGCGGCCTATCTCGGCATGGTCGCCAACCTCGACCACAACCTCGGACGGCTGATGCAGCATCTCCGAGAGCGTAACTTAGAAGATAATACGGTTATCGTCTTCATGAACGACAACGGCCAGACCCACGGGCTGGATGTCTTCAACGCCGGCATGAGAGGCAGCAAATGCACCATCTGGCAAGGTGGCTCGCGGGCCATCTCCCTCTGGAGGTGGGCGGGGAAATGGACGCCGCACACGGTATCGAACCTGACGGCGCACCTCGACGTGCTGCCGACGCTCTGCGATCTCGCCGGCGCGCCCCTCCCGTCCGCATTAGGCGCGAAACTCGAAGGCTTCACCCTCCGACCGCTGCTCGAATCCACACAGCCGATGCCGTGGAACGATGACCGCCTGCTGTTCCATCATGTCGGCCGCTGGCCCAGCGGCCTGGCGGCCGCGCACAAATACGCGATGGCCTCCGTGCAGACGGGAGACCTCCTCCTCGTGCGCAGCCGTCCGTGTGACGACCCTGCCTGCAAGCAATACTCCAGCCAGTGCACCACCCTGCGGTCCGTCGAAGCGGGCGCCACCGCGGCGACCTACACCAAAGCCGACGCGCAGTTCCACTGGGGCGTCACGCCGCCCGGACACTGGTCGTTGTTCGACCTGAAGAAAGACCCGGCCTGCCGGAACGACCTTGCGCCCGACCGGCCAGAACTGACCGCTAAGCTCGCCGCGTCTTACGACCAATGGTGGGATTCGCTCTACCCCACGATGATCCGACTCGGCGGCGACCAAGGTGAGCCCGAGCCGCTCAGCAAGGGCCGAGCCAAAAAGCAGAAGTAAATCCCCGGACCAGACCATGAGACCTATCCTCACCCTCCTCGGGGCCCTGCTGCTCGCCCCGCTGGCCGCCTGGCCGGCGGCCGACGCGCCGAAGAAGTCCGCTCAACCCAACATCGTCTTCATCTATGCCGATGACTGGGGCTGGGGAGACCTCTCCTGCCACGGTAACACGTGGCTGAAGACCCCGCGCCTCGATAAGCTGGCCAGCGAAGGCATCGACTTCCAGCAGTTCAACGTCCTGAGCCCGGTGTGTTCACCCAGCCGCGCGGCGGCCATGACGGGGCGTTTCCCCGGTCGCTTCGGCATCAACACGGTCTTCGGCGTCAGCAAGCCGCCGGAGATGCCCGACTGGCTGGACCCCCGGGCGCCCACGATCGCCCGCCTGCTCAAGGCTGCGGGGTATCGCACCGGACACTTCGGCAAATGGCATCTGGGCGAAGGCAAACCGACCATGGCGGACTATGGTTTCGATGACTCCGCGGTCTATCACGGACCTGGTCCGAAAGTCGGGCCCTACGGCAACGATATCCCGAACCAGGCGATCAAGTTCATCGAGGCGAACAAAGACCGCCCGTTCTATGTCAACGTGTGGCTGCACGAAAGCCACCTGGCCCACAGCCCCTCGGCCAAGGCCATGGCGCAGTGGAAACACCTCGACCCCCGGCAGCAGGTCTACGCCGCGGTCATCACCGATGGCGACGATAAGGTCGGCCTGATCCTCGATGCGCTGGAGCGGTGCGGCATCGCCCAGGATACTTTGGTGGTTTTTTCCAGCGATAACGGCCCGGCGAAACCCAAAGCGAACGACCAAGGCGTCCCTGGAAAATATCGCGGCCACTACAACGTCGGCGAAACCGGCGGACTGCGCGGCCAGAAAACCAGCCTCTTCGAAGGCGGCGTCCGTGTGCCGTTCATCGTGCGCTGGCCCGGCCGAGCGCCGGCCGGCCTGAAAAACGACGCCACCGTGCTGACGGCGGTGGACCTGCTCCCGACCTTCTGCGCCATCGCCGGCATCAACCCGCCTGATCAAACCGACGGCGAGAACCTGCTGCCGGCCCTCAAGGGCGAAGCGGCCCGGCGCACGCGGCCCATCTTCTGGCGCATCAGCGGCAATCGGAGAGAAGCGGACTACTGGCCTGACCTCGCGGTGCGCGAGGGGGATTGGAAACTGGTCACCACCTTCGACGGAAAGCGCTCCGAACTCTACAACCTGCCAGCAAATCGCGCCGAAGATGTGACCAAAAATCAGGCTAAGGAACAGCCCGAGGTCGTCGCCCGCCTGACCCAGCTTGCGCTGCAGTGGAACGCGTCGCTGCCCACCAAGGCAGACCCGGCCTGTTCGGCGACACCGCGCTAAGCCAGACGGAAGGAAAACCAGGCTGGAGCGGTGCGACGTCCGGTGATTGACTGCGCCCGATGCTCGACTGGATCCATGGCCATACCCTGCTGCCCGCCGACGGGTGGATCCTGCTGCTCGCGCTCTTCGGAGCCGTGTGCATCGGACTCTCCAAGTCCGGCCTCGCCGGCACGGCGACGCTCAACGTCGTCATCATGGCCAAGATCTTCGACGCCAAGCCTTCGGTGGGGGTCGTCCTACCGATGCTCATCGTCGCCGACCTCATGGGTTACCTCATCAACCGCCAAGGCGGGAGCTGGAAGCAGATCGTCCCCATGGTCCCCGCCGCGGTGGCCGGGGTGCTGCTGGGCTGGGTGCTGCTCGATCAGGTCGACAACGGCACCGCCCGCATCGTCATCGGCGTGCTCATCCTCGCGCTCCTCGCCTTCAACGTCGTGCTGCACCGCCGGCGTGAGCAGCTGCTGGCGCTCACGCATCACCGGACCTTCACCTGGGGCATGGGTGGCATCGCCGGGGTCTCGACCATGCTCGCCAACGCCGCCGGCCCGGTGATGACGGTCTACCTGCTCGCCCAACGCCTCGAGAAAAAAGAACACCTCGGCGTCTTCTGCCGCTTCTTCCTGTTCATCAATCTCTTCAAGCTTCCGTTCAGCGGCAACCTCGGGCTCGTCAACGGCCAGACCCTCATGACGAACCTCGTGCTGCTGCCGGGCGTCGTCGCCGGGATCGTCCTAGGCTGGCAGATCCTGAAGCGCATCAAGCAGGACGCCTTTGAGTCCGTCTTGGCTTGGCTGACCGCCTTTGCCGCCGTCTGGCTCATCGTCGGTTGACCGCTTGACTCCGCTCGGCCGGAAAGCGGAAATAAGGGTCTTATGAAGACTTCCTGCCTGTTCTTGCTTCCCCTTCTCGGCGTCGTCGGCTGCCAGAACCTGAGCGTCGACGATGTGGCTAAACCGATCGTCGACATCCCCGCCCAGCGCAACCTCGCCGTCGGCGCGACGCCCGAAAGCGTCACCAAGGGCTTTGCCGGAAAGTATTTCGTGACCCTGATGGGCGCCTCCCGCAAGGCCGGCGACGGCGACGGCAAGGTCGTCAAGATCGACGGGGACAAAGTCACCGTGCTCACCGAAGGGCTTGATGACCCCAAGGGCATCGTCTTCGTGGCGAACCGCCTCATCACCGCCGACTTCGACAAGGTCTGGTCCATCGACGCCAAGGGCAAGAAGACCCTGCTCGCCGGCCCCGCCGCCTTCCCCACGCCGCCCGCCTTCCTCAACGACGTCGTCGTCTCGCCCGACAAGAAGAGCGTGCTGATCACCGACATGGGCGCGGTCACCAAGATGCGCGGCACCGACGGCAAGCTCTTCGCGATCGACAGCCCGGAACATAAGGCCATCCCGGTCATCGCCCGCGTCTTCCGGGTCACGCTCGAAGGCAAGGTCACCGAAGTCATCGCCCCGACCCCGAAGATGCTCAACCCGAACGGCATCGACGTGCTGGCCAACGGTCGCATCCGCATCGCCGAGTTCTTCACCGGCGCCGTGCTCGAATACAACAAGGGCAAGTGGAAGACCCTCGCCAAGGGCCACCGGTCCGGCGACGGCCTCGTCCATGACTCCAAAGGTCGCTTCTACGTGTCCGAAGTCATGACCGGCCGCGTCACCCGCTACGAAGCCGACGGCTCCGCGCCCAAGGAATTCGGCCAGGGCCTCAAGGCCGCCGCCGACCACTACCTCGACGAAAAGGCGGGCGTCCTGATCGTCCCGGACAGCAAGGCGGGCGAGTTGGTCTTCCTCGCGCTCTAAGACCGGTCAGGGTCGAGGGTCGGATCGGAAAGCGGGCCAAACTTAATTGAGGGGAAAAGGCGGGCGCGGTCAGCCCCGATGGGCTGGCTTTTGTCCGTCCGTCTCATCAATCTTCCGCCACCCCATGAAAACCCTGCAACTCCTCCTGCTATCCCTCGCCCTGCCCGTCTTCGCTCAGGACGGCTTCACGCCGCTCTTCAACGGCAAGGACCTCTCGGGCTGGGACGGTGAACCAGGCCTCTGGACCGTCGAGGACGGCGTGATCGTCGGCACGAGCGAAGTCGGCAAGCCGAAGACGAACTCGTTCCTGATCTGGAACGGCAAGGTCAAGGACTTCGAACTGCGCGCCACGGTCAAGGTCGTAGGCGACAACAACTCGGGCGTGCAGTACCGCAGCCGCCGCCTGCCCGAAGCGACGCCCTGGACCATCCTCGGCTACCAGTGCGACGTCCACCCGACCGACGTCCATACGGCGATGACCTACGAAGAACGCGGCCGCGGCATCTTCGGCTACAACGGCGTCGATGTGGTGATGGACCCGACGGGCCAGCGCTGGCAAGTCGGCGAACGCCCGCGCGTGCAGGCCGACATCTCCCAGTACAACGAGTTCACGGTCATCGCCCGCGGCAACCGCCTCGAGCACAAGGTCAACGGCCAGACGACCTCGGTCTTCATCGACCACGACGAGAAGGGCCGCGCCCTCGAGGGCCTCATCGCCATCCAGCTGCACGCGGGCAATCCCCATAAGACCTACGTGAAGCAGGTCCTGCTCAAGGAGCTTACGGACGGCGCCGTTCTGCCCTTCGACCAAGCCACGCTGCCTGCCGGCGCGAAGAAGATCGATAAGCCCAAGGTCGTCAGCGCCCAGGGCAAGAACCCGCCCGCCAAGAAGGCTCCGGCCAAGAAGTAAGCCCATGCGCGCTTTCTTCCTCCTGCTCTCGGCCTGCTTCGCCGCCCAGCTCCCGGCGGCCCGCCCCAACATCCTCCACATCCACGCCGACGACCACCGGGCCGACGGCTTGGGCGCGCTCGGCGCGCCCGGGCTGATCACCCCGAACCTCGACACGCTCGTCGCCCGCGGCCTGACGTTCACGCGTGCCTACACGCAAGGTTCGATGATCGGCGCGGTCTGCACCCCGAGCCGCACCATGATGCTGACCGGACGATCCTGGCAGCGCATCCCGGGCGCCAAGGCGGCCCGGCCTGAGGCCGGCAACCCCGCCACCTTCCTGCCCGCCGTGCTGGCGGCGGCCGGCTACCGCACCTGGCACATGGGCAAAGGGGGCAACGCCTTCACCGCAGGAGTGGAGGCCTTCCAGACGAACATCATCGATGATGCCAAGAAGGAAGGCGACCCCGCCACCGATCGCGCCCACGCGAGTTCGCGCCTCGCCGACCGCACCATCGGCTTCCTGAAAGAGCATGCCGCCCGCAAGGATGGCGCGCCTTTCTACGCCTACCTGGCGCCGCCCGTACCGCATGACCCGCGCTCGGCTGAACCTCGCTTCCACGCGATGTATGACCCGGCGAAGATGACGCTCTCACCCGCCTTCCGGCCGGTCCATCCGTGGGACAACGGCGAGATGACCGTCCGCGACGAACGCCTCGCCCCCTGGCCGCGCACGCCGGAGGACACCCGACAACAGACCGCCGACTACTACGCCTGCGTCACCGGACTCGACCATCACGTCGGCCGGATCTTCGCCGCGCTGAAGGAAACCGGACAGTGGGAGAACACGGTGATCGTGTTCTCGGGCGACAACGGGCTTTCGCTCGGAGAGCACGGCCTCTTCGGCAAGCAGAACCTCTACGAGTTCGGAGGGATGCACGTGCCGCTCGTCATCGCCGGCCCCGGCATCCCGCACGGACGCACGGCCGCGTTCGCCTACCTGATGGACCTCTTCCCGACCTTCGTCTCGCTGGCCGGCGCCAAGTCGCCCGCCAGCATCGACGGCCTCGACCTGACGCCGTTGCTCCGCGGCGAGAAGGCGGCGGTCCGTGACGGGGCTTACCTTGCCTACCGTGACTGCATGCGCTCCTTCAGCGACGGACGCTGGAAGCTCATCCGCTACCCGCTCGTCGACCGTACCCAGCTCTTCGACCTGGAGAAGGATCCGCGCGAACTGACCAACCTTGCCGATCGGCCGGAACACGTCCCGACGTTACGTCGCCTCGAAGCACGGCTTGGCGCAGAAATGAAAGCCTACGACGACGCCTTCCCGCTCAGCGTGGCTAACCCCGCTCCGGCGGACTGGACGCCCCCAAGCAAGGAGCAACTCGCCGCCGAAGACGCCAAAGCCAAGACCGGTCGGAAGAAAAAAACAGCCCCGGCCAAGAAGTAAGCGCCGAACCATCCGGACCCGATGGGGTCAGACCCTATTAATGGGGTCTGACCCCATTTCCGTCTTTGCCCTCCGCCCGCTTTAACCAGTAATTTGCCCTCACCCCCATGCGTTCCCTATTCGCCCTGCTCTTCGCCACGTTGACGGCTCTCGCTGCTCCGCAGCGACCCAACGTCGTGCTGATCCTGGCCGACGACCTCGGCTACTCCGACCTCGGTTGCTATGGCAGCGAGATCGCGACCCCGCACCTCGACGGACTCGCCAGGAACGGCGTCCGCTTCACGCAGTTCTACAACACCGCCCGCTGCTGGCCCTCCCGCTCCGCGCTGCTCTCGGGCTACTACGCGCAGCAGATCCACCGCGACGCCCTCCCCGGCCTCGGCGGCGGCGGCCAAGGCGTCCGCCAGTCCTGGGCCCGCCTGCTGCCAGATTACCTGAAGCCTGCCGGCTACCGCAGCTACCACAGCGGCAAGTGGCACATCGACGGACCCGTCCTCGCCGGCGGATTCGACCGCTCGCTGGACATGCGCAACCAAGGCAACTTCTTCAGCGCCAAGGGCAACTCGATCGATGACGTCCCCGTGAAGGTCTCGGCCGACGAGAAGGGTTACTACGCGACCATCGCGACGGCCGATCACGCGATCGACTGCCTCAAGGACCACGCGGCCAACCACGCGGACAAACCGTTCTTCCACTACGTGCCGTTCATCGCCCCGCACTTCCCTCTCCACGCGCTGCCCGAAGACATCGCCAAGTATCGCGACAAGTACCTCGCCGGCTGGGAAGCCCTGCGCGCCGCCCGCCACGCCCGCCAGAAGGAACTCGGCCTGACGAACACCGCGCTCTCCGCGGTCGAACCTGAAGTCGGCCCGCCCTACGCCTTCCCGGCCGCGATGGAGAAGCTCGGCTCCGGCGAAGTGAACCGTCCGCTCCCCTGGGACTCGCTCACCCCCGAACAACGTCGCTTCCAGGCCACCAAGATGGCCATCCACGCCGCGATGGTCGACCGGATGGATGCGGAGATCGGTCGCATCATCGCCCAGCTCAAGGCCATGGGAGCCTACGAGAACACGCTGATCCTTTTCGCCTCCGACAACGGTGCCAGCGCCGAGATCATGGTGCGCGACGGCGGCCACGACCCGCAGGCCGAGATGGGCAGCGCCGCGACCTATCTCTGCCTCGGGCCCGGCTTCTCCAACGCCGCCAACACCCCGCACCGCCGTCACAAGACCTGGGTCCACGAAGGCGGCATCAGCACGCCCCTCATCGCCCACTGGCCCGCCGGCCTCCCCGCCAAGGGCGAGCTCCGTCACACCCCGGCGCACGTGATCGACGTCGTCCCGACCATCCTTGAACTCACGGGAGCGACCAAGCCTGCCGATTGGAAGGGCGTGCCCATTCCCGCCGCCCCGGGCAAGAGCCTCGTGGCCGCGCTCAAAGCTGACGTCACCGTCGAACGCTCCAGCCTCTGGTGGCTGCACGAAGAGAACAAGGCCATCCGCGTCGGCGACTACAAACTCGTCGCCGCCAAGGGCGACGCCTGGGCCCTCTACGACCTCAAGACGGATCGCGCCGAGCAGTTCGATCTCTCTGCCAAGATGCCCGAGAAAGCGAAGGAACTCGCCGACCTCTGGCAGAAGCAAACCGACGAATACGTGGCCCTCGCGAAGCTGACCCTCGCGGAGCAACCGAAAGGCAAGGCCGGCAAGAACAACGCCAAGAAGAAGACGAAGTAACCTCCGCCATCCGTCATCTGCCATCTCTATCCTCATGCGCCCCCTCCTCGCCCTGCTTCTGCTGGCCCCGCTGGCCTTGCTCATCGCCGCCGACAAACCTAAGGCCGCCCCTCAGGCACCGAAGAAACAAGCTCGCCCCACGCCGCCGACGCGCGCCTTCGACGCCCCGGGCGCCCCGGCCTTCGTGAAGCTCGGCGACAAGACCTCGCTCGCCGACGGCAACTACCTCGTCGGCCCGGCCTACGTCGCCGCGCCCGAGACCAAGGCCGTCGAGGGCGTGCCGCAGGGCAAGATCCAGCAGTTCCAGATCGATTCGAAGACCACGCAGCGCTTCAACCCCGGCATCGCCCGAGAAGAGTTCGGCGTCCCGGATCCGAACAACCCCAAGACCCTCATCGTCAAGACGCACACCATCGACTACAAGCGCACCATCACGGTCTATGTCCCGGCCCAATACGTACCGGGCACGGCCGCCCCTCTGCTTGTGACCCACGACGGTCCCGGACTCGGCAAGCCGGACCTCAACACGGCGCGCATCCTCGACAACCTGATCGCCCAGAAGCGCATCCCCGCCCTCATCATGGTACAGATCGCCAACGGCGGCGGCGACGCCCAGGGCCACGAGCGCGGCAAGGAATACGACACCATGTCCGGCCTCTTCGCCGAATACATCCAACACGAAGTCCTCCCGCTCGTGGAGAAAAACTATGGCGTGAAGTTCACCACCGACCCCGATGGTCGCGCCACGATGGGCACGAGCTCCGGTGGTTCCGCCGCGCTGATCATGGCTTGGTATCACCCGGAATGGTTCCGCCGCGTGCTCACGCTCTCCGGCACGTTCGTCAACCAGCAGTGGCCCTTCGACCCGAAGACCCCGGGCGGCGCCTGGGAATTCCACGATTCCCTCATCCCGCAGAGCGAGCGTAAGCCCATCCGCCTCTACATGGCCGTCGGAGACCGCGACAACTACAACCCCAACGTCATGCGCGACGGCATGCACGACTGGGTCGAAGCCAACCACCGCATGGCCAAGGTCCTCAAGGCCAAGGGCTACGCCTACCAGTATTACTTCTGCCAGGATTCCGGCCACGGCATCGGCAACGCCCGCGCCCAGCTCCTGCCCTCGGCCCTCGAATGGCTCTGGCAGGGCTATCAGGCCAAATAAGGATCAGGCCATGCGCTTCGGATTGTCCATGCTTCTGGTCATTCCGCTCCTGGCCCTCGAATACGCCCACAAACCGGCCGACCCTCAGCCGACGGGTTGGCCGCTCACGGCCGAAGAGAATGCTTTCATCGCCAAGCCGGAGCATGAACGTCGGCCCGGACGCGAAGTGAACAAACACCTGCCCCACCTCTGGCCGGCCGTGCCTTCCGCCGGCACCTGGGGCGGCACGAGCTGGGTGGATACCCATGCGAAGCTGGTAGCCTACGTGCAGGCCAACCCAGGCCCCTGCGACGTCCTCCTCGTCGGCGACTCGATCACCCAGCAATGGGGCAGCCCGCTCGACAAGGGCGTGCTCAACGCCGCCTGGCTCAAAGCCTTCCCCGGCGCGAAGACGATCAACATCGGCATCGGCGGAGACAAGGCCCAGAACGTGCTTTGGCGCCTCGACCACGGCGGCGTCGACGGACTCAAGCCGCGCGCGATCGTGCTGATGATCGGCAACAACAACATGTTCTTCACGCCCGAGACCGGCGTTGCCGCCGCCGCCCAAGGCGTGAAGGCCTGCCTCGCCAACCTCCGCGAGAAGTTCCCCGAGGCCGACGTAGTGGTGGCGAAGATCCTGCCCTGCCACGCTCCTAAGGTCCGCTTCTACGAAGATATCCTGCTGACCAACGCGGAGATCGAAAAACTCAAGCTCGGCGCCGACCCGAAGGTCAAGGTCCTCGACCTGACCCAGGACTTCCTGAACGCCGACGGCACGATCAAGGCCGAGCTCTTTACGTCCGACAAGATCCACCTTTCGCTAGCCGGATATGAGGTCTACGCCAGCCGCCTGAAACCGCTGCTGGAGGCCTCGCTGAAGCGCTGAACGATGCGGAAGGTCCTTCAATCCTGCGCGCTTCTCTTCGCCGCCACCCTGGCGGCGGAACCGCGCGCGTTCCTGGAGAAGCACTGCTTCGAGTGCCATGACGCTGAGACGAAGAAAGGCGGCCTCGACCTGACCGCGCTCCGCTACGACGCCGCTAAGCCTGAGAAGTGGGTGTTGTTGCACGACGCCGTCGCCGCCGGCGAGATGCCTCCGGCCAAGCGTAAGAGCCGGCCCGACCCGGCCGAACGCGCCGCCTTCGTGGCCGAGCTCGGCGGGCGCCTCACGACCGACAGCACCCGCGTCGTAACGCTCACGCTCAGCACCTTCTCGGTCGTGCCCCACGTACCAGGCGTGAAGAACGAGACCCACGGCCTCACGCACCATGGCAACGAGCCCGACAAGATCGCGGAGCTGCGCCGGATCGAGGAAGCCCAGTTGCGCGTCTTCGGCGAGATGCTCGCCGCTTTCCGGGACACGCGCGAGACCGGCGGCAACCTCCTCGACCGCACCCAGGTGCTCTACGGCAGCTGCCTCGGGAACGCCAACTCCCACAGCAACCAGAACCTGCCGCTGATCCTCGCCGGCGGCGGCTTCCGCCACGGCCAGCAACTCAGTTTCGACACCGTCAACAACAAGCCCTTGGCCAACCTTTACGTGAGCATGCTGCAGGGACTCGGCGTCGAAGCCGACAAGTTCGCCACCAGCACCGGCACCCTTCGCGGCCTGCGGTCCTGAGGAACGGGATTGCAGGTCCGGGACGACCTGCTGACATGGGCGCAACCCCATGCGCTCCTTCCTGCTGACCCTGCTCGGCCTGACCGCCACCCTACCCGCCCAGGACATCGTAATCTACGGCGGCACCTCCGGCGGCATCACCGCCGCGATCCAGGCCGCCCGCGAGGGACGCACGGCCGTGCTCATCGAACCGACGAAGTTCCTCGGCGGCCTCACCACCGGCGGCCTCGGCGCCACCGACATCGGCAACAAGAAGGCGATCGGCGGCCTGTCGCGCGAATTCTACACGGCCATCGGCTCGCACTACGCCAAGGACGACAAGTGGGTCCACCAGACGCGCGCCGAATACTTCTCCCGCCGCCCCCACGGCAACGCCGCCGAAGAGGGCACGATGTGGACCTTCGAACCCCACGTGGCCACCGCCATCTACGACCAGATGCTCAAGTCCGCCGGCGACAAGGTGACCGTGGTCTTCGGCGAACGTCTCGACCTGAAGAAGGGCGTGATCAAGAACGGCGCCCGCATCGTGAAGATCGTCATGGAGAGCGGCCGGGAATTCTCCGGCAAGATGTTCATCGACGCCACCTACGAGGGCGACCTGATGGCCAAGGCGGGCGTCAGCTACCACGTCGGCCGCGAAGCCAACGCGACCTACGGCGAGACGCTCAACGGCGTCCAGGTCGGCCACGCCAAGTCCCACCAGTTCAAGGTCCCGGTCGACCCGTACGTAAAGAAGGGTGACGCCTCCAGCGGACTGCTGCCCGGCATCGAGAAGGAAGCCCCCGGACCCGATGGGTCAGGCGACCGCAAGGTGCAGGCCTATAATTTCCGCATGTGCACGACGGACGTCCCGGCGAACCGCCGCGACTGGGAGAAGCCGGCCAACTACGACGAACGATGGTATGAGCTCGCCCTCCGCAACGTCGAAGCGGGCGAAGACCGGAACTCCTGGGCTCCGACCCCGATGCCTAACCGCAAGACGGATACGAACAATAATTTCGCCATCAGCACGGACTTCATCGGCCAGAACTGGGATTACGCCGAAGCCGACTACGCCACCCGCGCCAAGATCTGGCAGGCCCACGAGGCCTGGCAGAAGGGCCTGATGTGGACTTACGCCCATCACCCGCGCGTGCCGGAGAAGATGCGCCTGGCCTTCCAGAAGCTCGGCCTCGCGAAGGATGAGTTCAAGGACAACGGCAACTGGCCCCGCCAGCTCTATGTCCGCGAAGCCCGCCGCATGGTCTCCGATTACGTGATGTCCGAGAAGAACTGCCGCCGCACGGAGGTCATCGACGACTCCGTCGGCATGGGCGCCTACAACATGGACTCCCACCACATCCAGCGCTTCGTGACCAAGGAAGGCTTCGTGCGCAACGAGGGCGACGTCCAGGTCGGCAGCAAGCCCTACCCTGTCAGCTACCGGAGCATCCGCCCGCGTGCTTCCGAATGCACCAACCTCCTCGTGCCGGTCTGCCTGAGCGCCAGCCACATCGCCTACGGCTCGATCCGCATGGAACCCGTCTTCATGGTCCTCGGCCAATCCGCCGCCACCGCGGCCGGCCTCGCGATCGAACGCGGCACCACGGTTCAGGACGTAGAGTACGGCGCCCTGAAGGAGCGCCTGCTCGCCGCCGGCCAGATGCTCGACTTCGTGACGACACCCTCCGCCGCACCAGGCCACGGCCTCGATAAGTCGAAGCTCGCCGGCGTCGTCGTCGATGAGGGCGAAGCCGTGCTCAAGGGCTTCGACCAGACCGGCCACACTTCTCCCGGCTATGTCGGCGACGGCTACCGTCACGACGGCAACGCGGAGAAAGGCGCGATGACCGCCCGCTTCACCCCCGCCTTGCCCGCCGCCGGCAAGTATCGCGTCGCCGTGGCCTACAGCGTGAACGGCAACCGCGCCACGAACGTCCCGGTCACCATCCGCCACGCCGGCGGCGAGACCAAGGTCCTCGTGAACCAGAAGCTCAAGCCGAAGGGCGACGCGCCTTTCCATGTCGTGGGCACCTTCGAGTTCGCCGCCGGCAAGGAGGGCTGGGTCGAGGTCGCCAACGCCGGCACCGACGGCCACGTGATCGTCGACGCCGTGCAGTGGCTCCCGGCCGGACGATAAACGAGGTTTCGGCTTAACCTTTGGGCCGGAGCGGTGTTCCCTCAGGACACCCCATGAGCCCCCACGCCCTCCTGACCGGTCTGGCCTGCCTGTATGCGGTATTCGCTTCGGCGCAGCCCACCAGGCCGCCGGACATCGTCTTCCTCCTGATCGACGACCTCGGCTTCGCGGACTGCGGCTTCAACGGCGGCAAAGAGATCAAGACCCCCAACATCGACCGGCTCGCCCAAAGCGGCGCGATCATCGACAGCCACTACGTCCAGCCGGTCTGCTCGCCGACCCGCTCCACGCTCATGACCGGACGCTACCCGACGCATACCGGCGTCTACACGATCGTCTCCCCTGGCGCGCCCTGGGGCCTGCCGCTCGCCGAACGTACGCTGGCGGACGCCCTGCGCTCGGCCGGCTATCGCACCGCGCTCACGGGGAAGTGGCACCTCGGCGAATTCGAGAAAGCCTACCAGCCCAACGCCCGCGGCTTCGATCACCAGTACGGCCACTTCTTCGGGATGCTCGACTACTACTCCCACGAACGAACGAGCAAGCTCGACTGGTTCCGCAATGGAGAGCCGCTCAAGGAAGAGGGCTACACGACGCATCTGATCGCCAAGGAGGCCTGCAAAGTCATCACGACGGGCGATTCCTCCAAGCCTCTTTTTCTCTACGTACCCTTCAACGGCGTCCACAGCCCCTTCCAGGTCCCGGACAGCTACCTCAAGCCCTACCCCCACCTGAAAGGCAACCGCCAGAAACTCGCCGGGATGCTCGCCGCGGTCGACGAAGCCATCGGCCAGATCGAAGCGGCGCTCAAGCAGGCCGGCCGCCTGGATAACACGCTCATCGTCTTCTCCAGCGACAACGGCGGCCCGCCCCCGGGCGACAACACCCCGCTCCGTGACTTCAAAGGATCGATCTTCGAGGGCGGCACCCGGGCCGCGGCCTTCGCCACGTGGCCGGGCCGTATTCCGGCCGGACAGCGTATCCGCCAGCCGATGCACATGGTCGACTGGTATCCGACCCTGATCAAGCAGGCCGGCGGCTCCCTCGAACAGAAGCTACCGATCGACGGCCTCGACGTCTGGCCGATGCTTACGAAAGGCGCGCCGTCGCCGCACGACGCCATCCTCTCCGTCTCGACCCAAGGCCCGTCCCGCGCGGCCGTGCGCATGGGCGAATGGAAGCTGATCGTGGACGGCGAAGCCGCCGCCACGGTCGCGGGACAATCCAAGACGAAGGCGAAAGCCCGGAAGGCGGACGGCAAATATGAAGCGGTCGCCCTTTACGACCTAGGTGACGATCCTTCCGAATCCAGGAACCTCGCCGCCGAACAACCGGAGCGGGTCAAGGCCATGCGAGCCCGCCTCGCCGAACTGCTCAAGGACGCCGTGCCGTCGGGCGTGAAGGAATAAGATGCGCCGCGGTCTCTGGTTATTGCTGTCGACGCTCCTGCTGGGCGCCGCCGAAGGCCGTCGGCCGAACTTCGTGTTCGTGCTGATCGACGACATGGGCTGGGGCGACTTCTCCTGCTTCGGCAATAAGGAGGCGAAGACGCCGAACATCGACCGGCTCGCGTCCGAAGGCCTGCGCTTCGAGCAGTTCTACGTCAACTCGCCGATCTGCTCCCCCTCGCGGTGCGCCTTCGTGACCGGACAATATCCGCAGCGCTGGCGCATCGGTTCCTACCTCGCGCACCGGGACGAGAACACCCGGCGCGGCATCGCCCAATGGCTCGAGCCGCAGGCGCCCACGCTCGCCCGCACGCTCCAAGCCGCCGGCTATGCGACAGGTCACTTCGGCAAATGGCACCTCGGCGGCCAACGCGACGTCGACGATGCTCCCGCGATCGCCGCGTATGGCTACGATGCGTCGCTGACGAACTTCGAAGGGATGGGCCCGAAGCTCCTTCCGCTCACGCTCAAGCCCGGCGACAAGGAGCCGAAGAAGATCTGGGCCGACGCCGAGCGTCTCGGCGGCCCGGTGACCTGGATGAACCGCACCGAGATCACGACCGGCTACGCCGACGCGGCCCTGAGGTTCATCGACGCGGCCGCGGCCAAACAGCAGCCGTTCTACGTCGACCTCTGGCCCGACGACGTCCACAGCCCCTACTTCCCTCCCTTGGAGAAATGGTCGCCGGAAAAACATCGGATCTACCTCGCGGTGCTCGAGGAGATGGACCGTCAGCTCGGCCGACTCTGCGCACGGCTGCGCGACGACCCCGCCCTGCGCGACAACACCGTGCTCGTACTCTGCTCCGATAACGGACCCGAACCCGGCGCGGGCAGCGCCGGCCCGTTCCGTGGGGCGAAGACCCAGCTCCATGAAGGCGGCATCCGCTCGTCGCTCGTCGTCTGGGCCCCGGGACTGATGGCGAAAGACCAGGCCGGCAGGCTCGATTCGTCCTCGGTCTTCGCCGCGATGGACCTAGCGCCCTCGCTCGCCCGCCTCGCCGGAGCCAAAAGCCCCGCCGGTCTCGATGGCGCCGACCTTTCGGCGACGCTCCTCGGGCAGAAGTCCGCATCGCATCCGGGACCGATCTTCTGGCGCCGGCCGCCGGACCGGAAGACATGGCCGCCCGCCCTCCCCACGCCGCAGCCGGACCTGGCCGTCCGCGAAGGCGATTGGAAACTCCTCTGCGAATACGACGGCTCCAAGCCGCTGCTGTATGACCTATCCAAGGACATCGGTGAGAGGAATGACCTCGCGGCCGACGAGCCCGCCGTCACCGCACGGCTCACCGCCGCCGTGCTCGCCTGGCATCGCTCATTGCCGGCCGACAACGGCCCGCTGCTCGGCATCGACGCTCTCCCCGGCGGCGCGAAGAAGATAAAGAAGAAGTGACGCCTACTTGCCGCCCTTGGCTTGCTCGGCAGAGAGCGCTCCGAGGTGCGCGAAATCGGGGGATGGCATGTCCATCCGCCGGGCCAGCCAGACGTAAGCCGCCTGCAGGGCCGGCCACGTCGGCTGGTGGCCGGAATGATGGTCGAACATCTCGATGCCGCCCGCCCGGCCCGTGAGCTCACGCGACTTGCGGGCCGCCTCCAACAACGGCCCGCACGAGACTTCGCCGTCGTATTGCCCGGCGATCAGGAAGAATGCGGGAGCATGGAAGGCGAGCAGCTGTTCCTGGGAAAGTCCGTCCGCGCGCATGGCCGTCAGCTTCTTGCCGAAATACCAAGCGTCACCCCAGTTGGAGGAATCCCACGCCAGACCGAAATCGCTCGCGACGATCGCCTTGAAGCGCGGATCCAGGCAGCCGGCGTAGAAAGCCATCTTGCCGCCGAGCGAGTGCCCCATCACCGCGAGGCGGGCCGGGTCGACCTGCGCATCCGCCGCCAGGAGATCGGCTGCCAAACGGGTGTCGTGGGTGAGCTTACCCACCCCGGTCCACTGCGGGTGCTGGCGGGCGAGCTTGGACGCGGCGTCTCGCCAGACCCCCATCCCGCCCTTGCTCGCCTTCTGCTCGTCCGGCGTAAGCAGGTTGAACGGGTAAGCCTCGACCGCGGCGACGACGTAGCCCAGACGGACAAGGTGCAGGCCGAAGAAAGCCGTGTTCCGCTCCGGCCCGAGCCGTTGCTTCGTCCTGAGGTCATATCCGCACATCCGGTCGGGATCATAGAACGGCACGACGACTCCGGCGGTCCGGCCTTCGAGCCTCAGAGGCTTCATCACCAGAATCCTCTGCCAAGTCAGCCTGTCCGTACGCTGTCGAAACAGCTGGGCTTTGAAATCGGGCGTCTCGAACGACTCGACGAGTTCGGAGGTCGGAGCTCCGGCAAAACCAGCCGAAGCCGGCGAACCAAGGGCCTCCGCCCACCGGGACTTCAGGGGACGGGCTTGCTCGGCCGCGGACAGTCCCGCGGCGATAAGAGAGGAAATGAGGGCTGCACGGAGCACGGCATCGCCATCCTGGCCCAGATTCAAAGGGTCGCAACCGCCAACCCTCCCCTGCTAATGGCTCGCAACCGCGGGCGGTCTTGACTGTCTTATTACGCGTCGAGACCCCGCTCGGACCCTAGCCCCATGCCACGCCTTTACTACGCCCTCCTGCTCGCCGGCGCCTGCGCCCCGGCCGAGGCCGTCGACTTCAACCGCGAGGTCCGGCCCATCCTCGCCCAGCACTGCTTCGCCTGCCACGGCATGGACGAACATTCGCGCAAAGGGAAGCTCCGCCTCGACCTGCCGGAGTCCGCTCACGGCAAAGGCAAGTCAGGCGAGACCGCCATCGTCGCCGGGCAGCCCGACCAGAGCGAGGTCATCCACCGCATCTTCTCCGACGACCCGGATGACGTGATGCCGCCGCCGGAGGCGAAGAAGCCGATTTCCGCGAAAGACAAGGCGACCTTGCGCGCCTGGATCGCCGAAGGCGGCGTCTATCAGCCGCATTGGGCCTTCTCCGCGCCGAAGCAGGCGCCCCTGCCGAAGCCGGGCATGCACCCCATCGACGCCTTCGTCCAAGCCCGTCTCGAACAGGTCGGCCTCAAGCCCTCGCCCGAAGCCGACCGGTACGCCCTCGTCCGCCGCGTCACGCTCGATCTCACCGGCGTCCCGCCCACGCCGGAAGAGGCTGACGCCTTCGTCGCGGACAAGTCTTCTGACGCCTACGGGAAACTCGTCGACCGCCTGCTCGCTTCACCGCGCTACGGCGAACGCTGGGCTCGCCGCTGGCTCGATCTCGCCCGCTACGCCGACACCAATGGCTTCGAGAAGGACCGGCCGCGCACGATCTGGCCCTACCGCGACTGGGTCGTGAAGGCCCTCAACGCCGACCTGCCCTACGACCAGTTCGGCATCAAGCAGCTCGCCGGAGACCTCCTCCCCGGAGCCACGCCCGACGACCACGTCGCCACCGGCTTCCACCGCAACACGATGCTCAACGAGGAAGGCGGCATCGACCCCAACGAATACCGCTTCTACGCGATGGTCGACCGCGTGGGTGCGACCGGCGCGGCGTGGATGGGCCTGACGATGAACTGCGCGCAGTGTCACACGCACAAGTATGACCCCATCCTGCACACGGATTACTTCGGCGTCATGGCGCTGCTGAACAACGCCGACGAACCGACCTATCATATTCCGCCGGCCGACCTCGCCGCGCAGGTCGCCGAGCACGCCCGCAAGATCGCCGCCGCCGAAGAATCCCTCCCCGGAAAATTCCCCGGCGGCGTGGCCGCCCTCGATCCCAAAGTCGACGCGTGGATCGCCGCCGAAGCCCCCAAGGCCTCGAAATGGGAAGTACTCCGTCCGGCCAAGCTCCAGACGACGATGCCCAAACTCGAAGTGCAGCCCGACGGCTTCATCCTCGGCGGCGGCGACAGCAGCAAGAGCGACGTCTATGACCTGACCTTTGATCGCGCCCACAAAGGCGTCACCGCCCTCCGCCTTGAAGTCGCCGACCACCCTTCCCTGCCCAACGACGGCCCAGGCCTGACCGGCTACGAGGGGCCCCTCGGCGGTTTCTTCCTCAGCGAACTCCAAGCCTGGCAAGGCAAACAGCGTCTAGAGTTCGGTGAAGCCATCGCGACGAACGACGAAGAGGAAGACCGCATCAGTGATGCCGCCGCACCCAAGACCAAAGCCAAAGCGAAAGGCAAGGCCGCCCGCAAGAAGAACAACGCCTCGGCCGCGCTCGACGGCGAGATGTCGAGTGGCTGGCAGGTGCTGGGCGGCTACGGTCAACGCCAGACGGCCGTCTTCCGTTTCGCCAAGCCGACCGACCTCCCGGCCGGCTGGACCCTGAAGATGCTTTTTGAAAAGCACTTCTCTTGCTCGCTCGGCCACTTCCGCCTCTCCGTCACCACCGACGAGCAGGCCACCGCCACCGGCCACCCCGCGGCGATCGAGGCCATGCTCGCCGGCGCCGCCCCGCAGGATCGGGACGCCCTGCGGATGCGCTTCCTCGAGACCGCGCCCGAAGTCGCCGTGCATGCCAAGGCCCTCGCCGCCCTGCGCAAGCGCATCCCGCGCGGCCAGCCCACGCTCGTCATGCGCGAGCGCCCCGCCTCCAACCCGCGACCGACCGTACGTTACCACCGCGGCGAGTACCTGAACCCGCGCGAAGAAGTGAAGCCCGGCGTGCCCGCCTTCCTGCCCGGCCTGCCCAAAGACGCCCCCGCCAACCGCCTGACCTTCGCCCGCTGGCTCTTCGCGCCTGAGAATCCGCTGACCGCCCGCGTGGCCGTGAACCGCCAGTGGCAGGCCTTCTTCGGCCGCGGCTTCGTCGCCTCGCTCGAGGATTTCGGCTACCAGAGCGAAGCCCCCACGCACCCTGAGTTGCTCGACTGGCTCGCCGTCGAATTCCAGCGCACCGGCTGGTCGATGAAGAAGCTCCACCGCCTGATCGTCACCAGCGGCACCTACCGACAGTCCTCGCGCGTCACGCCTGAGCTCGCCGCGAAGGACCGCGAGAACCTGCTGCTCGCCCGGGGCAGCCGCTTCCGCCTCGACGCCGAAGTCATCCGCGACGGCGCGCTGCAGGCGGCCGGCCTGATCTCCTTCAAGATGGGCGGCCCTGGCGTCTACCCACCCCAGCCCGCGAGCGTGACCAGCGAAGGCGCCTATGGTAAGATCGATTGGAAGCCCAGCGAGGGCGAGGACCGCTACCGTCGCTCGCTCTACACCTTCATCAAGCGCACCGCCCCGTTCGCGATGGCCACGACCTTCGACGCGCCCACCGGCGAGGCCTGCATCGCTCGCCGCGACGTCTCCAACAGCCCGCTCCAGGCCCTCACCCTGCTCAACGACGAGATGTTCATGGAAGCGGCCCGCGCCCTCGGAGCGAAAGCCATGGCCGCGGCCTCCGATGATCCCGGCCGCATCGCCTTCGTCCTCCGCCGATGCGTCACCCGCCCGCCCGCGCCCGACGAGCTGAAGACCATGCAGGCCTTCATCGACGCGCAACGCGCCCGCCAGGTCCCCGAGAAAGACGTCTGGACGGCCCTCGCCCGCGCCGCCCTCAACCTCGACGAGAGCATCGTGCATCCGTGACGCTGATGAGAAGCATGATGGAAGATGAAGGATGGATGATTGAGGAGGCTGAAGAGGCATCCGGCTATCAACGCCTGGAGGTATGGCGCCTGGCACGCGACCTGTCCGTAGAGGTTCATCGGATGACGCTGGAAGAGCTTCCGCGATTCGAAATGCATGAGGTCGGCTCGCAGGTCCGTCGGTCCGCCAAGTCGATCCGCGCCAACATCGTCGAAGGTTACGGCAAGCGGCGCTACAAGTTGGATTTCCTGCGCCACCTGACCTACGCACTGGGCTCGGCCCAGGAAACCCTGGACCATCTGGACACCCTTCGCGAGACCGGGTCACTCGCCTCGCCTGCCAAGCACGATGAACTGAAAGCCCGGACCCAAATCCTGATCGCCAAACTAAGGACCTTCATGCGGGGCGTGGAACTCCATCACCGTTCCTGACTCCTTTCATCGCCCATCCTTCATCATCCATCTCCCATCCTTCATCTTCAGCCATGCCTCCCCGCCCCAACGTCACCCGCCGGTACTTCTTCCAAGAATGCGCCCTCGGTATCGGTAAGATCGCCCTCGCTTCCCTCGTGGCCGACGGCGCCATGGGCCGCCTCGCCGCCGCCGGCTCCGGCCAGGTCGCCGGCCTGCCCCATCACCCGCCCAAGGCCAAGGCCGTCATCCATCTCTTCATGGCGGGCGCGCCCTCGCAGCTCGAGCTCTTCGACTACAAGCCCGAGCTGGCCAAGCTCGAAGGCAAGCCCCTGCCGCCCTCGATCATCAACGGACAGCGCTACGCTTTCATCCGCCCTGACGCCGCCGTGCTCGGCCCCCGCTATAAGTTCGCGCGCCACGGCCAGTCCGGCGCCGAGCTCTCGGAGATGATCCCGCACATCGCCTCCATCGCCGACGACATCGCCATCGTGAAGTCGTGCCGCACGACGCAGTTCAACCACGCCCCGGCGCAGATCTACATGAACACGGGCTTCTCCCAGCCCGGCCGCCCCAGCATGGGCTCCTGGATCACCTACGGCCTCGGCTCCGAAGCCAAGGACCTCCCCTCTTTCGTGGTCATGAGCACCGGCGCCGGCATCAGCGGTGGCGCAGCCTGCTGGGGCAGCGGCTTCCTGCCGAGCTCCTACGCGGGTACCCGCTTCCGGAATACCGGTGACGCGATCCTCAACACCGGCACGCCCGCGGGCATCGACCCGGCGACGCAGAAGGACACGATCGGCCTCATCAATGCGATGAACGACCGCCGTCTGCGCCTGGACGGCGATAGCGAGATCGCCACGCGCATCGCCAACTACGAGATGGCCTACCGCCTGCAGACCTCTGCGCCCGACCTGATGGACCTCTCTTCCGAGAGCAAGGAGACCCTCGAGCTCTACGGCTGCGACCCGAAGGTGCCATCCTTCGCCCGGGCCTGCCTGCTCGCCCGCCGCATGGTCGAACGCGGCGTCCGCTTCATCAACATCTACAACGAAGGCTGGGACGCGCACAGCGACGTCGCCGGCAACGTGCGGAACAACTGCGCTAAGACCGACAAGGCCTCCGCTGCGCTCGTCAAGGACCTCAAGCGGCGCGGCCTGCTCGATAGCACGCTCGTCGTCTGGGGTGGCGAATTCGGCCGCACTCCGATGGTCGAGTCCAGCGTCTCGCTCGGCCGCAGCCAAGGCCGCGACCACCACCCGCAGGCGTTCTCGATGTGGATGGCCGGTGGCGGCATCAAGGGCGGCCAGACGATCGGCGAGACCGATGAGATGGGCTTCAATATCGTCAAAGACGAGGTCCGCGTACCCGACCTGCAGGCCACCATCCTCCATTGCCTCGGCGTCGACCACGAACGCCTCACCTTCCGCAACGCCGGCCTGGACTTCCGCCTCACGGGGGTCGAGCCCTGCCACGTCGTGAAGAAGTTGTTGGCGTAGCAAGATGCTTTAGGGGTAGGGGCAGGGGTCGGGGTAGGTCGTATGCTGCGAACTAGTGGCCTTTGTTTTGCTGCATAGGACTCGAGTAAGGGGTCAGGCCGTTACTCACGCAGACTGATACTAATGACGCCTGTTTTGGCCGAATTAAGTATCAGTGGAGTGAAGTAACGGCCTGACCCCTTCTGCTCTGTCTCTTCATACGCACACTCAACTACGAGGACTCATGCATCTTCATCGGAAACTACCCCTACCCCCATCCCTACCCCTTGTTCTCGGGTCTATTCTCGCAACCTAGGCAGGTTTCCGTTGTTAGATGGGTATGCGCTCCCCTCGCTTCCTGCCCATCCTGCTCGCCGTCTTCATCGGTGGCACCTCCCTCTTCGCCGCTGGCTTCCGCCTGGCCGCGCCGATCTCCGACCACATGGTCCTCCAGCGCGAGAAGCCCGTGGCCGTCTGGGGTTGGGCCGACGCCGGCGAGACGGTAACCGTCGCCTTCGCGGGCCAGTCGAAGTCCGCCACCGCGGACGCCGACGGCAAGTGGATGCTGAAGCTCGACGCCCTCGCCGCTTCGGCCGAACCGCGCACGCTGACCGTCACGGGCAAGGACGGCCATAAGCTCGAGGTGCAGGACGTCCTCGTCGGCGAAGTCTGGCTCGGCTCCGGCCAGTCCAACATGGCGATGACCGTGCAATCGTCCAACCACTACCCGACCGAGCAAGCGCGCGCCAAGCTGCCGCTCATCCGGCACTATCGCGAGACTTCGACCCACTCCGCCGCCCCTGCCGCCGAAGGCAAAGGACTGTGGCAGGAATGCTCGCCCGACACCGTCGGCGGTTTTTCCGCGGCGCTCTACTTCTTCGGCCGCGAGATCCACCGCGAACTCGGCTTGCCGGTCGGCCTGATCAACACCTCCGTCGGCGGCACGCCCATCGAATCCTGGGTCTCCGCCGAGACGCAGTCATCCGACCCGGAGACGAAGGCGAACTTCGACGCCAAGATGAAGGACTACCTCGCCTTTGACGAAGCCAAGGCGCCCGAGCTCTTCAAGAAGCAGACGGACACCTGGAAGGCCGCCGTGGCCAAGGCCAAAGCCAACGGCACCCCTTTCGTGACCCCCGCGCCCAAGAACCCTCTGGCGATGCGCAAACTGAAGGGCGGACCCGCTGGCCTCTACAACGGCAAAGTCGCCAACCTCGCCCCTTACACGCTCCGCGGCATGCTCTGGTACCAAGGCGAGGGCAACGCCGGCAACCCTGGCCTTTATCACAAGCAGCTCTCCCAACTCGTCACGAGCTGGCGCACCCTATGGAACGACGAAGTGCCGTTCGCCTGGGTCCAGCTTCCGAACTACACCTCACCCGGCGAAGGCTGGCCCCGCGTCCGCGAATCGATGATGAAGACGCTGGAACTCCCGAAGACCGGCATGGCCATCACGATCGATATCGGCGACGCCAAGGACATCCACCCGAAGAACAAGCAGGACGTCGGCAAGCGCCTCTCCTTCTGGGCCCTCGGCACGGTCTACGGCAAGAATGTCGCCGCCATCAGCGGCCCGCTCCCGGCCGGCTCCTCGATCAAAGGCGGCGCAATCACGATCTCCTTCAAGCACACGAACGGCGGACTTAAATCCATGAACGGCGGCGCCCTCACGGGCTTCCAGATCGCCGGCGAAGACAAGCAGTGGAAGGCCGCCGAGGCGAAGATCGTCGGCGAGACCGTGGTCGTCAGCAGCGCCGAGGTCACCCAGCCTGCCGCCGTCCGTTACGCCTGGAAGGATTGGCCGGAATACAGCCTCGCCAACGGCGCCGGCCTGCCCGCCTCCCCCTTCCGGACCGACGATTGGCCGGTCGCGGCAACCGTCGCGCCCAAGGGCAAGAAGTAAGCCCTCGGCCTCGGCTTGGCCTACGGGAAAACGGGGGGTTCGCCTTGCAACCCCCACCCTTTTGACCTGTCTTAAAAGCCAGCATGAAGACCCCTCTTGCCGTCCTAGCTCTGCTTGTCGGAGCCACGTCCGCCTTCGCCTTGAACAAGGGCAATGCCGGACCTAAGGACGTCACCCTCAAGTTCGACCTGCCCGCCCCGGCGCCCCTCTCGCCGGCAGAAGCCCTCAAGGCCTTCCGCCTGCCGCCCGGCTTCCGCATCGAGCTCGTCGCCGCCGAACCGATGATCGAGACGCCCGTCGCGATCAGCTTCGACGACCAAGGCCGGATGTTCGTGGTCGAAATGCGCGGCTACATGCGCGACGTCGATGGCACGACGGAGAAAGAACCGATCGGCCGGGTCTCCCTGCTCACCGACACGGACGGAGACGGTCGCATGGATCGCGCGACGGCCTTCGCCGATGATCTCGTGATGCCCCGCGGCGTGATGCCGGTCAAAGGTGGCGCGCTCATCGCCGAACCGCCGAACCTCTTCTTCTGCCGAGACCTCGACGGCGACGGTAAAGCCGAGAACCGCACGATCGTGGCCTCCGACTACGGTACCTTCGGCGGCCAGCCGGAACACATGGCCAACACGCCGACCTGGGCGATGGATAACCGCATCTACTCCGCGGGCTATGGCGTGAGCTTCCGCGCGCAGGGTGATACGTGGCAACGCGGGCCCGGCCTTGGCCGCGGCCAGTGGGGCCTCTGCCAGGACGACGTCGGACGCCTGTTCTTCAACTACAACTCCGACCTCCTCCGCGCCGACCTCCTGCCCGCCGCGGCCTTCTCGCGCAATCCGCTCCTGCGTACGGCCTCGTCGGTGAACTTCCAGGTGATGAAGGACCAGTCGGTCTTCCCCTCGCACCCGACGCCCGGCGTCAACCGTGGGTACGACCCGAAGACCCTGCGCGCCGACGGCACGCTCGCCCGCGCGACCTCCACCTGCGGCGCCGTGGTCTACCGTGGCGACGCCTTCCCGGCGGAATATCGTGGGAACGCCTTCGTCCCCGAGCCGTCCTCCAATCTCGTGAAGCGCCTGAAGCTGACGGAGAAGGACGGCGTGATCACCGCCGAGGACGCGCATCCGGGCACGGAGTTCCTGACCTCGACCGACGAACGCTTCCGCCCGGTGATGATGGCCAACGGACCGGACGGCGCGCTCTACGTCGTGGACATGTACCGAGGCATGCTCCAGCACCCGGGCTTCCTGACGCATTACCTGATGGCCAACATCAAGGCGCGTAAGCTCGAGACGCCCGTCAACCAAGGCCGCATCTGGCGCATCGTGCGCGACGATAAGGCGGCTCCGGCCAAGACGACCTTGCCGGCCGGCGTCGCCGACCGCGTCGCCCGCCTCTCCCACCCTAACGGCTGGGTCCGTGACGCCGCCCAGCGCCTGCTCGTCGAAAGCGGCGACGCGGCCGCCGCCCCGGCCCTACGCGCCCTGCGCGCCGACGCGGCCACGCCGGCCGTGACACGCCTGCATGCGCTTTGGACCTTGGACGGCCTCGGCGCCATCACGCCGGACGATGTCCGCGCCGCCCTGAAGGACGCCGACGCGCAAGTCCGCGCCGCCGCCGTGCGCCTGGCCTCGGCGGACCTCCTCCCCGACCTGCTCGCGGTGAAGGATGACTCCGCCCCGCTCGTGCTCGCCCACCTCGCGATCCGCCTCTCGGCCGCCAATCAGCCGGCCGCCGACCGGACGCTCGCCGAACTCCTCACTCGTCACGGGAAGAACGCCCTCATCCGCGAAGGCGCGCTCTCCGGCGCTCGCGGCCGCGAAGTCGCCCTCGCCCAAGCCGTCGCCGCGGTCGCGGATCGCGCCAACCTGACCGAGACCGGCCCGGTACTCGAAGCCTTGGCGGCGCTCGTCTCGCAGGCCGGCAAAGGAGGCCCATTCGAACAGATGCTTGCCGTCGCCGTGACCCTCGATGACCGGACCAACCTCCGCGACGCCGTCCTGCGCGGCCTCGATCAGACCATCCGTGACACCAAGACGAAGAAGACCTCGCCGCTGAAGACCATCTGGCTGAGCTCCGAACCTGCTCCGCTGGCCAAGCTCAGCGCCACCGTGAAATCCTCCGGCGGACTCACGAACCTGACCTCCCTCTCGTCCCGCCTCGCGTGGATGGGCAAGCCGGGAGCGCCCGCCCCGCCCAAGGTCACGGCCCTCACGAAGGCCGAGCTCGAGCGCTTCGACAAGGGCAAGGTCATCTTCACGACGCTCTGCGCCCCCTGCCATCAGCCGCACGGCTACGGCCTCGACGGCCTCGCGCCGCCCCTCGTCGACAGCGACTGGGTGCTCGGCAAGCCCGACGTCACCGCCAAGATCGTCCTCAACGGACTCGGTGGCCCGATCAAGATCGGCAACCGCACCTGGGACCTCTCCATGCCGCCGATGGGCATGCTCAGCGACGAAGACGTCGCCAGCGTGCTGACCTACATCCGACGCGAGTGGGAGCATAACGCCTCGCCCGTCGACGCCAAGTTCGTCGCCGGCGTGCGTAAGCAGAGCGCCGACCATCCCAATTCTTGGACCGCCGACGAACTCCGTCCGCCCACCAAGAAAGCCATGAAGACGGCGAAGGAAGAAGCGGCCAAATAAACTTACATGAAGACGATCCGCATTATAATCGCCCTATTGTCACTCGGCACAGGAGCGCTCGGAGCTCCCAAGCCCAACATCGTCGTGATCCTCGTCGACGACATGGGCTTCTCGGACCTCGGCTGCTACGGCAGCGAGATCCCCACGCCGAACCTCGACGCCCTCGCGAAGAACGGGCTGCGGTTCACCCAGTTCTACAATACCGCACGCTGCTGTCCGACGCGCGCCGCGCTGCTGACGGGACTCTACCCCCACCAGACCGGAGTCGGTTGGATGACCGACGACCAGAAGCAGCCAGGCTACGAAGGGCGCCTCAACGACCGCTGCGTGACCATGGCCGAAGTCCTGCGCCCCGCCGGCTACCTCACTGCGATGACCGGGAAGTGGCACGTCGGCCAGAACCACGGTGTCACCCCGAAATCCCGCGGCTTCGACCGCAGCCTGAACGCCGTCGCCGGAGGTTTCTTCTTCGCCGACAGCCCGCGAGCCGAACTCTTCCTCGACGGCGAGAAACTCGCCAAGGACGACCCCCGCCTGCCCAAAGATTGGTATTCCACCGACCTTTGGACGACCTTCGGCTTGAAGTTCATCGATGATGCGCTGGCCGCGAAGAAGCCGTTCTACCTTCACCTCTGCCATAACGCCCCGCACTTTCCGCTCCAGGCGCCCAAGGCCGAGATCGAGAAATTCCTCGGTCAGTACCGGATCGGCTGGGAAGAGGTCCGGGCCCGTCGTTACGCCCGACAGCTTGAAATGGGGCTCATCGAAAAGCAGTGGACCAACGCGCCGAGGCCCTCCGCCATCAAGGCGTGGAAGGACGTTCCCGCCGAGGAGCAGAAACGCTTCGACCACCTGATGGCCACTTACGCGGCCGTGATGTCCCGGATGGACAAAGCCGTCGGCGACCTCGTGGACGGGCTCCGCAAGCGCGGCGTGCTCGACGACACCCTTATCCTCTTCATGAGCGACAACGGCGGCAATGCCGAGGCCGGCGCCAAGGGACGGACCGAAGGCGATCCCAGTGAAAGCGGCTCTCAGTGGTTCTGCGGCGAGAGCTGGGCCTACGCCCAGAACACCCCCTTCAGACTCTACAAGCACTTCAATCACGAGGGAGGCATCAGCACCCCGCTCATCGCCCACTGGCCGGCAGGCATCGCGGCGAAGAACGAATTCCGCCGCCAGCCGGGGCACGTCATCGACGTGATGGCCACGGTGGTCGACGTCGCCGGCGCCGTCTACCCCCAGGAATTCAACGGCAAGGCGATCCGGCCGATGGAAGGACGCAGCCTCGTGCCGGCCTTCGCCGATAAGCCCATCGCCCGCGAAGCGATCTACTGGGAACACGAAGGCAATGCCGCCGTCCGCCAAGGGGACCTCAAACTCGTCCGCAAAGGGCGTAGTGGGCCGTGGGAACTCTACGACCTCAAGGTCGACCGCACCGAACTGCACGACCTAGCCCAGAGTCAGCCCGAGAAGGCCAAGGAACTCGCCGCGCTGTGGAAAGCCTGGGCCGAACGCGCCCAGGTCCTCCCCGCTCCCGGCGCCGGCGGCAAAAAGAAGGCCAAAAAGAAATAAGCCGATGTTCGGCGGAAAATGTCCTTTCGGCCATAAGCCGTCCGATGTCTTCAAGGAAAAGCGCGAGACGGGCCCGGTCGCGCGCTACGAATTCCAAGGCGAGCAGATCCCGATGATCCTGCGCCACGCCGAAGTCCGTCAAGCCGCCAAAGACTGGCAGACCTATAGCTCGGACGCCCCCTTCCGGGTGCCGATCCCCTCGGAAGAGGAAGCCCGCTCGATGCGCCAGCTGCCCATCGAGACGGACCCGCCCGTGCACGGAGAATACCGCGCCATCGCGGAACCGTTCTTCCAGCGCCCGAAACTCCCGGAGATGGTCGCCAAGGTCGAAGCGCTGATCGATGAGCTCCTGCGCGCGGCCCTCGCCCGCGAGACGACCGAGATCGTGCATGGCTTCGCCCTCCCGATCCAAGCCCGCGCCCTCACCTACCTGCTCGACACCGATGAACGCGAGGCCGACACCTGGATCGGCTGGGGCGTCCACGTCTTCCGCGTCCGCGGCGGCCTGAAGAAGGGCGTGGAGTTGGAGGACTATCTCACGCGCAAGTTCGACGCGGTCAGCCAGGCGCCCGGCCGCTGCTTCTTCAGCGCGCTCACGCAAGCCCGCTTCCAAGGCCGCCCGCTCACGCGCGAAGAGATGATGGGCTTCGCCAACCTGACTTTCGCCGGCGGCCGCGATACGGTCATCCATACGATCGCGTGCGCGCTCGGCCACCTCGCCGCCAACCCCGAAGCCCTGGCCTACCTGCGCGAAGACCCGAAGCGTATCGTGCACGCGAGCGAGGAGTTCTTCCGCTTCTTCATGCCGTTGACGCACATCGGTCGCGTCTGCCCCGTCGCCACGTCCGTGCACGGCGAACAAGTCCCCGCCGGCGGCCGCGTCTCACTCGGCTGGGCGTCGGCCAACCGCGATGAGTCGGTCTTCCCTGACGCCGACGTCTTCAAGATCGACCGTAAGCCGAATCCGCACCTCTCGTTCGGCTTCGGCGAACACCTCTGCCTCGGCGCCCCGCACGCCCGCCTGCTCCTGCGCACCCTGCTCCAGAAGTGCGTCGAACTCATCGACGGGATGGAGATAATCTCCGCCGAGGAACGCACCGAAACCGAGCATTCCTACGAGCGTAAGCTGGGTTATGAATCGCTGGTGCTCAGGTTCCGTCCTCGGGCCTGAACGGGATTGCCAGCGTCCGGCGACCGAACTAGCTCTCCCTAGCCCCAACCTTCGCCTTCCGGCGGGGTTCCAAAGGCACACCCCGCCATGTTCGCTTTCAGCCTGACCATCTTCTGGGGAGCCTTCCTGCTCTTCCTCGTCCAGCCGCTGATCGCGCGCTTCATCCTGCCTTGGTTCGGCGGCGGACCGGCCGTCTGGACGACGTGCATGCTCTTCTTCCAACTGCTCCTCCTGGGAGGCTACGCCTACGCGCACTTCAGCATCAGCCGGCTGACCCCGCGGCGGCAGGTCATCACCCACCTGGTGCTGCTGGCCTTGGCCGTGGCGTTGCTGCCGATCACGCCAGGCGACGCATGGAAGCCGGCCGACGGCTCAAACGCCGCCGGCCATATCCTGCTGCTGCTCCTCGGCTGCCTCGGCCTGCCCTACCTGGTCCTTTCCGCCACCGGCCCGCTCCTGCAGGCTTGGTTCAGCAAAGCCAATCCGGGCGTGTCGCCGTATCGCCTCTACGCCCTTTCCAACGTCGGCTCGCTCCTCGCCCTGCTGATCTACCCGTTCTACCTCGAACCCCAGCTGAGCCGACAAGCGCAGGCCGACGGCTGGTCCTGGGGTCTGGCGATCTACGCCGGACTCACGGCCTGGTGCGGCCTCAAGGTCTGGAAGTCAGCGGCGGCGGACGGCACGGCCGCCAAGCAGGAGGATGAAGCAGCGCCTGCCTCGGCGGGGCGCAAGCTGCTGTGGTTCGCCCTGCCCGCCTGCGGCGTCATGCTGCTCCTCGCGATCACCAACAAACTCTGCCAAGACATCGCCGTGGTGCCTTTCCTCTGGGTCCTGCCGCTGAGCCTCTACCTGCTTTCCTTCATCATCAGCTTCGACAGCCCCCGCTGGTACCACCGGGCCTTCTGGCTCCCGCTGCTCGCCGTCCTGCTAGGCATGGTGCTCTGGAACCTCTATCAGGCCGAATCCCACCCCGACATCACCCCGCTCGCCACGCTCTATCTCGGCACGATGTTCGTCGCCTGCATGGTCTGCCACGGCGAGGTCTACCGCCTACGACCCGGCGCGAGCCGCCTGACCGGCTTCTATCTCTCGCTCTCCGCGGGCGGGGCCGCCGGCGGGCTGTTCGTCGCGCTCATCGCGCCCTTCGTCTTCCCCGACTACTTCGAGCTGCACCTCGCGCTCTTCCTGACCGCCGCGCTCGTGCTCGTCGTGCTCCGCCAGGATCCGACCCTCCCCTTCCGCGAGGGTCGGGCCCGCTGGGCCTGGGCGTTCCCCTTCCTCGCGCTGGCCGCCTTGGGCTACGGGCTCGCCGACGTGGCCACGACCTCGCTCCGCGGCTCGCTCTCGACCACGCGGGGCTTCTACGGGGTGCTTAAGGTCAACGACAACGACGCGGGCAACGACGGGCTGCATCACCTGACCCTGCAGCATGGCGCGACCATCCACGGCCTGCAATACGTCGACCCGGAGAAACGCACCGACCCGAGCAGCTACTACACCTCCACCAGCGGCATCGGCCGCCTCCTGCGCGCCCACAAGCCGGGCGGCGGACGCCGCGTCGGCGCGATCGGACTCGGCTGCGGCACGCTCGCCGCCTGGGGCCGCCCCGGCGACACCTTCCGTTTCTACGAGATCAACGATGACGTGGCCCGTCTCGCGACGAGCACCTTCACCTACCTCAAAGACTCCAAGGCCAAGACGGAGCTCGTCATGGGCGACGCGCGCCTCTCGATGGAACGGGAAGCCGACCAGCAATACGACGTCATCGTGCTCGACGCCTTCAGCAGCGACGCCATCCCGGTCCACCTCCTGACGCTGGAGGCCTTCGACCACTACCAGCGGCACCTCAAGCCCGACGGCGTCATCGTCGTCCACGTCTCGAACCGTTACCTCGACCTGCACCCGGTGGTCTACCGCATCGCCGATAAGATCGGCTTCCCCGCCATCACGATCGACGACAACGACACGGCCTACGAGGACGCCGGGTTCTATGGCTCCGACTGGATCATCATGACCCGCAACGAGGTCCTGCTGCAACAGCCCCTCCTGAAAGACGTGACCAAGGAGACCGTCGAGTTCCCCGCTCGCATCATGTACTGGACCGACGAACGGAGCGACCTGCTCTCGATTCTGGCCTCCGAAGAAGGAAGCTTCCTCCGCTGGCTTCAGGGGCTGTGATAAAAGATTAAGGATAGACGATGGCGGATGGATGAAGGAGATTCCTTCCACGTAACCGCCGAGACCCGCGCCGTCGCTCCCGCCCCTCAACTCCATGCGTACTGATCGTCTTCTCCTTGCCCTGCTTTGCGGAGCGCTGACCTGCGTCGCGGCGGAGCCGGCGAAGAAGGCGACGACGCGGGATGACCGGAGGACGAAGACCTACGCGCCGCAGCCTTGGGGCGAGTGGGTCGAAGCCGATTTCCCGTTCTTCTCCTCGATCCTCGACGCCCGTCGCGAAGGTGCCGGCAAGGACAACCTCACCCCGCGTGGGCTGATCATCAAACTGCCGCACGATGCCTGGGCCTGCTTCGATACCGACCTGCTCCGGGTCTCAGCGGTCTGGCGCGGCAAGGGCGTCAGCGACAAGGCCCTCGCGCCCGGCTCGTATCACGACCCGAGCCGCAAGACGCTCGGCGGCCAGTTCCCCGCCCCGCAACCCGAGGGCAAACTCTGGCTCGGCCATGCGATCATTCCCGGCTGGCAGACCGGCGCGAAGGTCGACCTGACCGATCCGCGCACGCCGGCTCCGTCGCCCCACGAAGTGGGCCGCGGACCGCTGCCGGAAGCCCTCGGGCGTTTCCAGTCCGTCGAACTCATCGGCAAGGACGTCGTCCTGACTTATCGCGTCGCCGACGCGACCCTCCGCGAACTCTGGAAAGCCTCCGAACACGAGGGCCGCATCGTCATCGAGCGCCACCTCTCCGTCTCCGCCCACGCGAAAGACCTCCTGCTCGTCGTCGGCACGCGTCGCCAAGGGCCTTCGCAGGAACTCGAGACGGGCGTCACCGTCACCGGACCGGCCGAACTCGCCTCCGATGATGATTTCTTCGTGGTGAAGGTGCCGGCCAACACCGCGCCCGCCGCCCTCTGCGTCACGCTCTGCGACGAGCACGCCGCGCCCACGGTGGCCGCGCAAGCCATCCCGACCGTTCCTTCGACTCGTCGCTGGCAAACCGAGGTGAAAACCAAGGTGACCGTGACCGAAAGCGCCGAAACCTACGCCATCGACCATATCGGCCTGCCCGTCGATAATCCCTGGAAACGCGCCGTCCGCACGGGAGACATCCAATTCCGAAAAGACGGCACCGCCGTCGTCGTCACGCTCGACGGCGACGTCTGGCTGGCCCGCGGCCTGAAGGTCGGCTCGATCGACGTCACCTGGCGCCGCTTCGCCTCCGGCCTGCACGAACCGATGACCTGCGCCCTCCGTGACGACGAGATCTTCGTCTTCGACCGCAACGGCGTCTGGCGCCTCCGGGACACGGACGGCGACGGCGAGGCCGACGTCCATGAGCTGTTCTCCAACGCGTTCGCGCAGACGGCCGACATGCGCGAGTTCCCCAGCACCCTCCGCCTCGGACCGAAAGGCGAATTCGTCATCGCCAAAGGCGGTCAGGAAGCGACGACCATCGGCAAGCACAACGGCAGCGTCCTGCGTCTCTCCGCCGACGGCCGCACCGCCACCCGCCTCGGCTATGGCCTCCGCCAGCCGAACCTCTCCGTCCATCCGCGCACCGGCCTCGTCGTCTCGAGCGACCAGCAGGGCCATTACATCCCGAGCACGCCCCTGCACATCATCCAGGGCGACCAGTTCTACGGCTTCCTCAGCGATAAGCTGCCCAAGGAAAGCTACCCGGCGCCGATCGCCGCTCCCCTCACCTGGATTCCGCATGCGGTCAACGCCTCCGCCCTTTCGCAGGTCTGGCTGATCGACGCGCAGATGGGGCCGCTCAACGAGCAGATGGTGCAGATCTGCTTCAATCAGCCGGACCTCCTGCGCGTGCTCTGGAACCACCGTGGCGCCAAGCCCCAGGCCAGTGTCGTCAGCGTGGCCAAAGGCTTCGCCACCCCGCCGCTCAACGGCTCCGTCAACCCCGTCGACGGCCAGCTGTATGTCGCCGGCTTCCAGATCGCCGGCTGGGGCAACACCCTCGACACCCTCACCGGCATCGAACGCGTCCGCTACACCGGCGCTCCGTCGCTCACCCCGCGCGAGATGATCCCGACCGACCGCGGCATCCTGCTCCGCTTCGACGTCGCCCTCGATCCGGCCAAGGCCGCCAACCCCGAGAGTTACTCGCTGGCGACGTGGCGCTACAAGCGGGCGCCCTCCTACGGCTCGGCCCAATACAAGGCCGACGGCAAGACCGGCAACGACTGGCTGACCGCCAGCAGCGCCTACGTGAGCCTGGACGGCAAGAGCGTCTTCATCGGGGTCCCCGGCCTCAAACCGGTCGAACAGCTCCGCCTCGGCTGGGACCTCAAGTCGTCCGACGGCGCCGAGATGCGTGCGAACGCCTACACCACCCCGTATGAGCTCACGAAATTTGACCCCGTCGTTGAAGGCTTCGGACCGATCGAAGTCGACCTCACCCCTCGGGCCGCGGTCGCGAAGAAAGCCGAAGTCGTCTCCGCCCAGGAGGGCCAGCGCCTCGCCACCATGTTCGGCTGCGTCGCCTGCCACTCCGTCACCGACACCGCCATGAGCAATGTAGGCCCGAAGTGGAAGGGTCTCTTCGGGTCCAAGAGAGACTACGTGACCGATAAGGGAAAGAAGGGTTCGACGACCGTCGACGCGGCTTACCTGCGGGAGTCCATCTTAGAGCCCAACGCCAAACGGCACGCTTCTTTCCTCAAATCCGAATTCGCCATGCCCAGTTTCGCGGGCGTCCTCACCGAAGGCCAGGTGGATTCATTGGTGCTTTATATCAAGTCCTTGCAGTGACCCTCCGGCGGAGATTGCTCGCAACTCCCGCCCTTTGGAGTTGTTAAATACCTATGCCCACCTCGCGCATCCCCCTGCTCGCCCTGGCCGTCCTCACCCTCGGTGCCCTCGCCTCCGCCGCCGAACTGCGCCTCCCGGCGGCCTTCTCCGACCATATGGTCCTCCAACGCGACAAGGCCGTCGCGGTCTGGGGCTGGGCCGACGCCGACGAAGAGGTGTCGGTCGAATTTGCCGGCCAGAAGAAGGCCGCCAAGGCTGACGCTTCGGGCAAGTGGTTCCTGCGTCTCGACCCGCTCACGGCCAGCGCGGAAAGCCGCAAGCTCACGGCGACGGGCAAGGACGGACGCAAGGCCGAGGTCTCCGACGTGCTGGTCGGCGACGTCTGGCTCGGCTCGGGTCAGTCGAACATGGCGATGACGGTCAATCGCGCGAAGGACTTCGAGCAAGAGAAGGCCGCCGCGACCTTTCCGCTCATCCGTCACTTCAAAGAGGAGTCCGCCGGAGCACCCACGGCCCAGACTCAAGCCAAGGGCAAATGGCTCGCCTGCACACCCGACAATGTCGGCGGCTTCAGCGCGACGCTGTACTTCTTCGGCCGCGAGATCCACCGCGAGATCGGCGTACCGATCGGCCTGATCAACACCTCCGTCGGCGGCACCCCGATCGAAGCCTGGATCGCTCCGGAAATCCAGGAGTCGAAGCCGGAACTTAGCGCCGCTTTGAAAGCCCAGAGCGCCGCCCTGCCCAAGATCGACCCGGAGAAGGCCCAGGCCGATCACGCCGAGGCTCTCAAGAAATTCAAGGCCGCGAAAGCCAAAGCCGTCGCGGAGGGCACGAAGGCGCCCCGCCCCCCTCGCAACGCCGCTGAGGTCAGTGAACGCAAAGGCTCTTACGGCCAGCTGTTCAACGGCAAGGTCGCCCCGCTCGTCCCCTACACGCTCAAGGGCATGCTCTGGTATCAAGGCGAAGCGAACTCCTCCGATACCCGCGCCCCTCTCTATGTCCACCAACTCTCAGCGCTTGTCACCGACTGGCGCGCCCGCTGGGGCGAAGAACTCCCCTTCGCCTGGGTGCAGCTCCCGAACTTCTCCCGTCCGGGCGAAGGCTGGCCCCTGATGCGCGAGGCGATGCTGAAGACCCTCGCCCTGCCGAAGACGGGCATGGCCGTCACGATCGACATCGGCGAGGCCAAGGACATCCACCCGAAGAACAAGCAGGAGGTCGGCCGACGCTTGTCGCTGTGGGCTCTCGGTACCGTCTACGGACGCAAGGTCGCCGCCACGAGCGGCCCCCTGTCGGCCGGACACGTGATCAGGGGCGCCGAGGTCGTCGTCGCCTTCCTCCATTTCGAAGGCCTCAAGACCCGCGACGGCGCCCCCGTGAAGGGCTTCCAGCTCGCCGGCACGGACAAACAGTGGAAGCCGGCGACCGCCCGGATCGACGGCGCGAGATGGCTGGTCGTCACCAGCGCGGAAGTCGCCGCACCCGTCGCCCTGCGCTACGCCTGGGAGGACAATCCGGAGACGAACCTGGTCAACGGAGCCGACCTGCCCGCCTCGCCCTTCCGCACCGACGATTGGGCCCCGGTCCCCGTGCCCGCTCCCGCCGCCAAGGGCAAAGGTAAGACCAAATAATTCTGTCATGAAAAACCTCACCCTGCTCCTCCTCGCCGGCCTGGCCTCCCTCGCGTCCGCCGCCGACCGCAAGCCGAACTTCGTGTACGTCTTCACCGACGACCAGCGCTGGGACGCGCTCGGCGTCGTGCAGAAGGAACAGGGCGAGAAGGGCCGTTTCCCTTGGCTCAAGACCCCGCATCTCGACCGCCTGGCGAACGAAGGCCTGCGCTTCCGCAACGCCTTCGTCGTCAATTCGCTCTGCGCCCCTTCGCGCGCCTCGCTGGTCACGGGCCAATACGGCCACGTCAACGGCGTGACGAACAACCACACGCCCCACCCGGAAGGCAATATCTCCGTCGCCGCCCTGCTCCGCCCGGCCGGCTACGTCTCGGGCTACTTCGGCAAATGGCACCACGGCAGCCAGTCGGGCAAGCGTCCAGGCTTCGATACTTCCGCCAGCTTCGTCGGCCAGGGCGTCTACTTCGACTGCCCGATCGAGGTCGACGGCGTCAAGACCCCGAGCAAGGGCTTCGTCGACGACGTGACCACGGAGTATGCGGCGAACTTCATCAAGGCCAATAAGGACAAGCCGTTCCTCATGATCCTGGGCCTCAAGACCTGCCACGGGCCGTTCACCCCTCCGCCCCGCCATGAAAAGGCCTACGAAGGCGCGCTGGCCCGTAACGTGCCGAATTACGGTATCCCCGCGATCTATGCCCCGGCCGGCCCGAACGGCGCCAAGGGCAAGCAGACCGACGCCAAGGAAGTCTCCACCAACCTCGGCATGTTCCGCGGCATCAACGGGGTCGACGACAACGTGGGCAAACTGCTCAAGACGCTGGATGAACTCGGCCTGACCGAGGACACGGTCTTCGTCTTCTCGAGCGACAACGGCTACTACCTCGGGGAACACAATCTCGGCGACAAGCGGACGGCCTACGAGGAAGCGCTGCGCATCCCGATGCTGGTGCGCTACCCTCGCGCGGTGAAGGCCGGACGGACGGATGACCGCATGGTCCTGAACATCGACCCCGCCGCGACCTTCCTTGACCTCGCCGGCCAGCCGGTGCCCGCCGCGATGCATGGACGCAGCTGGAAACCCATCCTGGAAGAAAAATCCGCCGATTGGCGCGAAAGCTTCTTCTACTGCTACTTCCACGAGAAGGGTTTCAACGCGCCCCTCACGACCGCCGTCCGCACCGCCGACGCCAAGCTGATCAAGTATCCTGGGCACGAAGAATGGACCGAGGTCTTCGACCTCAAGGCCGACCCCTATGAGCTGAAGAACCTCGCCGCCGACCCGGCCTACTCCGCACTGCGCACGCGACTGGAATCGGAATACGCCAAGCAGGCCAAGGCCATCGACTTCAAGATACCCGAATTCGCCGACAAAACGGGCGAAGCCGGCGACGGATCCAAGAAGAAGGCCGGCAAGAAGAAGGCCAAGTAAGCTCGATAAAACGGGTGGTTTTCTCCGCAAGGGCTGTCATCGTACAGCCCTTGCCCATGTCCGCCCCGCTCGACCTCACCCGTGCGCCCTCGACCGACCCTCTCGGCATCTACCGTTTCCGCGACGGACTCTATGCCGTCGACCTGATCGCCGCCGCGATCACGGAGTTCGATCTCTTCACGAAGCTCGCCACCAAGCCATCCGACCTCCCCACGGTCTGCCGCGACCTCGGCACGCACCGCCGGCCGACCGACGTGATGCTGACGCTCTTCGCCGCGAACGGTTTCTTGTCGCTGAAGGACGGCGTCTTTTCCGTGACGCCACTCGGACAAGAGCACCTCGTCAGCACCTCTCCGGTCTTCCTGGGCGCCTATTACGCCTCCCTCAAGGACCGACCGGTGGTGAAGGACTTCATCGTCATCCTGAAGACCGACAAGCCCGCCAACTGGGGCAGTTACAAGGACGAGAAGCCCTGGAGCGAAGCGATGCTCACCGAGGCGTTCGCGACCAGCTTCACCGCGGCGATGGATTCGCGCGGCTTCACCCTCGGCCCGGCGATGGCCAAGGCCTCGCCGATCGGCACGCGCACCCGCCTGCTCGATATCGCGGGAGGCTCGGGCATCTACGCCTGCGCGCTCGTCGCCAATCACCCCAAGCTCTCCGCCACGGTGTTCGAACGCACCCCGGTCGACGGCATCACCCGCAAGATGATCGCCAAGCGCGGCTTCCAAGACCGGGTCGACGTCACGGCCGGCGACATGTTCACCGAGGCCCTGCCAGGCGGTTACGACGTCCACCTGTTCTCCAACGTGCTCCACGACTGGGATACCGACAAGGTACGCTTCCTGCTGGCCGCCTCGGCCAAGGCCTTGCCCAAGGGCGGCCTGCTGATCGTGCACGACGCCCACCTGAACGACGATAAGACCGGCCCGGCGCCCGTGGCGGCCTATTCCGCCCTCCTGATGAGCGTCACCGAAGGCCGTTGCTACGGCACCGGCGAGATGCGTGAGCTCCTGACCGAAGCCGGCTTCGGCGATATCCGCCACCAAGACACCGCCTGCGACCGCAGCATCGTCACGGCCGTAAGGCAGTGACGATGACAGATGACGGATACATCGGGCCACACCCTGTCTCAGCGATCATCGGCCTTCCCATCCGTCATCTGTAATCCACGCTTCCCATGCGCCTCCTACTCAGCCTGCTCGCGGTGACCGCATCCCTCGCCGCCGCGCCGATGGACCCGGAGGAGCAGCGGCTCGGCTTCGTGGCGCTTGCGGACGGCAAGACCTTCGACGGATGGAAACACCCGGGAAATTGGGAGGTCCAGGATGGCGCGTTCACGCGCGTTCGCCCCTCTGGTCAGCTGACTTACGAGGCCCGTCCGCTGCCGGACGACTTTGAACTGCGCTTCGACTGGAAGGTCAGCCCGGGCTGTAACAGCGGCGTCTATTACCGCCCCGGGCAGGTGGAGTATCAGGTGCTCGATGACGTCGGCAGCCCTTATGGCGAGAACCCGCGTCAATCGGCCGCCTCGCTGTTCTTCTGCATGGCCCCGAGCAAGCGGGTCACCCGTCCCGTCGGCGCATGGAACACCGCCCGCATCCGCTGCCAGGGCACGGTCATCGAGCATTGGCTCAACGA
>Ga0222712_10000499_pt1 | contig 51393 bp, 39 predicted proteins | sample C33_657DmetaG_FD_165043 | JGI IMG/M metagenome (GOLD analysis project Ga0222712, IMG submission 165043) | Estuarine water microbial communities from San Francisco Bay, California, United States - C33_657D | ecosystem: Environmental > Aquatic > Marine > Unclassified | place: USA: California... | reverse complement strand
TAATCCTGATAAAGCTGTACCATTAATTTGTTTTACCGTTATAGCATTCCCAGCGCTGGTCACATCCCCTGATAAGGATGGAACTGTAGTAACTGTTGCTGCATTTCCACTTAAATTTCCAATAAAGCCTGTTGTTTCTAAAGCTGTTATTTGATTTGCTACAATTTGATATGCTACAAAATTACCGTTATTATCTCTAGCTACAAGGGTGTTGGGAGTATTAACCGCTGTACCAGCATTTGCTTTTTGAGCTCCTAGACGAATTGTAGCAGCATCTATCCCATCAACAAATTTTACAGTGGTAGAAGTTTGATTACCAGTCACATCACCAGCAAGAGGATTTGTAAAAGCAGTTGCTGTTGATGCGTTTCCAGTCACATTACCTGTTAAAGGTCCTGTAAAAGTTCCTGCAGTTACATTTCCAGAAATGTTTAATTTAGTTCCAATAGCACTACCTAAGTTAGGTGTTCCATTCAAAATAGGATCGGTTAGTGTTTTATTTAATAATGTTTCTAGTCTGTCGCGATTGACAATGATTCCATTTGGAGGTAATTCAACTGTTGAAGAAGAGTTAGAATTTGCAACCAATGTAGTAACTCCCCCAGAACTTCCATTAAGTCTAAGAGTTCCGTCCGTAAATGTTTTATTACCCGTCACAGTTTGAGTTGATGCTAAAATCATATCGCCTCCCCCAGATGCCTTAAAAACAGGGAGTGTTGTTTCACCTGTTGAGGTTAATACGTAACCCAGTGGTCCGGTCACTTTGCTAATCGAGTTTGTTCCATCACCAGCCAATAAACTAGTAGGTAAAGACGCAAGCCCGGTACCACCACTTGCAACAGGAATAACAGAACCATTCCACACTCCAGTAGTTATAGTTCCGAGAGTATTAATAGAGGTCTGACCAATATAATTTGGAGATATATCTATAATTGGAGCAACCGAAGGGTTGCTGACAGTAATTCTATTATTAGTACCTGAAACAGATGTTACAGTTCCTGCACCTGCTGTTGACCAGGATGGCAAATTACCCGAGCTAACTCTCAAAACTGTACCGGGAGCCCCGATAGGTAACTTAACGAGTGCACTTGAAGTGCTAGCATACAGCATATCACCTGGAGAGTAAATAGAATGCCCAGTACCGCCATTAACTGCTGCTACATTCCCAGTTACGTTAGTGGCAGAACTAGCATTTCCGATTAGTGCCCCTCTAAAAGTAGTAGTGGTTAATTCGCCGGTAAGGGGTATGAAACTTAATTTGGTGCTTGCAACCCGTGGAGCCAAGGGGCCCGAATTTGCCGGCACGAATGTTGGAAACATGGTTGCCGGAGCAATTACATCGTCAGTAATACGAATATTCACTGTATTCTGTGCATCTATTGATGAACTGGCATTTCCAATTACATCTCCAGTTAGGAGTCCGTTAAATCCTTTTGCCGTTAATATCCCGGTTGCAGGTACATAGCTCAGATTACCGCTACTGGTTCGCAAAGGCTGGTTTCCGGGCGTAGAGTTTACAAATACAGGATAAGTTGTTCCAGGATTTGCAATATCATTGATTACGGCCGAATTATTAGAATTTGTAGCGGTTGTAGCTAAAGTAGCAGTGCTGGCATTACCAGTCAAAGGACCGCTAAAGCTTAATGCAGTAACCGGACCATTAACAGTCAATGAGTTAAATATTGCATCACCATTCATAGAACCGGTAATGTATTCCCATTGATTGTTTTTACGGATATAAAGCCCAGCAGGATCTGTGGTTTTATAGATCATCATCCCATTAGGCGGGTTTAATGCATCAATGGCGATGGTATTAGCCATACGCGGCAATAAAAAACCCTGATTAGCGCTCTCAAGCTCCAATAAAGAAGCTGGAGCAATGATGGCCCCATTGGTTCCAATTTTGATTTGAGCTGTTGCCTTACCAAGGAAGCATATTCCTGTAAGCATTAATGCAATGGATAGTAATTTTATTGGACGCATATTGTTATGTTTTATCTGGTATGTTGTCTGTTGTCTGAAGCATGAGGTATGAGGTATGAGGTATGAGGTCTGAGGTGCTACTATGAAATGAAGCTAAATTATCTCAATACTCAATACCCACTACTCAATACTTATTACTTATTACTTATAACTTATTACTTATAACTTAAAACATATAACTCGGCATCAATTCATCTTTATCAAACGGAATATGAAATCGTAAAATGATTTCATGGGTTGCTTTTGAAAAGTTGCTTAGTCGGCCGAGATTATAATCATACGCATAGCCTACTCTTAAGGTCGGTAAAAGTCTAAAATCAATTAATCCAACCAGCGCACTATGGCTACGATAGGATATTCCGCCAGACATGATTTCCCTAAAGAACAGGTTTGCATTAATATCGTAATTTAAAGGAATACCTTTGACCCCTCTTAGGAGGAATGAAGGTTTCAAAACAAAATTATCATTGACCGTGATCAGGTAACCTGCATTAAGATAAAGGTGCATATCTTGCTTGACCATGTATTCTGACAAGGCTACATCAGTTTTCCTTAAATGTGTTCTTACTAAGTTGGGTGATGAAAATCCGGCAAAAAATTTATCGGTATTGAAGTAAATCCCAGTACCAAAATTTGCTGCCATGGCATTTAAATTCTGTGCAAATACCGGATCGCCAGCATTGGTAATGTTTAGTTGACTAAAATCTGTTTTATTGTTTAAAGCACCTAACTGAAGCCCGAATGAGAGATTGGAATTATCGCCCTCAATACGATAGGACATAGATACCTGGGCACCCAAATTTTGTATTACTGAGACCCGGTCGTCCACAATTTTAAGTCCGATACCCAAGCGTGTTTCACCGATTGGCATATCACCAGAGATCATTGCTGTTTGAGGTGCAGTTTTAATTCCGTTGAATTGTTTCCTAAAAACGCTTGTAAATTGCATAGACTGCTTAAACCCAGCATAGGCTGGATTGATCTCCAGGGTGTTAAACATATACTGCGAATACAAAGGCAGCTGTTGTGCACTGAGCCTTGAGCACAGTACGGTTAAGAGCATGAATTGTACCAACAGGTATACTTTCTTATTCATATATTATCTGTTAATGATTAGATATCCCGGAATACCTTTTGCTCCGTTCACGCTGATCAAATAATAGTAAATGCCATCGGGAAGATTATTGCCCATAAATCCGCCGATATTTCCGGTACCATTGAAGGTATTATTATAATCAAAATCTTGGAAAACAAGAACCTGATTCCGACTATATACTTCAAAACGAACAATGTCAGTAGGTAAACGTTTAACAACCTCATATACATCATTAAAACCATCCCCATTTGGAGATATAGCATCTGGTATATTTACTGGTGTATTTTCGTCGATATCCGTTTTGATCACTGACTTTGAGAAATATTCAATTTGTTTGATGGCGGCCACATTCAGGCGTGTATTCATATAGGCACTGAAAACTGCGGCACGTTGAGTAATGGATCCCGGGGTGGTGGTTGGAACTAGGGGTAAAACATCCCACAGACCTTTTAAATTAGAATCATACCTGGTAACATAGGCCTGATCGCGGTTTCTAAAATATTCAATACCTTCTTCTAATGAATTATGCTGGAGTGTAATATCTGCTTTAGCTGAAGCGTCAACTACGGTGGTTTTCATGATCCAGGTCTTATTTACGTATTCGGGGAAGTTCAATTTATTATATAAATTATCAGCAACTCGAAATTTTATGGATTGAGGAAGTCCCGAATATTTGATAGTCAGTGGAGTATAACTGCCTAGGTTGGTCCCGATTGGAAAATCAAGTGAGATGGGTACACCTGCAGTATTTCTAATCAGCCCGCCACCTGTCATGGCTGAACCTGTTACAATAAAGTTTATTTGACTAAAACCGGTGATTGTACCTGTTCCCTGACGACCAACGTTTACATCCACATTGTTAAGAATCAAATTCCCTTTAGCAAAGTCAAGGTTATTGTTAATATGTAGATTCCCAATATCTGCGGTAATATTTAAAGAATTATCAAGTCTAAGATTTGGAAAACCATTAAATGGCTGGGAGTTCAAGCTGTTGATGCGCTGTGGTAGTTGCAAGAGATCAGAAAACCTAAATACCCCTCCTATTCCGTCAATACCGCGGGCACTTTCGTCTGGTAAACGACTGCCCGCATTATTCTGCCAGATGCTTGAATAAAAATTGATCAAAGATGTTTCATAGGATACAAATGTTCCTGAATGAGAGATATCTGAGAAAATACTAAGGTTTGAATTGGGATGGGCATAAATATTTGCCGTGGCTGAAATATTTACCTGATTTACAGCCTGAGAATGCCCAGGTGTGGGCATTAAAAAAAACAGACAAAGCACAAGTTTTATTACTAACAAAAAAATCGCAGATGGTTTATTGGGGATCACAAAAATTAGATTCGTTAAATAGAATATACTATTATACGAGTTTTTATGAAAAATGTTAAGAAAGATTTGAAAAAAGATCGTAAAAAATATGAAAAACATAAAAAGCTAACCAATAGGCTAGCTTTTTATTATTTAAAGTAAATTTACTTACACTTTAATTTCAACCTCAACACCACTTGGTAATTCAAGTTTCATTAAGGCATCTACAGTCTTAGAATTAGAGCTATAGATATCAAGTAAACGCTTGTAAGCGCATAATTGAAACTGCTCTCTTCCCTTTTTGTTCACGTGCGGTGAACGCAAAACTGTGAAAATTCTCTTTTCAGTTGGCAATGGAATTGGCCCACTTACTACTGCACCCGTAGGCTTAACAGTTTTTACGATTTTCTCAGCAGACTTATCTACCAAGTTGTAATCGTAAGATTTTAATTTAATTCTGATTCTTTGGCTCATTATTGTTTGTTTATGGTTAACGTTAGAGCTATTAGTAACGGTAACCGGTTAAATATTTGATTCAAGAACCAGGAACCAAGATTCAAGACGATTAGTCTCTAGTCTTGATTCTTGGCTCTTGATACCTGATTCTTATTATCCGTTCGCTTTCTTACCCTTTACCTTAGCTACAACCTCTTCCTGAACGTTTCTTGGTGCTTCAGCATAGTGATCAAACTCCATAGTAGAAGTAGCACGACCTGAAGTAATTGTACGTAACTGAGTTACATAACCAAACATTTCTGAAAGTGGCACAGTTGCTTTGATAACCTGAGCACCGGCACGTGTATCCATTCCTAAAAGTTGGCCACGACGACGGTTCATATCACCAATCACATCACCCATGTTCTCTTCAGGAGTTAAGATTTCGATCTTCATGATTGGCTCCATCAATACCGGCTTACATTTTGGCAATGCTTCACGGAATGCAGATTTAGCACATATCTCAAAAGATAATGCATCTGAATCGACTGCGTGGAACGATCCATCAATCAAACGAACTTTCATATCCTGTAAAGGGTAGCCTGCAAGAACACCATTAACCATGGCAGCAGCAAATCCTTTCTCTACAGAAGGAATAAATTCACGTGGTATAGAACCACCTGAAATTTCATTCACAAATTGCAAACCGGTTTTACCTTCATCATTTGGTGAAATAATAATCTGAATATCGGCAAATTTACCACGACCACCCGTTTGTTTCTTATACGTTTCACGGTGCTGGGTAGTACCTGTAATTGCTTCTTTATAAGAAACTTGCGGAGCACCCTGATTCACCTCAACCTTAAATTCACGTCTCAAACGATCAATCAAAATATCTAAGTGAAGCTCGCCCATACCAGAAATAACGGTTTGGCCAGTTTCTTCATCAGTTTGAACACGGAATGTAGGATCTTCTTCAGCTAATTTACCTAAGCCAATTCCTAATTTATCAACGTCGGCTTGAGTTTTAGGCTCAATTGCCAAACCGATAACAGGCTCTGGAAAATTCATTGACTCCAATACAATTGGATGCTTCTCATCGCAAAGTGTATCTCCTGTTTTGATATCCTTAAAACCTACTACCGCAGCAATATCTCCTGCTCCAACATTCGGGATTGGATTTTGCTTGTTAGCATGCATCTGAAAGATACGAGAAATACGCTCTTTATTGTCGGAACGCATATTATGTACATAAGAACCTGCTTCCAGATTTCCTGAGTAAACACGAATAAAACATAAACGACCTACAAAAGGATCAGTCGCAATCTTAAATGCTAAAGCTGCAAATGGTTCTTTTTCACTTGGCTTACGCATAACTTCTAATCCAGTATCAGGGTTAGTACCCAAAATACCTTCAACATCCATTGGAGATGGCAATAATTCCATCACATAATCAAGCATAGTTTGAACACCTTTATTCTTGAAAGATGAACCACATACCATTGGTACGATTTTGGCATCAAGAACCGCTTTACGCAGGGCATCAAGTACTTCACGCTCTGTTATTGTTTCAGGAGCATCGAAGAATTTCTCCATTAAGCTTTCATCATACTCAGCAACTGATTCAAGCAATTTTTCTCTCCATTCCGTCGCTTCTTCAACTAAATCATCAGGAATTGCAATCTCAGTAAAGGTCATCCCTTTATCGTGCTCATTCCAAACAATTCCACGGAAGTTGATTAAATCAACTACACCTTTGAATGAATCTTCAGAACCAATTGGTAATTGCAAAGGAACAGCATTGCTTCCAAGCATATCTTTAACCTGCTTAACAACTTTTAAGAAATCAGCACCTGAACGGTCCATCTTATTAACGAATCCGATACGTGGAACGCTGTAATTGTTAGCTAAACGCCAGTTAGTTTCTGATTGTGGCTCAACACCATCAACTGCTGAGAAAAGGAATACCAATCCGTCTAAAACACGTAATGAACGATTTACCTCTACGGTAAAATCTACGTGCCCAGGAGTATCGATAACGTTGATATGATACGTATCACCTCTGTATTTCCAGTTTACTGTTGTTGCTGCAGAAGTAATGGTAATACCACGCTCTTGCTCTTGTGCCATCCAATCCATGGTTGCTGCACCATCGTGCACCTCACCAATTTTATGGCTTACTCCTGAATAATAAAGGATACGCTCCGTTGTAGTGGTTTTACCCGCATCAATGTGGGCAGCGATACCGATATTTCTTGTATATTTTAAGTCTCTTGACATTGTAATTGTTTCCTGATTAGAATCTAAAATGAGAGAATGCTTTGTTGGCTTCTGCCATCTTGTGCGTATCTTCTTTCTTCTTAACTGCTGCACCTTCACCCTTAGAAGCTGAAATAATCTCACCTGCTAATTTTTCAGTCATCGTTTTTTCACCACGCTTACGGGAATAGTTGATCAACCACTTCATTCCTAAAGCAATTTTACGCTCAGGACGAACTTCAGTAGGAACCTGGAAATTTGCACCACCTACACGGCGAGATTTAACCTCAACAGCAGGCATTACATTATTCAGGGCCTTTTTCCAAGACTCTAATCCGTTTTCACTTGTTTTTTTCTCTACTAACTCAACTGCATCGTAGAAAATAGAGTATGCGATAGATTTTTTACCGTCATACATCATATTATTTACAAACCTAGTCACCATTACGTCGTTAAACTTTGGATCAGGCAGTAAGATTCTCTTTTTTGGTTTTGACTTTCTCATGTTGCTTTCCTCCGTTTAATTAATTCTTTTTACCTTTTGCACCCTCTGCTACTTGTCCTGGCTTGGGTTTCTTAGTTCCGTATTTAGAACGACGTTGATTACGACCAGCTACTCCAGAAGTATCTAAAGCTCCACGAATAATGTGATAGCGTACACCAGGTAAATCTTTAACACGACCACCACGTATTAAAACGATGGAGTGTTCTTGCAAGTTGTGACCTTCGCCCGGAATATAAGCATTCACTTCTTTTCCGTTTGTTAAGCGCACACGTGCAACTTTACGCATTGCTGAGTTTGGTTTTTTAGGGGTAGTGGTATACACACGTGTGCACACTCCTCTTCGCTGTGGACAGCTGTCCAACGCTGGCGACTTACTCTTGTCAACCAGAGCTACTCTACCTTTTCTAACTAATTGTTGGATAGTAGGCATTTTTTCCTTTTAGTGTTTAAATATTTATAGTCCCTGTAGCAAAACTTTTTACAGTTTCCATTTAGGGACTGCAAAAGTAGGATTTTATTTTGATTTTCAAGGGCTTGAATGAGAAAAAAAATTGAAATTAATGCGATTTTGATCTGATGTTTGCTTTTTTGTCTTTAAAGCGATATCCTACTCACCAGATAAGACACGTCGTTGCAGAAGAACACCCCCTTTCTTTAGGTAATGCTTTCAGGCGGGCTTTGGGCTTAATAATTAATAAAAAAGTTTGCCGTTTTACCCTTTAATAGAAAAATACTACCGTTTAAACATCCTATTCCTAAATGCTATTGCTTCTTCACAAATTCATCATACTAATAAAATCAAAAGAATAAAGAGTATGAATAACCCAAGGCAAAACCAAATGCATTTGAACAACAATCCCGAAGAAAATATACGCATGGAAAATGAATTTCTGCAATTGAAACTCAAGGCAGAACTAGGCGCAGAAACTTTTATCGCAGGCAATTTCCCACCACAAGTTGAAAATGAATTCCTGAAAAATGTACTTGCATTTGAAAACAGCTTTTCAACTACTCCAATGAAAACAATTTACGAGCTGCTGGAAAAGCCCAAGCATAAACCGGAAATTGAGTTAGACGATAATGCTATAGAATTAGCATTAGAGGTTCTGTTTACCCTGATGAAAAAGAAACAAATTACTCTTGAATTTTTAGGAGCCTACAGCAGCCGCACTAAATATAAATTTATAACAGAAGAGTTTTTCAATGAAGCAGTTTCAGAAAACAGGATACCAGGGATGATCTGGGATTTAAACTATGAAGAGTACCACCCTAACCATAAAGTAGAGATCGAACAAAAAACTATGTCTTTTATTACAGCATGGATTGATCAAAAAATTAATAAAGATTACTTTGGTCTTGCAGACACCTTTATAATGCCGAATGGTCAAATATTTGGCAAAGATGAAATTTTAAACAAAATTAAAAATATTTGCAAGAGCTTCCCTGAATTTAAAGATTGCTCATACACAATCGAAAAGGTTGACTATGAACTACAAAACAATATCGGCATGGGGTTTTCCGAAGGGATTGTAAAATATATTGCGATGTCAAGAAGTCAGGAAAAAATCACTATTGAAGGTCAATTTAAATTATATTTCACTTTAGAATTTAATTCTTGGTCTATCTTTTACTTCATATTTCCAGGATTTGAATTTCCTTTTATGGTTAAATGATAATTTATATAAAGTGATTGAAGCTATTGGTTAATTCATGAAAATCCCTTAATTTATTTATCGAATTAAGGTTTATAACTATTAATAGATAGATTAAGATGGACATCGCATTGTTTGCCGAAAATTGAAATTATCCATTCAATATTTTATTAAAAGCAATTAATAAATCAATAAGGGTAGATCAATACTTGTAAACAGTATTCCTCTTAGTATATAAGATTTTAATCTTTATCTTGCCAGCATACCAAAAAATGTCAAATAATACCCATGGAGCAGAATTCACAACTGGAGCTCGCATTTAATTTTGTTCAATACACAGACAAAAATATTTTTCTGACAGGAAAGGCCGGAACAGGCAAAACAACATTCCTGCACCAGTTAAAAAAACAAACGCATAAACGCATGGCGGTAGTAGCTCCCACCGGAGTAGCTGCTATCAATGCCGGAGGTGTTACAATAAATTCATTTTTTCAGCTTCCTTTTGGCCCTTATATACCCGGAAATCCAGGAAATGTTCAACATAAACGTTTTAATAAAGACAAAATAAATCTGATAAAAAGTCTCGACCTTTTGGTTATTGATGAGATCAGTATGGTTCGTGCAGACACCCTTGATCACATCGACGAAGTATTAAGGCGCTTTAAGAATCATACTAAACCCTTTGGTGGAGTTCAGATCTTAATGATCGGCGACCTACACCAATTATCGCCCGTAGTTAAGGATGAAGACTGGTTAATACTTAAAGATTACTACCCAAACCTCTTTTTCTTTGCCAGCAAAGCACTAGAAAAAACCAACCCAGTGAGTATTGAACTAAAACATATTTACAGGCAGGTTGACTCTCAATTTATTGACCTGTTGAATAGCGTCCGAAAAAATGATATCGATGAAAATGTTCTCAGAAAGCTAAATTCAAGATATATCCCGGATTTTAAACCTGCAGATGAAGAAGGATATATAACACTAACCACTCACAATAAGTCTGCACAAGATATCAATGAAATAAAACTTGGAGAATTAAATGATCCTGCTTTCAGCTTTAAAGCTGTTATTGAAGGCGATTTTCCAGAATACTCTTATCCCACTATTGCCGAACTTGAACTAAAAAAGGGAGCGCAGGTAATGTTTGTAAAGAACGACCTGTCAAAAGAACGTCTTTTCTTTAATGGAAAAATAGGCATGATCACCCGAATATCCAATGATCAGATTAGCGTCAAATGCCCGGGTGATCTTTCAGAGATCATTGTAAACCCGCTTACCTGGACCAATATCAAATACGAGTTAGATACTGGAACCAAAGAAGTCAAAGAAAAAATTATTGGTGCATTCACACAATACCCACTGAAGCTGGCATGGGCTATTACTATTCATAAAAGCCAGGGATTAACTTTCGAAAAAGCTGTAATTGATGCCAATCTAGCCTTTGCCCATGGCCAGGTTTATGTTGCTCTAAGTCGGTGTAAAAGTTTTGAAGGCATGGTATTGAGAAGTCCGATTTCTTTTAACAGTGTTAAAACTGATGGAACGGTATCTGAATATACACGAAATGCCAAAAACAATGAACCTGGCGAACAACAATTGATAGAATCTAGAAATTCTTTTCAGCAAACTTTACTATTTGAATTATTTGACTTCAACACTATTAAAAGTTACTTTTTCCAAGTCCGGAAAATTGCTGAAGATCATCATAATATACTCGACACCAAAATCATTGATGATTTAAAATTAATTCGTGAACAGTCTGAAAAAGACATTTATGAAGTTTCAGAAAATTTTAAAAAACAGCTAAATAGCTTTCTTACAGACCTCTTGCTGCCTGAGGATAACCAGGAATTGCAGGAGCGCGTTAAAAAGGCTTCAGCCTATTTTATGGATAAAGCTGAATCAGTATTTAATGACCCGCTAAAGAAATTAAACACAGATTGTGATAATAAAGCAGTAAGAACCAGCTTAAAAGATGCTTTAGATAATTTACAGAAGGAGATCACAGTAAAAAAGGCATTAATGAAAATTTGCCAGAATGGTTTTTCTACTTCGCAATACCTACAAACTAAATCAAACGCAGAAATTGACCATGTATCTGCAAAAGTCGGAGCTAAAGAATCTGGTAAAATTGTAGCCAACATTCCGCATCCTGAATTATATAAATCACTAAGACAATGGAGAGACTCCCTTGCTGAGGAATGGGGAGTTCCGGTGTATCTTGTTCTGGCTCAAAAGTCGATCCTTGAATTGATCCAATCATTGCCATCAAACCTGCTTGAACTTGAAGGCATTAAAGGTTTGGGGAAAACCAGAATAAAGCAATACGGGCAGCAAATTATTGAGATTATTACTAATTATTGTGAAAACAATGAGGTGGAAAGGCAGGCCATGGTCATCTCTTTTACGGAGAAGAAAATTAAAATTGATACAAAAAAAGTTTCTCTAGATCTGTTCAAATCTGGAAAAACAATAGCTGAAATTGCCATTGAGCGAGGCTTCACCCCAACCACCATTGAAGGTCATCTAGCTTTTTATATCAATTCAGGCGAGATATCGGTTTTCGAAATCGTATCAAAATTGAAAGTAGCAAAGATCATGGCTTTCATTATTCAACATCCTGGAAAAGGTACCGCCGAAACTAAAAATGCTTTAGGCGATGATGTTTCTTTTGGAGAATTAAGAGCTGTACTCAATCATCTTGCGTATGTCAAAACAGAGGAGTCTTCCTAATGGGTCTTAATATCTAAGAATAAAAGGTTAAAATGGCAAAAGGTAATATAATTCAATTATTTAAGAAGCTCTGAAAGCTGATCTTCATTGAATCCAAGAATTATTGTTCCTGAATCTGTTTCAATTACTGGTCGTTTAATAATACTGGGTTTAACCTGCATCAGCTTGAATGCGTCTGCTTTACAAACAATAGACCTTTGAATATCAGCATCAAGCATTTTCCAAGTAGTACCACGCTTATTAAGAAATGTCTCCCAGCCAAGCTCATCTGCCCATTCTTCTAGTTTTTCACTACTGATTCCCAGCTTCTTGAAATCATGAAATTCATAATCCAACTGATGAAGCTTGAACCAATCGAGGGTTTTTTTGACCGTATTACAATTAGGGATACCGTAAATTTTCATTTGAATGTTCAATAAATTCGGTTTGGATTTTCAGAAAACTAGTGTTTACTTGTTAAAACGAGTCATTGTTAGTTCAGTGCCGGCAGTAACAAAACTTTGAATAAACTCAATAGATTGATCAATAAGTGCAGGAAGTTCTTTTTGCTCATCTGGATCAAATCCACTCAGCACAAAATCAACCTGCCTTCCTTTTGGAAAGTTATCTCCAATCCCAAAGCGTAATCTTGGATAATCTGCACTTTCAAGCATAGCTTCAATGCTTTTTAAACCATTATGGCCTGCCGGACTACCTTTAGGCTTTAGCCTAATCGTACCAAATGGTAAGGCCAGATCGTCAACAACAACTATTACGTTTTCTTTAGGAATTCCAAGCTCTTGCATCCAATAATTTACTGCCTTGCCACTCAAATTCATAAAAGTAGTAGGTTTAATTACATAAATATTTCTGCTTTTGTAAGTGAATTCCGTATAATATGCAAGTCGCATATTAAAAAAGGAAGAATGCGCTTGCTTGGCAAATTCATCAGCCACCATAAAACCAATATTATGCCTGGTGTCGGCATACTCTGGTCCGATATTACCTAAGCCTACAATCAAATACTTCATGAAGAACAAATATGGCAGAAAGCTTTGAAAAAAAGCTAATTGAATTATAAAAAAAAGCAGCGCAGGTTTTTCCTGCGCTGCTGATCAAAAAATTAATGCAAATTATTTTTTAGCATCGGTTTCAGCTTGCTTTAATGCACGAGACATTGTAACTGAAACGATAGTATCCTCAGGGTTGTTTGTGATTTTAAAGTTATCGAACTTCAACTCTCCAACAGCAACAGATTTACCAACTTCAAGCGCGGAGATACTTACTTCAACATTTTGAGGCATATCTTTTGGCAAAGCTTTAACACGTAGTTTACGTAATTTCTGAATTAACTTACCACCAATTTTAACACCTGGTGAAGTACCGGTTAGTTTTACAGGAATCTGCATAACAACTGGTTTCTTTTCATCTAACTCTAAAAAGTCAACATGTAAAGGTAAGTCAGTTAATGGATGAAAATTAACATCCTGAATAATGGCCTGTGCTTTCACACTACCAATTTCCAAAGCAACGAATGAAACATCTGGTGTGTACACCAAAGCTTTCAAATCAGCCGCAGACACAGAAAAGTGGATCTGATTTTTTCCACCATAAAGAACTGCAGGAACTAATCCCTGATAACGCAGCTCTTTTGCATCTCTTTTCCCTACGTTCTCTCTTGGAGAACCGCTAATAGCAATTGATTTCATAATTATTTATTTTTATTTGTATTTAGCTGTTAGAAAATCTAACATGCTACTATTTTTAAACTTGACCCGATACTATCGAATCAATATTCTTATTCTATCTTAAACAACTCACTGATTGATCCATGCTCATTAACATTAGCAATGGCTCTACTAAAAAGATCTGCAGTTGATAATACTTTAATCTTAGGACTTGATTTAACAGAGGCAATGGTATCTGTAACAATCAACTCTGTTAAAGCCGACCCCTCAACTGTTCTATAAGCATCGCCTGATAAAACAGGATGGGTACAAACTGCTCTGACACTATTGGCACCATTTTCCATGATTAGTTCAGCAGCCTTAGCCAATGTTCTGGCCGTGTCACAAATATCATCCATAAGAACTACATCTCTACCGGTAACATCACCAATAATAGACATAGATTCAATTTCATTAGCTCTTTTTCTTTGTTTATCACAGATAACAACCTCTGCATTAAAAAATTTCGCGAATGTTCTTGCTCTGTATGAACCACCCATATCAGGTGATGCAATAGTAAGATTGGGAAGATTCAAATTTTTGATATAAGGAACAAAAATTACAGATGCATCCAGGTGATCAACAGGTATATCAAAAAAACCTTGAATCTGAGCAGCATGAAGATCCATTGTCATTATTCTGTGAGCCCCAGCTGCAGTAATCAGGTTAGCCATTAATTTTGCTCCTATGGCAACACGTGGTTTATCTTTTCTATCCTGTCTTGCAAATCCAAAATAGGGAACAACGACAGTAATATAATGAGCTGAAGCTCTTTTAGCCGCATCAATCATCAAAAGAAGTTCAACAAGATTGTCATTGGGCTGATTGGTAGATTGTATCAGAAATACATCACAACCACGAACAGTTTCATTAAAATGAGGTTGAAATTCACCATCACTAAATCTCGATAAAGAAATATCGCCTAGTTTAATACCATAACTTTCACCAATATTCTTAGCGAGCTCTAGTGTTCCAGAACCAGCAAATAACTTTATAGGATTGAAGGATAGGGCCATTTTTTTGAAATTTCGAACTAATAATTTAGGATTAATGCCTAAAAGGACACAATTATATTATAAAAAAAAATCGCAATGCGATTTTTAAGTGTGCAATTCCGAAACTCGAAATTTTAATTAGTTGCCCGACCAGGATTCGAACCTAGACAAACTGCACCAAAAACAGTTGTACTACCATTATACTATCGGGCAATCAAATTCAAAAAGAAGCTCCTTTTGAAATGGAATGCAAATATAGTGGGATATACTATAAAGTGCAAATGAAAATTCATTTTTGTTACAGCATGGAGTAGTGAGTATAGAGTATAGAGTATTGGGATAGATTCTGCTTCATGCTTCAGGCCTCAGACTTCATACCTCAGACAACTGAAAATGGAACCAAGAACCAGGAACCAAGAACAAAGACTGTTAAGTGCTAATTGAGATTTACTGCTTTTTTCATGCTTCATGCTTCAGACCTCAGACTTCATACCTCAGACAACTGATAACAGATAACTGATAACTGATAACCAATTTTGAGTAGTGAGTATAGAGTATAGAGTATTGGGATAGATTTTGCTTCATACCTCATACTTCAGACCTCATACCTCAGATAACTGATAAATGACTTCAGACTTCTGCGTGTAGGCGATGTGGCCCGCATTACGCCTGCGGTAGGTTAAATTCTTTACACGCTGTTGGGTTTGCCCTTTTTTAAGGCTCAACAACTCTAATTTTTCCGCCTTCGCTAATTACTAAATTCTGTCCAAGCGCTTTTTTCTTCTCAATTAATTTTTGAGAGGATATTTTAATAGCACTTTTTATTTTTTCTTTCAGAATTTCTCTCTCTTTAATGCTCATTCGAAATAATTTTTAATGAGTTAAATTTTTGAATATTGTGTATTGTAAATAATTCGTCTTCAATTTCTTTTTCAGCAATCAATTCCGATTCTGCTTTTGAGTTATCATAGATCAATAATGAATCAACCTTATTGCAATATAATCTGAAAAGATTTTTTATACCAGATTTATATCTTCGTTCAATTACATCTGCTTTAATATTGTGCCCACCTTCTGCAACTCTTTTTCGCACTCTATCCTTTGCTAATTCAATTGATTCAAGCCAAAAGAAAATAAGTGTAACGTAATAGCCTTTTGACTTGGCATCATCTATTGTATTTATGAATGATTTTGTAGAAAGTGTTGTTTCAAATGAAAAGTCTTGATTTAAGCCTATTAACTCATCTATTCTTTTCAGCATTAATCTTCCTGCTTCTATTGACACATTTTCTGGTTGAAAAGGTGATAGTCCTCTAGCTATTTCATCAGCATTTACAAACTCTTTACAGTTAAGAAGATCAGGAAGTATGTTGAAAGAGGCTGTAGTTTTACCAGCACCATTACAACCGCTTATTATGTATAGCTTCTTTTCTTCCATGCTCAAAGGTAGAGAACTTTCCTCTTATAGCAAATATAGGGTTGCTGCCATCTCAGATAACGGAACCAAGAACAAAGAACAAAGACTGTTTAGTGCTAATTGAGATTTACTGCTTTTTTCATACTTCATGCTTCAGACCTCATACCTCAGATAACTGATTTTGAGTAGTGAGTATTGCGTATAGAGTATTGAGATAGATTCTGCTTCAGACCTCATACTTCACATCTCCAATCTCATATCTCCAATCTCACATCTCCTATCTCCTCCATATTAATTTCTGTTAAACACTCTTCTGTTTCTACCTCTAATAATAATAATTTCATTAATTTCGGCTTAATATTATTGATCTTGAATCCATGAACTACAACAAAATCAACAATTTATTAGGCTGGTTAAGCTTTTTGACAGCCCTAGTTGTCTATACTTTGACGCTTGAACCCTCTGCAAGTTTTTGGGATTCAGGCGAATTCATCGCCTCTGCCCATAAACTTCAGGTTGTTCATCAACCTGGTGCTCCTTTATTTTTGATGCTTGGGAAAGTGTTTTCACTACTTGCAGGCAATGATACTAGCCGAGTTGCCTTTTGGATCAATATGTGCTCAGCAGTGGCAAGTGCCGCTACAATCCTCTTCCTCTTTTGGACAATAACTGCCCTGGCTAAAAAAGTTCTTTGGAAAGATGGAGAGAACCTTTCTAACTGGGAGCTGATCACTATTATGGGTTCTGGCCTGGTTGGTGCACTTGCTTATACTTTTTCAGATTCATTTTGGTTTTCAGCTGTTGAAGCAGAAGTTTATGCACTTTCATCTCTTTGTACAGCAATCGTTTTTTGGGCAATCCTTAAATGGGATCAGCATGCAGATGAACCTTACTCAGACAGATGGCTCATATTTATTGCCTATGTTATGGGGCTTTCAATTGGGGTACACCTTCTGAACTTGCTCGCAATTCCTGCTATTGCTTTGGTCTACTATTTCAGAAGATCAAAAACAAGAACTTCGGCAGGAACCCTACTGGCATTACTCATTGGAATCATTATTCTGGCATTTATTCAATATGGAATTGTTCAATACACAATCAAATTTGCAGCTTACTCTGATCTGTTTTTTGTAAATACATTGGGTCTTGATTTTGGAACTGGGGTTTTATTCTTTAGTTTTTTATTGATCGTAAGTCTTTTTTCAGGAATACTTTACAGCATAAATGGAAGCAAAACCCATCTTTTGGCGGCCATAACATGTTTTGTGGCACTAATGACCATTGGAGGTGGAATCTCCGGATTAATCATTGCTGCGATCATTTTGGCTGGTCTGGAATACATTCTGAATATCCGTGAAAAAAGAAGGGTACTGAACCTCGCACTAATCTCTATCGTGTTCATTATTTTTGGTTATGGCTCCTTTGCAATGATCGTAATCAGGGCAAAAGCAGATCCAACTCTTAATAATAGTGACCCAGAAAATGCATTTTCATTATTGAGCTATGTAAACAGAGAACAATATGGAGACCGGCCTTTACTTTATGGTCAATTCTTCGATTCAAAGCCTATTGATAACAAAGAAGGTGATATTATTTATCGCAAAGGAAAAGAGAAATATGAAAATGCAGGCCAGAAATTTGAACGCGTCTACGACCGAAATACCCTGTTGCCAAGAATGTACAGCGACGACCCCCAGCACGTAGGTTTTTATCGCGACTGGATGGGTTTAAAAGAAGACCAGTCGCCAACATTCCTCAATAACCTCGGATTCCTAATCAGCTATCAAACCAGCTTCATGTATACCCGCTATTTTGCATGGAACTTTATTGGAAGGCAAAATGATGAACAGGGGCATGGCGATTATATTCATGGAAACTGGCTGTCGGGCATAAGCTTCTTTGACAATATGTTATTGGGAGGACAAAATGAACTTCCTAAAAGTCAATTAACCAATAATGCCTATAACAAGTTCTACTTCCTTCCTTTTATTCTTGGAATTATCGGAGCATTATGGCACTTTAAACAGAATCAAAAGGATGCCGGAATTGTGGCACTACTATTCTTCTTTACAGGGCTAGCTATTGTTCTGTACTTAAATCAAAATCCGCTTCAACCAAGAGAACGTGACTATGCCTATACAGGCTCATTTTACGCATTCGCCATTTGGATAGGCCTTGGGGTGGCAGGAATAGCAGATTTCTTACGCAAAAAACTGAATGCTCCAAAAGCAGCTGTTCTAGCCGCAATGATAGGATTACTAGCCGCACCGGTTTTAATGGCTAAAGAAGGCTGGAATGATCATAACCGCTCCACAAAGTTTACAGCCCGCGATATGGCAATCAATTACCTTGAGTCTTGCGCGCCTAATGCCATTTTATTCACCTATGGTGATAACGATACCTACCCACTCTGGTATGCACAGGAAGTTGAGAATGTCAGACCCGATGTGAGAGTGGTTAACCTTAGTCTTCTGGGAACTGATTGGTATATCAGACAAATGAAAAAGAAAGTAAACCAGGCTGAACCCCTTCCAATTACTATGCCTGATGAAAAATTTGTTCAGGGAGTAAGAGATGTGATGGGATATCAGGATTATAACACAGCCGGCGCAGTTGAATTGAAAGATATTTTTGATATCATGACCTCTGATAATGATGCAGATAAAGCAACCTATCAGGATGGAAGCAAAGAGAACTTCCTACCAACAAAAAATTTCAAGATCACCATTAACCCAGATCAGATTATTGCCAGCAAAACAGTTTCTGCAAATAAAAAAGATCTGATTCTGCCATCTATGGAATGGACATTTAATAAAAATTATGTCACAAAAACAGAATTGGCTTTAATTGATATTCTTGCACATAATGACTGGAAACGTCCTATATATTTTGCTATCACTGTTCCGGATGATAATTATATGGGACTAGGTGAATACTTATATAACGAGGGTTTTGCCTATCGACTTCTTCCGCTTAAAAAGCCAGCGCTTGATACTGCAAGTGGTGAGAAAGCTGAACTGACCAACACCGATCAGATGTATAAAAATATGATGACCAAGTTTAAATGGGGCAATATGAAGAATGCCACTTATCTTGATCCGGAATCAGTAAGAATGAGCTTTACCATCATCAATCATTTTAACATTCTTGCAGAAAATCTGTATCGTGAAGGCCGAACCGAAGAAGCTAAAAAAGCGCTTTTAAAATGTATGGAAGTTGTGCCTGATAAAAATCATTCGCTAAACTTTACTATCCGTAAATTCTACATGGCCGATCTACTTTACAAACTAAAGGAAGTAAAGAAAGCTAATGAAATTGTGGCTAATACTGCCGAATACATCGAAGACCAGCTAAATTATCTTGCTGCCATAGCACAAACTAAGGAAAACCTGAACACTCGTGAGGTACAACTCGGAGTTTATGTTATGACCGAACTTGCAAAATTGACTGTTCAGAATGGGGAGAAAGAACTGAATAAAAAATTACAGGATCGCCTAAAAGTTATTGAATCAAAATTCATTAGTGCAGAACGCTAAGAATTATCCTTCAACCTTCTAAAAAAAATCCCCGCTAAATGTAGCGGGGATTTTTTTTTATTAATTTCAAATCGGTACATTCAACTCCAACAAAATATTCGAATTTGAATAGGCATGCCTGAATCTGATCAAAAAATTATTGATGTTAAAGATCTAAATAAATCTTTTTCAGGCATTAAGGCACTGGATAATATTCAGTTTGACCTTTATCCAGGAGAAGTCCATGCCCTAATGGGCGAAAATGGAGCCGGAAAGTCTACATTCATGAAAATTTTAATGGGCCTTATTCTTCCAGATTCCGGTTCAATTAATTTTAACGGAGAGTTCATTGAAAACATGGATGTACATAAAATGCTACAAAAAGGCATTTCAATGATCCATCAGGAAATTTTAATGGTTCCTGAATTAACGATCGCTCAAAATATTTTTTTAGGAAGAGAAGTTAAACAAAGGTTTTGGCTTGATGAACAAGAAATAGATAAAAAATCGGAAGAAATACTGAATTTGATCGGACTAAATCTAAATGTTCAGACCAAAGCAAAACAGCTGAGTATTGCCGAAATGCAACTAATTGAAATCGCAAAGGCAATTTCTAACCATGCAAAAGTCATCATCATGGATGAACCCACCTCTGCACTCTCAGATAAAGAGTGTGAAATACTATTTAAAATAATTAATGATTTAAAAAGTAAGGGCGTAGGCATTATCTATATTTCTCATAAAATAGAAGAGATCTTTCAGATATCAGATCGAATAACAGTACTAAGGGATGGTCAATATATAGCTACAAAAAACACAAACGAACTGGATAAAAATAGCCTAATCTCACTGATGGTTGGTCGGGAAATTGAAAACTTATTTTCTTCAGATTCCAGAGTTCCGAGTAATGCAATTTTAGAGGTCCGTGGTATAACTAAAAAAGATAAGTTTGAAAATATCAATTTTCAAGTACATGCACATGAAGTACTTGGAATTGCCGGTTTAATGGGTGCTGGCAGAACCGAAATTGCAAGAGCTATCTTTGGATTAGACAAAATAGATAGCGGCGAAATACTATTAAAAGGCCATAAAATAGAAATAAGATCTCCAAAAGATGCTATAGAAAAGGGCATAGCCTATGTCAGTGAAGACCGTAAAGCATTAGGATTCATTCCGGAAATGTCAATGATAGAAAATATTAGTCTCTCTAATTTGAAAAACTATTCAAAAGGAGGATTCATTCAAACTAAAAAAGAGACAAAAGTTTCTTCCCAAATGGCTGACGATCTAAAAATAAAAGCTGCAGGCCTCAATCAAAAAGTAATCAATTTAAGTGGAGGGAATCAACAAAAAATTGTGATTGCAAAGGCTTTATTAACCTCACCAGATCTCTTAATTTTGGATGAACCTACTAGAGGGATTGACATTGGAGCAAAGCATGAAATTTATAAGCTAATTAACCAATTGGCCAATAATGGATTAGCAGTCATCATCATTTCATCAGAATTACCTGAAATTTTGGGAATGAGTGACAGGATCCTGGTTTTATCTAAAGGAAAACAAACAGCTATTCTAAATAAACAGGAAGCAAGTCAAGAAAAAATCATGCACTATGCAATACATTAATAACATTCGCCAATATGGTTTACTCATTGTATTTGGAATTATTTGCCTTATAATTTCTCTGATTACACCGCAATTTTTAACTGTTTCAAATCTGACCATCATTGTCACTCAGGTTTCAATCAATGCATTGCTAGCCTTCGGAGTAACGTTTGTGATTATTACAGGAGGCATAGACCTATCCTTAGGTTCTATAGTTGCAGTCACTGGGGTTACAGCTGCAATGCTTGCCCATCCTGATAGCTACCCAGTTTTGATTCCAATAGTAATGGGTTTACTGGCAGGACTGCTGATGGGAGCTTTCAATGGTTTTATCATCACAAAAAGCAAAATCGCTCCATTTATTGTCACGCTGGGTACCATGACCATAGGGCGGGGATTAGCCCTAATACTAAGCGATGGAAGGCCGGTATCTAACCTGTCTGACTCTTTTAATTATTTAGGAAGCGGAACAGTTCTTGGAATTCCTATTTTAATACTAATTTTCATTCTTGTTTTTGCAGTCTGTTCTATTATTCTCAGTAAAACGGTCTTAGGCAGGTACATTTATGCAATTGGCGGTAATGAACAAGCTGCCAGAGCTTCAGGTATTAATATTGATCGGGTCAAATTATCTGTATATTCAATTTCGGGCTTATTGGCAGGTTTAGCGGGTATTTTATTAGCCTCAAGAATTACTACCGGCCAGCCCAATGCAGGAGCTGGATTCGAGTTAGATGCTATTGCAGCTGTCGTTATTGGTGGCACAAGCACTGCAGGTGGCAGGGGCACTATGGCAGGCACCTTAATTGGCGTTTTACTTATTGGGGTAATAAATAATGGTTTAGATTTACTTAATGTCACATCCTACTATCAACAAGTGGTCATGGGAATCATCATCATCGGAGCAGTGGTTTTAGATAGCCTGAACCAGAAATCAAATTCTTAAAAATAAAAAATGAAACACTCTTATCTAATTTTAATCGCATTAATAACGCTGTGTGTAGGATGTAATCCATCAACTAACAGCCAAAAAAGCAAGGAAAATAACATAGTGATAGGCGTATCCATGCTAAGCATGCAAAATGAATTCATTGTAAATATCAATGATGAGATGCAGAAAAAAGCACAGGAATTAGGTGCCGAATTGATTATTGTGGATGCCGAACGTTCTTCATTAAAGCAAATTGAACAGATTGAGAGTTTTATAGCACAAAAAGTGGATGTTATTATTCTGAATCCTTGCGAATATGAAGCCAGCTCACCTGCTGTAGCCAAAGCTCTGGCAGCCAATATCCCAATTGTAAATGTAAACTCAGCTACCAAAATAGCACCAACTGCCTTTGTAGGATCGAATGATCTAGAATCTGGCAGAATTGCAATGAAATTCATTGCCGAACAGCTGGGAGGGAAAGGTAATATTGTGATGATCCAGGGCTTAAATGGACAGGCCGCGCAATTACAAAGAGAGCAGGGTGCAAAAGAGATCCTGAAAGAATACCCCGAACTGAAACTTATTGCACAGCAAACAGCAGAGTGGGATAGATCAAAAAGTATGGACTTAATGCAAAACTGGATTCAATCTTATGGAACAAAGATTAATGCAGTATTTGCACATAATGATGAAATGGGATTGGGGGCAATAAAAGCATTGCAGGATGCCGGAATGAAAGATAAAGTAGTGGTGGTAAGTATTGATGCTATCGCGGACGCACTACAGGCAGTCAAAAAAGGTGATTTAGATGCTACAGTTTTTCAGGATGCCAAAAAACAAGGTGCCGGAGCTATTGAAACCGCTGTAAAGATTGCTCAAGGACAAAAAGTTGAAAAAGAGTTAATGATTCCATTTCAATTGGTTACCAAAGCAAGTATTAAAGCGTATTTGAAATAAATAATCACTCATTCTAAAAAATTGATTTTTACTTTACACGTACAACACGCTTGCAATAACATATTTCCTATATTGTAACTTGTTCCATCAATTAGATCCAGGTAAAACTAAAATTTCGAGGTAATCAATGAAACAAATTCTTAAAAAAGCTTTTACAGGAAATAAGGCAATAATTCTTTGCATTACCCTTCTGGCAATTCTTCTGTTAAAGTTTATTTATACTGAATTTACTCCATCAACATGGTTGCTTACTCTACCTATCGAAAATTTCTGGCTATGGCAATTTCTAGGAAGACTTCATCCAATGGCGGTTCACTTCCCAGTTGGACTTCTACTTTTTGCTGCTTTTATGGAGCTATTTACCCTGAAAAAATTTAGTTCCTCATTACGTCCTGGCATTCAAATACTTGTAATTGCAGGAACGGTTTCTGCACTAGTTTCTACATTCCTAGGATATTTTCTCTCCACAAATGGGGATTATAGCGCAAATTTAAGTATTCATCAATGGCTGGGTATTGTTGCGGCATTTTTAGGAATAATTGTCTGGCAGATTCAGAACAGAATACTAGTAAAAAATCAGTATTCACTTATAAAAACATATCGAATTTTCTTATTTATCACCGCATTTGGAGTACTAGCCGCTGGCCATTATGGAGCTTCATTAACCCATGGCGATGATTACCTGACTAGTACCCTACCCTGGAATGAAGAATTTGAGGATACGAATACCCCAAATTTTGATCTGGCATCTTTCAAAATGGATACTGTTAAACTGACCCTAAAGCAGGAAACAGAACTCAATTTAAAAGTCAGAGCAATATTTGCCCATAACTGTTATAAATGTCATGGAGATGAAAAGATTAAAGGTGAGCTAAGACTTGATCGCAAAAACATGGCTTTTAAAGGGGGTGAAAACGGACCTGTTATTATTCCTGGCAATGCGGCTGAAAGTGAATTATTCAGGCGTATCAATCTACCCTCCAACCACAAAGAAATAATGCCATCTAAAGGCAAGAAGCTAAGCGATGGCGATATCGCTGTAATCAATTACTGGATTGAGAAAGGTGCACCATGGCCCGACGGACCAGATAAGAATGAAGTTTTTAATAATGCTGCTCTTGCTCCCAGAAATCCGGTGCTTCCTCCTGCACAGGGCATCCATACCAATCCGGTAGATCGCTGGACCAATCAGTATTTTGTAAAAAATAAAATTGAATGGCCTGAACTTGTTGATGACAGAACCTATTTGAGGAGAATATTTCTGGATATCATTGGTTTACTACCAAGTCAGGAAGATATAAAAGCATTTAGTAAGGATAATAGACCAGATAAAAGAGCGATCTGGAGTAGAAAATTATTAGATCGAAAAGATGATTATGCAATCAACTGGCTCACCTTCTGGAATGATGCGTTGAGAAATGATTATACCGGCACTGGTTATATTACCAATGGGCGTTATGCCATTACCGATTGGTTGTATCAATCAATCAAATCAAATATGCCTTATGATCAATTTGTAAAAGAATTGGTTAGCCCTAAAGATGATCGTTCTAAAGGATTTGTTGAAGGTATTAAATGGCGTGGCGTTGTAAATGCCAGTCAAAGAACTGAAATGCAGGCTGCACAAAACGTATCACAAGTTTTTTTAGGGCTGAATTTAAAATGTGCATCCTGTCATAATAGTTTTATAAGCGACTGGAAGCTAGAAGATGCTTATGCTTTTGCCAATATTTTTGCTGATACTACGCTAGAAATAAACCGTTGCGATAAGCCTACCGGCAAATATACTGATGCCAGAATGCTCTGGAAGGAACTGGGCAGCATTGACAACAAAGCAAAAGTATCGGTTAAACGGGCACAATTGGCAGATAATATGGTAAAACCGCAAAATGGGCGATTATATCGTACGCTAGTCAACAGAATGTGGGCTCAAATTATGGGGCGTGGTTTTATTGAACCAGTAGATATGATGGACAATGAGCCATGGAGCCAAGATATGCTGGATTGGATGGCCTTTAATTTCCAGCAAAATAAGTCGGATATTAAAGAATTGATCTTTATGATCACTACCTCCAACACCTACCAACTACCATCCGCAGGATTTAAAGACCCAAATGAAATAATAGCCAAAGAATACAAATTCACCGGAAGATTAAGAAAAAGAATGTCAGCAGAACAGTTTGCTGATGCTGGATCAGCACTTTTTGGTACACTTTTTCCAGATTCAATGATTCGATACAAACCGATATTTACTCCTTCCATCAGTCAATCTAGTATGCTATTCAACCGTGCATCTCTGGTTGTAAACAATCCATTTTTGACGGCTCTGGGCAGGCCAAATAGAGAAACAGTTTCTACAAGCAGAGAGTCGCAGGCAAATCTATTACAGGCACTCGAACTCACCAATGGCGAAAGATTCAACTCTATGCTCAGAAAAGGGGCAGAAAACTGGAAATTAAAGTATAAGAGCGGCGATTTGATCATTAAAGAGGTTTACAAACAAGCATTAGGACGAGAGGTGAAAGCTGATGAACTCAAGCTTGCAAAAAAAATATTAGGGGATAAGCCCGCAACTGATTCTATACAAGATCTTTTTTGGGCTATTATGCTACTCCCTGAATTTCAAATCATTTATTAATTATTAGGCATGAATAATCATTGGAACAGACGGGAATTTATAAAAAACAGCAGTGCAGCTACTCTTGCTGCACTTGCGGCAGGTGCTCCACTAACAAGTTTATTGTCATCTTGTAATAGCAAGAGAACAAATTCCAAAGCCGATACGGTCATCCTGCTTTGGATGGCTGGAGGAATGGCCCATACCGATACGTTTGATCCAAAAAGATATACTCCTTTTTCAAAGGGCATGAATGCAAATGATGTACTGAGTACTTTTAAGCCTGTTCCTACAATACTAGATGGGGTTTCCTTTTCAGAAGGACTTGAATCTATTGGTTCAATATTGGATAAAGGCACCGCGATACGCTCGTATGTTGCCGGAGATATGGGACATATTTTACACTCCCGACACCAATACCACTGGCATACCTGCTATAAACCACCTCAGTCAGTATCTGCACCACATATAGGATCCTGGATTGCAAAAGAGCTGGGATCTGTGAATCCGGTAATTCCTGCTTTTGTTGATATAGGTCAACGGTTTACCTTGGGCGAAGGCGAAGAATTAAAAGCTTTCCATACTGCAGGCTTTCTAGGTAGTGAATATGGTCCTTTCTTGATACCTGATCCATCTGCCGGACTTGAAAGTGTAAGACCACCATTAGGTATGTCATCTATGAGGTTTGAAAAAAGAAACCAGCTATATAATGATTTGATGAGCAACAGTGCGATGGGAGAATTTGGCAGCGACTATCAAAAGGAATCATTAAGACGGTCAATGGAGCAGGCCTACATGCTATTAAAATCGCCTGAGGCCGCCGCATTTGATCTCAGCAAAGAACCCAAAGCAAGCTATGATATTTACAATACAGGCAAGTTTGGATTAGGCTGTTTGATGGCTCGTAGGTTAACAGAACAAGGAGCCCGATTCATTAGTGTAACCACAGAATATGAACCATTCAAAAGCTGGGACACACATGACAATGGGCATACTCGCTTAATTGACATGAAAAAACAAATCGATGGTCCAATTGCACAATTGGTAAAGGATCTCGAAAAATCTGGTCATCTGGATCGCACATTGATCATTTTAGCTAGTGAATTCAGCAGAGATATGATGGTTGAAGGCCGGCCCGATCTTAAGGTTGAAGAGCAGGTAGCCCAGCCGGACATTATTCATGAAATCAAAAACTACGGTATGCACCGCCACTTTACCGATGGATGTTCGATATTAATGTTTGGCGGAGGAATTAAAAAAGGAAGCGTTTATGGCAAAACAGCCGATGAACGTCCGTGCAAAACCGTTGAAAAGCCTATCATGATTGAACAGATCCATCAAACAATCTATCATGCTTTGGGCATTGCTGAAGATGCGCATTATGTGGTAGAAAAGCGACCATTTTATACCACTCCCGACGGATTAGGAAAAGCTGAAATGAGATTGTTCGGATAATTGAAAAGCCCAGAGGATAGTAGCAAGAAGTACCATTTGTAACTTACTGATTTTTTAAAAGCCTGACAGGTCAGGACAGAAAGTTAAAATTTAATCTATATTTTGCATTTGGTATCAATCACCTGATATTGTTTTCCCAATTTATTCTATATTTATTTATATAAAATACAAATACCGGAAATTCAATACATTTTACCTGCGAATGTTTGGCAATCAAACCTGATATTCAAAAAACGATAGTTAAAAAACACGATTAAATAATTCAATAAATACAAATAATTTCAGTTTTGATGGCTTCAGGAGGGATATTTCATTTTACAAAAGTTTTTATTGGTTTAGGAATTCTGCCATTACTTTCTTTTCAATCTGTTTCTGAACTCAAATTCAAAAAGCAATTGATTGCATCAGAAAGTGCAGAATCTGTTGGTGTTTTTGATGTGAATGGAGATCAAAATATTGATATTGTGTCAGGAAGCTATTGGTATGAGGGGCCATCATTTTTAAATCGTCATTTCATTGGGAAGATAGAACGGGTAGGTGAATATTACGATGATTTTTCGACCATACCTCTTGATGTTGATGGCGATGGAAAAATAGATTTTATAACCGGTGGATGGTTTAGTAAAACACTTCGATGGAGAAAAAATCCAGGCAATGACCAGGAATGGGCACAAGTGGATATTGCACTAACAGGCAATATAGAAACTACTCGGGCTTGGGATGTAGATGGAGACGGATTTGATGAAATTGTACCCAATACTCCAGGAAGCCCCTTGGTTTATTACACCTTAAAACGGGATAAAAACAAAAAAGCATTAGGCCAGTTTACAAAAACGCAAGTTGCTGAAAAGCATGGCCACGGCTTAGGTTTTGGCGATATCAATGGTGATGGAAGGGGTGATTTCATTGTTACTGAGGGCTGGTTTGAAGCTCCTGACAATCGGGAAAATAAAGCATGGACCTTCCACCCCGACTTTAATTTAATGGATGCCTCTATTCCAATTATCGTTGCAGATATAAACCAGGATGGATTAAATGATTTAATTGCAGGTCATGGCCATTCCTATGGACTTTATTGGTATGAACAGAAAAAAGACGGAAAATCGCTTAAATTTATCAAGCACCCAATTGATCCATACCATTCACAGTTTCATACAATGGAATGGGCAGATATTGATAATGACGGACAAATGGAGCTGATTACCGGCAAACGTTACCGTGCACACAATGGTAAAGATGCGGGCGATAATGAATCTCCAGGTCTTTATTTTTTTAAATGGAATGGTGAATCATTTACAAAAAACGTGATTAGTTACGGCCCATTTGGTGAAGGCAAGGGCACAGGAATTTATTTCGCCATTGCTGATATGCATAAAACTGGCAGAAAAGATATTGTGGTTGCAGGCAAGGATGGCTTATATATATTTTTTAACGAGAAACCATAATCAACTAATTTGAGTGCTATCTCAAAAATCAATTTTATATTTAAAATACTTTAAAATAATAGTAGACAAAATTATGAATCGGAACACGTATTTAAAATTGGCAGGATTGCTGGTGATCGTCTTTTTTTTGGGGATCTCTTTTATTGACAATGTTAAGGAAACTACCAGGGAACGGATCAGAGAATTAGATGCAAAAGTTGAAAAGCTTAAGCTGCAGCCAAATTTTAATGCAGAACACCTTTATAGTCCTTCTGAGAGCAAAAATGGCTCATGGGTTGCCATGACCTTCGATAATAAGGGAAGAATGATTGCTTGTGATCAATATGGATATTTATACCGATTAACAATTCCACCAATTGGAACGGATGCTGTTAAATCAAAAGTAATCGTTGAAAAATTAGCTCTAAAAATTGCCGGCGATACCTCTTCAGCAAAGATAAAAATGGGATATGCTCAAGGCTTATTGTATGCATTTAACAGTCTTTACGTAATGGTGAACCATAAAAGCGATACCTCAATGGCCAAAGGAAGTGGCCTTTATCGCCTTCAGGACACCAATAATGATGATCAATACGATAAAATATCCTTACTAAAGGATCTGGTTACACCCGGTGGTGAGCATGGACCGCACAGTATGGTAATTTCTCCTGATAAGAAATCTATTCACCTGATTGCTGGAAATCATGTAGATGTTCCAAAGATGGAAGCCTATCGCCTACCCGAAACTTGGCAGGAAGATAATTTATTCCCATTAATAAAAGATCCAAACGGACATGCAAATGATCGTTATGCACCTGGAGGTTTCGTCGTAAAAATTAATCCTGAAGGAACAAACTGGGAATTAATTAGTGCCGGCTACAGAAATGCATTCGATCTTGCCTTTAATGAAGTTGGCGATATGTTTGTGTATGACGCTGACATGGAATGGGATTTTGGTATGCCATGGTACAGACCTACACGAATTAGTCATTCTACAAGCGGGAGCGAGTTTGGATGGCGCACAGGAAATAGCAAGTGGTCGCCAGCTTATCCCGATAATTTACCTGCTATATTAAACATCGGGCAAGGCTCTCCTACCAGCCTTTTCAGCGGTAATAATGCACGTTTCCCAGAAAAATATCGTAAAGGCTTGTTTGCTTTCGACTGGAGTTTTGGTATAATTTATGCCGTTCAACTTAATCCTAGTGGATCTTCTTATAAGGCAACAGCCGAAGAATTTATTTCAGGTGCACCTCTCCCATTAACCGATGGTATCATCGGACCAGATGGAGCGATGTATTTTTTAACTGGTGGCCGAAAACTTGATTCAGACCTGTATCGTGTATATTATGGCGATAACAAATTGCCGAATGATCCAATAGTTTCAAAACCCTCAGCCGATATTGTACAGGCACGAAATTTAAGAAGACAATTGGAGACTTTCCATGGAGCACCCAATGCAAAAGCAATAGCTCTTGCCTGGCCAAACCTAAAAAATACTGATCGTTATATTCGCTATGCTGCCCGTATTGCCATGGAGCACCAACCTATTAGTCAATGGCAAGAAAAAGCATTCGGTGAAAAAGACCCGCAGATACGTACTCAAGCCATGGTTGCTTTGGCCAGAACTGGCAACAGAGGTTTACAAGTTAGAATGATCAATGCGTTGATGAATATAAACTTCAATGTATTGCCAGAATCTCAAAAAATAGATGTTTTGAGAGCCTATGAGTTACTCATTTCAAGAATGGGTAAACCTCATGATGCTGAAAAAATTAAATTAAGTTCTTATCTGAATCAATTTTATCCTGCAAAAAGTAATGAATTGAACCGTTCCTTCAGTAAGGTTTTGGTAGCATTAGATGACCCTTTAGTTGTTCAAAAAACACTTGCATTGCTTGACGGAGTTGTACTAGATGTTGATGACCAAAAAACTTTCATGCAGTCTTCAGACTTAATTCTGCGTAATCCTCAATACGGACTTGATATTGCAGGTATGTTAGCTAAAACACCGCCTGCACAACAGATCTATTACATAACCGCATTAAGTGAAGCAAAAAATGGCTGGACAACTGAATTAAGGGGGAAATATTTTAAATGGTACTATTCCGCATTTGGATATAAAGGGGGAAATAGTTTTATTGGCTTTATCGATAAAGCGCGTAAAATGGCTTTAGCTAATCTTCCTCAAAAGCAATTCGAATATTATAATAAAATTTCGGGCAATGAATTACTCACTACTAATGGCATGAAACTAGCCAGTGCCGGTAGCCCTAAAGGCCCTGGAAGAGCATGGAAAATAGACGAAGCCTTAAAATTTGTACAGAACGACTCCACAGACAGAAACTTTGAGCAAGGAAAAATGCTTTTTAGCGCAACCCAATGTATTTCATGCCACAATATGAAAGGCGAAGGTGGTGCTGTTGGCCCTTCACTTACTCAGTTGGGAACACGTTTTTCTGCCAGAGATATTCTAGAGTCCATTCTTGAACCCAATAAAGTGATATCTGACCAATATGCATACACTGCTTTCTACCAGAAAGATGGAAGTGTAGCCATCGGTAGACTTAAAAATGAAGACTCAGAAAAATATTATATCTCTCAGAATCCATTTGCTCCACAAACCTTACGCGAGGTACCTAAGGTCAATGTGGTAAGAACACGAGCTTCGGATGTATCTTCGATGTATCCTGGCATGATCAATGGCTTAAATAAGGAAGAACTGAAAGATCTGATGGCCTATTTGATGTCAGGATCAACTAAAGATCATGCGATCTATAAGCCAAAGAATATTAAATAATTATCAAGAGAACTTAGTTTGATACATCAAGCATGGCATAATAAAATATCGAATACCGCCCAGTTGGGAGGTATTGAAACCTCGGTATTAGATAATAGTGCAGGTCGTGGTACCCGCATTGCATGGATCAATACCGGAGCCGGATTACGTTTCAAGGTGGTAATTGATCGTGCTATGGACATTGCCGATACCTTTTATAATGAGCATAGCCTGGCCTGGTTGAGCCATTCAGGAATTACTTCTGCTCAGCCTATGTCTGATAAAAGCACAAGCTGGCTTAAAACTTTTGGTGGCGGATTGCTAGTTACCTGTGGACTTAGTCATGTTGGCGGACCAGAAAGCGATGAATTTGGTGAACGTGGTATTCATGGTGAGATTAGCAATATTCCTGCCGAAATTGAATCAATCATACAGCCAGATCCCATATCAGGGAAAATGAATATGAGTATAACGGGAATTATCAGACAGTCGCAGGCACTTGGTAGTAGGCTAGAACTGAGACGTACCATTTCTGCAACTCTCGGAAAATCAGTGATTCGTATTCATGATGAAGTGATCAATAGAGGCAATACAGATGCAGCACACATGCTTTTATATCATTGTAATTTTGGCTGGCCTTTAATTGATGAAGGCACAAAAATACTTTGGAATGGCACATGGAAGCCACGACATGGCAATCCAAATAAAATATTCCGCGAAGGAAATGATTTCAAGAAATGTTTGCCTCCACTCGATGATCATCAAGGTAGTGCAGAGGAAGTTGCTTTTATTGATCTAGAATCAGATGATGATGGATTTTGTACTTGCGGACTTGAAAATTCTAAACTTGGATTACGAGTCAACTTAAAATTTCAGAAAAAACAATTACCATGCTTAACCAACTGGCAGCATTTTGGAAAAGGTGAATATGTAGTAGGACTTGAGCCGGGAACAAATCCACCAATCGGACAAAGTCAGGCTAGGCGTCAGAATGAATTAATTCAACTGGTTCCGGGAGAGACAAGAAATTATACATTAGAAATAGAATTATTAACTAATAAATAGGCTGATAAGAACCCGATTTTAGCCTTAATTAACATTCAAATTAGAATATGAGTTTAGCAAAAAAAGCATTAGAACAAGGAAAAGGGATATTGAGGTTAGCACCTACCTGGGTACCCCGTTCATTTTGTGTACCTGGAAGAAGGATTAAGTTACACCCGGATGATTATTATGTATTAGGAGGTCAAAGAGGAGGCATTGATGAACGTTGGCTCGCTTCTACCACACCCGCACAAAACGGCCCTTTGACTGGTAAAAACGAAGGATTAAGCCCTGTAGTTTTCAATGAAGGTGGTAAAGAAGAACAATTTTTATTGAAAGATGCCATAGATGAGCTTAAAGGCGAAGTGATTGGAGATCGTTTATGGGATGAGCATAAAAGTTGGCCCATGTATTCCAAGTTTTTTGACAATATGGGGCCACTTCCCCATCATATCCATCATAATGATGAACATGCTGCTAAAATAGGTCAGAAAGGTAAGCCTGAAGCCTATTATTTTCCGCCTCAACTAAATAATCATGGTGGCGATTTCCCTTATACCTTTTTTGGAATTGCACCAGGTACCACTAAAGAGCAAATTCGCGAATGCTTGGTTAATTTCACCAAGGGCGATAATAAGCTAACAACCTACTCACAGGCATTTAAACTAGAACCGGGAACCGGGTGGGATGTTCCTCCAGGAATGCTGCACGCACCGGGAAGTATGTGCACCTATGAGCCTCAAAAAGCATCCGATGTTTTTGCGATGTACCAATCATTGGTAAATGAAGCAATCATTCCTGAAGAATTATTGTGGAATGGAACTCCCAAAGATAGAATTGGAGACTACGACCAATTGATGGAAGTTATTGATTGGGACTTAAATGTGAATCCGAATATTTTAGAAACTCGGTTTATGCTTCCAAAACCTGTAAAACCACTTAAAGAAATGGAGGCTGAAGGATTTATCGAAAATTGGATATGCTATCGGTCTGCAGCATTTAGTGCAAAAGAGCTAACTGTTTTACCGGGGCAAACCGTAATAATCAAAGATAGCGCCTGCTATGGGATGATCGTGATGCAAGGACATGGAAAATTCGGGGTTTGGGATATTGAAACTCCTGCGCTGATCCGTTATGGTCAACTTACTAACGATGAATTCTTTGTGAGTGAAAAAGCTGCATTAGAGGGTGTTCGCATCAGCAATCCATCCAAGACAGATCCAATTGTAATACTCAAACATTTTGGTCCAGAAAATCCGGATCTTATTTTATAATTTTTATATACTTTTTGAATATGACTAAGAATTCTTATCCAAAACTTCACAATGCCACATGGCCTGGTATTGTGGGTAAAGGTCCTGATTCAGAACCACCGATCTCATTAGAAAAAATGCTAGAAATGACCGCAGCTGCAGAAGTTGACGGAGTTAAGTTTGATGGAGTTGATGTTGGTCTTTTTGACCCTTCAATAAACTTAGATGATCAAGATGGCATTAAAAAATTGGCTGATCAGGTAAGTAAACACAATTTAGTGATTGGCAGTTTGGTTGCACCAATTTGGGGCGGACCAGCAATGGGTACCAAAGAAGATCGTACAAACTTTGTGGATCAGGTACGTAAATCATGTATTTATGGCCAAAAATTAAAGGATATGGGTGTTCGCCCATACGGCGTTATCCGAATTGATTCGGCCAGTAGTGTTGAAAGCTGGGCTGCAGATCCGGTAAATAATACCAAACTCATTGCTCAGACTTTCCGTGAAGCTTGTGATGTTGCCGCAGATTATGGCGAAAAGTTAGCTGCCGAAGGTGAAATTTGCTGGGGCGGAATGCATAGCTGGAAAGCAATGCTCGACACTCTGGAGGCTGTAGATCGCCCAAATATTGGCTTTCAAGCAGATATGTCACATACTTTTTTATATCTACTAGGATACAATGCACCTGAGCATCGCATATTACCTACCGATTATCAATGGGATGACCGTGAAGCACTGACAGAGGGACTTAAAAAATTAACAGCTGCTTTACGTCCATGGACCCTTGATTTTCATGTGGCTCAAAATGATGGAACCGCTTATGGATCAGGATCGCACGATAAAACTGGCCGACATTGCCAAGCCACAGACCCTAACGGTAAATTAGATATTGCTGTAGATGCAGGACATTGGCTTCGGAATGAAAACGGTGAACTCACAAAAGCATTTAAACACATTTGCTGGGATGGATGTATGTTCCCAAATGCCGTGCTGAATGAGCAAAAAACATGGAATGATATATTGGCGGCTATGATCAAAGTGCGTAATTTAAATAGCTGGTCTTAAGTATTTTAATAAATTAAATTTTCAAACGAATACCATGACTAATAAAACAGAATTAAGAATTGGTTTGATCGGATGTGGCTTCATGGGCCGCACCCATACTAATGGCTATAAACGAGTAAGTGATTTTTTTCCGGATCTGACCTACCGTCCGGTATTAAAAGCGGTATGCTCACGTAATAAAGATAAAGTACAGGCATTTGCCAATCAATGGGGCTATGAATCTGTTGAAACAGATTGGAAAGTACTAATTGCCCGCGATGATATTGATGCGGTTGATATCTGCGCACCCAATAACATGCATGCAGAAATTGCTATTGCAGCTGCGGCAGCAGGAAAAATGATCCTTTGTGAAAAACCTCTTGCCAGAACATTGGACGAGGCAGAATTAATGGTAAAGGCCATTGAAAAAGCAGGTGTCAAGAATACGGTCTGGTATAATTATCGTCGAGTTCCTGCCGTTACTTTAGCCAAGCAAATCATTGACTCAGGCAAATTGGGAAAGATCTTTCATTACAGAGCTAATTTTCTTCAAGACTGGACAATCAATGCAGATCTGCCTCAAGGTGGCGAAGCATTATGGCGTTTAGACATTGATGCTGCAGGATCCGGGGTAACTGGCGATCTTTTAGCGCATTGTATTGACACTGCAATATGGTTAAATGGGGGCATTAAAGATGTTTCTGCTATGACTGAAACGTTCATCAAAGAACGCATGCACCAGTTAACCGGTAAGATAGAAAAAGTAGAGATTGATGATGCATGTCTTTTTCATTGCCATTTCAATAATGGTTCATTAGGTCTTTTTGAATCGACCAGATATGCTCGCGGGCATAAAGCATTATACACCTTTGAAATAAATGGAGAGCATGCTTCTATTCGCTGGGACCTTCATGACTTAAACCGCTTAGAATATTTCGATCATGCAGATGATTCAATTGTTCGTGGCTGGCGGTCTATTCATGTTACAGATGGAGATCAACCCTACATGAATAAATGGTGGGTTCCAGGCCTTTCTATTGGATATGAACATACGTTTGTACACCAAGTAGCTGACTTTTTGAAAAGTCTGGAAACAGGAGAGACCTGCTCGCCTACCTTCCAGGAAGCACTTGAAACGCAAAAAGTTTGTCAGGCAGTAATTGAATCTGCCACATCCAGAAGCTGGAAAAACATCTAACCTTAAAATAAAGAATAGAACATAATATACATTCAAAACCTAATATCATCCATTTTATAGCTGATAATCATGTACAAAAAGATTAAAACACTACAAGGATTTTTTATGGCAGGAATTCTGTCACTATCCTTAATCCTTGTCAGCTATAAAATGGCTGAGCATACCGCTATCCCCCAAAAAGGATTTGTTTCCATATTTGATGGAAAAAGCCTCAAGGGTTGGGAAGGTGATTCAACCTACTGGCGGGTAGAGAATGGAAGCATTGTTGGAGAAATCACACCTAGTACTTTACTGAAACGTAATTCTTTTTTGCTCTGGCGTGGCGGAACACCTGCTGACTTTGAACTTATATTAGAGTTTAAGATCAGTAAGGCAGGTAATAGTGGAATCAATTACCGGAGTGAAGAACTGAAAGATCTTCCATTTGCTGTTAGAGGATATCAGCTGGATATTGATGGAGCCAATAATTATACCGGACAAAATTATGAGGAGCGCGGCAGAACAACTTTGGCTTATCGCGGACAAATAACAACGATAAAAGCTCAAAATGCAGAGAATGCGCAAGAATCCGTTCAATCAAAAATAAAAAATAACGCATGGACCGACCTCAGTGTTAACGGGTCTTTAGGAGATAAGGATGCATTATTGCAAAAAATAAAAAGTGAAGATTGGAACACGTGCCGCTTAGTGGCAAAAGGAAATCGTTTAAAACACTACATAAATGGTGTTTTAATGAGTGATGTTACTGATAATGATACGGTTAATGGTAAATCAAAAGGAGTATTAGGTATTCAGGTACACGTTGGCCCTCCAATGAAGGTTGAATATCGCAACATCATGATCAAGCAATAAATCTAACTATTAATAGAAAACTAAGGATGAAAAAAAATCTGTATTCAATAGCACTCGCTTTGTTGATAATAACAACTATCATGCTTATAAAAGCCTGTAGTTCAGCTAGTTCGCATCAGGTTTATGACTTGGCCGATACCTTGCTTAATGAAAATCAGAAACGTTTATCTTCAAATGCCTTAAAAGGCCTTGTGATTAGCTCCGGTTTAAAAATCCAAACCATGGCAACAGAACCTACCTTAATTAACCCAACAAATATTGATGTTGATGAACGCGGTAGAGTATGGGTAACTGAAGCTTATAATTATCGTTTCCAAATTAACAATAACAAGCCAAAAATTGAAGGTGACCGGATCCTAATATTGGAAGATAAGGATGGAAATGGGAGTCTCGAAACAAGCAAAGTATTTTATCAAGGTCCTGAAATTAATGCTCCTTTAGGTATCTCTGTCTTAGGAAATCGAGTCTTTATATCACAAAGTCCATATGTTTGGGTGTTTCATGATGATGACGGCGATGATAAAGCGGATCGCAAAGAGATACTTTTTCAAGGGATTGGAGGTGTACAGCATGATCATGGAATGCACTCCTTTACATTCGGGCCTGATGGTAAATTATATTTCAACTTTGGCAATTCAGGGCAAACGCTAAAAGATAAAAACAACAAGGTTGTTCTAGATCAAGATGGTGATGAAATTGGACCCGGCAAGTATCGTGAGGGAATGGTTTTCCGTTCAGACCCAGATGGCTCAAATGTAGAATGCCTTGGGCATAATTTCAGAAATAATTTTGAGCTTGCAGTAGATAGTTACGGAACTATCTGGCAAAGTGATAATGACGATGACGGAAACCGAGGTGTCAGAATCAATTATGTGATGGAATATGGCAATTATGGCTATAAAGATGAAGTTACTGGCGCAAGCTGGCAGGCAAAAAGAACAAATCTGGAGGATTCTATCCCTTTACGCCATTGGCATCTCAACGATCCGGGGGTGGTACCCAATCTTTTACAGACTGGAGCTGGTTCACCTACAGGTATTTTACTTTATGAAGGCAACTTACTACCAAAAGTCTTTCAAAACCAAATAATTCACTCTGATCCGGGTCCAAATGTGGTAAGATCCTATCCTACCATGAAAAATGGAGCAGGATATACCGCCAGTATAGTTAATATCTTAAAAGGAGAAAATGACCAATGGTTCCGTCCATCAGATGTTAGTATTGCTCCTGATGGTTCTCTGATTGTTGCTGATTGGTACGATCCCGGAGTTGGTGGACATCGAGTTGGAGATTTACAGCGGGGACGCATATACAGAATTGCCCCCGACGTTTCTTCCTATAAAATCACAAAACAAAATTACGATACCCCTGCTGGTGCAATTAATGCACTCTTGAATCCAAATCTTGCAGTAAGAAGGCATGCCTGGATAGCTTTGCATGAGATGGGAAAAGAGGCAGTTCCTGAACTGGAAAAATTATGGAGAAAAGCAGCTAACCCTAGGATGCGTGCCAGAGCATTTTGGGTATTGGCAAAAATGCCAAAAGGTGAAAAATACATCAATGAAGCGTTAAAAGACACTAATCCTGATCTACGGATAACAGGATTAAGAGCGGCCAGACAATTAAAATTGGACATGATTCCACTAGTCAAAAAATTAGTGAACGATCAGGATCCACAAGTAAGAAGAGAATGTATCATAGCTCTTAGACACAATAAATTGGATGAAGCCGCTGAGTTATGGGCAATACTTGCCAATCAATATGATGGTACTGACAGATGGTATTTAGAAGCCCTAGGTATAGGTGCAGATAGACAATGGGATCGATTTTTAAAGGCTTATCTACAAAAAAATGAAAATCCATTGGCAAATGCTGCAGGTAGGGATATAATATGGCGTTCCAGAACCGAACTGGCATTACCATTTCTTGCAAAACTAGCTTCTGATAATCAGTATGCTATGAAGTCAAGATTAAGATATTTCCGTGCTTTTGACTTTCAAACTGGGCCCGAAAAATCAAAAGCCCTTTTAAAAATGATTGACGATAATTTGACCGGGAATATTGAATTCAATAGATTGGCATTACATCATTTAGATAGCAAAGCGACCCTACAATCTCCTAATGCAAAAAAAGCCTTAATGGCCGTAATCCATGCTACCGCAGGTCAGGCCGACTACCTTGACTTGGTTAGACAATACGAACTTCAAACCGAAAATTCAAACCTTTTAGCTATGGCAATAGCTAAATCTAATGAACCTGTTGGTATTGATGCGGCAAGATTATTACTTGAGCTAAAAGGAACTTCCCTTATAAATAAAGTATTCTTGAGTAATGATAAGAACCAAATTAATTCAATTCTGAATGCAATAGGCAGTGTAGGAAATGCCGAATCAATAGGCATTTTAGAGAAAATTAGCCTTCAGAATACCGAGAATATGGAATTACGACAACAGGCCGCAGAAATGATTGGAAAAAGTAGATCAGGTGAAGACCGCACGCTTGAACTTTTGCGTACCAAAAAAGCTCCTGCAGAACTTATTCCGTACTTTGTTGCTGGTTTAAAGGGGAGCAGACGAAAGGCTGTTGTTGATGAATCTTTAACATTTTTACCGGAATCCATAAAAAATATCAAACAAAAGCAATCCATCACATTAAATGAATTACTTGCTTTAACAGGAAATACAAAAAATGGAGCTGCGGTTTTCAAAAAAAGCTGTACTGTTTGTCATCAAGTTGGCCAACAAGGGTATGATGTTGGCCCGAGGCTGACAGAAATTGGCTCAAAATTACCTAAAGAAGCATTGTTTGATGCAATTATCAATCCTTCTGCAGGAATTAGTTTTGGATTTGAAACCTGGCAAATTGATATGAATGATGGATCAAGCCTGATGGGAATTATTGCGAGCAGAACTAAAACAGAAATAGAACTTAAATTCCCAGGAGGTATAAATCAGAAAATCTATACCAATAATATTAAAACGATAAAGGCTATGACTGAATCAATGATGCCTGAAGGCCTGCACGAAACCATGACAAAACAAGAAATGACAGATATTATTCAGTACATGGCCACTTTAAAGAAAAAAGAGTAAAAATGAGTAATTTTCACTAACTCAACTTAAAACTTATTACTTATAACTTATAACCTATTACTTATTACCTATTACTTATAACCTATAACTTCTAAAAATGAAATTCGGCATTAATACATTTCTATTCACATCTCCCTTTACTAATGAAAGTGTATCCCTTTTCCCAAAGTTTAAAGCATGGGGCTTCGATTCTGTAGAAATCTCTATTGAAGATCCATCACACATTGATCCTCAGGTGATCAGAAAAGCTTTGGATGAAAATGGCCTTAAATGCGGAACTATTTGCGCTGCAATGGGTCCGGGCCGTGATTTAAGAGGAACACCTGAAGAACAGCAAATCGGCTTTGATTATTTAAAAAGCATGCTCAGTATGATGCCTACTCTAGGTTGTGATACCTTGATTGGGCCCCTGTATTCGAGAGTTGGTAGGGCAGAATTAGTGAGTAAAGAAGATTATGCAAAACAATGGGAAACAGTTGCAAAACATTTAAAAACGCTAGCTGATTATGCGGAGCAGTTGAATGTTAAGATGGCCATTGAACCTTTAAACCGGTATGAAACTGATTTTATTAATACCTGTGAACAAGGAATGAGAATGGTTAATCAGGTGAATAGTGATGCATTAATGCTTCAACTGGATACGTACCACATGAATATTGAAGAAAAAGATCCTTACCAGGCAATTTTAAATGCAGGAAGTAAATTAGGACACCTCCATGCATGCGGTTCAGATCGTGGAACTCCGGGAGGTGATCAGATCAATTGGAACAAAATTAGTTCAGCGCTTCATCAAATTAATTATGATAGAGATGTAGTTATTGAATCATTTATTCCGGATATTGAAATGATTGCTAAAGCGGCCTCAATTTGGCGACAATTTGAGCCTTCGCAAGAAGATATTGCGATCAAAGGATTAAAATTTTTAAGATCTAGTTTAATTAAATAATACCAACATTGAAACCTATATTTTAAACCTTTTATTATGGATTCAAGACGTAATTTTTTGCAAAAAATTAGCGCTTCAGTGCTCACATTATCTGTATCCGGTAATGCAATTGCCAGTGCCTCAGATTTTTTAAATCAGCCCTATGAAGGACCAGTTCTTCGGGTTGCAATCATGGGCCTGGGCAGTTACGGCACCAGGGTAGCAGATGCCATGCAGGCCTGCGCAAAGGCTAAATTGGTTGGGGTTATTAGTGGTACACCCGCTAAAATAAAAAACTGGCAGAGCAAGTATAACATTTCAGAAAAAAATTGCTACAATTATGAGAATTTCGATCTCATTAAAGATAATCCCGACATTGATGCAGTTTACGTCATAACGCCGAATGCCCTGCACCACGATCAGGTAATACGGTTAGCCAAGGCCGGTAAACATGTTATTTGCGAAAAACCAATGGCCTTGAATGCCAAAGAAGGGCAGGAAATGATTGATGCCTGCAAGAAAGCGAATGTCAAATTACTTGTAGGATACCGGATGCACTTTGAACCTAAAACCCAAGAAGTAATCCGGATGCGGAAAGAAGGAGAATTGGGTAAAATTATGTTTTTTCAGGGATTATGCGGCTTTAAAATTGGTGACCCTACTCAGTGGCGATTGAATAAGCAATTGGCCGGAGGGGGATCCATGATGGACATAGGCATATATGCAATCAACGGTGCACGTTATATGGTAGGCGAAGAGCCTGTTTGGGTTACTGCACAGGAAACCAAAACTAACCCTGAAAAATTCAAAGAAGGCGTGGACGAAAGCATTCAGTTTCAACTGGGTTTTCCAGGCGGAGCGGTAGCGTCTTGCTTGTCGAGCTACAATATGAGTAATCTAGATCGCTTTTTCTTAACTGCTGAAAAAGGCTTTGCCGAGTTACAACCTTCAACCGGTTATGGACCAATCAAAGGCCGTACTAATAAAGGTGAATTAAATCATCCTCATGTTACTCACCAAACAGTACAAATGGAAAAAATGGCAGGAATCATTTTGGCAGGAGAAACAGCTCTTGTACCTATAGATGGTGAAGAAGGCCTCAAAGACCTAAAAATCATTGATGCGATCTATTTAGCAGTTAAAACAGGTAAAAAAATAAATTTGAAATTGTAAATGAATTTCTGTTAAAACTCCACAAATTAAAATAAACACCAAGAACATGATTATACCTAAGAAAAAGAATTTGAAAGTACTGCTTTACAGCTTGACATTCGTGCTAATTGCCTTAACTGCGTTTAAGTTTGCACAATCAAATCCAAGTGCCTTAAAAATTAAAAAAGGTGATCATATCATTTTAATTGGAAACAACCTTGGTTCAAGAATGATGAATTATGGTCATTTTGAAACAGAAATGCAGCTTCGTTATCCGGATAGTATGCTTTACATTCGTAATATGTGTGATGGAGGGGATACTCCCGGATTCAGAGCACATTCCAGTCGTGCTTTACCCTGGGCATTCCCTGGAGCAGAAAAATTTCAAACCGAACTAGCAAAAAATTCAAATAGTGAGGGTTTTTATGATAGCCCGGATACCTGGATAAGCAATCACAAAGCAGACATAATCATTGCTTTTTTTGGATATAATGAGTCATTTCAAGGCGCAAAAGGACTTGAAAACTATAAAGCCGAACTAGATGCCTTCATCAAACATACCTTAAAACAAAAGTATAACGGAACATCCGCACCACAGCTTGCAATCGTGTCTCCAATCGCTTTCGAAGATCTTTCGAAAGAGTTTGACCTTCCGAATGGAAAAACTGAAAATATCAATCTAGAGCTGTATGCAAATGCAATGAAAGAAGTTGCTGCAAAAAATAAGGTTCATTATTTAAATGTTTTTACGCCCACAAAACAATGGTATGATACCAATGAGAAAGCTCAAACTATTGATGGTTCTCAACTTACAGATGCTGCCTATGCTAAATTTGGTCCTCTTTTAGCTGATGGAATCTTTGGCAAATCGAAAGTAACACCTGCTATGGAAGCCAACAGGAAATTAGTGCACGATGCCGTTATGGAAAAAAACTGGATGTGGCATAATGACCTCAAGATCCCAAATGGTGTTCATGTTTATGGCCGTCGTTATAATCCATTTGGGCAAGATAATTACCCTGCTGAGATAAAGAAGATCAGAGAATTGACACTGATAAGAGACCAGGCAATCTGGATGGCGAATAAAGGCAAAAAAATGGACCTGGATGCAGCTGATAAAAATACCTCAGCACTACCTAAAGTAGCAACCAATTTTAATCCCGAGAAAAACGGCAGTCTTGAGTACCTGTATGGCCAAGATGCCTTAGATAAATTTAATTTGCCGCCAGGATATAAAATCGATCTTTTTGCATCTGAAGTTGAATTTAAAGACATTGAGAATCCTGTTCAGTTATCCTTTGATAATAAAGGTAGGCTTTGGGTAGCTACGATGCCCACTTACCCACATTGGCAGCCCGGCGATAAAAGGCCTAATGATAAGATCATCATTTTGGAAGATACCAATGGAGATGGCAAGGCTGATAAACAAACCACTTTCCTGGATGGAATTCATCTACCTGTAGGTTTCGAAATTGCACCTGAAGGGGTTTATGTTTCTCAAGGCACCAACCTGGTACTTTTTAAGGATACAAATGGGGATGATAAAGCTGATTCAAAAGAAATTTTGTTAAGTGGATTTGATGATCATGACACACACCATGCGCACCATGCCTATACTGCTGATCCTTCTGGTGCAATTTATATGGGTGAAGGTGTCTTTTTACATACCAACGTAGAAACCTCTTATGGACCAGTTCGAGCAACCAATGGCGGTTTTTATAGATACAACCCTGCCCGCCGTCAGTTAGAGCGTACAGCCCAACTTTCCATTCCAAATCCATGGGGAATTGCTTTTGATGAATGGGGACAGAATTTCTTTGCCGAGACCTCGGGCCCTGATGTTCTTTGGATGATGCCTGGTTCTATTAAGCCAAGATATGGTGTTGCCACTCATAAATCAACAAATCTGATTGAAGATAAACATCGGGTACGCCCTACCTCAGGGCTTGAATTTATCTCAAGTCGGCATTTTCCAGATGAGGTACAAGGTGATATGCTCATTAATAATACCATTGGTTTTTTAGGAACTAAAGAACATACAATGGAAGATAAGGGAACAGGCTTTGCAAGTAAACATCGTCAGGATCTCCTGGTATCTAAAGACAGAAATTTTCGTCCTGTAGATATGGAATTTGCCCCTGATGGATCACTATATGTTGTAGATTGGCATAATGTGCTGATTGGCCACATGCAACATAATGTTCGTGACCCGCTTCGCGATCATTCTCATGGACGAATTTACCGTATCACCTATCCATCCAGACCATTGGTTAAACCGGCTAAAGTTGCAGGCGCAAGTGTCAATGAGCTTTTAGATAACTTGAAACTTCCTGAATATCGTACCCGCTATAGAACACGACGTGAACTTCGCGGTAGGCAGGTTTCACAAGTTCTTGCTGCCATTACACCATGGGCAGCAAAACTTGATAAAAAAGATCCTCGATATGAGCACCATTTGCTCGAAGCATTATGGGTAAGTTGGGGCTTAAATAAGGTTGACCAAAAAATACTTCGTCAATTGCTTCAGGCAAAAGACTACAGAGCTCGTGCAGCTGCTGTGCGAGTTTTACGATATACTGGTCATCAGGTAGCCGATCAGCCAAACTTACTTATTCAGGCTGCCAAAGATGTTCATGGCAGAGTACGGTTAGAAGCAATTGTAACCGCATCCTGGTTAGAAAAAAATAAAGGTCTGGCCATTTTAACGGAAGCTAGTAAACATCCTCTTGATGAATGGATGGTTCCTGCCTATGAAACAGCTCTTGCACACCTCAATGGATCTGAACGCATTGTAAAAAAAGAAGAACCAATTTTAACTGATCTGAAAGGGAATGAGCGCGATTTATTTGTAAAAGGAAAGGCAATTTATGCCCGAGATGGATATTGCAATACCTGTCATCAGAGTAATGGAAAAGGTTTGGAAAGCTCTGGTTTTCCCCCTCTTGCAGGCACAACATGGGTTACCGGGAGCGAAGAACGTTTAATCAAATTGGTTTTAAAAGGACTTTATGGCCCGATTGATGTTCTTGGCAAAAAATATCCAGGACAGGTACCTATGACACCTTTTGCAGGAATGCTCAATGATGATGAAGTTGCAGCAGTGTTGACCTATGTGCGAAATTCGTTTGGCAATAAAGCTTCGGCTATCTCAACAGAAAAGGTTAAAGCCACACGCGCTTCAGTTCAAGACAAAACTGGTTTTTATATACCTGAAGAATTACTAAAACAATATCCTTTAGAAAAATAAACCCTAATCAGATATTTACCCGAGTTGAACTATCAACTGTCAATTTTCAATTAGAGCACTAACAGATTGATTAATTAAAAAAAATGAAGAACAAAAAAACATACAGACTGTTTGCAATCATGATGATCCTATTCATGAATATTGGATCAGCAATCGCTCAAAAAAGCCCACAATGGGTTGTATATCAAGGTAATGAAGGCCCGGGAAAAGGGAAACATATTGTATTTGTAAGTGGCGATGAAGAATATCGATCGGAAGAAGGTTTACCCATGATGGCAAAGATTCTGGCAGAGCGTCATGGCTTTAAGTGCACTGTTTTATTTGCTTTAGATCCAAAGACTAATGAAATCAATCCGGATTTACAAACCAATATTCCAGGATTGGAGCACCTCAAGACAGCAGACCTCATGGTGATGTTATTACGCTTTAGGGAATTACCCGACGAACAAATGAAACATATTATAGATTACACGAATGCCGGAAAACCAATTGTAGCATTACGGACTTCAACACATGCATTCAGCTATTCACGTAATAAACAAAACCCGTATGCCAAATACAGCTATAACAGTAAGGTAAAAGGCTGGGAAGGTGGTTATGGAAAGCAGGTGCTTGGTGAAACATGGATTAATCACCATGGCGTACATGCTAAAGAAGGCACTCGGACATTGATTAATGGCCTTGTGAAAGATCATCCAATTTTACACGGAGTAAAAGATATCTGGACACCAACTGATGTATATGGCATTCTGGGGCTACCCAATGATGCTCAGGTTTTGATATTCGGCCAAACCACGATGGGAATGACCCCTACATCACCTTTGAGTTTTGAAAAGTCGGTTATGCCCGTAGCATGGATCAGGAGCTATAACTCAACAAGTGGTAAAAAGGCAAAGATATTTACTACAACAATGGGTTCTTCAGTTGATCTTTTAAGTGAAGACCTGCGCAGATTAGTTGTGAATGCCTGTTATTGGGGAACTGGTTTGGAAAAACAAATTCCCGAACAAAATAACGTTCAACTAGTTGGCCAGTACAATCCAACCATGTTTGGTTTCGGAAAATATCAGAGAGGATTAAGTCCTGCTACATTTGAATGGAAGAAATAGTATTTAATGTGTTTATGGAAAGCTTGAAATATGAATTTCATCAGAGTCAGGAAGTTCCAACTTTCGCTAGGTCTATTTAATGTGAGTTCGATATAAAATCTTGCTGGGCTAAGTTTAAACTGAAGTTTTTCTCTCCTTTTAGAAAGCAGGGTCTGTGTCTCTTCGCTTATACCAGACCCGTGTTCTGCCCTATTTTTTTCGGCAGATTAAATAGATATCATGAAATTCTTATTGCAAAAAAGATAGAGCTGCCACCCGGGTTTATTTAATAGGACCTATGGTTCTATTACCGCACTGCCCGTAGCTAGCGCATGCCTGTCGCGTGTGCTTGTAAAATATTCTGGAACGCGCGCACCAGCAGCTCCGAGTAAAATAAACCTTGCCGAAGGAGGTATCTTCCGGCTATTGGTAATCTGACATAAAGTATGATTTCTTGCCGGAAATACTCCGTAGGAAAGGACTGAACTAAGCTATAAAACGCAGGTATTGGTTTCAAAAATCAAATAATACAAACCTAGCGCATCATGAGATCAATTTAAATGGTATTTTTAATCTTCCTTAAATCGAACTCAGGTTATTTAGTAAAGTAATATAATTACTGTAGCCTATTTTAAACTGATCAGGATTCTACCACAACACCCATTGCGCAGAATTTTTCGATTCTATCTTCTATAACTTGGTCTATATCTTGTTTAAGAAGCAATTTAAGGTCATCTATGATCTTAGTCTGGATGGTCTTTGCCATTTGCTCAGGATTATGATGAGCTCCACCGAGAGGTTCTTTAATTATTCCATCGATCAGCTTATTAGCATACATATCGTTAGCTGTCAATTTTAAGCAATCCGCAGCTTTCTCCTTAAAGTCCCAGCTTCTCCATAAAATAGATGAACAGGACTCTGGTGAGATAACAGAATACCAGGTATGTTCAAGCATATATACACGGTCGCCGATTCCAATCCCTAAAGCTCCGCCTGATGCTCCTTCGCCAACAATGAAACAAAGTATTGGAACTTTCAGAACAGACATTTCGAGGAGATTCCTTGCAATAGCTTCACCCTGACCACGCTCCTCAGCTTCAAGTCCGGGATATGCCCCAGGAGTATCTATAAATGTAATGACCGGTTTATTGAATTTTTCGGCAAGTTTCATTAACCTAAGTGCCTTTCGATAACCTTCCGGATTAGACATTCCAAAATTACGGTATTGACGCATCTTGGTATTCACCCCTTTTTGATGACCAATGACCATCACGGTCTGACCACCGATACTCGCAAAACCACCAACAATAGCTTTGTCATCTTTTACAGTACGATCACCATGCATTTCTATGAAATCATCACAGATCATTTCTATGTAGGACAGGGTATAAGGTCTATCAGGATGCCTGGATATCTGAACATTCTGCCATCCAGTAAGATTAGAATAAACTTCATGTCTGGTAAAATCAAGCTTTGCTTCTAGCTCGGCAATGGTTGCACCCATATCTACCTTTGTCTTTTCAGAGACCTGCTTAACCTTTTCAATCTGCAATAGTAAATCTGAAATAGGCTTTTCAAAATCAAATGTTGTACTCATTGGCTATTTTATGATTGGGCTAAATTAGGAAAATTAAAGCTATCCCGAATAAAGCTATTTTTAACAATTTTAAAATGTATCCATTACAGCACAGAAAGGTTGTGAATTAACGGTTTTTCTATTTGAAAATAATAAGGATACGTTAAACAAAAATCAGCAAATTCAATTAAAAGACAAAAACAGAAATTTCAAGTTTTCAATCCCTTTAATTTCTCTTTGGCTAACTCCCATGTATTGGGAGCCTCTTTTTCTACCCCAGCATCATTGATCATTTGCTGCAAATCAGAAAGTGAATTTAAAATAGAAGTTGCACTCACATTATCTTTTTTAAATTGTTTGAGATCGAGCAGAATAGCTTTAGTATTCCCTCTCTCATCTGTAATTAAATTTATTCCATCTATCATAAAGCTTATAATTTTTATTTTATTAATGAACTAATCCATCTTTTAGTACAAGCAAATCAATGGCAGAAACTGTATTAATGATCTTTTTCCGTTCAGCCATCCCAAAACAAACCTCATCATAATGTTCTGGATAGTAATAAGATAGTGTTTTCATCCTAGTTTTTGAAATCAACGTGAATTCATAGGAATAGGAATGATAAATAGCATACTTTTTAGGACAGAAATTGGATAATTCCTTTTCATCCTTCATAGTAAAAAGTTGATTCTGAATCAAATTTTTCCATAGTAGTTCAAGCAATTGATCGCTTAGGCTCAGCTTTTTTAATTCATCTTTATACCTGAAGGCCTGTACATTATTACCGAGGCGCGTTAAAATAAAATAGTCGGATTTAAGTCCCTGCGATGTTGAAGGAAGCACCACACGAAATGCAATTACATACTCATTTTGCTCATGTAGGGTGTTTAGAAATGGTTTCATGTCAACAGCATTGTATGCTTTCCCATTTTCAATTTCTATTCTGTTCTGGGCAAGAACTGGTTGTGAGAAGAAGCAAAAAGCAAGAAAAAAGAGAGGTCTCACTATATAAAAATTTGATTCATACCTAAGTTCCTGAAATTAAAGTGTTAAACGAAAATCAATTTGCTATTTTTTATTCATAACCAAGCCTCAAAGCGAATTGGCTAAGATTAGATTCTAAACTTCAAGCTCAAAAGTAAACGATAATTTTGATTTGTATTATTCAATTTATGCTCCCAATCACTCTAAATTAAGCATGATTGTTTATATAAATACTAACAAACGGATAATAACTATCAGAACAGATAGTATGTAGCAGTAAATTATTTTTTTGCATTGACTGAATGAGTCAATTTAAAGCAAAAGAAATCAATAAAATTATTGGTCAAACCCTATTCACAAATTGGTCTCTGTTATATGTTTTACGCAATACAGTAATGGATGACTGCAAGCGTGACCTCAAGATACCCACAGTAATATGCAGTTCTTCTGCAGCCTCTACATGAGTATACCCTTTGAAATAAATCAGGTCAAGTGCCAATTTCTGTTCTTGGTTCAGAATACGAGTCATATCCTTTACACCAATAAGTTCTGGATTAAAAGATACATGAAAGGCCTGATCAATTTGTTGTGTTACTTCAGAAAGATCTTCACTAACAGTGTAATTTCTATAGTTGACACTTCGCAAATAGTCAATAGAAAGGTTTCTGGCTAACCTTGCCATCCAGGTATATAATCTTCCTTTTCCTGGATCATATTGCTTAAAGGAATTCCATATTTTTATAAAAGTTTCCTGCAATAGGTCTTGAGCAACCTCTTCTATAACCACAATGGTTGAAATTACTCTATAAAGAGAGTCGGAATACATTTTATAAAGGGAGGCCATTGCTCCTCTATCCATATTTTTCAATGCCTCTACCAATTTATCTTCAGATACGAGAAGTTTTCTTCTATTTGGTTTTAGAACTGCAGTTGAATCAGTGATTTGAATTTCTAGTGCTTCCATACTATTGCTATTTATATTTACTAATTTGGAAGCCGAAGATGAATTTCAGATGAATTTCATATGATTTTTTAAAAAAATTTATTTAAATAAAAAAGGGTGTTCAAACTAGCTGAACACCCTCATTAATAAAACCAAACTATTGGTTATTTAATTTTTCTTTATTTCTACCCTTCGGTTTAACTGACGACTAGCCTCTGTATCATTCGAACTAATTGGCATTGACTCTCCAAAGCCTTTTGCTGTCAGATTAGAAGCATTGATACCTGAGCTAACCAAATAGGTTTTTACAGCGGTTGCCCGATCAATAGAAAGGGTCATATTCCTTTTATCAGTACCTTCTGCAGAAGAATGTCCATTCAAACTAAAACTCATGGAAGGATATTTCTTCATTTCTCTAGAAATTTCATCAAGAACAGAATAAGAAGCTGTTTTTAAAACAGATGAATTAAACTCAAACAATACATTTTTGTAATTAAAACTTGGCTCAGCTGCAACAGTTTCTGGGCAACCACCATTTGATGATGTTCCTGCCTTATTTGGACAGTTATCCTTTGAATCGGGAATTCCATCACCATCGCTATCTGCTTCTGCTACCGGAGCGGGCTTAGCTGCTTCCTGAATAGGTACCTGCGCAACTGGCTGTGAAATAATTTTTTTTGGTTTGCAAGAAGGAAAGAGTACAATCGCCATTAAGAAGGCAAAGGAAACAGTTGAAAATACGGTTTTTAAGTTTTTCATTTTTGGCTCAATACGTTAAATGATTAATAAGAACTAAAACTACCATTTAACTGCTTTGATAGCAAGAAATAAAGCAATAAAAAAATAAAATTTATTTTTCATGACATTCATTACAAGAGCATTCAGAAAAATTGCCTTAACCCACCTAAAAGAAAGAGCTTGTAAATATTAAATAACATGAATGTATCCATTAAATCTTGCTGAATAATCGACTAACCCAAAGGATTTTTATGAAGGAAGCAACAGCATGGGCAACAAAAATTCATAGTATTCAGAAAAAACCAATCGAAATAAAAATATACGATATAAAGCAGGTAATTTTGGGTACATAAAATATTTGACCCTCTGATTAAAAAATTGATATGCAAGAATCAAAAGCAGACTTTTTTATAGAAGACGAAACTCTTCAGTGGCAGGAAGTAGAACCAGGAGTTAGCCGAAAAATTATGGCTTATGATTCTTCCTTGATGCTTATGCAGGTAAAATTCGCAAAAGGAGGTATTGGTCCTATTCATCGCCATGTACATGTTCAGATCTCTCATGTTTTTAGTGGTGTATTTGAAGTTCAAGTTGACGGCAATAAAAAAACTCTAAAAGCCGGCGACTCATTTTTTGTTCCTTCCAACCTATGGCATGGGGTTTTATGCCTTGAAGCGGGTATTTTAATCGACACATTTAGTCCGATGCGTGAAGATTTTTTATAAAATATATCCATCTAATTTTGATTCTCACAGCTATTAAAATCTTCATAATTCCTTTAATGACAGGTTTTTAATGCTGTATTATAAAACACTTCTGCATTACATTAATGATTTTCAAATGAGTTATCTAGCGCTATTTTGCAATCAGTCAT
>Ga0222712_10000498_pt1 | contig 51467 bp, 43 predicted proteins | sample C33_657DmetaG_FD_165043 | JGI IMG/M metagenome (GOLD analysis project Ga0222712, IMG submission 165043) | Estuarine water microbial communities from San Francisco Bay, California, United States - C33_657D | ecosystem: Environmental > Aquatic > Marine > Unclassified | place: USA: California... | reverse complement strand
GACAAGAACCTCGAGGAGATCGCCAAGTCCTACGCCGAACTCACGCCCCAGGTCGAACCGCTGAAGGCCAAGGTCAAGGCCGTGCAGGAGCAGTATCTCGCGATGCTGCCCAAGCGCGAAGAGACGAAGAAGAATTAACCGATAGGGGTAGGGGTGGGGGTAGGGGTAGGGGGAGGTGATTTTGGTAGGGGCAGCACCACGTGCTGTCCTTGCTTGTTTGTGCCCGGCCGCCGCAGGGCGGCCGAGGGTAGGGGCGTGGCTTTGCCGCGCCCTTTGCAAAGGAGTGCACGATGAATCGTGCCCCTACCTCGGTTCGCCCTACGGCGAACCCATGTCAGGGAAGGGTGGTTTGACTCTCTCTGGCCCTAGCCCTAGCCCTGTCTCTATCCCTAAAACAATGCTCTCCCGCCGACGTTTCCTGGAATCTGCTTTCGTGGCGGCCATCGCCGCTTCGCTCGGCGCCGCCGAAGGCAAGCGCGCCCCGCGCGTGGTCCTGCGCTCTTCCTGGCAGACGGTGAACATCGGGGACATCGCTCACACTCCGGGCATGCTCGCGTTGCTCGAGAAGTATTTCCCGGAGGCCGAGGTCACGCTCTGGCCTTCCAGCGTAGATAATGGCGTGAAGGAGATCCTGGCGGCTCGTTTCCCGAAGCTGAAGTTCGTCGGGCCCAAGCCCGACGTGGCCAAGCTCTACGCCGAGAATGATTTCCTGCTGCACGGTTCCGGCCCTTCGCTCGTCGGAGAGAAGCAGGTCGCGATGTGGCGTAAGCAGGGTCCGAAGCCCTACGGCGTCCTCGGGATCACCCAGGGCCAGCCGTCGCCGGAGACCGTCGAGATCCTCAGCGGCGCCCAGTTCGTGTATTTCCGCGACTCGGTCTCGCTCCAGACCGCGAAGGCCGGCGGCGTGAAGTGCCCGGTGATGGAATTCGGTCCGGACGGCGCGTTCGCCACCGACCTGCGTAACGAGGAGAAGGCCGAGGCCTTCCTGCACGGCTGGGGCCTCGAGCGCGGTAAGTTCCTCTGCTGCATCCCGCGTTACCGCAATACCCCCTATTGGCTGATCAAGAAGGACCGTCCCTTCGACCCGGTGAAGCAGAAGCGCAACGACGAGCTCAAGGAGCATGATCACGCGCAGCTACGCGCCGCAATCGTCGCGGTGGTCAAGCAGACTGACCTCAAGGTGCTCATCTGCCCTGAGGACCAGACCCAGATGGCCTTGGGCAAGGAGATGCTCTACGACAAGCTGCCCGACGACGTGAAGGACCGCGTGGTCTGGCGTCAGGATTACTGGCTCACCGACGAAGCTCTCAGCGTCTACGTCCGTAGCGCCGGCCTTTTCGGCAACGAGATGCACTCGCCCATCATGTGCATCGGCAGCGGCGTCCCCGCCATCGTGTGCCGCTGGGCCGAGCAGACCTCGAAGGGCAACATGTGGAAGGACATCGGCCTGCACGAATGGCTCTTCGACCTCGACGACGAGCCCCAGCTCGCCGGCATCGTCCCTGCGGTGCTCGCCATGGCCAAAGACCCCGCCGCCGCGAAGGCCAAGGTCCTCAAGGCCCAGGCCATCCTGCAGGAGCGTCAGTCCGCCGGCATCGGCCGCGTCCGGAAAGGCGTCGGCGCCTAAGCCGGCTTACTTCTTGGCCGGAGCCTTTGGCTTCGGCTGCTCGGCGAGCATGACCGTCACGGCCGGCGTGGGCTCGTTCACGCCCGCGAAGACGTTGTAGGCCTGCTGGAAGGCCGCGGCGTCGCGGACGTCGCCTTCGGCGATCAGCCACTTGTAGTGGAGCTTGAAAGGCGCTTCCGGCGTGGCGACGCCCTTCGGGAAAGCACCGAAGCGGCCGTAGTCGCGGTAGGCCGAGAAGGCCGTTTCCTTGGGGTTAGAAGGGTGGTTGAGCAGCAAGGCGGTGAAGGTCTTGCCTTCGACCGTGAAGACCTCGGCGACCCAGGTGAGGTCGCGGACCTTGTGAATCAGGACGTCTTTGCCCGGATAGACGTAGGTCGTCTTCGTGCCGTCGATCTTCTCGGAGGGACGGAACTGCGCGCCGGCGTGCTCGGGGTCGCCGTCGATCTTGGCCTCGCCGTGGTCGGGCTTGAGCGTGCTCTTCATCTCGATGCCGAGATAGAAGGGCGAGGCCGGTTTCGTGAACGCGAAGGCGCGCTCCTCGGTCAGGATGGGCTTCGCCTGGGCGCCCGCGCCTTGCCAGTCGATCGCGGCCACGAAACCCTCGGCGGCAGGCTTGATCGCGGTCACGACCTGATCGCCTCCGGACATATGCCAGCGGTCGTAGGTCTTACCGTCGACCGTGATCTTGGCGAACCCCAGCATGATGCCGCGGTGGTGGGTGAAGTTGAAGCCCGGGCCCTTGGTCAGGCGGAGGGCGCCGCTGGGGTCGAAGACATGGAGGTAGGGCTTGTACGTCTCCAGGCGCTTGGCCGGGGTGCTGACGTCGTGGGCCGTCATGAAGCGGGCGACGACCTTGCCGTCCTGGGCGACGTCGACGGCTTCGTTCGGGGTCACCTTGATGTCGGCGGCGAAGGCCGGGACGAAAGCGAGCAGGGCGAGGAGGGTGGGGCGCATGGGCTGACCATGTAGGGCAGGCGTAGGCATGGAAACATCGTTTTACGGGCAAACTTCTGGCCTGTCCGGGGTTTCATGAGAGTCCCCATGCGCGAACTCGTCTCCGTCCTCTTGACCTTAGCCTGCTTGGCGGTCTCCGCCTCTCCTAAGCCGAACATCGTCTACATCCTGGCCGACGACCTCGGTTTCGCCGAGCTGGGTTGCAACGGGTCCGACCGCTACAAGACCCCGAACATCGACGCCCTCGCGAACAGCGGCGTTCGTTTCACGCGTTTCTACACCGTGCCCCTCTGCGGCCCTTCGCGCGCGCTCATCCTGACCGGACGTTACGGTTTCCGGACCGGCGCCGTCACGCAAGACGCCTGCAAGACCGTGATTCGCGCAGGCGAGAAGGCCGAGGTCATGATTCCGTCCGTCCTCAAGCAGGCCGGCTACGCGAGCGCGATGATCGGCAAGTGGGGCCAGCTCACGCCGTCCGGCGATCCGTCGGACTGGGGTTTCGACCATGAACTCTATTACAAAGGCAGCGGCATGTATTGGAACAGCAAGGTCGCCAAGCCGATGTCCGAAGGCGGCGAGGTCCGCGGCGACCCCGATACCTATGTCCTCGACGGCAAGACCGTCTCGGTGAAGGACGACGAGTATATCCCCGACCTGTTGCACAAGGATGCGACTGCCTGGCTTGAGGCCCATAAGGCCGGGCCGTTCTTCCTGTATTACTCGCTGTCCCATGTGCACGGTGAGATCCTGCCGACGCCTGACAGCCTCCCGGCGCCGAAGGGCGAGTCGAACTCCCAACGCGAAAAGCGTCTGCTCTCGGATAATATCGCCTACATGGACAAGCTGGTCGGCAAGCTGATGGCCGAGCTCGAGCGACTCAAGTTGCGCGAGAACACCTTGGTCGTCTTCATGGGCGACAATGGCAGCACCAAGTCGGCCGCGGTGGACGCGACCATCGGCGGACGTCGTATCGAAGGCGAAAAGGGTTCGATGAAGGAAGGCGGCGGCCTGGTCCCCTTCTTGGCCGCCTGGCCGGGCGTGACCCCGGCCGGAAAGGTGAATGCCAACGTCGCCGACGCCAGCGACCTTCTGCCGACCTTCGCCGAGATCGCCGGGGCGCCGCTGCCGTCCGGCCGCGTGATCGACGGGCGCAGCCTCGTCTCGCAGTTCAAGGGGGATGCGCAGTCGCCGCGTACCTGGGCCTTCTGCCAGCTCAGCAACAACTACTATGTCCGCGAGGCGGGCTGGAAGCTCGACCAGTCAGGCACCCTTTATGACATGAAGGACGCGCCGTTCCGGGAAGTCGCCGTCGCGGCGGACACCAAGGACGAGGCCGCCGTGGCCGCCCGCCAGCGTCTGTCCGCCGCCTTGACGGGCCTGAACCCCGGGGCCGGCTTTAAGGACGAAGTCGGCGATGGCTCCGGCCGGAGCGGTAATAAGGAAGATAAAAAGAAGAAGACAAAGAAGGCCAAAGAGGCTAAGTAACCGGCATGCCCCTGAGATTGCTCTGCGCCCTGCTCCTGCTGGCGGCTCCGGCCTTCGCCGCCGAGGAGATCCTGTCGGACAAGTCCGCGCTGACGAAGATCATGGGCCTGTACCGGAAGGTCCTGGCAGGCGCCCAGCAGAGCCCGCCGGCCCCCGGGTCCGTCATCTGTGTCGGCAGTTCGCACATGCAGCTCTGGAAGGGCGTGAACGAGGACCTCGCTCCGCTGACGGTCCGTAACTTCGGCATCGGCGGCAGTCGCATGACCCACGCCGCTGACCTCTTCGTCGACAGCCTCGTCATCCCGTTCAAGCCGCGGGCCGTCATCCTCTACGAAGGCAGCAACGACATCAACGCCGGCACCAAGCCCGAGGAGGTCCTCGTGAATTTCCAGAAGCTGCATCGTAAGCTCCACGCCGCGCTGCCGGAGGCTCGCCTTTACGTGCTCAGCGTCGTGCCAAGCCCCGGCAAGCGTTTCGAGAAGATCGCCGACCTGCGGAAGGCCAACGGCTTGCTCGCCCAGGAGTGCGCGACGCAGCCTTGGATGAAGTTCATCGACATCACCGAGCCGCTGATCGGCGCGGACGGCAAGCCGCGGGCCGAGCTCTTCATCCCGGGTGACATCCATATGCTGCCGGCTGGCTACGCCGTGTGGAAGTCCGTCATCGCTCCCGTGATCGTCCCGGCCGAGAAACCTTACGAAGATGCCAAATAGCCAGACCTCTGATTTCAAACGTCGTCTCCGGCGTGAGATCGCCGGCTACTTCATCGTCATCATGTGCGCCTTGCCGATCCGGTTCTGGGTCATGTCGAAGTTCGAAGGCGCGGATGAAGGCTTCGGTTTCTTCTGGAACCACTATCTCAGCGGCATCTCCCTCGGCCTCATCGCCGCCGTCTTCGTCTCCAAGCTTCGTCTGCGGTACAAGCTCGCCCTGACCTTCCTCCTGGTGGCGCTCTGAGGTCGGTGTGCGGGGGTTGTTAGAGACTTTGTCAGAGTCGGCGCAAACAGTGGCCTCTAACCTGAGAAACTCTCAGTTATTTGCCTTTATTCTAGCTGGCGGAGAGGGAGGGATTCGAACCCTCGGTACCTTGCGGTACACTGCATTTCCAATGCAGCGCGATCGACCACTCTGCCACCTCTCCTTTGTTACCAGCTAGAAGGTGCATCAAAGGGAGGGCGGGGGGTGGGTCAAGGGAGATTAAAGGGAGGACAAGAGGGCCAGAGGACCGGAGGTCTGGAGGGGTTGATCCGTTGATGAGAGGGCCAGTTGGCCAGAAAGGGGCGGTGGCAGGGGTGGGTCAGGTAGGGATGGCTCTCCGAGCCGTCCGTATATGCATGCACTGGCGGGCTCGGAGAGCCCGCCCTACCTTGAGGCATAGGACAGCACGTGGTGCTGTCCCTGCCTTATTTCGCGACGGCCTTCGCCCAGGAGTCCTTCAGGCCGACGGTGCGGTTGAAGACGGGCTTGCCGGGCTGGGAGTCCTTGGCGTCGGCGCAGAAGTAGCCGGTGCGTTCGAACTGTACGCGCGTGCTCGGCGCGAGGGCGAGCAGGGCGGGTTCGACGAAGCCACGGATGGTCTTGAGCGAGCCGGGATTGAGGAGCGTGCGCCAGTCGGTGCCTTCGGGGATGTCATTCAGGTCCTCGTGCGCGAAGAGGCGGTCGTAGAGGCGGACCTCGACGTCGCCGGCGTGCTGCTCGGAGACCCAATGGATGGTGCCCTTGACCTTGCGGCCGTCCGGGGCGTCGCCGCCGCGGGTGGCGGGATCGTAGGTGCAGGTGACTTCGATGACGTTGCCGGCGGCGTCCCTCTTGCAGCCGGTGCAGGTCACGAAGTAGCCCCAGCGGAGGCGGACCTCCTGGCCGGGCGTGAGTCGGAAATACTTCTTCTCCGGGATCTCCATGAAGTCGGCGCGTTCGATGAGCAGCGTCTTGGAGAAGGGCACCTTGCGGGTGCCCGCGGAGGGATCCTCGGGGTTGTTCACGGCCTCGAGCTCTTCGACCTGACCCTCAGGGTAGTTCTCGATGACCAGGCGGACCGGATCGAGCACCGCCATGAAGCGCGAGGAGGTCTTGTTGAGGTCGTCGCGGACGGCGTGCTCGAGCAGCGCGACGTCGGAAAGGGAATTGTTCTTCGTGATGCCGATGGTCTCGCAGAACTTGCGGAGCGCGGCCGGCGTGTAGCCGCGGCGGCGCATGCCGGAGATGGTGGGCATGCGGGGGTCGTCCCAGCCGGACACGCGCTTCTCCTGCACGAGTTCGAGCAGGCGGCGCTTGGACATGACGGTGTAGGTGAGGTTGAGGCGGGCGAACTCGATCTGCTGAGGCTTGGCGGGTGTGTCGAGCGTGCGGAGGAGCCAGTCGTAGAAGGGACGGTGCACCTCGAACTCCAGCGTGCAGATCGAGTGGGTGATGCCTTCGTACGCGTCCTCGAGCGGGTGGGCGTAGTCGTACATCGGGTAGACGCACCACTTGTCGCCGGTGTTGTGGTGATGAGCCTTGCGGATGCGGTAGATGACCGGGTCGCGCATGTGCATGTTCGGCGACGCCATGTCGATCTTGGCGCGGAGGACCGCCTTGCCTTCGTCGAACTCGCCGCAGGTCATCTTCGCGAAGGCCGCGAGGTTCTCCTCGACGGACGCGTCGCGCGTGGGGCTCGGCTTGCCGGGGTGCTTCTCGTCGCCGTGGAATTCGCGGATCTGTTCCTGCGAAAGGAAGCAGACGTAGGCCTTGCCGAGCTTGATCAGCTTGATGGCGTCGGCGTGCATGCGCTCGAAGTAGTTCGAGGCCTGGTAGTAGTGCTCGTTCCACTCGAAGCCCAGCCAGCGGACGTCCTCCTTGATCGAGTCGACGTATTCGACCTCTTCCTTGGTCGGATTCGTGTCGTCCATGCGCAGGTGGCAGCGGCCCTTGAACTCGAGCGCGAGGCCGAAGTTCAGGCAGATGGACTTCGCGTGGCCGACGTGCAGGTAGCCGTTGGGCTCCGGGGGGAAACGGGTGGCGATGGTCGCGTGCTTACCCGCGGCAAGGTCGGCGTCGATGATCTGCTGGATGAAGTGGCGGTGGGCCGCCGGCGCAGGGGTTTCGGAGGACATGGACGAAAAATCAGGAGAGGTGCAAAAGTGCGAATCGGCTAGAGCGCCTGTGCAAAAGTGCAAAGGTGAGGATCAGGCGGCGAAGGATTTGAGGCGGGCGAGGGCGGTGTCGCGGCCGAGGACGCGGAGGACGCCGAGGAGGTGGGCGCCGCCGCCCTGGCCGGAGATCGCGAAGCGGGCCGGCGCGAAGTAGTCGGTGGGCTTGCGCTCGTGGGCGGCGCCGACGGCGGCGAAGGCGGTCTCGAGGGCGGGCTCGCTCCACTCAGCGGCTTCGAGGGCGGGCAGGAGCTCCCGGACGCGGGCCACGGGATCGCCGCCCTTCTTGGTGAGGTTGGCCTTGGCGCCTTCGTCTTTCTTGAAGTCGGCCGTGAAGAAGAAGCCCATGAACTCGGGCAGGTGTTCGAGCGAGATCACCTTCTCCTGGACGATACCCAGGACTTCGGTGAGGCGCGCGTCGGAGACCGTGGCGTCGATGACCTTCGTCTCGAGCAGGATCGGACGGGCGAGGGCGGCGAACTCGGCAGCGGGCAGGTTGCGGAGCGTCTGCGCGTTGACGTGCGACATCTTCCGCTCGTCGAAACGGGCGTTGGACTGGTGGACCGCGGAGATCTCGAACTGGCGGATGATCTCGTCGATCGGCAGCACTTCCTTGCCGTCGGCGGGCGTCCAGCCGAGCAAGCAGAGGTAGTTGCGCACGGCGGAGGGGAGGTAGCGGCGCTGCTGGTATTCCTCGATCAGGGCGCCTTTGTCGCGCTTGGACATCTTGCCCGGTCCGTCGGTCTTGAGGATGAGCGGGATGTGGGCGTACTTCGGCGGTTCGACGCCGAAGGCCTTGAAGAGTTCGAGGTGCTTCGAGGTGTTGGAGAGGTGGTCCTCGCCGCGGATCACGTGCGTGATCTTCATCTCGATGTCGTCGACGACGTTGACGAAGTGGAAGACCGGTTCGCCGTTGGAGCGGAAGATCACGAAGTCGCGGTCTTCGACGCGGGCGACCTGGCCGCGGACCATGTCGTGCAGCACCATCGGGGCGGCGTCGACCTTCTCGTAATCCTTCTTCAGGTGATCGTCGTAAGCGGCGGTGCGGGCGCCTTCGAGGCGGAGCCACCAGGCGCCGTCCTTCTCGTAGGCGCGGCCCTTGGCGGCGAGCTCCTGGAGCTTGGCCTTATAGAGTTCGGTACGCTGCGACTGGAAGTAGGGACCGTAGTCGCCGCCGGCCTCGGGGCCTTCGTCCCAATCCATGCCGAGCCAGCGCATCGAGTCGAAGATCACCTTCAGGAAGGCGTCGGAGTTGCGCTCCTTGTCGGTGTCCTCGATGCGGAGGATGAACTTGCCGCCCGTGTGGCGGGCGTAGAGCCAGTTGAACAGGGCCGTGCGGGCGCTTCCGATGTGGAAGAAGCCGGTGGGGCTGGGAGCGAAGCGGACGCGGACCTGGGACATGGGCGAAATAGAGGGATGGAGGGCTGGAGGGCCGGAGGACCAGGGGAGGGCCTGAGGGCAGGCGGGCCTGAAGGGAAGGCGTAAGGGGGTCAGGGGGGCAGGGCAAGAAGGGAGGGGCTTACCTGCACCTGCGGGGCACAAAAAAGGACAGGGGGTAAGCCTGTCCTTTCGTTGGCCTCGAGGTAGGCCTTACTTGGCTTCGGCGGGCGGGGGGACGATGTCCTGGACGAGGCCGATGCCGGTGAAGTAGGCGTTACGCTGCGCGATGCGTTGGGCGAACAGGCGGCTCTCTTCGGCGGTCGCGCCGTCCTTGGGGAGGTCGGCCTTGGCCGGGCGGATGAAGACGTAGTCGCCGTTCGCGGTGCGGATCGGAGAGGTCACCTTGCCGACGCCGGCGGCTTCGATCAGGAGGCCGGTGTTCTCGTTGGCGCCGTTGAGGGTTTCCGGCACGGCGTAGACGGAGAAGGCCTCAGGGGAGGCAAGGGCGAGCTTACGGGCCTTGGCGCTGTCGGTGAAGCTCTGGCCGGCGGCGATGTCGTCCTTGATGCCCTTGGCGAGCTTGTTGGCCTCTTCGGCGAGCAGGCGGTTGAACTGGGACTTCTTCCAGGCCTCGACGGCCTTGGTCTTGGCTTCGTCGAAGGTCGGCAGGCGGTCGGGCGTGCGCTGGTTGAGCAGGATGAAGGTCGCGCCGGCTTCGGAGCGGTAGACTTCGGTGCGCCACTCCTTTTCGGTGAGTTCGCCGGCGACGCGGAGGGCCTCGGCGGGGACTCCGGCGACGGTCGGAGCGGTGGTGACGTCGAAGGCGGCGATGGTCGTGATCTTGGCGTCCTTGGCCTTGATCCACGCGGCGAACTCCTTGCTGTCGGCCTTGGTCGCATCCGTCGGGAACTTCTCGGCGAGTTCGTCGGAGATCTGGCCGGCGAGGTTGGTGATGGCGCGTTCGGCGCGGACGAGCTTCTCCAGCTCGGCGCGCTTGGCGAGGGCCTGCTCCTTGACCTTGCCGGTCTCGAACTTGAACTTCTCGGCCTGGTTGTAGCCCATGTTGATGATTTCGTCGTCGCTCACGGGCGCGGTGTCGGCGACGGTCGAAGCGATGGTCACCGCGGTCACGGCCACGCGGGCGGGCAGGCGGTAGTCCTCGATGTTGGTGTTGAAGGCTTCCTTCACCTTGGCTTCGTCGACCTTGACGTCGGGCTTGAAGCCGGCGGCGGAGAAGGTGGCGACGTCGACGGTCCACTTGGTGCGTTCACGGTCGAGGATGCGCTTGATCTGGCTGGCGGTCGCGTGGCCGGAGCCGGCGAGGGCGCCGAGGGCCTTCTGGATGCGCCAGGTGTCCTTGATGTAAGTTTCGAAGCGTGCGCGGACGTCGAGGTCGGAGGCGTCGAGCTGCTTGGCGGCGAACTCGAGGAACTTGTTGAGGCCGTCGTTGCTCTTGCTGTCGGCGGCGGCGGTCATCTCGCGGGCGATGCGGCGGATCTCCACGGCGGAAGGGGCGGGGATGGCAAGGCCGTCGGCGAGGGCGAGTTCGGCGATGCGCTGGACGAGTCCGTTAGGGTCCATGCGCTGGCCGGTCATCTGGCCGAAGAAGAGGGCGTCGTTGTGGCGCTTGCGGACGGCGGGGTCGTTGAGGTTCACGCCTTGGTACATGTAGGCGGGGCCGCCGGTCAGGGCGCCGCGTCCGGCGAACCCGTAGAAGACGAAGGAGACCACGATGACCACCAGCAGGAAGCCGAAGATCAGACGGTGGTGCTTGCCGGTGGCGTTCTGGAGCCAGGTAATCATTCGGGCAACTTACCCGAGGCTTTTGGCGGGTGTCAACCCGTCCAAGTCCGCCCGGTGCTTGCCTTCGCGGGGGTTGTTCACATCCCTTGAGCCGTGCCCAAGCCTCTCCAGTGCATCGTCGCCGTGGCCCGGAACGGGGTCATCGGGCGCGACGGGAAGCTTCCTTGGCATATCCCCGAAGACTTGGCCTGGTTCATGGACCAGACGGCCGGCGGCGTCATGATCGAGGGTCCGGCCTGCTACGCCGAGCTGGGCAAGGCCCTGCCGGGAAGGGGTACGGTGGTGGTCTCCCGCGACCCCGCCAAGTCGTTCCCCGGGGCCGAGCGCGCCGCTTCCCTGGCCGAGGCCATCGTCATCGCCGACCGCATGGACCAGTGGCCCGGTCCGGTCTGGATCACCGGCGGAGAGCGGATCTATGCCGAGGGGACGCCCCTGTGCGAACGCCTGCTCATCACCCGGATCGACCGCGACTTCGAAGGCGACCGTTTCTTTCCGGCCGATTGGCAGAAGATCTTCACCAAGCTCGTCTCGTCGAAGACGGGCGAGTATCAGGGGTTGGGGTATGCGTTTGAAGTCTGGGAGCGCTGAAACGAATAGCCGCCGCAGGGCGGCCAAAGGTAGGGGCGTGGCTCCGCCGCGCCCTCCGCATGGGAGTGCACGATAAATCGTACCCCTACCAATTTCGCCCTGCGGCGAACAATAGGCCCCTATGTCGTGACGCGGTCCCGACCCTACCTTGTCCCCGTGCCAGCGAAACCCTTGCCGCCTCGCGACGGGCGCCCATAGTCGCGTCATGCTGCTCCCCCTGCTCCTGCTGGCCGCGATGCCCGCGACGATTTCCGACGAGGCGAAGGTCCCGCCGTATACGTTGCCCGATCCGCTCGTGTGCGCCGACGGACGTAAGGTGACGGACGCGAAGACCTGGAACGAGGTCCGTCGTCCGGAGGTCTTCCGTCTCGTCGAGGAGAACATGTTCGGCCGCACGCCCGATACCTCGAAGCTCCAGGCCGACGCCGTGGTCGAGATCCGCGAGCAATCCAAGGACGCCTTCGGCGGCAAGGCCACGCGCATGCAGTTCAAGGTCTGGCCGATCGGCAAGAAAGGCCCGTCCTTCGACATGCTGCTCTACGTGCCGAATGCGGCCAAGCGTCCGGCTCCGGTCTTCGTCGGGCTTAACTTCGGCAGCAACCATACCACCACCGCCGATCCGGCGGTCTTCGTCGCCTCGACATGGGTCTCCAAGCAGTGGGCCGTGAAGGGCACGACCCAGGCCGACCCGGCTTTGCGCGGCGGGCAGGCGCGTCGATGGGAATTCGAGGCCTTGATCGACCGCGGCTACGCTTCGGCCACGGCGTATTATGGTGATTTCGAGCCTGATCATCCCGAGGGCTGGAAGAATGGTTACCGCGCGGCCATCTCGCCTGATGGCGTGAACACGAAGTGGCAGGACGGCGAATGGGCCGCGATCGGCTGCTGGGCTTGGGGCCTCTCGCGCATGCTCGATGTCCTCGAGAAGGTGCCGTCCGTCGACGCCCAGCGCGCCGCCGTCCATGGCCATTCGCGCCTTGGCAAGGCCTCGCTCTGGGCCGGCGCGCAGGACCAGCGTTTCGCCTTCGTGATCTCGAACAATTCCGGCTGCGGTGGCGCCGCGCTCAACAAGCGACTCTTCGGCGAAACCGTCGGCGTGATCAGCGGACATTACCAAGGCCGCGGTTTCCCGCATTGGTTCACCGCGCGCTTCGCGACCTTCTCCGAGAAGGAAGACCAGCTCCCGCTCGACGCGCATTACCTGCTCGCGCTCGCCGCCCCGCGACCGCTCTACGTCGCCAGCGCCTCCGAAGACAGCTGGGCCGATCCGCTCGGCGAATTCCTCGGCGCCGTGCATGCCGATCCCGTCTATCGCGTGCTGGGTCAGCCTGGCCTCGGCGTCAAAGAGCAGCCGCCCATCAGCAAGTCCGTCGGCCAGACCATCGGCTATCATCTTCGTCGGGGTCAGCACGACATCCTGCTCGAGGACTGGAAGAACTACGCGGATTTCGCCGATCGCGTGATGCCCGCCAAGTAAGGCGGGGCGGGGAAGGGTTGACTCCCGTGGGCCCACGCGGCTTCATCTAGGGCAGGTACCCGTATTTCAATGGATAGAATTCTGGCCTCCGAAGCCGGCGATTTGGGTTCGAATCCCAACGGGTGCACCACTTTGCGGCGAGCGTAGTTCGCCAGGGGTAGGGTCAGGGGTTGGGCCTGGTGACTTTGGTAGGGGCAGCATCGCGTGCTGCCCTGGCTGTATCGGGCCGCCTCAGGCTTCCCGCTCGCCTGTCACCTTGCTGCCGACGGTGAGCATGACGAGTAGGCCGATGACGGCGTAGCAGATCGACGACCCGAGGAGCACGTTGCGCAGTTTGAAGACGTCGGTCATCCAGCCCATGATGATCGCGGCGAAGGGCAGGAAGCCGAAGAAGCTCAGGCCGGCGACGGCCGACACGCGGCCACGCAGTTCGGCGGGCGAGCGTTCCTGGACGATGGTGTTGGCGAGGCCGACGAGCGTGGAGACGCCGACCGCCAGGCTCACGAGCGAGATGCCGGCCCAGGCCAGTCCGGTGGCTTGGCTGAGGCTCACGAGCGCCCCGCAGGCGAGGACCATGCCCGTCAGGATGGCGAGGCGACGCAGTGACGGCCGCAGGGCCATGATCAGCAGCGAACCGGAAACCGAGCCGGCACCGGAACAGAGCATCAACAGACCCATCTGCTCCGGCGTGGCGTGAAGGTCATTCTTGGCGTAGAGCGGCAGCAGGACGATGATGACGGGGAAGACGAAGAGGGTGTTGGTGGCAAGGAGCGCGACCATCGCGAGGCTCGGCTTGTCCTGACGGACGTGACGGAAGCCTTCGCCGGCGCCTCCCTGACGCTTCTGCTCTTCTTCGGCCGTGCCTTGCGGACGTCGCGGGAGCGTGGCCAAGGCGACCATCAGCGCCACGAACGAGGCCGCATTCAGGTAGAAGGCCCATTCGGCGCCATACTTGCCGACGAGATACCCGGCGGCGGCCGGTCCGACGAGGCGCGTGGCGTGGAAGACCGCGCGGTCGACGGAGATCGCCTTCGCGACGTTCTCCTTGGCCACGAGTTCCGGGACGATCGCCGCGGCGGCGGGCATCTCGAACGAACTGGAGACGCCGAGCAGCGCGGCGGCGACGATGAGGTGCCAGGTGTGCAGGGCGTCATGGGCGACGAGCTGGCCGATCGCGAGGGCGAAGCCGATCTGCGCGACCTGGCAGACCTGCAGGATGAAGCGTTTGTCGTGCCGGTCCGCGTACGCTCCGCCGAGGCGGAAGAGCGCCAGCATCACGAGGCCGCTCGCGAGGTGCGGCGCGGCTTGAAGCAGGCCTTCGTAACTCTGGAGTCCGTCGCGGACCACGACCTCGGTCATCACCCAGCCGAGCGCCATCCCCTGCATCCAGGTGCCCGTCATCGAGATCCCTTCGCCGACCATGTAGCGCGTGAACGGCCCGTTCGGGAAACGTTCGGCGGCGGGACTGGCTGAGGGTTCGTGCATCGGTCGGCAAAATTGAGGCTAATAGCCTAAAGAGCAAAGGGAATGGTGTTGGTTTGACACCTGGTGGTAGCGGTTGGCGGTTGGCGGTTAGCGGTTGGAGCCGAAAGGGTGAAGTCTGGTAGGGGCACGATTCATCGTGCCCTCCTCTGGAGCGAGGGCGCGGCGTAGCCCCGCCCCTACCTTCGGCCGCCCTGCGGCGGCCTGATGCATCTTGTTAATCCTAACCGCTAACCGCCAACCGCTATCCGCTATTACCTTTTAAATGTCGCCTCAGTCGCCTTCCACGCCGCATCGACGGCGGGACGGATGACCTTGAGCATCGCGGCGTAGCCGGCTTCGGAGGGGTGCAGGTTGTCTTTGAGGTAGACGTCGGGGCGGGGTTCGCCGTCGGGGAGGTTGAGCGCGGGGTTGATGTCCACGAAACGGACCTCCGGATGGGCGGCGGCGAGGGCGCGGAAACCGGCGTCGGCTTTTTTCATCTCGTCCCATTTCGCGCGCCGGGAAGGAGCCTGGGTGGTCGAGAGGAGCACGAGCTGGGCGTGCGGGTTCTCCGCGCGGAGCCGGCGATGGTATTCGGTCACGCGCGCGACCACGGCCTCGGCGGTGTCGCCGGCGTTGATGTCATTGCTGCCGCAATGGAAGACGACCACGCGAGGATGGTAAGGCAGGGTGATGCGATCCATGTAGCCGAGGACCTCGGTGGTCTTGGAGCCGCCGAAACCGCGATTGATCAGCGGATACGGGGCGAAGTCGCGCGCGGCGGTCTTCCAGAGGCGGAGCGTGCTGGCGCCGGAGAGCAGGAGCGCGCCCTGGGGCGGAGGGTTGGCTTTGTCCGCCGCTTCGAAGGCCGCGATGTCCTTGTCATACTTGGCGGACGAGAAGGCCGGCTTGGCGACGTCGGCGGCGAACCCGGTGACAGCGAGGAGGAGGGCGAGGAGGAGTTTCATGTTTGAAGGGGTAGGGGCGGGGGCTGGGGTAGGGGTAGGAAAGGCAGGGAGGGGATGAGGGCAACATTATGGAGGGCCGGAGGGCACGAGGGCAGGAGGCAAATGTTAGGTAGGGGCACGATTCATCGTGCACCCCGCAGGGGAGGGCGCGGCGTAGCCGCGCCCCTACCTTAGGCCGCCCTTCGGCGGCCCCAATGCATATAACCTCTTACCGTTATCCGCTAAGACCTATCTTGGATTTTGGCTTTTCTCTGTCATCTGTCATCCGTCATCTTTCATCTCAATTCACCCCCATGCCTAAAGTCCCTGGCCTCCTCAGCCCCTACGAAGCCGTCCGTGGCTTCGTGTATCTTCCTCGCCTGGTCTCGAAGATCCGCCTGCATGCCGCCGGTCAGCTGCACGCCGACTTCGTGAACAACCTCGGCAAGGCGTTCGACGACCGTTGCTGCCAGTATCTCGGCATCAAGTATGACGACCTGCGCGTCTGGGTGCTGCAGAATCCCTCCGCGACCTCCGAGCAGGTCATGGCTTGGGCCGAAGCCAAGGGTCGCAAGCTCTCCACGAACGAGATCGAGATCTGGAACGGCTTCATGACCAAGCGCGGCTGGCGCGACGAAGCCAACGAAGTACTCGTCCGTCGCCTCAAGGAGAACGGCCTGACCACCGACGCGGGCGTCGACACGATGTTCGACTACATCGAGGTCGATGAAGGCCGACCGGCGCGAAAAGCGGCCCTTTAAGGCCCGTTTTCGATAATACCCATATAATTAGGGGTTGAGAGAGGGGTCGGCCGGCCCAAGACTGACCCTCCCCCTTTTACGAACCGTATCCTCCCGGGTACTCCTTCGCCTTGCGTCGACTCTCCACATCATCGCTCCGCTCCGCGGGGAACGGCCTCCGGGACGGGGAGGGACGCGCATGACCCTGGCCCTGATCCTCGCGGAAGCCGCGGCGGAGGCCGCCCCGGTCAAGGGTGTGGCGGCGGTCGCCAATAACTTTCAGGTCGCCCTGCTGGCGTTCAAGGCCGGAGGTTGGATCGTCGCCCTGATCGGCGCCGCCGCGATGGTCGGACGTCTCCTCGTCGACGAAGCCGCCGACGCCAGCTGGCAGCGTTCGCTCCGGCACGTGCTCGCCGCCGCGATCTTCGCGGTCATCGCCTATTTCGTGATGTTCCAGTGGGAGCTGTCCTCGCTCAACAAGGCGATCGTCCAGGGCCTCTGCGGCGCCGTCGCCCCGGAGCTCGTCGACTGGATCACTTCCAACATCCGTCGAAAGCTCGGCTACAAGGACAAGCAGAAGACCCCCGCCTGGAAGAATCTATTCTCGCGGAAGAAGAAGCCGAAGCGTCGCCGCCGGCCCGGCGCCGCCGCCAAGAAGGCCGCTCCGACCCAGGCTCCGACCAAGAAGGGAACGCCCAAGAAAGGCGCCGCGAAGCCGGCCGCCAAGAAGAACCCGGTCAAGACGGCGCCGGAAAAGAAGCCCAAGGCCAAAAAGCCCGCCGCGCCCAAGCCGGACGACGGCCAGGCCACCCTCAACCTTTAAACACAAAACGTCATGTGCGCCCAGCGTAGCCGCGGTCGATCCGCCAAGAACAACCTCATCCAAGCCGAGATCGGCATCGTCGGCATGGCCGTCGTGACGCTCCTCGTCTCGCTGGCCGGCCTCTGGTTCAGCCACGAGCTGAAGGGCACTACGGAGCGCGTCCGCACGACGACCCTGAGCGTGCAGGCCTCCGTCGAGGCTTATAAGACGGCCATGAAGTCGGCCGAGACCTCGGTGGTGCTGCTCACGGACGAAGGCACGAAGTCCGACAACAAGAACGTCGAAGTCACCGCGAACAACGCGACCGCCGCGCTGGTTTTGGCCGAGCGTGACACCAAGGAATCCGTCAAACTGCTGGACCAGGTGATCGAACTCCTCGCCACCTATGAGACCGTGACCGTCACCTTCGGCGCATCGGCCTTCATCTTCGCGCTGTTCGTGGCGATCCGTCGGTTCCGCATGTGAGCGGATTCCCCGCTCAGGCGAAGTGACCGAAGCCGCGGACCTTGATCGGTTCGCCGTCGGCGAGGTCGCGAGCGAGGCCCGTGCCGGCTTCGACCACGCCCAGGCGCGTCAGCGGGGTGAGCGGGAAGGCCTTGCGGAAAGAAGCTTCGAGCAGGTCCGCGCGATCGGCGCTGACCGCAAAGAGCAGTTCGTAATCCTCGCCGTCCTGCAGGGCGTGTTCGAGGACGGGCTTGCCGTCGGACTTCGCGAGCGATTTCGCGGCGTCGGAAAGAGGCACGGCCGACAGGGCGATACGTGCGTCGAGCTTCGGACCCAGCAGGCCTGGGAGATCTTTGGCGAGGCCGTCGGAGAGGTCGGTGCAGGCCGTGACTTCGCCGTGGCCGCAGAGCCATTCGCCTTCGGCGAGGCGCGGGGAGAAGTCGAGGTGCTTGCCGTAGAGCGAGCCACCGAGCTGGCCCGTCACGAAGAGCGCATCGCCGATCGCCGCGGTCTTGCGGGTGAGGATGCGGTGGGCGAAACCTTGGACCGCGAGCGTGCCGATGAAGGAGCCGTGGGCGCCGCGGCAGATGTCGCCGCCGACGATACGCAGCCCCGCCTTGGCGGCGGCGCGTCCGGCGCCGTGGGCGAAGTCCGTGAGCCAGGTCGCATCGACGTCGGGACCTATCACCAGCGAGACCAGGGCGTCGGAAGGGACGGCGCCGGCCGCGGCGAGGTCGCTCAGGTTGCGGTTCACCAGCTTGGCGCCGGCGCGGATGCCATCGCAGGCCGCGTCGAAGTGGCGGCCGAGGATCACCGAATCGATCGTGCTGGCACGGATGGAACGGCCACCCGTCGTCGGGAGGTGGGCGCAATCACCGCCGGGACCTTCCGGAAAGGCCGGGGCGGCGTCGGCGAGGGACTGCACCACGCGACGGATGATCTCCTCCTCGGTCAGCTTCGCGACCGAGCGGTCCGCCAGAGTCGTGAGGGCGCCCATGGCTTCAGAGCGTGGAGGCGGCGGGCGCCAGTTTCAACCAAGCGAGGTTCCAGCCGTTGAAGCATGCATGGGCCGCCATGCAGGTCAGCAGGCCGTAGCGGTCGCGGACCAGGCACATGAAGGCGCCGAAGCCGAAGAGCGGCAGGGCGGCGGAAGGGCTCTGATGGGCCGCGCTGAAGATCACGCCCGTGAGGCAGGCCGCGATCCAGCGTTCGTGGCGCGTGGAGCCCGTGACGAAGAGGCGGCGCAGGCCGGGATAGAGCATGCCGCGGAAGGCGAGTTCCTCCATGATCGGCGCGCCGATGGTGACGGCAAAGATGATCGTGACGAAGCGCCAGCTATCGACGTCCGTCTTGAGCACCGAGTCGACGATGTCCTGCGGCGCGTCCACCGGCGGTTCGCCGGCCAGGCCGTGCTGGAAGAGTTGCGTCCAACCGACGTGCACGCCTTTCCAGGCCGCCGAAAAGGCCAGGCCGATTCCGAAGAGGATCAGCAGCGCCAGCAGGAGTCGGGAGAAGCTGAAGGCGCGGGCCGCGCGACGCAGCGGGCTCTCGCCTGGTTCTTCGGCGGTGACGTCCGGAGCCCAGCGCAACGTCTCCGGGACGAGCGCGCCCATCGCTATCATCGTGAGCGCGGCGGCGGACTGGCCGAGGAACGCCGCCGTGAACATGTGGGCCTGGGCGATGCCGAAGTGCGAAGAGAACGCTTGGGCCGCGGCGGCGAGGACGAGACCGAAGACCACGGTGAAGGCCATCACGCCGGTGACCACGCCGAGCGCGGCGTTCGAGGCGGAGACGGGGAGGGGAGGCGGTACGCCGGGCATCCCGCGCCAGCAGCGCAGGCCGAAGAAGCCGAGCACCGCCGCCGTGAGGTTGGCGCCGACGCACGCCCAGTCCCACGGCCCGAAGGTGTCGAGGGCTTGGGTCAACTCGTCCATCGTCACTTAGGCGCCGAAGACCTGACGGCCGCCGACGAACGTGGCGCGGACGCGACCCGTGAGGGCGCGGCCGACGAGCGGGTTGTTGCCCGATTTCGAGACGAGGTCGCTCTTCGCGGGGGTCCAGGCCGCCTTCGCGTCCAGGATGACCAGGTCGGCGAGCGCGCCTACTTTGAGCGTGCCGGCGGCGAGGCCGAGGGCCTTGGCCGGACCGTGCGTGAGGCGGGCGATGAGGACCGAGAGGTCGGCGTGGCCGGCGGTGACGAGCGCCGTGTGGGCGGCCGCGAAGGCCGTCTCGAGGGTCGCGGCCCCGAACGGAGCCAGGTCGAACTCGCAGTCTTTCTCGGTGGCCGTGCAGGGCGAGTGGTCGGAGCAGACCGCGTCGATCGTGCCGTCGACCAGCGCGGCGATGAGCGCCAGGCGGTCGGCTTCTTCGCGCAGGGGCGGATTCGTCTTCAGGCTCGTCGGGTAATTCGCCAGCGCGGCGTCGGTGAGGAGCAGGTGGAGGGCGGAGACCTCGGCCGTGACCGAGAGCTGCTTCGCCTTGGCGCGGCGGACGATCTCGGCGGAACCGCCGGAGGAAAGGTGCTGCAGGTGGATGCGGGCCTTGGTGAGTTCGGCGAGCAGGCAGTCGCTCGAGACCACGATCTCTTCGGCCGCGCGGGGCAGGCCGCGGAGGCCGAGGCGGAGGGACCAGGCGCCTTCGTGCATCTGGCCGCCTTCGGTCATGCTGCTGTCCTGGCAATGGTCGAGGACGACGAGGTCGAACATCGCGGCGTATTCCAGCGCGCGGCGCATGATCTCGTTGTTCTGCACGCCCGAGGTCGTGTCGGTGACCGCGACTACGCCGGCCTTCTTCATCGTGCCCAGCGGGGCGAGGGCCTTGCCTTCATGGCCTTTGGTGAGGGTGCCCGTCGGGAGCACGCGCACGGCGGCGTCGCGGGAGCAGATCTCGCGGAGGAGTTGGATCGTGCCGACGTTGTCCGCCGCGGGCAGCGAGTCGGGCATCGTGACTATGGTCGTGAAACCGCCGGCCGCGGCCGCGCGGGTGCCCGTACGGATCGTCTCGCGGGCCGTGCGGCCCGGTTCGCCGAGGCGGCAGTTCAGGTCGACGAAGCCCGGCGCGACCACGAGACCCGTGCCGTCGATGACGCGGGCCTTGGCCTGGTCGGCGGCGGAAAGTTGGTCGACGAACCGGCCGTCGAGGACGAAGACGTCGCCCTTGGCTTCGTCGCGCTGCGCGGAGGGATCGATCACGCGGGCGCCGCGGATCCAGAGGGGGGAATTGTCGGCGGGATTCATCGGCTGATGGCTCCGGTGCAGAGGTGAAGGACGGCCATGCGGACGGCGACGCCGTTCCGGACTTGTTCGAGGATGACGGAGCGGGGGCCGTCGGCGACCTCGCTTTCGACTTCGACGCCGCGGTTGATGGGGCCCGGGTGCATCACGATCGCCTCGGGCTTGAGCCAGGCGGCGCGTTCGGCGTTGAGGCCGAACTGCGAGGTGTATTCGCCGAGCGAGGGGAAGTGGGTGGTCGTCTGGCGCTCGTGCTGGATGCGCAGGAGCATGACCGCGTCGCAGTCCTTCAGGGCTTCCTTCAGGTCATGGACGATGCGGACCTGCGGGAAGGCTTCCTTCAGCGCGGCCGGGACTAGCGTCGCGGGTCCGGCGAGGGTGACCTGCGCGCCGAGCTTCGACAGGCAGAGGATGTTGGAGCGGGCGACGCGGCTGAAGAGGATGTCGCCGAGGATCGTGACCTTGAGGCCTTCGACCTTGCCGAAGCGACGGCGGAGCGTGAAGGCGTCGAGCAGGGCCTGCGTCGGGTGTTCGTGGGCGCCGTCGCCGGCATTGACCACCGAGATGTCGAGGACCGAGCCCAGGTAGCGGGCCGAGCCGGCGGAGGAGTGGCGCATCACGATGGCGTCGACGCCCATCGCGCGGATGTTCTCGGCCGTGTCGCGGAGGGTCTCGCCCTTCACCAGGGAGGAGGCCGTCGTGTTGATCGAGACGACCTCGGCGCCGAGTTTCTTGGCCGAGATCTCGAAGGCCGTGCGGGTGCGGGTGCTCGGCTCGAGGAAAAGGTTCACCACCGTGCGGCCCTTCATCAGGTCGAGGCCCTTGCCCGGCGCGAGGGCGGGCAGGAACTGGTCGGCTTGGCGGAAGAGCAGTTCGATCTCGGAGCGGGAAAGCTCTTCGATGCCGGTCAGGTCTTTTTTCGTCCAGGTGTCTTGTTGGGCCATGCGGTGCGGTTCCGGTGGCCCTAACGAGGTTAGGACCATGGGGAAAGTGGGGAGGGAAGGGTCTTGGTCAAGGATTAGCGTCAAAGGAGGGCCTTTGACTCGAGGACCCGAGAATATGAGGACCTGAGGGCCAGTTGAAACGGGGACAAGAGGGCCTGAGGCCATGAGGTCTCGAGGAAGTCACTTGGGAGCTTGGCACCCCGGTGACCTCCTTGTGGCTTGGCCTCTAGTCCTCGCGTCCTCCTGTCCTCGAGACCTCAGGCCCTTGAATCCATGGTCCTCGAAGCGTAGGTCCTCGGGCCAACGTGCCCTCGGGTCCTCTAGTCCTCGGGCCTTATTTAGCCAGCAGTTCCCGGACTTTCGCGCCGATCGCGGCGGCGGCTTGCGACTTGTTGTCTTTGTGGGCGGCGACGACGTTCACGAGCGCGCTGCCGACGACCACGCCGTCGGCGACCTTGGCGATGGCCTGGACGTGGGCGGCGGTCGAGACGCCGAAGCCGACGCAGATGGGCAGGGCGGTATGCTTGCGGATCTCGGCGACCGAGGCGGAGAGGTTGGCGGCCAGTTCGGAGCGCTCGCCGGTCACGCCTTCGCGCGAGACGTAGTAGATGAAGCCCGAGGCGTGCTGGGCGATGAGGCCGATGCGCGCGGGCGGCGTGGTCGGGGCCACGATGAAGATGTTGGCGAGGCCGTGCTTCTTGGAGGCCGCGATCAGTTCGTCGGCTTCTTCGGGCGGGCAGTCGAGGACAAGCAGGCCGTCGGCGCCGGCTTCGCGGACCTTGGCGCAGTAGCCGTCGAGGCCGAACGAGAACAGCAGGTTATAATAGCAATAGAGGACGATCGGCTTGTCCGTGCCGGCGCGCACCGCGCGGAGCACGTCGAGCAGGCCGTCGTAGGTCATGCCGCCTTCGAGGGCGCGTTGGGCCGCGAGCTGGTTGGTCAGGCCGTCGGCGAGCGGGTCGGAGAAGGGCACGCCCACTTCGAGCACGTCGGCTCCGTTCTGCGCCAGGGAGAGCAGCACGGCCTTGGACGTCTCGACGTCGGGGTCGCCGGCGCAGACGTAGCTCACGAAGGCCGGGCGGCCTTCGGCTTTGCAGCGGGCGAACGTCTGGGCTAAGCGATCCATGCGCGGAAGGAAGCCGGGTTTGGTCCGGAGGGCAAGGCGAAGGCGAACGCCGGCCGCTTTCCCGGGTTGCCAATCCGGGGCTCGTCCGCACCTTGGAGGCGTCGGCCCAAGTGGTGGAACGGTATACACATCAGACTTAAAATCTGCCGCCGAAAGGCTTACCGGTTCGAGTCCGGTCTTGGGTACGGCAAAACGAAACAGGCCGCACGGGTGGTGCGGCCTGTCTTCCCGTTGCCGGGACAAATAAGTCCAGAGTCCTAGCTACGGGACTCTGGGGTCGGGTACGGAGAGTATTAATCCTGATTCCGTTAGTCGCCCTCGCGACTGATGCGTCCTTTATAAGGGAGGCTCTTACCTGAGTGAAATTGACTGAGGGTGTTGTGCCCCTGGCGGGGGGTGATGTCAACGGATACTTCGCCCAAGGCCGTTAATATGACAGAAAAGCCCGTTAGAGGGCCGAAATCCCGCTCCAGCGGGGCCTCTTCGGGTCAGCGTCGGAGGCTGAAAGGCGTGAAATCCGTGTCGGTGTCGAAGGCGTCGACGCCTTCGGCGGCCTTCAGCTTCGCGCAGACGACGGTCGTCACGGGGGTCATCACCGCTTCGACGAGCACCTTAAAGAGCCAGTTGGCGCACATGACCGCGAGCAAGGTCGCCGGGCTCCAGATACCGAGGAAGGCGAGCGGGTAGAAGATCAGGCTGTCGACGCCCTGGCCGACGACCGTCGAGCCGATGAAGCGGGCCCACGGGTGCTTGCCGCCCATGCGCACCTTCATCTTCGCGAGCACGTACGAGTTGAGGAAGTCGCCGACGCAGAAGGCGATGATCGAGCCGAGCGCGATGCGCCAGCCGCCGCCGAAGCACGTCTCGAGCGCGGGCTGCAGCTGCGCGCTGAACGGTTCGTTCGGGCTGGCCGGCATCGCGAGCACGACCCACGTCATGACGGTGGCGAAGAGCATCGCCGCGAAGCCGGACCAGATCACGCGTCGCGCGAGCGCGTAGCCATAGACTTCGGTAAGGATGTCACCGAAGATATACGACAGCGGGAAGAAGAGGTTGCCCGCGCCGAAGTCGGTCGGTCCGAGGAACGGCAGGTCGAGCTGCACGACCTTGGCCGGGCCGATGAGGTTGGAGCAGAGCAGCACCGCGACGAACGCGCCGAGGATCAGGTCGTAGTAGCGGAAGCTGCGGTTCATCGGCGCTCAGGGTGAAAGGATCGGGCCCGTCCGCCAGCGGGGCGGGCGGAAAATCAGCGGCCGAGGGCGGCCTTGAGGAAGGGCTCGAAGATGTCGGCCTGGCGGAAGAAGCCCAGGTCGCTGGCGTGCGACCCGTCCGTGGCGCCGTCGGCGTCGTCGCCGTAGAGGTGGTCTCCGGGCACGTAGGACAGGCCTTTCACGCCTTCCTGCACGAGCTGCTCATAGGCGGCCTTCAGCGCGGCATGGTTATCGTCGTGATGCTTGCGACGCGAGGCGATGATCCAGGAGTCGGTGTTGCGGCGGTCCTCGACGAGCACGATCGGGGTGTCGGGACGCGCGGCGCGGAGCTGCTTCACGAGCGGCCCGCACTTCTGCGAGACTTCCTTGGCGTTCATGTTCGGCAGGCAGTCGATGACGTAGGCGGCGGCGTCGATGCGCACGAGGAAATCGCCGACTTCCTTGTCCATGCGGCCGTTGCCCGAGAAGCCGAGGTTGACCACCGGCACGTCGAAGCGACGGCCGAGGATGCCCGTGTGCACCATGCCCGGACGGCTGGCGCAGGCGCCGTGCGTGATCGAAGTGCCGTAGAAGACGATCGGCTTCGCCCGCGGCTTGAGCCCGACGAACTGCCTGCCCTCGGGCACGCCGACATTCAGGAACTCGACGCCGTTGTAGAGCGGCAGGTAAAGGGCGTATTCCCGTTCGCCGGCGTCGAGACCGTCGGCCAGACGGAGTTTCATCTCCTGCGCGCCAGGGCGTGCGACCTGCACCCAGCGCCACTTGCCATCCTGGTCGCGGGCGTAGAGGTCGAGGCCGCTGACGCCGGTGGCAGGCATGTGCGGCTGGGCCAGCTGCGGCTTCGTGACCTTGTAATGCGCGTAGATCGTGGTGGCGTCGGTGCGGAAGCGGAACATCAGGCCGGCGCTGTCGCGGCTGAGGCCCCAGACCGCGGGCGTGACTTTGCCGTCGGCCTCGGCAGGCAGGCGGTCGAAGAAGCTCTTGCGCTCGGCGTCGGGGAAGGCGCGGCCTTCGAGGTCCGTCGCGCGGACGTCATGCCAGGAGACTTTCTCGTCGGGGCGGATCGCGAAACGATCGGCGGACTTCGGCGCGGCTTTGGCGGCGGGCTTGGCCGATTGGGCCGGGAGCGCGGCGCCCAGGCAGAGCAGGGCGAGCAGGAGGACGGAGGCGGGGCGCATGAGGAAGGTCAGAGGGCCGAACCGACGGAAATCGCCAGCGCGCGGATCTCGGCGAGCGGCTTCTCGTAGACGGTCAGCGCGGCCACGTAGGCCGCGCGGGCTTCGTCGGCGCGGCGCAAGGTCGCTTCGGCGGAGCCTTGCGTGCGGTCGAGCGCGGTGGCGGCCTTGGCCTCCTGCGCCTCGGCGGCGCTGAGCGCGGCGTCGGTGCTGCGGATCTGGTTCTGCAGGAACAAGATTTCGTTGAGATCGACGTTGGGCAGCGAGCGGAGCAGGGCTAACTGGCTGCGCAGCGATTCCAGGCTGCGGCTGAGCCGGGCGACGCGTTCGTTTTCGCGCGTCAGGTTGGCCTGTGCGCGACGGATCGTCGCCTCGGCCTTCTCGCGCTCCTCGAGCGCCCGCTTGTATTCGTCGAAGAGCAGCTTCGTCCGCGGATAGTTCGCGGAGGACATCAGGCGGGCGACGCCCTCCTTGGTCGGATAAGGCATCTGGTAGCGACGATTATCGATGCGCAGGATGTAGCGATCGCCCGGTTGGTCGTACAGGATCGGCAACGACTGCGGGGCATCGGGCGTCGGCGCGGCGGCCGTCGCGGTCAGGGCGGTCAGCAACGCGAGCAGGGCGGGGAGGGCCTTCACGGAGAGATTCCTAATCCGCCGGCCGGGTCCAGTCAAACCGCCTTCTGCGGGGACGCCCGGCGCCGGCTCGCGACGTGCGCGGCGATGAGGCGGTCGACGTCACCGCGGAGGGTGCGGCCGGACTCGTCGGCCAGCCAGAGTTTCAGCAGGCCGGCGTAGAAGCAGAAAGTCTCCTGGGCGGCTAGGCGCGGGTCGAGGCCGGGAGGGGTGAGCTTCGCCTGCTTGGCCGCCGCATAGAGGGCGGTCGTGTCGGCGAGGAACTGATCGCCGGCCGTCATCAGGTCCTGACGGACGCCGGCGAAGGCCCCGATGTACTCGCATTTCCAGAGCATGACTTCGTAGGTCTCCTGGGCGGCTTTCTCTTCGGCCAGCCGGTGCAGCGCCGAGCACAGGCCGAGTTCGAGCCGGCGGAGGGGGTCTCCCGCCGTTTCCTCCGGGAAGCGGAGCAGGACCCCGGTCTGTTTCCGGACGGCCATGAACAGATCCGCCTTGTCGCGGAAGTGCCAATAGACCGCGCCGCGAGTCACGCCCGCCTCTTTGGCGACCTCTTCGAGCGACGTATTCGTGACCCCGTGGCGGCTGAAGACCTCGCGGGCGCAGACGACGATTCGGTCACGGGTCTGAGCCGCTTCGGCTTTGGTCTTGCGAGCCATGTAAGGGTGCCTAGATTTACATACATGTCTGTATGTAAACCCCTTTCTGTCGAGCGCCTTCTGCTCGGAGCCGCCTTGCTGGCCTTGGTCGGTTGCCGTCAGGAGAGCGCCCCGCCGGCCCCCGGCCCGCTGCCCGTGGCCATCATGACCGTCGCTCCGGCCGACCTCGCCCAGCAGGCCGTCGCCCCGGCGCAGGTGGAAGGCGTGCGCGAAGTGGAAGTCCGGGCGCGCGTGACCGGCATCCTCCAGACCGTCGATTACGCCGAAGGCGCCAAGGTGAAGGCGGGCGATCTCCTCTTCCGCATCGATCCGGCGCCTTATGCCGCCGCCCACGCGCTCGCGCGCGCCCAGTTGGCGCAGGAGGCCGCCCGCGCGGAGCAGGCGAACGCCGAGGCCGCCCGTCAGGCCGCGCTCTTCAAGCAGAAGGCCGCGAGCCGCAAGGAAGCCGATGACGCCCAGGCTCAGGCCGCCGCCGCCGTCGCCGCCCGCGACGCCGCCGCCGCCCGCGCCGAGCTGGCCAAGCTCGACCTCGATTATTGCGAAGTCCGTTCCCCCATCGCCGGCGTGGCCGGCCGTCGCCTCCGCACCGAGGGCACCCTCGTCAATCCGATCGGCCCCGACGGTCTGCTCACCACCGTCGTCCGCGCCGACGAAGTCTGGGCGCGCTTCGGCCTGGCCGAGTCTGATTTCCACCGGCTCTTCCCCGCGGGCGCCGCGGGCGCGCAGGGCGCCGACGTCGCGCTCCTGCGGCCGGACGGCTCGTCGCATCCTGCGCGCGGCAAGGTGGACTTCGCCGCCACGCAGGTCGACACCCGTCTCGGGACCGTCCAGCTCCGCGCGCGTTTCGCCAACGCGGACGATGCGTTGCTCGCCGGCCAGTTCGTGCGCGTGCGCATCACCGGCGGCAAGGCCAATGACGCTTATCTCGTGCCCCAGCAGGCTTTGGTGCAGGCCCCTTCGGGCCGTTCCGTCTTCGTCATCGGCGCGGGCGACCGCGCGGAAGCGCGGACCGTGACCTTGGGTGAGACCCAGGGCGCGGACATCGTCATCCTCGCCGGCCTGCGCGCCGGTGACCGAGTCATCCTCAACCAGCTGCACAAGCTGCGCCCGGGCGCCCCGGTCGTCGTCGCTCCGGCCAAGAAGTAAATGGGCTGGGACTTCTTCATCCGCCGCCCGATCTTCTCGGCGGTCCTCTCGGTCGTCATCGTCCTGATCGGCGGCCTCGCGCTGCTGAACCTGCCGCTCTCGCAGTACCCGCAGATCGCGCCGCCGACCGTGACCGTCGTCGCGAGCTATCCCGGCGCCTCGCCCGAGGCCCTCGTGAACAACGTCGCCGCCCCGCTCGAAGAGCAGATCAACGGCGTCGAAGGCCTCCTTTACTATTCCTCCAACGCCTCCTCGAGCGGCGCGCTGAGCATCACCGTCACCTTCGAGAACGGCGTGGATCCGGACATGGCCACCATCCTCGTGGCCAACCGCGTCAAGCTCGCCGAGCCGCGGCTGCCGGAGGAAGTGCGCCGTCTCGGCGTCATCACCAAGAAGCGTTCGAACGACATCCTCATGTCCGTCTCGATCGTCTCGCCCAACGCCACGCGCGATTCCGTCTTCCTCAGCAACTACGCCTCTTCCACCGTCGTCGAGGAGCTCAAGCGGCTCCCCGGGGTCGGCGATTGCGGCGTCTTCGGCGCCCGCGATTACGCCATGCGCGTGTGGCTGCGGCCGGACCGCATGGCCGCGCTCGGCGTGAGTTCGGCCGAGGTCGTGCGCGCCATCCGCGCGACCAACACCCAGTACGCCGTCGGCCGCCTCGGCCAGGAGCCGTCGGTCGACGCCGCCTTCGTGGTGCCCGTCGTCGCCCGCGGCCGCCTCGCCACGCCGGAGCAGTTCGGCGAGATCGTCCTGCGCGCCGGCGCCGGCGAAGGCGCCCTGCGTCTCCGCGACGTCGCCCGCATCGAGCTCGGCTCCCAGAGCTACGAGCAGCTGAGCATGCTCGACGGCAGGCCCGTGGCCGGCATCCGCGTCTTCCTGCAGACCGGTTCCAACGCGCTCGACACCGCCGACCGCATCGTGAAGCGCATGGACGAGCTCACGCGGCAGTTCCCGCCGGACGTCGCGTACGCGATCCCCTTCGATACCACGCGCTTCGTGCGCTCCGCCATCGGCGAGGTGCGCAGCACGCTCTTCGAGGCCGCGCTGCTGGTCGCGATCGTCGTCTTCCTCTTCCTCGGCTCCTGGCGCGCGACGCTCATCCCCATGATCGCCGTGCCCGTCTCGCTGATCGGCGCCTGCGCCGGCCTGTGGGTGATGGGCTACGGGATCAACATCCTGACGCTCTTCGCGATGGTCATCGCCATCGGCATCGTGGTCGATGACGCCATCGTCGTCCTCGAGAACACCGAGCGGCTCATGCGCGAGCAGGGGATGAGCCCCTTCGACGCCGCCCGGGAATCGGTGCGCGAGGTCGCGGGCGCGATCGTCGCCATCGTCTGCGTGCTCGTCTGCGTCTTCCTGCCCGTCGCCTTCCTCGGCGGCATCGCGGGCGTGCTCTACCGCCAGTTCGCCGTCACCGTGGCCCTCTCGGTCATCCTCTCGGGCTTCGTCGCGCTCACCCTGACCCCGACGCTCTGCGCGCTCATGCTCAAGCCGCACGTCCCCGGCGACGGCGGCCGGCTCGCCTGGCTGGTCGACGGTTTCGGCCGCGGCTTCGGCCACGTCGCCGCCTGGCATGGCCGCGTGGTGCGCTGGCTCCTCGATCATCCGCGCGCGGCCGCCGGCGGCTTCGCCGGCATCGTCCTCGCCAACGTCGCGCTCGTCGTGACCATCCCCCGCAGTTTCCTCCCGCCCGAAGACCAAGGCTACCTTCTCGCGATGGTGGCCCTTCCGGATGGCGCGGGCATCAACCGCACGAAGACCTTCATGGACGACCTCACGCCCAAGCTGCGCGAGAACCCGGCGGTCCGCCATACCTTCGCCATCAGCGGGTTCGACCTGTTGGGCGGGGGCGAGCGCACGAACTCCGGCACGATCTTCCTGCCCCTGAAGGATTTCGGGGAACGTCCGCCGGGCGGCGATGTCCTCGCCCGCCAGCTCAACGCCATCGGCATGACGCAGCCTGACGGCATGTGTCTCGTGGTGAACCCGCCCGCCATCCGCGGCATCGGCACCGCCGGCGGCTTCGAATTCTACCTCCAGGCCAAGGAAGACGACGACCCGGCCCGGCTGGCGGCCAACATCGAGAAACTCGAGGCCGCGCTGCGGGCCCGACCGGAGCTCACCGGCATCCGCGTCTTCCTGCGTCCCTCCGTCCCGCAGGTGCTGGCCGAAGTCGACGAGGTCCGCGCGTCCACGCTCGGCGTGTCCCTGCCGGAACTGCATGAAGCGCTGCAGGCCACCATCGGCGTCGTCTACGCCAACGACTTCACCTTGGCCGGCCGCACCTACCGCGTCCTCGTCCAGTCCGAGGCCGCCGATCGCATGGACGCCGCCGCGGCCGGCCGCGTGCACGTGCGCGCGGGCAACGGCGAGATGATCCCGCTCTCCGCTTTCGTGAAGTTCAAGCCTTCGGCCGGGCCGGAGCAGCTCGAACGCCACATGGGCTTCCTGTCCGCGCGCCTGATCTGTTCGCCGGCGCCCGGCGTGAGCTCGGGCGAGGCCATCGCGCTCGTCGAGCAGATCGCCGAGGACATCATGCCCGTCGGCTACGGCATCGACTGGACCGCGCAGGCCCTGCAGGAGAAGCGCGCGGCGACCTCCGCCTTGCCCGCCTTCCTCCTGGCCCTGCTGATGGTGTTCCTGATCCTCGCGGCGCTCTACGAAGACCTCGCGCTGCCCCTCGGCGTGCTGCTCACCGTGCCCTTCGCGCTCCTCGGGGCCCTGCTCGCGATCTTCGCGCGCGGCATGCCCAACGACATCTACTTCCAGATCGGCCTGGTCACGCTCATCGGCCTCGCGGCCAAGAACGCGATCCTCATCGTGGAGTTCGCCGAAAGCGCGCGCCGCGCCGGCCGCTCCGCGGCCGAGGCGGCGATCGAGGCCGCCCGCATGCGCATCCGACCGCTCGTCATGACCTCCATGGCCTTCGTGCTCGGGGTCGTCCCGCTCGCCTTCGCCGGCGGCGCGGGCGCCGCGGCGCGTCAGTCGATGGGCACGGGCGTGCTCGGCGGCATGCTGCTCGACACCTTCGTGGCCACGCTCTTCATCCCTTGGTTCTTCCACCTCCTTTCCGGCCGCAAGGAGAAGGCCGTCGTCCAGCCATGAAGCCTTTGCCTTTGATGCTCTTCGCCGGCCTGTTGGCCGGCTGCGCGCTCGGTCCTGATTACCAGCGTCCGGCGACGCCCACGGCCGAAGCTTATCCCGAGGGAGGGAAGGGCGGCGTCGCCGTCCGCGCCGAGTGGTGGAAGTCCTTCGACGATCCCGAGCTCGACGCCCTCGTGGCGCTCGCCTTCGCCGCGAATACCGATCTCCGCCAGGCCGTCGCGCGGGTCGAGGAGGCCTCCGCCGTGCTGGATGAAGTCGAGGGCGCCTCCTTGCCGCAGGTGGACGCCACCGCCGTCTCCCAGCAGATCAAGATCAGCGAAGGAGGTTTCAATCCCAACCTCGCGCTGAACGGACGCGTGCGCACGAACCAGCGCGCCGCGCTCTCCACCGCCTTCGAACTTGATTTCTGGGGTCGGCTCCGTCGCGCCGAGGAAGGCGCGCGGGCCCGTCTCCTTGCGGCTGAAGAAGGCCGCCGCGTCGTCGGCCTGGCCGTCGGCGCCTCCATCGTCCGCGCCTACGCCCAGCTGCGCGCCGCCGAGGTCCGGGCCGCGGCGGCCGCCGAGATCCTCGCCGCACGGGAGGCCGAGTCATCCCTCGTCGCCCGCCGAGTGGCCGTCGGCGCCGCCGGTCCGGCCGAGGTCGCCGCCGCGGAAGTCGCCCGGGCGGAAGCCGTCGCGCGTCGTTCGTCGGCCCGGCGGGCACGCGCGCAAGCCGAGCATCTCCTCGGCGCGCTGACCGGTCAGCCCGCCCTCGTCATCGCGCCGCGTGCCGGCGAGGCCTTGCGCGTGCCCGCTCCCGTGGCGACCGGCTTGCCGTCGGACCTGCTGCGTCGTCGTCCGGACGTGCTCGCCGCGGAGCAGGCGCTCGTCGCCGCCAACGCCCGCATCGGTTTCGTGAAGGCCGCCCGTTTCCCGACCTTCTCCCTGACCGCCGCGCTCGGCACCGAAAGCCCGGACCTCGAGTCGCTCTTCGGTCCGCGCAACAGCACCTCGGCCCTCGGGCTCGGGATGCAGCTGCCGGTGTTCGACGCCGGCCGCGGGGCCGCGCGCGTGGACGCCGCGGTCGCCTTGCGGAATCAGGCGGCGGCGGCCTACGAACAAGCCGTCCTGAATGCTTTCCGCGAAGTCCGCGACGCCTTGGTCGACGTCCGCGAGACCGCCGCGGCGGCCAGCGCCGCCGAACGACGGGCCCGGGCGGCCCGGGAAGCCTTCCGCGTCGCCGAGGCCCGGCAGGGAGCCGGCCAGGCCGGTCCTGCCGAGCTCCTGTTGGCCCGACGCGACCAGGCCGAATCGCTGGCCGCGGTGGCGGAGGTCCGCCTCGAGCGGATCACGGCCCAGGTGGACCTCATCCGTGCCTTGGGTGGCGCCCGGCCGGACGAGCCGGCGAAGCGTTAGTGGCGGAGGAGATTGCCAACGGGCCGGGCACTGCTTTGGGTCGGGACATGCCCACGACGCCCGATCTCTGGACGCAACTCTCGGAGGCCGTCCGGCAGGACGGATTCCTCCTGGCCGCCAGCATCGTGTTCGGGCTCGCCATCCTGCATGCTTTTTCCGCGCCGCTTTTCGCCCGGGCTGCGCATAAATTGGAGGAGGCCCACCGTGAGGCCGTCCGCGAGGGCAGGGCGCCGGTCAACGAGCGCGGGGAATCTTCTTCCCTGCGGGCCGCCGTCATGCACCTGCTCGGCGAGGTCGAAGCCGTCTTCGGCATCTGGACCTTCGTGCTCTTCGGCCTCCTCATCGCCTGGCCGGGCAAAGGTTGGGATTTCGCCTGCCGTTACGTCGAAAGCGGGGATTACGCCGCGGTGCTCGCCGGGGCGCCGCCCGCCGGCCCTTCCAAGTTCGTCGAGCCCCTCTTCGTCTTCATCATCATGACGCTCGCCGCCGCGCGGCCCGTGATGGCCTTGGCGGCGCGCCTGCTCGGGGGCGTGGCCTGGCTGCTCGGCGACGGCACCGCGGCGCGCTGGTTCGTGATCCTGACCTTGGCCCCTTTGTTCGGTTCGCTGATCACGGAGCCCGCGGCCATGACCATCGGGGCGTTGCTGCTCTCCACGCAGTTCTACGTCCTGCGGCCCAGCGAGCGCCTCAAGTACGCCACCTTGGCGCTGCTCTTCGTGAACATCTCCGTCGGCGGCGCCCTGACGAACTTCGCCGCGCCGCCCATCGTGATGGTCGCCTCCAAGTGGAGCTGGTCGACGGCGGACGTCTTCGCGCACTACGGCTGGGCCGCGGTCGCCGCCATCCTCGTCTCCAATCTGACTTACCTCTTGGTCTTCCGCGGTGAGCTTGCGCGGCTCAAGGCGGACGAGTCCGCCGCGCCGCGCCGGGAAGCGATTCCGGCCTGGGTGACGGCGGTCCATCTCCTGCTGATGGTCTGGACGGTCGCCATGCTCGCAGGGCATCGTCCGATCCTCATGACCGGCGGATTGCTCGTCTTTCTGGCGTTCACGGTCGCCACGCCGCAGTGGCAGGACCCCGTACGCCTGCGGGGGCCGCTCCTCGTCGGCTTCTTCCTGGCCGGATTGGTCGTCCTCGGCGGGCTGCAGGGCTGGTGGATCTCCCCGGTCATCATGCGTCTGAATGAAGGTGCGCTCATGGCGGTCTCGACCTTCCTGACCTCTTTCAACGATAATGCCGCGATTACCTACCTGGCTGCGCAGGTCCCGGCCCTGGCGGCACATGGGGCTGAAGCCGAAGCCCTCAGGCACGCCGTGGTGGCTGGGGCCCTGGCCGGCGGGGGTCTGACCGTCATCGCCAACGCCCCCAATCCCGCCGGGCAGTCCATCCTAGCCCCCCATTTCGGACCCGGGGTCTCCCCGTTTCGGCTGCTTCTTTGGGCTCTGCTGCCCACCGCGGTCGCCGTGGCCTGCTTCGTGGTCATCCGCTGACCGAGGGTTTTTGGCTGTTCAAGGCAGCGGGGTGGCCCGTAGAATGACATCTCCCCTCAGTTTTCCTTTCCCTATGACTCCCCGTCGTCGCTCCGGTTTCACCCTTGTCGAACTTCTCACCGTGATCGCCATCATCGGTGTCTTGGCCGCCGCCTTGTTCCCCGCCATCGGGGGTATCCGGAAGCGGGCCCGTCAGGCCTCGGCCCAGACCGCCTTCACCCAATGGGCCGGCGGCATCACCCGGTACAAGCAGGTCTATGGATTCTACCCCAACATCGGCCAGAATTACCAGACCAGCACCGACAGCCTGCATCTGCTCGAGGCGCAGTCCGTGAACCAGCGCTTCGTCATGGCCATCTCCGGCCGCATGCCGACCGGCACCGCGCTCTCCCCCGAGAATCGCAAGGCCCTGAACAAGAACGCCGAGGAGTTCTGCGCCTTCGGTAAGGATGACTTCGAAAGCCAGGACGGCTTCACCGACACCAGCATGCTCGTCGACCGTTTCGCTAACCGTAAGATCCGCGTGATCTTCGACACCGACAGCAACACGAGCATCCGTAATGTCAGCGGCGTACCCGGCGGCGCCCTTTCGGTCCCGGCGGACATCCGTGCGATCACGCTCGCGACCGGCATCCCGGCCCGCGTCATCATCTACACCACCGACATCGCCCCTGACTTCGGTAACTACGACGACAGCCTCGGCGCCGAAGACTTCGCTCAGGTCATCGCCATCCAATGACTTCCGTGCGCAAAGCCGTCCGGAAGGGCTTCACCTTGGTGGAGCTCCTGCTGGTCATCACGATCATCCTGCTGATCTCGACCCTGTTCCTCGGGCTCTCGACGGGTGACGGCGGCGGTCTGCCGGCCGGACAGCGCTTCCTGGCTTCCTCCATCCGCACGGCCCGCGCGATGGCCTTGATGAACCGCGGTCCGGGCACCACCGGCGTGACTTACAACGGCCGTTACCGCCTCCTCATCCTCAACGACCCTAACGACGAGGCCAACCACCTTCGCCAGTTCGTCATCGCCGTCGGCGGCGTCGGCTCGGCCGACCCGGCCCTCGGTGGCGCCGATCCGGCCACGATCAACAACACTTCGGTCGCTCCTTACCGCTGGTTCTCGCCGGAGCCGCCTCAGCTCCTGCCCACCGGGGTCGTCTTCGTGCCGCCGGCTTCCGACACCAGCACCACGATGGAACTCGCCGTGGCGGCTAACACCCGGCGCAGCCTGATCGGCCAGCTCGCCGACCAGATCGGTTCCAATGCTAAGGATTCGCCCGCCAGTTCGCCGCCTTGGATGGAGTACGCTCCGACGACCCAGCCGATGGCCCTCTCGGAGATGACCGCGGAGTTCAATCCCAAGCGCTGGTATTACGTCGAACTCCAAGGCTCGGGTTCCTCGAACCATCTCGGCCGGGTGCTCCTCGTCCTGGCCAAGGGCGTCGTGCGTAACACCGGCGTCGGCCGGGCCGCCATCGACGTCGGTTCCGAGAACCAGTTCGCCGCCATTTCCCTGCGCCCCAACGGCGACGTCTCGATGACGCTTGACGCCGATGAGATGGACAAGGCCCGCTAAATTCCCTTCCCCGATGACTCCTGCAAGCACGACTCCTTCCTCCCGTCCGGGTTTCTCGCTGATCGAGGTGACCCTCGCCATCGGCATCGTCGGCGTGGCCATCCTCTCGTTGGTCGGCATCCTCGGTTCGACCTTCCAGCAGGTCGACGACATCATGCAGACGAACCGGGCGCTCGCCGGCGTCAGCCGTCTGGTCGGCGCGCTGGATAATCCTCGTTCCATCGTCTTCGTCGACGCCACCGGGGAGACGGTCCCCAACAACAGCCGCTACATCATGGAGGCCGGCCTGAACCTCGACGGCGGCAATCCTTCGGCTTCGAACTTCGACATCGCCTACCGTCTGCTGCAGCGGGCCCGGGACAACGGCAACAACGCCGTCTGGCTCTACGTCTACGAGCGCAAGATCGTCGCGACGGAGAACGACAAGACCGGCGACGCCACCTACGCCTTGTTCTCCAATCCTTCGATGATCGAAGTCGCCTTCTGCAACGGGAACAACCTGTCGCAGGCCGCCGCCGCCGGCCGTAACATCATCGGCGCTCCGATGCGCGTCCGCCTTTCGCTTTCCAAGCTGCTCGTCGGCCAGCGCGCGGAGATCGATTCCACCAACCTGGAGCCGCGCCTCACTCCCGTGCCTGCGCCGCCGTGGGCGGCATCGCCCGTGCCGCCTCAGCCGTCCGCCTACGCCCTGGCTTACCTCCCCGTCGTCGCCGAATTCTTCACGCACGACTACAGTGCGTTCAGCGAATTCAGCACCCGCACCGAGACGCCCCTCGTCGTCCAGAACATCGTCATCAGCCGATGAGAAACGTGCTCCGCTCCGTCCGCGCCGGCTTCACCTTGCTCGAAGTGATGGTGTCCACCGCCATCATGGTGGTGATCGTCCTCACCGTGGTCTCCATCGCCTCCGATACCTTGCGCGTCTATGACCGCGCGGTCGCGGACCTCTCCACGCAATCCGAGGCGCGCGGCGTCCTGGACGCGATGGACAATGATTTCTCGACCGCCGTGCTGCGGGCCGACGGACGTTGCTGGATGGAGATCGTCGTCCCCGGCAGCGCCGACGTCGCCGGCGCGCCCGGCCCGGTCGGCAACCTGCAGCCGACCGATCATCCCATCGTCATGCTGTTCGCCGCGCCGCCGGACCGTCCGCGCTGGACTCCGGGCGCCAATCGTCGCGCCCTGCGCGGCGACGTCTCCGCCGTCGCCTACCGCATCGGCCAGCGCTCGCCGTTCGACGCGCCGGGCGAGAAGATCCAGCAGGTGTACGGCGTCTACCGCACCCTGATCGACTCCGAGAGCACGTTCGCCGAGGCGATGCCCCTCATCCTGAGCTCGACCATGGATCAGCCCCGCTATCCGTGGGACTACTGGTCCGGCGCCCGTCGCTTCGCGAATTATTCGCGCCTCCCGAATCCCGATTACGAGACCCGCGCGCTGATCGACGCCAACGTCTCCAGCACGACCCCGTGCTGGACGATGGACGAGAACAACTTCATCGCTTCGAACGTCGTCGCGATGAACATGGTCTTCTGGTGCAGCTCGATGCTGCCCGCCACCGCCGGGGACGCGGCGCAGGCCGCCAACAGCAGTTTCCTCAAGGATCCCCTGGGTCGCCAGCCCCAGTCCTTGCGCCCGGTGGTCTTGGTCGGCCGAGGCGATGACAAGTCCGCCATGCCGGCGAGCCAAGGCGGTTACCTTGCGATGTACAGGGCCGGACAGGGCGTCCCTCGCGTCCTGACGCAGCCGCCGCCTGCCTCCGACGTCGCCCTCCGCTTCGCGCCGGCCGCGGCTCCGGCGGTGCCGATGCCGATGCCGGCTTCCTGGCCGAACATCCATCCCTACGACTACTACAGCACCCGGCTCCGCGTCTTCGCCGATCGTATCTATCCCGACAATCTCCCGCTCCGGATGTCGTCGACGACCGCGATCCCTTATCTCCCTTACTCGCTCAAGGCGGTCGAGGTCTCGGTCACGATCCTGACGCCGGAAGGCTCCAAGGAGCTGCGTTCCCTGCAGATGGTGAACGACAACCAGAAGATCCCGGACACCGACTTCAAGCGGATCGTCTACCAGCACGGCCGCAACTACACCCGCTATATCCGGGTGCTGTCCAACGGCGGCTGAGCGGCCGGGAAGCCGCGTGATGAAAAAGGGGCGCCATCTGGCGCCCCTTTTTTGTCCGACCATAGTCGCGGGCTTATTCCGAGAAGACGCCCATCGCGCGGAACTTCGCGTAACGCATCGCGATGAGTTTCTCGGGCGAGGCCTTCGAGAGGTCGGCGAGCGAGTCTCGCAAGGTCTTGCGGACGGCGGAGCCGGTGGCGGCAGGGTCTTCCTGGGCGCCGCCGAGCGGTTCCTTCACGACGCCGTCGACGACGCCGAGCTTGAGGAGATTGGGGGCGTCGAGGCGCAGGGCTTCGGCGGCCTTCGGGGCGTGGGCGCGGTCCTTGAAGAGGATCGCGGCGCAGCCTTCCGGCGAGATGACGGAGTAGTAGGCGTTCTCGAGGATATAGACCTTGTTTGAGACCGCGATGCCGAGGGCGCCGCCGGAACCGCCTTCGCCGATGACGAAGGTGATGATCGGCACGCCGAACTGGCTCATCTCGCGCAGGTTGACGGCGATGGCTTCGGCGACGTGGCGTTCTTCGGAGCCGATGCCGGGGAAGGCGCCGGGGGTGTCGACGAGGGTGATGATCGGGAGGCCGAAGGTGTGGGCCATCTTCATCAGGCGAAGGGCCTTGCGGTAGCCTTCGGGATTCGGGCAGCCGAAGTTACGGCGGAGATTCTCCTTGGTGTCGCGTCCCTTCTGCTGGCCGATGACCATGACCGGGCGGCCTTCGAAGAACGCCGTGCCGCCGACGGTGGACTCGTCGTCCATATAGAGGCGGTCGCCGTGCAGCTCCTGGAAGTCGTCGAAGAGCATGCCGATGTAATCCAGGGAGTAGGGGCGGCGGGGGTGGCGGGCCAGCTGGACGCGCTGCCAGGGGTTCAGGTTGCCGTAGACCTCGCGGCGGGTCTGCTCCATCTTGGTCTCCAGGGACTTGATTTCCTTGGAAACGTCCATCCCGGCGGTCTCGGAGGAGGCGCGGAGGGAGTTGATCTTGTCCTCGAGCTCCCGGAGGGGCTTTTCGAATTCGAGGGTGAAGCGGGCCTTGGGCGCGGACATGGGCCGTAAGTTGGGCAATCGGGCAGGGAAGGGCAATGGAATTGGCCGAAGCAGGGGCAGGGCCAGGGCTTGGGCTAGGGCTAGAATGAGGGGAAATGTCGCGAAATTGGGGTAGGGGTAGGGGTGGGGGGTCGTTTCGGGTGGCAGGTGGCTGGAGCGACTAGCCCTAGCCCTAATTAAGCCCCAATTACCCTTTTCCCAGAACCTCCGCTGCTCCAACCTGTCTGCACCCCTACCTCTCATGCGTCTCGCTTCCTTGCTCTCCCTTGTGGCCGCCAGCGGCCTGGTCGCCGCCGAAGGCTACACCGACACCCCTTTCATCCCCGGCACCCAGTGGCGTGTCCATGACGCCACCCGCCCGCAGCCGCCCCGCGCCGACGCTTCCAAACTGAAGTGCAACGAGTCCCCGGCCCCGGCCGGCGCGATCGTCCTGGTCGGCGGTCCCGATTCCGCCGGCGAGTGGGAGCCCGACGCCGTTCCGAACGCCAAGCTCAAGACGCCGGTCACCTGGGAGATCAAGGACGGCGTGATGACCGCCCGCACCAACGGCATCCGCACCAAGCGCGCCTTCGGCGACATCGCCCTCCACGTCGAGTGGCGCTCCGCCGCCGGTTACGACACCGACCCCAAGAAGAAGAGCCAGGGCAACTCCAACAGCGGCATCTTCTTCATGAAGACCTACGAGCTCCAGGTCCTCGACTGCTATAAGACCGAGACCTACGCCGACGGCATGACCGCCGCGATCTACGGCCAGCAGCCGCCCGCCTTCAACGCCTGCCTGCCTTCCCGCAGCTGGAACAGCTACGACATCGAGTTCACCGCGCCGCGCTTCAACGCCGACGGCTCCGTCGCCAGCAAGACCCGCATCACCGTCGTCATGAACGGCGTCAAGGTCCAGGACGGCACCGAATACATCGGTCCGAGCAGCCATAAGAAGAATCCTCCTTACGTGAAGCACGCGGACAAGCTCCCGCTCGGGCTGCAGTGGCACGGCGACGCCGTCGAGTTCCGCAACATGTGGGTCGTCGAGAAGAAGTAAGCCGACGGCATGGAAATCCAGGCCCATACGGTGAGGCACCTGCTGGGGCTGCTTCTGCTGGGCCTGGTCTTCTACTTCATCGAACGGATCATGGGCGCGCGTCGCCGGCCGGGTTTCTTCCGGCCGGGGATGCGCACCGACGCCGCTTATTTCTTCACCATCGGGCTTTTCAAGCAGGCCTCGCGCGTCCTCTTCATCGTGCCGTTCTTCTTCCTGGTCGTCGCCGGCGTCACCACGGGTGAGGCCGCGAAGGCGGGGCAGTATCATGGCTTCGGACCGGTCGCCGCCCAGCCGGCCTGGCTGCAGGCGCTCGAGACCTATCTCCTCATCGATTTCCTGGATTACTGGCTCCATCGGCTCTTTCATACCGGCGCCTGGTGGCCTTTCCATGCGGTGCATCATAGTTCCGAGCACCTCGATTGGCTCTCGGCGGTACGCGTGCATCCGGTCAACGAAGCCGTGAACAAGATCGCCCCCGCCGTGCCGTTGCTTTTCCTTGGCTTCGATCCGACCGTGACGGCCGGCGTCGCCGGTTTCCTGACCTTCTACGCCATCTTCCTGCATGCCGACGTCGACTGGGATTTCGGTCCCCTCCGTTCCGTCATCGCGACGCCGGTCTTCCATCGCTGGCATCACTCCAAGGACCCGGCGGCGATCGACAAGAATTTCGCCGGCCTGCTTCCTCTCTGGGATATCCTCTTCGGCACCTACTACATGCCGAAGGATCGCCTGCCGCAGGACTTCGGCGCGACCGAGCCGGTGCCGACGGGCTATTTCGGCCAGCTCTGGCATCCGTTCTCCGGCTGGTTCAAGCGCAAGGGCCCGCCGTCGCGGCCGTAAGGCCGGATTGCTTCCCCGTTTGCATTACGCCTCCCGGTCGTTAGGGTATTGGGCTTAGCCGATGTATCCTCAGGACCTCCGCGAAAACTGGCATGCCGGCCAAGGCCTGTGGAAAGACGTGCCCGCCGCGGAGTGGAACGACTGGCATTGGCAGCTCCGCAACCGCATCATGACGCTGGCGCAGCTCGAGGAGCGCCTCGAACTGACCAAGGAAGAGCGGGAAGGGTGCCTGTTCGCCCCGCATAAGCTGTCCCTGTCGATCACGCCCCATTTCTTCAACCTGATCGACCCCAAGGATCCGAACTGCCCGGTCCGCCGGCAGGTCATCCCCCGCATCGAGGAGTCCTACGTCGCCCCGGGCGAATCCGAGGACCCCGTCGGCGAGGAGGGTACCATGCCCGTCCCAGGTATCGTCCATCGCTACCCGGACCGCGTCCTCTTCCTGGTCACCGACCGCTGCGCTTCCTATTGCCGTTACTGCACGCGCAGCCGCCTGGTCTCCAACGCCCAGGCTTATGACTTCCATCCCGAGCTCGAGGCCGGTCTGAAGTATATCGAGGCCCATCCTGAGATCCGCGACGTCCTGCTCTCCGGCGGCGACCCGCTACTGCTCTCCGATGCCAAGCTGGACGCGCTCCTCGGTCGTCTCCGCGCGATCAAGCACGTCGAATTCATCCGCCTCGGTTCGCGCATCCCGGTCTTCCTTCCGCAGCGCATCACGCCCGAGCTCGCCGAGATCTTCCGTAAGCACGGGCCGATCTGGATGAGCATCCACACGAATCATCCCAAGGAAATCACCCGCGAACTCGCGACCGCCTGCGAGCGGCTTTCCTACGCCGGTGTTCCGTTGGGCAACCAGTCCGTCCTCCTCGCCGGCATCAATGACGACGCCGAGGTGATGAAGTCGCTCGTGCACCGCCTGCTCATGATGCGGGTCCGTCCGTATTACCTCTACGCTTGCGACCTGATCGAAGGCTCGACCCATTTCCGTGCGCCCATCCAGAAGGGCATCGACATCATCCGCGCGCTCCGTGGCCACACTACCGGCTACGCCGTCCCGCAGCTGATCATCGACACCCCCGGCGGCGGCGGGAAGGTCCCGATCAATCCGGAATACGTCCAGGCCGTCCACGACGGCATCGTCGAACTGCGCAATTTCGAGGACCGGTCCTATGCGTATCCTTCGGGCACGAAGATGCCGGATGAGTATAAGGTTTAAGCGGTAAGCGGCTGGCGGTTGGGAGCACAAGTCACTCAAGGGGGAACCGGAGACCGGAGGATTGTTTTTGGACGCCGCAGGGCGGCCAAGGGTAGGGGCGTGGCTGCGCCGCGCCCTCCGAGGGGGAGTGCACGATGAATCGTGCACCTACCTTGTTTAGCCCAGCTGCCTTCCTATCCGCTGACCGCTGGTTATCCTGTAAATACAACTAACCGGGGTTTTAATCCGGTTAGCGCTCAAAGTGGTGGGCTCGTAGGGATTCGAACCCCAAACGTCTGATCCGTAGTCAGAAATGATATCCATTTCACCACGAGCCCGTAGTGAGGGGTTTGAGCAAACGACCCCCGGCCCCTAAGGCAAGGAATTTTTCAGGCCTGCGCCTGGTGGAGGGCCACGGTGCCGAAAAGCATCCTTTTATGGCTTACCGTGGCGAATCCGGCGGTCTTCAGCTCCGCGTCGAGACCGGCGGCATCGGGGAAGCCCGCGATGCTGGTGCCGAGATATTTATATGCGCCGAAGTCTCCGGTGAGGAGTCCCGCGAGCACCGGGAGCACGCAACGCACGTGGAGGAAGTGGAACGGCGCGAACCAGGCGCTCGGCTGGGAGAACTCGAGGATGAGCAACGTGCCGTCGGGGCGCAGGATACGGCGCAGTTCGCCGAGGCCTTTGGCGCGGTCTTCGAAATTACGCACGCCGTAGGCGATCGTGACCACGTCCTGCGAGGCGTCCGCGATCGGCAGCCTCATGCAGTCACCGGTCTTGAACTCCAGCGACACGCCTTCCTTGCGGGCGCGGATGCGACCGAGCTCGAGCATTGGTTCGCAGAAGTCGTAGCCCACGACGGCGCAGTCGGCGGGCAGGTCGCGGCGCAGGGCGAAGGCGACGTCGCCGCTGCCGGTCGCGAGGTCGGCCACGGTCCTCGGCTTCGCCGCCTTGGTCGCGGCGACGAGCTGTTCGCGCCAGCCGACGCACAGGCCGAGGCTGAGCACGCGGTTCGCGAAGTCGTAACGGGAAGCGATTCCCGAGAACATGCGTTGGACTGCGGACCCTTCGGGCATGGGCTTACCCTCCGCACAATCGGAGGAAGGTCAAGAGGGCGACTGAATAGGGGACACGTTGACACGGGGGCATGTGGGCAAGGGCCGAAAACTCGCTCAGATAGCCCAAGGGGTCATGGGTGCTCCGTTGCCATCTCCCCTTGTCAACGTGCCAGCGTGCCCACGAGTCCCCTCAAAGGAATACTCCCCCGCCCATGAGGACGCGGTCGTGGTAGACGGCGAGGACCTGACCAGGGGCGAGGCCGCGCTGGGTCTCGGCGAAGCGGATCCGGACGGTGCCGTCGGCCTGCGGGATGAAGCGGGCGGGCGTGGCTTTGTCGCGGTAGCGCACGCGGGCGAGGATGTCCTGTTCGCCGCTGACGGGCCGGTTGATCCAGGTGAAGTCGCGCGCGACGGCCTCGCCGGTGTAGAGCCACGGGGCGTCCGGCTTGTCGAAGGCCACGTGCAGGGTGTTGGTCACGAAATCCTTCTTCACCACGACGAAGTATTCGTGGTCGGTGTTGGAGGGCAGGCCGATGCCTTTACGCTGTCCGATGGTGTAGCGATGCAGGCCGCGATGTTGGCCGATGGCCTTGCCGGCGGCGTTCACGATCGGGCCCGGTGCGTCGGGAATATGACGCTCGAGGAAGTCCTGGACCGGTACCTGACCAAGGAAGCAGATGCCTTGGCTGTCCTTGCGTTCGGCGTTCGGCAGCTGCGCGTCGGCGGCGAGCTTGCGTACTTCCGGCTTCAGCAGTTCGCCGATCGGGAAGGTCGCCTTCGCGAGCTGTTCCTGGCGCAGCAGCGCGAGGAAATAGGACTGGTCCTTGTTCGGGTCGAGGCCTTCGAGGAGATCGAACGTCCCGTCGGCGTTCTCGCGTCGGCGCGCGTAGTGACCGGTCGCGATGACGTCGAAGCCGTCCTTGAGCGCCTTGCGCAGGAAGACGCCGAACTTCATCTCCCGGTTGCAGATGATGTCGGGGTTCGGGGTCAGGCCGCGTCGGTAGCCGTCGACGAGGTATTGGACGACCGTATCGCGGTAGTCCTGGACGAGGTCGATGATGCGGAGGGGCAGGCCGAGGTGTTCGGCGACGGCCTGGGCGTTGCGGACGTCGTCCTCCCAAGGGCATTCGCCCGGGAAGGGGAGCCCTTCCTCGTTCATCCAGGTCCGGAAGTAGGCGGCATGCACCTCATGCCCTTGCTGCTTGAGCAGAAGGGCCGCCACGGCGCTGTCTACGCCGCCGGAAAGGGCTACCAAGACCTTGGACATCGGCCGGCAAGGTAGGGCGGGGAAGGACGGGGATACAGATAATTCAAAAGGGCTAGAGCTAGGGCTGGGGCTAGAGTTAGGGCTGGGGCCAGGGGTAGGGCTGGGCAATATGTGCCTAGCCCCAGCCCTGTCCCTAGCTCTGGCCCTACCTTGCTTGCTCTCCCTCCTTGGGCATGTTTTCCTTGGTCCATGCGTCTCGGCATCCTTTTCCTCCTCCTCGGTTTTCTTCCGCTCTCCGCCCAGAACGCCCAGCTCGCGGGCATGCAGCAGGATCTCGCCGATCTGCGCACCGAGGTCGAGAAGCTGAAGCTCGAGAACGCGGACCTGCGTGCCGCCCTCGCCCGACAGAAGGCCGGCCAAGGTCAGTCCGCTTCCACGAACGAAGCCGTCGCCAAGGCCCGCGCCGAGATCCTCAACGAAGTCGACCGTCGCCTGAAGCAGCAGACCGATGACGTGAACGCCGCGCTCGCCGAACTCACCCGCCAGGTGAACGCCGCCCTCGGCAAGTCGGGTTCGGCCCCGGCGACGAAGTCCGGCAAGCCGGCCGCCCAGGCCGCGGAGCCCGCCGAGGGCACCCCATCCGATGTCCCCAAGACGGGCATCATCTATCGGGTGAAATCAGGCGATACCGTCACCAAGATCGCCCTCCGCCACGGTTCGAAGGTCGAATGGATCCTGAAAGCGAATAACCTTTCCTCGCCTGCCGCCCTGAAAGCGGATGTCGATATCTTCGTCCCGCAGCCCGACGCCGCGGGCCGCTAATCTTCCCCAGCACAGCCTCATGGCCACCCCTCCCAAGAAATCCCTCGGTCGCGGTCTCGGTTCCCTCATCGGCGGCGGCGTGAAGCCCGCTCAGCCGGTCGCCGCTCCCGCCCAGCCGGCCGTCGCGGCCACGCCTGCGCCGGCTCCGGCCGCCGCGCCGGTCGCTCCCGGTCTGCTGCTGCAGGAACTTCCGCTCACCTCGATCGTCCCGAATCCCCGCCAGCCGCGCCGTGATTTCGATGACGCCCAGGTCAAGGAGCTCGCTGACTCGATCCGCTCCGAAGGCCTCATGCAGCCGATCGTCGTCCGCAAGGTGAAGGACGGCTACGAGCTCATCGCCGGCGAACGCCGCTTCCGCGCCTTCAAGCTGATCGGCCAGAAGACCATCACCGCCCGCATCGTCGAGGCCAGCGACGCTTCCAGCGCCGTGCTCGCGCTCGTCGAGAACCTCCAGCGCGCCGACCTCAATCCGATCGACGAAGCCCTCGGCTTCGCCTCGCTCATGCGCGACTTCAACCTCACGCAGGACGCCGTCGCCGAGCGCCTCGGCAAGCCGCGCGCGACCATCGCGAACAGCGTCCGCCTCCTCGCCCTCGACAACGAGATCCAGGGCTACCTGCGCAAGGGCCAGTTTTCCGCCGGCCACGCCAAGGCTTTGCTCGGCATCGAGAACGCCGCCCATCGCGTGCAGGTCGCCCGTCTCGTCATCGAGAAGGGCCTTTCCGTCCGCGCCACCGAAGCCGAGGTCAAGAAGGTCGTCTCGACCAAGAAGACCGAGCATAAGAAGACCGTCCAGACGGTCGTGGCCGACGTCCAGAAGCGCCTCGTCTCCCACTTCGCCACGCCCGTCACCGTCGTCCGCAAGGGCAACAAGGGCAGCATCTCGATCCCCTTCGGCAGCGACGACGAACTCGCGCGCCTGCTGGAGAAGATCGGGATCAAGCTCTGATAAGAGTAAGGTGAGGGCGGTTGGCGGTTAGCGGTTGGCGGTTAGGTAAATACAAAGAAACAAAGAGGCCCGGGGTCAGATGACTCCAGGCCTCTTTTGTTTATCCTAACCGCTAACCGCCAACCGCTACCACCCCGGCGGCCTCAGGCCGCTCAGTGCTTAAAGTGCCGCATGCCGGTGAAGACCATCGCCATGCCGCGCGCGTCGGCGGCGGCGATGACGTCGGCGTCCTTCACGGAGCCTCCGGGCTGGATGGCGCAGGTCGCGCCGGCGTCGGCCGCGGCGAGCAGGCCGTCCGGGAAGGGGAAGAAAGCGTCGGACGCGATGGCCGAGCCCTGCAGCGAGAGCTTGGCTTCGCCGGCCTTCCAGACCGCGATACGCGAGGAATCGATACGGGACATCTGGCCGGCGCCGACGCTGAGCGTGCGTTCCTTGCCGGCGTAGACGATGGCGTTCGACTTCACGTGGCGGACGACGCGCCAGCCGAAGAGCAGGGCGGTCATCTCGTCGGCGGTGGGCTGGCGCTGGGTCACGACCTTGAAGTCGCGGGCGTTGACGGGCTTCTGGTCGCGGTCCTGGACTAGGACGCCGCCGATGACGGCGCGGACTTCGCGGAGGGTGTCGGCGCGGAGGCCGACCTTGGCGCGCATGAGGCGGAGGTTCTTCTTCTTGCCGAAGATCGCGAGGGCGTCGGCGTCGAACTCCGGCGCGATGATGACTTCGGAGAAGATCTCGGCGATGGCCTCGGCGAGGCCCTTGTCGACGGTGCGGTTGGCGACGATGATGCCGCCGAAGGGGGCCTGCTTGTCGGTCTCGAAGGCCTTGTGCCAGGCCTCGAGGAGGGTGTCGGCCGAAGCCACGCCGCAGGGATTGGTGTGCTTCAGGATGCAGATCGTCGGGCGCTCGAACTCGCCGATGAGGTAGGTCGCGGCGGTGATATCGAGGATGTTGTTATAGCTGAGTTCCTTGCCCTGGAGCTGGTCGAAGGCCTCGTGGAAGGAGCCGTAGAGGGCGGCCTGCTGGTGCGGGTTCTCGCCGTAGCGGAGGCGCTGGGCGATGGGCAGCGTGGAGGTGAAGCGGGAGGGCAGGCCGAGGACGTTGCCGAGGCCGGGCTGGGCCTGGGACTCGAGGTAGTTGGCGATCGCGGCGTCGTAGGCCGAGGTGCGCTGGAAGACCTTGAGGGCGAGTTCGCGGCGGAGTTCGCCGAGGGTCTCCGGGGCCTTCATCGCGGCGAGCACGCGCTCGTAGTCGGCCGGGTCGGTGACGACGGAGACGGAGGCGTGGTTCTTGGCCGCGCTGCGGAGCATGGACGGGCCGCCGATGTCGATGTTCTCGATGGCGTCCTCGAAGGAGCAGTTCGGCTTCGCGACGGTGGCTTCGAAGGGATAGAGGTTCACGACGACGAGGTCGATGAGGTCGATGCCGTGCTTCTTGGCTTCGTCGAGGTGCTCATGCGAATCGCGACGGCAGAGGAGGCCGCCGTGCACCTTCGGGTGCAGGGTCTTCACGCGGCCTTCCATGATCTCGGGGAAGCCCGTGTGCTCGCTGACGTCGGTCACCGGCAGGCCGGCGTCGCGCAGCATCTTGGAGGTGCCGCCGGTGGAGAGGAGCTTGTAACCGTGTTCCTTGACGAGGGCCTGGGCGAAGGGCAGGAGGCCGGTCTTGTCGCTGACGGAGAGGAGGGCGATAGGCATGGTGAAAGAAAGGGGAAGGGGTAGGGGGCGGGGTGGGGGTGGTCAAGGAAGCACGAGGTGTTGTTAGCGGTTAGCGGTTGGCGGTTAGCGGTTGGGCTGGGGCCCTGGGGTAGGGTAATCTGAGCCCTGTTTTATCTGGTCCTCATGCTTTTTGCGTTGATCTAACCGCTAACCGCTTACCGCCAACCGCTTGGGCGTTCTGCCTCTCCATCATTGACCCTTTCGTCCTTTTTCCCTCCTTCCATCCAATGTCCACCGCTCTCCTGTTCTCCGGTCAAGGCGCCCAAGTCGTCGGCATGGGCAAGTCCCTGTACGAAGGCTCGGCCTCCGCCAAGGACCTCTACGACCGCGCCGCCAAGGTGCTGCCGTTCGACCTCCGTCAGGCCTGCTTCGAAGGCCCGGCCGAGCTCCTGACCGAGACCCGCGTCTGCCAGCCCGCCCTCTACGTCCAGGGCTACGCCATCGCCCAGATTCTCAAGGAGCGCGGCAAGCTCAAGGACCTCAAGGCCTGCCTCGGCCTCTCCCTCGGCGAACTGACCGCCTACGCCTTCGCCGGCGTCTGGGATTTCGAGACCGGCCTCAAGGTCGTCGCCGAGCGCGGCCGCCTGATGCAGCTCGCCTGCGACCAGACCAAGGGCGGCATGGCCGCGGTCATCGGCGGCAGCCGCGAGGACATCTTCAAGCTCTGCGCCGCGTTCGACATCGACGCCGCGAACTTCAACTGCCCCGGCCAGGTCGTGATCTCCGGCGACGCCGACAAGGTCGCCCAGGCCGTCGCCCGTGCCAAGGAGTTCGGCCCGTTCAAGCTCGTGAAGCCCCTCGTCGTCGCCGGCGCCTACCACAGCCGCCTGATGGAGCCCGCCCGCAAGGCCTTCGAGGCCTACCTGCAGGGCGTCGAATTCAAGCGCCCCCAGGTCACCGTCTACTCGAACACCACCGGCGGCACGCTCGCCGAGCCCGCCGATCTCCGCGCCGCGCTGGTCAAGCAGGTCGTCTCCTCGGTCCTCTGGGAAGACGATTGCAAGGCCGCCGCCGAGAGCGGCGTCGCCCAGTTCTACGAATGCGGTCCCGGGGGCGTCCTGGCCGGCATGATGAAGCGCACCGCGCCCGCGGCCCCCGTGGCTTCCCTGCACGAGTTCGCCGATATTCCCGCCTAAACCCCGTCCGCCGGGGGCTAACGCTGGACAAGCGCCCCGTCCGCAGTCCTATTAAGTCCTTTCCCTCTTTACCGTGTCCTTAGACCACATCCGCAACTTCTGCATCATCGCGCACGTCGACCACGGCAAGACGACCCTTTCCGACCGCCTGCTCGAGCACACGAAGACGATCGAGAAGCGCCAGATGAAGGAGCAGCTCCTCGACGCGATGGACCTCGAGCGCGAGAAGGGCATCACGATCAAGTGCCACCCGGTGACGATGAACTTCACCGCGCCGGACGGTAAGCAGTACATCCTCAACCTCATCGACACCCCGGGCCACGTCGACTTCGCCTACGAAGTCTCGCGCTCCCTCGCCGCCTGCGAAGGCGCGGTGCTGCTGATCGACGCGTCGCAGGGCGTGGAAGCCCAGACGGTCGCCAACGCCACCCTCGCGATGAACCAGGGACTCGAGATCGTCCCGGTCATCAACAAGGTCGACCTCCCGAGCGCCCGCCCGGAAGAAGCCCGCCGCCAGGTCGAAGACATCCTCACCATCCCCGCGCAGGACGCCGTCCTCGCTTCGGGCAAGTCCGGCATCGGCATCGACGACATCTTCGCCGCGATCATCAAGCGCGTCCCCGCGCCCCGCTGGTCCGACTACCCGCAGCACCGCGCGCTGGTCTTCGACTCCCTCTTCGACTCCTACAAGGGCGTCATCAGCTACGTGCGCGTCTTCTCGGGCACCTTCAAGGCCGGCCAGACGATCGAGCTCATGTACAACGGCGTCCGTTCCGTCATCAAGGAAGTCGGCGTCTTCTCCCCGAAGATGAAGCCGCAGGACGAACTCGGCCCCGGCTCCGTCGGTTACATCGTCATCAACATCCGCGAAGTCGCGGACGTGAAGGTCGGCGACACCATCACCCTCGCCAGCGACCCCGCCAAGGAACCCGTCCCGGGCTTCAAGGAAGTCAGCCCGATGGTGTTCAGCGGCATCTACCCGCTCGACACGGCCGATTACGAGAAGCTCAAGACTTCGCTGGCCAAGCTGGCGATCAACGACTCTTCGCTGACCTACACGGCCGAGAGCTCGACCGCGCTGGGCTTCGGTTTCCGCTGCGGCTTCCTCGGCCTGCTCCACATGGAGATCGTCCAGGAACGTCTCCGCCGCGAGTACGACCTCGACATCCTTTCGACCTACCCGTCCGTCGTCTACAAGGTCTACACCACCGACGGCGTGGAGCACATCCTCGACAATCCGGTCTCGATGCCGGACCCGTCCGCCATCGAGCATATCGAGGAGCCGACCATCCGCGCCAACATCCATATCCCCGGCACCTCGATCGGCGACATGCTGACGCTCGTCCAGGAGAAGCGCGGCATCTGCGAGCGCACCGAGACCATCGACGGCGACCGCGTCGTCCTCGTCTGCCTGCTGCCGCTCAACGAGATCCTCGTCGACTTCAACGACCGCATGAAGTCCATCACCCGCGGCTACGGTTCGATGGACTACGAGCTCGGCGAATACGTCACCTCGGACCTCGTGAAGATGGACATCCGCGTGAACGAAGAGCCGGTCGACGCCTTTTCCTCGATCGTGCACGCCTCCAAGGCCGAAGGCCGCGGCCGCGCGCTCTGCGAAAAGCTCAAGGAGCTCCTCCCTCGCCAACTCTTCAAGATCGCCATCCAGGCGGCCGTCGGCTCGAAGGTCATCGCCCGCGAGACCATCGGCTCCGTCGGCAAGGACGTGACCGCGAAGTGCTACGGCGGTGACATCTCCCGTAAGCGCAAGCTCCTCGACAAGCAGAAGGAGGGCAAGAAGCGCATGAAGCAGATCGGCAAGGTCGACATCCCGCAGGAGGCCTTCATCAAGATCCTCAAGAACGAGGGCTGAGGACCTAGTTCGGGCTTTCCCTCCGGTCGGCGCCCGCTAGTTTGGGGGCGTCCCCCATGTCTTTCTACTACCGCCGCAAGCTCCGCAAGATCGGCAAGGCCTTGCTCGAAGGTTCGGAGAAGGTCCATCTCTACCGCGGCGATGTCCTGGCGCGCGCCGACCTCAACGACCAGCTCGAGCTGGCCGATAAGGTCCGCGCGGCCATCAAGGACCGCACCCGCGAGATCACGGAAGTGGAGACGTTGCTCAACCGCCTGCACGAGGTGTTGACCCGTAACGGCGGCAAGATCTACCCGGTGACTTCCGGTACGGACTACACCGAGATGGTCGTGATGGCCGCCATCGTGGCCGGCGCCATCCGCAGCTTCTTCCTGCAGCCGTTCAAGATCCCGACGAATTCGATGTGGCCCACGTACAACGGCATGACCGCCGAGGTACGCGCGCCCGACGCGCCGGTCCCGGGCATCGCCCAGCAGGTCGTCGACAAGGTCCAGTGGACCTGGACGTACGTCATCCCCGCCGAGGCTTCGGGTCCGGTGGCCATCCCGATCGTGATGCAACGAGGCCCCAACGGTCAGACCGAGTACGGCCTGCGCTCCCGCATCCGCGAAGCCGACGACGGCCTTTTCGGCACGGGCATCTGGAAGGGCGCGGCCGACAAGTACGACATGCTCGTCGGTAAGACCCTGCAGTCCGTCAAGGTGCCCGCCGACTTCGGCTTCGAGACGGTCATCCTTCGCACCTACTTCCCGGAAGAGTCCAAGTTGAAGTTACCCCGCCAGGATCAGGACCGCTGGCGCGTGGTCTTCGCCAAGGCCGTCCGAGAGGGTCGCATCCAGAACAGTCCCTTCGGCCCGGTGCTGCTGACCGGTAAGTCGGCCACGGCCGGCGCGCCGCTGTTCAATTTCGACATCCTCACGGGTGACATGCTCTTCGTCGACCGGATGTCTTACCATTTCGTCGAGCCGTCCCGCGGCGACACCTTCGTCTTCCGGACGAACACGATCCCGGGCCTGAACGACCAATACGGCCAGCCTTCCCAGAACTATTACGTGAAGCGTCTCGCCGGCGTCCCCGGTCAGAAGCTCCGCGTCAACGAACAGGGCGAACTCCTCGTCGACGGCCAGGTCGTGACTTCGCCCGAACCGATGGCGCTCAACAGCCGGCGCGCGATGGACCAAGGTTATTACGGTTACCTGCCGGACGCCGGCGGCGACCGCTACGCCATCCCGCTGGACCAGGAACACGCCGTCTCGGCGAAGCATTACTTCGCGCTCGGTGACAACTCCGCCAACAGCTTCGACTCGCGCGGCTGGGGCGAAGTGCCCGCCGACGCCGTGGTCGGCAAACCGCTCTTCATCCTGCACCCCTTCACGTCCCACTGGGGGCCGGCGAAGTAGGTTAGGGGCAGGGGTTGGGGTAGGGGTAGAGTATTGAGTATGGAGTATCGAGTATCGGGGTAGTGATGCCTTGAGGTAGGGACAGCACCGCGTGCTGTCCTTGGTTCGCCGTAGGGCGAACGAGGGTAGGGGCACGATTCATCGTGCACTCCGATGCGGAGGGCGCGGCTTAGCCACGCCCCTACCTTCGGCCGCCCTGCGGCGGCCCCAAACCCGTTGCCTTGCCTACCCCGACCCCTGTCCCTACCCCTGTCCCTGCGCCGCGCCGCTCCAACATGCCCTGGTCCCTCTACCGCCACTACAAAGGCAACCATTACCTCCGGCTGGGGGTGGCGGCGCATTCCGAGGACCTGTCGCCGCAGGTGGTCTACCGTTGCCTGTATGATAATCCCGCGGCGCGCACGTGGGTCCGTCCGCAACCGATGTTCGAAGGCATGATCGAAGACGGACGCCCACGTTTCACGCCGGTGGGTCGGCTCCGTCTGGTGCAGCCGGAGGACCTGCG
>Ga0222712_10000497_pt1 | contig 51517 bp, 90 predicted proteins | sample C33_657DmetaG_FD_165043 | JGI IMG/M metagenome (GOLD analysis project Ga0222712, IMG submission 165043) | Estuarine water microbial communities from San Francisco Bay, California, United States - C33_657D | ecosystem: Environmental > Aquatic > Marine > Unclassified | place: USA: California... | reverse complement strand
ATCAACTTCATGCGCTACAACAACCTCTCGGTCAACGAGTCGGTCGGCGCAGAGTTGACGGAAGGCGTTCGCATGGACCCAGTCGCCCTGTCGTCCAGCCAGATTCAAATCACCGTCAAGGAGCAGGGTCGGGCCGTCTCGGTCACCGAACTCCTCCTCAACGCTTCGTTTGACGATGTGATGGCCTCGGCTTCCCGCCTTCTCGGTCGCCACATGGCACAGAGCATGGACATCCAGGCACGCAACACGCTGTACAAGCCTGGTGTGCCTTTCGGTGGCGGTTCCGCCGTTGCTCCAAGCGTCGTGTTCGGTCGCACCAAGGCCGCTACCCGTGGTGCAATCGCTCCTTACGAGTACGCCGCCGCTGGCAACTCGGGCGCTCCTGGCTACTTCTCGCCTGCAACCGTCAAGGACGCAGTTGAGGTGCTGGCTGGGCAGAACATCCCACGCCTCGGTGACACCTATGTGTGCTTCGTGCACCCATCGCAGAGCCGCTCCATCCGTGACTGGCCCGAGTTCATTGAGGTCACGAAGTACGCCGCTCCTGGCAACTTCATGCTCGGTGAGATTGGTCGCCTGTACGATGTGGTGTTCATTGAGACCACGCAGGTCAAGTCGGGCCTCGGCCAGGTTGACTCCAACCCAGCAACGGGTGTCCAGGACGCAGTCCTGAGCAACTCGTACTCGTCCATCATGATTGGTGACAATGCCTTCGGGCAGGCCATCGCCCTTCCAGTGGAACTCCGTGACGGTGGTGTGATTGACTTCGGTCGTGAGCACGGTCTGTCCTGGTACGCCATCTGGGGCTTCGGCGTCATCACTCACGAGTCCCGAGTCATCATCAACACGCTGGGTGGCGCAATCTCCTGAGCCCCCTAACGGTGAGTTAGTGTGGGGGAACGGCTTCGGCCTAGTACCCCACACTTCACTGTGTGTAACCCCATAACAAGAAAAGGAGCCAGCAATGGCAACAAAGAAGACAAGCACAACCCCCCAGGAGTTCGTTGAGGCCGAAGAGGCCGTGGTTGCGGAGGAGACTCCCGAGACCAAGGAAGTCGTCGCTCCTGGCGCACCAGCCACCAAGAAGGCTCGCATCAAGGGCACTTGGACCATGCACTGGGGCGGAAGCACTTTTGATTTTGAGGATGGGAAGACCTACACCATCCCAGCCGACCTCTACGCACACCTCCAGGGCTACGGGAACATCTACGACACCCTCTAAATCGCAAAGGCCGAGATAATCAATGGCTGGCTTTACCATCCCCAATACCCCTGATGCTTACAACCAGAATCAGGCGGAGCCAGACTCATTGGACTTCCAAATTCTCGGAAACCAAACCAATGCGGTAGTTACTGGTGCTGAGGTCACACCTGGGCCCTCGGGCGCCACTGTGGCAGTGTCCGCTGGTGAGGTCATTGTCGGTGGGGTGCACTACTCCGTCACGGCATCGGCCTCACTGGCGTTGACGACCTACGCCTCCTCCCCATTTTTTGACATTGTTGTCGCACGCCTGTCCAGTGGCTCAATCAGCCTGGTAGTGCTTGCGGGCACCTCTGGTGCCAACCCTGTTTACCCGACCATTACGGCCAACGATGTCGTTCTGGCCGCTGTGTGGCGCCCCGCCAATACCACTCCTACAACCACCATGATTGTGGACAAGCGGTTGATGATTCCCGCTACACCCAACAGGGTGGCATCTGGTAGCCCTTCTGTTGGGACGGGTAGCAACGGGGAAACATATGTCAACTCTTCATGGACTGCTGATGCCACGCTTGCAGGCCCCTTGTCCGTCAAGGTGGGAGGGACCTGGTATCAACTGGCCCGATACTCCAGCAACTTCACGGCTGGAACCATCACGGCAACACTAAACGGTAACGCCTCCACCGCTACCAACGCATCGGCAGTTCCGTGGACTGGGGTTACTGGTAAGCCAACCGATTTTGTGTATAACAACGGAGGAACTTACGGAATAAACATCACTGGAAATGCCGCTACTGCCACTAGCGCCACTAGTGCTACTAGCGCCACCAGCGCTACGGATTCCGTAACAGCAGACTACCTAAACGGTGGGACTAATGTGGACCCAATCGGTGGGGACTACATTGGTTACAGTAACAATTTTGGTGGATGGTCAGTTCAAGGTAATTTTAGAGTTACTTCTGTTAACTTTTATGCGACTGGTATCGGGACCACGGGTTCTTCTGCAAACATGCGTGTTCTTGCAGATGGCCGTATTGCCTACAATGCTTCTTTGCGTAGCCTGAAGGACAACATTGCGGACATAGAAGACGGTTTGTCTGTCATTAATCTGCTCCGCCCACGCACATTTACTCTGAAGCCACAGCCTACGGACACGGCCGTGGATGTGTACATCAGGGAGAATGTTCCGTACTTTGGTTTTATTGTTGATGAGATTGCGCAAGATGCACCCCAACTGTTGGATTACCTCAACACTCCATCTGGAGTGTCCCCTATCATGTGGAAAACCAACGACATGATTGCTCTTTTAACAAAATCAGTTCAGCAACTGTCCGCCCGACTTGACGCACTTGAGGCAGGCAATGGCTGAGGAAGTGGACCGCCTTCCCCTTCCCGCAGGAACAGTCGCTGACATCACCAGGGTGAGGTCGGTCATGACCCCACGCCACAGGGAGCAACAGCCACAGTTGAATCAGCCGTACCAGGACACCCTGCCAGGTTCTGGTTCTGGAGACCAGTAGAATAGACCATGGCTATTTTGTCCCCCCTTGAGCACACGGTCCAGTTGGCCCGTAATTACCTGCGTGACTTTCCGAAGTTCTTTCAGGTGTCGTTTGACTCCGTTGGGCGCACCTATGAACTGGGTAACCCAAACATTGATGCCGACTCTCTGTGGGTTGCCACAGTGCTCAACTCCACAGTTACCGAACTGACACCCAGCCAGTACTCGTTGGACCAGAGAAACGGTATTATCCGTCTGGCTACAACACCAGCCAGTGGCTCCCGAATCATGGTGGAGGGGTACTACTACGAGTGGTTGCTCCCCGCTGATTTGGAGTTCTACGCAGAGCGTTCTATCAACTTCCACACCCCAACCATCAACATCCCTCTGGAGCAGGCCAACCAGGCCGTTCTGGATGTCATTGGCTTGGGAGCGTTGGTTGAGGCGCTCCAGGCTCTCATGACCGAGTTTGCCCGTGACATTGATGTCATGACCTCTGAGTCCATCCATATCCCTGGTTCCCAGCGATTCCGCATGCTCCAGGCCCTGGTGGGACAGTGGGAGATGGAGTACCGCAAGCACGCCAACAACCTGAACATCGGTCCCGAGCGTATTGACCAGTTCAGCCTCCGCCGTGTGTCCCGCACCACCAACCGTCTGGTGCCCCTGTACCAGGCCAAGGAGTTCGGTGATTACGGCCCGATGGAGCGCATCTTTGCCGAGCCGTCTGAGGGCCATATCCTCATTGAGGAGAGCGACGAGCCGTTGCGTGAGGATGTCCTCATTGACACGGAGCCACCGACCGCCTACACCTCTAACGCCTTCTACTGATGGATATCCGCCGAGAAGTAGGGCTGGTGCGGAAGCACTACCGCCAGTACCAGACCAACAACGGGGAGACTGTTGTCTGGTTTGAGTTCCTGCCCCTGGGGACCAACACAACCACATCCTCGGTGTATGACGATGTCTACGACGAGGGTACCCCTGGCACGGGAGGGCGCAAATACAAGTCTGGCGTGGTGGTACCTGTCCTGATGATTACTGAGGCTGAGGACCAGAAGCGTGCCATCCCTGAGGGCCGTCAGGCGGTCCAACTGGCGAACTTTGTGGCATCCATCCAGGACTTCAGAGACGCTGGGGTCAACGCCCCCTATGAGTACAAGAGCCACCTCAACGACATGTTCCTGTATGACGGAAGGTACTTTTCTGTGGTGTCCTACCGTGTCCGAGGAAGGGCCAGAGACGACATGTTGGTCGTGGTTGAAGGCATTGAAATCTACATCAACCAAGAAATGCCGTTTGACACGGGCCCCGAGTCGTACAGCACACAAAGCCTCCCCTGGCCAGCCACCCTACCGCAACTCTGATAAAATTGGTTTAACCTCGGTGAGCGCCGAGGGGTACAACGCCTAGTGCCCGTAGGGGAAGAATGAACTCTCTACAATCGCATACTTCCACGGGTACTAAGCCAATCATCTCGGGGTATTTTTCCCTGGCCTCTTACTACGAGTCCTTTTTGGAAAATGTGGATGCGCACATTTCCAGCACTTTGAACAACATCTCTAAGGAAGAGACCCTGTCATTCAAAAACAGACTCAACGAAACCCCCGACTGGAAACACACCCAGGAAACAGCCGATGTGTCCATATCTTTGACTGATGTGGAGTTTTCCGTGGGACATGATGATTCCCAGGACCTGGAATACGGTAACCCGCTGGTCAACCGTGTTGCGTCGGGGCTCATCAGGTCTCAAGCCAAGCGCAGGTCGGACGAAATTGGCACCAGCCTTGCCACCCGTGTAATAGAGGAGGCTTTCGGTGCCTAACCCAGGATTCCTCCTTGCCGAAGATTCGGCTCTCAAAAACCGTTTTGCCACCATGACGGTGTCCGACGACCGTGTTGGGGCACGGCCTGTACAGGTGTTTTTCCGCTACCCAGAAGGTGAGACAGAGCGCTCGTACCCCTTCATGACCATTGAGATGATTGACATCGTCCATGCCAAGAACAGACAACACTCCGAGGTAGAGATTGTATTTGCCCGCACGGGCGCTTCACAATCCTCTCAGTTCCCCAAGAAGCCCAACGCCATGAAATACTGGCCCAGCCGCCGTAGCAACCTCAACGAGGTGGCTGGTACCACTCCGTTCCTCACCAGCAACGAGTTTGTTCCAGTAGACTTGTTGTATCAGGTTTCTACCTTTACCCGTAGCGCCCTGCATGACCGCCAACTCAGCAGTCAAATGTTGAGTACAATTACTCCGTTCCGAAAGGGCTTCATTGAGGTCCCAGAGGACGGCACAATCAGGCGTTTAGACCTTCTGGACTGGACGACTGCGGACCTCCTTGATTCTGAGGCTGGTTACCGCAAGCGTATCTTCCGCAAGATTTACACACTTCAAATGTCGGCAGAGATTCCGTCACTTGATTTGTTCGGACAGAAGCAGATTACCTCCATCAACACCACAGTCGGATTATCCAACAGTTAGTACCCACAGTATTCCCAAGGAGTAACAATGACATATTCACGCCCAGGCGTTTACATCACAGAGGGCCCGTTCTCCACGAACGCACCAGTCGGCCCAGCCGTGACGCCAACCGCTTTCCTCGGTACCGTCCCCCGTGGCCCAGTCCGTGCCATCTCTGGCGGGTTTGCTGGTGCACCGACACGGATTGATTCGTGGACCCAGTACAAGGCAGTGTACGGTGACCTCACCAATACATCTGACCTTGGGTACGCCGTCTACCACTTCTTTGCCAACGGTGGTCGCACAGCCTATGTGACCCGTGTGGTGGCGCTCGCCGCTGTCAAGGCCAAGAGCGAGAACATTCTTGGCACGATTGCTGGTGGCTCGTCAACCACGCTGTTCAAGGTGCAGGCCAAGAGCACAGGTACATGGGCCAACTATGTCGCCGCCACCGCCACTGAGGTGAAGAAGGGCATCCAGGTTGTTGTCACCGCTGGTCAGCGCAACGGCATCTCCGAGACCCTGTCGGGTGGTACGGGAACCCCTCTTACCTTTAACCTGGCTGTGTACTTCGGAAACTCCGCCAGCCCGATTGAGACATGGGCCGAGGTGTCCATGGACCCAGACTCCCCACAGTACGCCCCGACAATCATCAATGCCTACTCAAACTACATTGATGTGACCGATGTGGCCGCTGGTCTGACGGCTGGAGTGGTGTACACCATTACTGCTGGAACCTACAGCATGGGAACTGGAACTGGCTCTACTGCTGGTACCGAGGGCACCATTGCCGACTCGGACTGGGGCAATGCCGTGGATTCGCTGGACCTCGTTTCGGGAGCACTGCTGGTCAACCTGGTTGGTCAGACATCGGCTACCCGAGTCAATGACGCCCTGACCTACGCCGAGACCCGTGGAAACGCCTTTGTCATCATTGACCCAGCGGCAGACCAGACAACTGTTGCTGGCATCACTGGTCTTGTGGGGACCACATACAACAAGTCGTCCTATGGCGCTGTGTTCTACCCACTGGTCAAAATGCCAGACCCATCTCGTAGCGGGACGGCCACTCTCCGTGACACCTACCCTGGTGGTGCCATCGCTGGCCTGTTCTCCCGTGTGGAGCAGGAGCGCACGGTCGCCAAGGCCCCTGCTGGGTATGCCTACGATGTGCGTAACGCCCTCGGCCTGACCACTTCTTTCACGGATTCCCAAGTTGGGAGCCTGTATGACGCCCATGTCAACACGCTTAAGGTAATCCCTGGTGGTGGAGTCATTGTCAACGGCGCCCGTACTCTGAAGAAGACAGACATCACAAAGTATGTCCCAGTCCGCCGTGCACTCAACTATGTCAAGACCAACCTGGAAGCCATCGCACAGACCTTCCTGTTTGAGCCAAACGGTGAGCGCACATGGACATCGGTCAATGCCGCCCTCTCAAACTTCCTTTCGGACTTCTGGTCCGCTGGTGGTCTAAAGGGACGCAATGTGACGGAGGCGTTCTACATCATCTGTGATTCCTCCAACAACCCGTCGTACTCGGTCAACAACGGCGAACTCAACATTGAGGTCGGCGTGGCTCTCCAGACCCCTGCCGAGTTCATCATCATCAACATCAGCCAGTTCGCTGGCGGAACAACCACTACTACAGAAAGCCTGTAAGGAGTAAATAATGGCAACAGCAACACGAACAGACCCGCTGAGGAACTTCAAGTTCCAGGTTCAGATTGAGCCACAGGGTGGTCTCAAGGCCCTGAGCCCCAACTTGAACAAATTGGGTTTTGCCTCCATGAGCGGGCTCGCCGTCACCAATGACCTCCTCGCTTACCGTGAGGGCGGAATGAACACACACACCCACAAAATGGTTGGTCTGTCGGACTTCAGCGCCGTTTCCTTTGTCCGTGGCGTGTTTGCCTCGGGTGACGAACTGTGGAAGTGGCAACAGTTCATTCACGCTTGGGAGGGTGGGGTCCCCAACGGGAGCGTCGGTATCGCCAGTACGGGTGACTACCGTTGCGACATCATTGTCAAGGTGTACGACCATCCCACCACATCCAACGCATACACCTACTCTGGTGGCGATACGGTCAACGCTGGGTCTGCCACAGGACCTGGTAATGTCAAGATGATGATGAAACTGTTCCGTTGCTGGCCAGGGGCGTTCTCGTTCGGTGGCCTGTCGGCTGGAGACAGCGGCCTTATGGTGCAGGAATTGACTGTTCACCACGAGGGCTTCGTCATCGCCTTCAGCCAAGAGGACGCCACCAAATACAACATGGGCTCGTTCGCTTAAACAACTTACACAAAAGGACAACTAAATGTCAGAATCACTCGTAGACCTCGCTGAGTCCGCTAACAGCGTCATCAGCGGGGAGGCTCCATATATTGACACACCTCCAAAAACAGGCGTGTCCCTTATTCGTGGTGTTATGAACAACGCTACTGAGGAGTGGGAAACAACCGCCACTGTCAGGGAACTGACTGGTGAGGATGAAGAGGCGTTGGCGGCCCTGGACGCAGAGCAAGAGTTGACTTATAACGATTACATCGGGCATCTTCTGATGCGCTCTGTGGTTTCTATTGGCACACAAACCGTGAGCAACAACCCTTCACTCATTGATGACCTCATCATCGGTGACCGTGACCTTTTGTTTCTTGGTGTTATCAGGGCCACATATGGTCGGTACAGGGAACTTCGCATGACCTGTGGGAACTGTGGAGAAAACAACGATGTCAAGATTGACCTTGATGAGGATTTCAAAGTTCACAATGACGGGAAGGACCTGACCAAGCCCATCTCTGTTGTTTTGAGAGATGGCTCCACTGTGTCATTCAACCTCCCTACGGCTGGTGACAGTCGTTTGGCACTCAAAAGGGCCAAGACCCTCGCAGAACAGAACACACAAATCGTGGCACGGTGCCTCATCGGGAGCATGAGCATCACTGAGCGTCAGGAGTGGGCCAAGAAACTTGGTATTGCTGACCGCAAGAACATCGTAAAAGCACTAACCTCGGCACAGCCAGGTCCCCGCATGGGGGAGGTGGAGACCCAATGCGCCCACTGTGAGAAGGAACTAACAGTGGTTCTGGATTGGGTCTCCCTTCTATTCGGTTGACCTTCGTCTTATTTACTGGGAATACGAACTGATAGCCACTGCGTACAGTGGTTTTAACCTAACCGACCTCAAGGGCATGTCTGTTCGTCAGCGTGCGTACTGGTTTGGTATGGCAAAATGGCGTAATAGCAATTCTTAGGATGAGACATGGCAATAGAACCTAACCAGGGTGGTGACACCCCAATTGACTCTATGTCTGGTCGTGGCCGTACTTCGTCCAGAAGTCAGATACAAACCGACACTGGTGCTATTGACAGGTTGACTTCCTCTTTTTCCCGACTTAGGGAAGAGTTAAAGAGAGTCTGGACCCAGGCTACTGCGACCACAACGGCGCTGAATCAGGTGGCTCAATCATCCCCGCAGGGTGGGGCAACAGGCGGCCCTGTTAACGCACGAAATAGCGTGCCCCCTGTGGGGCAAACAACGCAGAGAGCCACTGGGCAACTGGTTACCAGGGTTGCGGCGAGCCTAGCCCCGTCTTCTTCTGGAGGAGGCTCGGGCCTAATACCTGGGGGTGGTGGACCAGGGGGTGGTGGACCAGGGGGCGGAGACGACGGCAGGCCCCGTTCACGAACGGCGCAGGCATATGTTGGAGCCGCTAGTGCGACAAGTGGGCGTATTGCTCGTGGTGCGGAGTATTCTCTTCAGGCCGACCGAATGTCTGTGCAACTACAGCAGATGTACGGCATGTCAAACTCTCAAGTGCGTAACCAATTGCGCATGCCTCTCACTAGCCATTACCTGCTGGGAGGTGGTACAGCCATCAACGACCTGCTTAACATGCAGGCCAACACGGGTTTGACAGCCGCCAAACAGGCTTCCACAGTTGAGGCTTTCCGTGCGGTATCGGGATTCTCACTCGGTGCTGGTGATGTGACCAACATGTTGTCCACTATGGCGTCTCCTGATGTGGCGAACCGTATGTTCATGATGGGCGGCACTGGAATGTATGGACTGGGTGGCAAGGAGAGGACTGGTATGCAGTCCATCCAAGACATCGTTAGGCGCACTGGTCTGACCAACCCAGAAGCCCTCAAGGGAGCACTTCAGCAGGGTTCTAACACCCGCCAGCGTCTCACCGCCATGGGAGTTCCGCAGGACATGCAGGACATGGTCATCCAGTATGCAATGCAGAATGTCCAGTATCAACGCAAGACTGGCGACAAAAACACAATGTATGACCCGTCAACGGAAGAAGACCGTAAGACGATGGGTATTGAGGGTAATTATGCGGTTCAGCACGAAAAGACAACGGGTGAGAGGCTAAAGCGAGAAGAGCGTTTCTACGGCAGGCAGACCGACAACTTTGCGGACTTTGAGAAAAACCTTCGTAGTGCGACCAAGATGCTCGCCGCTTTTGAGGACACCTTGAGTGGAATCATCGGCATGGGCATCAGTGCAAAAGGTCATCCGCTTACTAATCTGGCCAAAAAAGCCATTCCTGGCATCGGCGCCATTATTGAAAAAATAGTCGGTGACCCTGTTGACAGCACCAGTTTGGCTATGCCCTCCAACTATTCCATGGGTAGCAGTGCCGCAGGATTGTTTGCCACGGGCGGTGATGCTGGCGAGGGGGAGACTCAGTTAAGTGCCAATAACGAGGCCAAGTTGGCTCAGTTAGACCAGAGGCTTGCCGTCCCGTTGAGGAGAATGCTGGCCGCACGGCCTGGTATGGAGATTGGTGACGCACGAAGGTCCTCGGCACAGCAGGAGCGTTCGTTTAAGGCACGGTACACCAGGAGACCAGACCTCAAGGAAAAGACGAAGGATGCCGACCGTATCTGGAACGGAGAGGTTTGGGTGTACGACCAGCACGCTCAAACAGGTCCTCCGATGGCACCCCCTGGCCAGTCATACCATGAGCAGGGTCTTGCGGCTGACCTGAGTCAAAAAGACAACGAGTGGGTTCGCCAAAACGCCAGCAGGTTTGGCTTGGTGCATGGTGGTACTACGAAAGGCGCCGAGACGGATGAGCCCTTCCATGTTCAACCAGCAGGTGTTGGTAGAGGAACCTCTGGTTCCACATCGTCTGGCCGTGTGTCCGCCAGCAAGGTTTCCAAGACCTCGGTCATAAACAAGTCTAGTGGCACCAGGCCGATGTCCTCCTCTACTGGAGAATCTGCCGTTGGGTCTTTCAGTGACGCAGGGCAAAGAGCGTCCGAGGTAGCCAAGGCTGGGGTAAAGGCGCAGTTTTCTCCAATTATTGCTGGAATTGATAAGCCCGTGGGTGGAGACCCAGTGGACAGCCTGTCCATGTCTTCTGCTACATACGGTGGTGGTACCATCACTATTGCCCCCAATATCTACTTAAACGGTACACAGGACATCAACAACGACATTAAGAGGATTGCTCGTGAGGTTGGCAGGCTACTGGAGCAAGAGGTTTCCATGATGAAAGCAAGGTCACGGTAATGGCAGGACAAACCCCACAACCTAGGTCTACTGACCCAGATTATCTTGCGTGGTTAAACCAACAGGCTCTGAACAACCAGACAAGGCGGAACCAATTTGCTGGTATTACCGACTACGAGCCCTTTGACATAGCCAGAAACAATTATGATAATCCCCCGTTTACTTGGCCTGCAAAACAATACACCGATATCACGGGTAATCAAGTAAAGATTCAAAGGGGGTACATGCGGAGCCTTATCACCGATTCACGGCACACTACATCTACCACCGCCAAAAATAGGAGGTTGTTCTTTCAATTCAACCCCACCGTGTTAGTTCGCTCCGTGCAACAGTCTGTTGGCGCAATGAACCCCCTGTTGCAGGACCCTGCTCAGTTGTTGCAACCAGTACCTGGAACAGCCACATTTGGTTTTGAGTTGTTGTTTAATCGTGAAAAAGAAGTGGCGTCTGGAATGTCATACCCACCTGGGGAGCAACCACCGCAGGATGACCTCATGACCCTGCCTAATGGTGATTTTGCTTTGGCGTCACAGATTGGGGTTTTGGCCGACATTCTGGTCTTGGACACAATTACTGGACAAGGGATATCCAAAGACATGATTGACTTGGCATCTCAGAGGACCCAAGAGGCTGTTAGAACAGACATCACAACTCGTGAGGAGCGAATCAAATCATTGTTGGAGGGAGACGACAATGAGACAGAGGTTGCCGTAGAGCGGGAAGACATCAAGAAACTACAGGAAAAAGTATCTTCGTTGTCCGAACAATACAATCTCAATATAGGTAACCAGGCATTTTTGAACCCTCTTCCTTTCCGAGTACTGTTCTCGTCGTTGTTCATGATTGAGGGAGTCGCCACCAGCGTTGAGGTGCAGTATCAAAAGTTCAGCGCCAACATGGTTCCTACACAATGCAAGGTCATCATAAATATGTACGCCTTGTACATCGGTTTTGCTCAACGAGACACATTCCTGACAAAAAACCTGGAATCTGCGGCAACGCAGGCTCGTGAGGAGAAAGCGGCCGAGGATTCTATTAAGGCACAATTAGATTATGGAATCAAATCAATAAAAGTTGACAAGGTGAACTTCAAGGCACAGGAAGATGTTGAAACCGCATCAGTAAAGGTCCATAAAGTAAAGGTGGAGGTAACACCCTCTTTAAGGGACAAGATTGTCTCCAAAGAATTTACGGATGTGTACATGAAAGTATTCATGAACATCAAGTTCTATGACCCTGCATTTGCACCACCAACACGAGAACAGTTTGATTTGAGCGGCCAGTTTGGTACTGGGGACGGCAAAAAAGACTCTGATTTTAAGATAGACATTCCTTACAGAGAAAAAAAGTTCACTCCTTTTGGTCCCGATAGAAACACCGCCGTAGACCTTTCTTCTGTTGAGGTGAAAGACTTTCTTATTGAGGAGGCAAATAAAGCAACTCCCAGACTCAGGTTGGCCTACGAACTTATGTTTGTTTTCGTTGCCGACGATGTTGAATCAACACCCATCTATCTACCCGTAGTTATGGATGTGCCGTGGGCCACTGGTTTAGTAGACGGGCACGACACGCCTGCTCAAGTATTCACAAACGGTAAGACTTCCGTAAACCCCGCTCCCTCTACAGGTATCCGATAATGATTTCTCCCCTCTCCAGATACAGGATGATTTCCGAAAATCGTGACGGAAAGGTTGTTGTTGTTGCTGTCAAGTTGCCGTCCTCCATCCCCAACTACTCGTCATACACTGTTCGTGACAATGAGACATTTCAAAGCATCTCTATGAGGGTGTTTGGTACTCCTTTGTTGTATTGGCGTATTGCCGATATCAACCCCCAGGTGCCCTTTCCTGATTACATTCCCATTGGAACCGTAATTCGCATCCCGCAATGATTACCTCTGGCGCATCTTCTTTGGAACTGAAATTCTCCGTCAGTATTGACGGAGGCCAACTTGATTATTCATCTATTCAAATTGTCAAGATTTATCTACAAGAAAACATGCACAATCTGGCGTCTCTAGAGGTGGCAGGGATACCGCCCGAGTATTTGTCTGTCTACCTCAACCTTCCTATTGTCATTAGAGTTGGTGTTGGTGCAATAGGCTCTTACACTTTCTACGGATACATCTACAACATGGCCCCAGTATCCAAAAACAAGGATGGCCTTGTAAACAACAGCCCATTTCAAACCACCACTATTAATTGTTTTGGGGCCACATACCCTATGCGTGGCAAAAAAACACGCTCGTGGGAACATTACACATTGCCACAAATAGCCAAGGAGTTGGCAAACAAGTACAACCTCACGGTGTCAGTTCCTAATGACCCTTTTGTGTTTAGCAGACTGGTGCAATCGGAGAAAACTGACTGGGAGATTCTGGTGGAGGCCGCTGATTATCTGGGATACAGGGTCTGGTCTGACGCCACTCATATTGATATCTGGGACCCTTATGCGGCGCTAAGTCATAGGGGAATGCGAAACCTGTACGCCATGAGTGCTAACCAGGGCTCGGTAAAATCACGACCAGGACAGGTTATCCACTTTGCCAGCCAAGTGAGTAATGCCTTAAAGACATCTGACACCCTTCATTCCTTGGTGGATTCTTCAATCTTGACTAATACCTACAACGACGCCAGTGGTATGGGGGCAACCGTACAATCTATATTTCAGGACGAGATAGCGGAAAATGCGGTTAGTGTGGACATGTCTCAGGCCGCCCTGAAAGGTCGCAATAGAAACAAGTTTCCAATCAGCGCCTCGGCCACAGTCGTAGGAGACCCTTCCATTACCCCTGGGATGGTAGTTGATTTGCAGAAATACGAGTCTGGTATTGATGGGTTGTGGTTGGTCAAGTCCGCACAGCATGAGATGTTCCGTGGTTCCGCCATGAGTTACTTGGAACTAGTGCGTGATACTTTTGCATCTAACAACACTTACCCTTCTGTTTTTGCCCCGCCCGTGCCTGTTTTGCCAGAGCCCGTTCTAAAGAACAGGCGTTGGAATGCCCTAACGGAGCAAGTGTATGTTTATGCGTAAGGAGCGCCCATGAAGTCCATATCAATACCATTCAGGTTTGACGGAGGAAAAGTTGCGTACACAACGGATAACTCCACCATAGCCAAACAAAAAATAATTGATGTGTTGGCTACACGGAACATGGAGCGTGTGATGCGCCCAGAGCACGGGGCGGGCATAAGTGACCTGTTGTTTGAGCCTATGGACCCCCTGGTGTTTGCTGACTACAAAATTGACGCCTTGAGGACTGTAAACGAATCGGTCAGTAATGCCCTCGTGAGGGACATGATTGTGGACAACAATGCCGTGCAGTACACTGGTAATGGCGAATCCACATTAGTTGTCCGAGTTGTGTACGATGTTGCAGGAGAAGGAACCACTGTGTTTACCCTGACATTGGACAGTACTAGGATTCTGACCGAAGAAACCCCTATCTAGGACGACCATGGCTAACTTTGACTATACCAACAGAGACTTCCTGTCTATTCGTCAGGACCTTCTTAACAGGGCCGCCCGCACTATCCCCGAGTGGGGTGCGAATGACGCTTCCGACTTTGGAAATGTAATGGTGGATTTGTGGGCGTACATGGGTGACATCATCCATTTCTACATTGACCGAGCCGCTGGTGAAGCGTTTCTACAGACCGCAACTCAACGAGAGTCCATCATGGCTATCGCCAACCTTTTGGACTACATTCCTGTGTCGGCCAGGGCGTCTCGTGGCCTCGTCACTGTTCAACTCAACTCGTTGCCGTCACTGTCGGCGTCCTATGTGGTTCCTCAGTACACAGTGTTTACTGGTTACGACGACAACCTTAATGGGTACTCGTTCTACACCACAGCGGCAAGCACTGCATTGACTAGCACAACTGTTGGCGCATTTGGAAACCAAGCCAATATACCTGTTGTGCAAGGACAAATCATCCAAAGCGAACTTCTTGGTGAAAGTACTGGTAAGACCAACCAAAGGTTTGTCCTAGTCAAAAAGAATGCAGACATTTCCAGTATTTCCATCACCGTTGCTGAGGGTGCTCTTGACGGTAGCGGTAATCCCACCAATGTGACATACCAGTATGTGGCACAGATGTCCACTGCTGACTACCTGGACAAGGTATTCACTGCCAGGGTCATGTCCGACAACAGCACACAGATTATTTTTGGTAATGGTTTTAACGGCTCTATTCCCACAGCCAACGCTACGATTACTGCGACCTACAGGACCACAGAAGGTTCCTCAGGAAACCTGTCTGCCAACCAAATAAAGACGGTCAGTGGAACACCAGGAACATACATCAGTGTTGTGTCTTCTTCGGCAACCTCTGGTGGAGCAGACGCCGAGTCAATAGAATCAATCCGAAACAGCGTGTCTCGTCTGTACCGCACACAGGACCGTGCGGTGTCCTTGCAGGATTACAAGGACCTGTGCCTGCAAGTCCCTGGTGTCAGTAAGGCCACTGCCCTTCACAGCGCTGGTGGGACATTTAATGTTTCAGCGACGGGGACAATGGGTTCTGATTTCTATGTAACCACCACATATCCACACAATTTTGTAGTAGGACAGACTGTGGCTATTTCAGGAAGTAGTCAGGGAACGCATAACGCCACAAACCTGTTGGTTGCATCTATCGTCTCTACCACATCGTTTACAATCAAGGTGTCCGATTTTCCGTCCACTCCTACTGGCGCAGGCACTGGTGGAATGGTTACAGGATTAAATCAAGTAGTTCTCTATCCAGTTCCTCACCAGTCTTCTTACCCACCAGCGGCGGTAGGTAGTTCAGTCGTCGTGCAAATTCCGACATCTATTGAAGAGGCGGTTGAGTCTTACTTTACGACAAGGTCAATGCTTGGTGTAACGGCATCAGTAATCACGCAGAACGCCAGCGTCAGCAGTTCGGTTAAATATGTAGAGTGCACCCCAGTTTATGTCGGTTTGAAGGTCAATGTCCTGCCTAACTTTGTGCAGTCGTGGGTGCAAAACCAGGTGGACAAGGCTGTCAGAGAACTTCTTGCATTTGACCGTGTAGTGTTTGGTCAGGTGGTCACGATTGGTGATGTGTACCGTGCCGCTTTGTCGGTTGTTGGTGTTGACTATGTTGAGTTAACCAACCTTTCCACAACATATGACGCTACTCCCGCAACTGTCAGCACGGTGGCCAATGTCCAGATTGCATCCACCAAACTTCCGTGCTTTACTGACGGAATCAGCGGTAATCCAGCCGTGTCGTTCTACATGGTCGGTGGACTGACTGGTTACGACAACTAATGGCGTACACATCGTTCCGACTCCGCAAAGCAAATGTCACCGCTGGTAACGGCGGTTCTGCGGTACGCCGTTCGTTCTACAACCAGGACCTGTCTACCCCAGCAGGCAGTGGAACGGCGGCCACCGACTCAGGGCTCAGGGCAGAAAACTTTGTGGAGGCTGTCCCAGCAAGTTACCTAGAATCTGAGTTCGTCGCTGAGGTGTTCCAGAGGGACAGGGTTGAACTGTCGTGGAGGTTGGAGCAAGCCCTTGTTTCCACACTAACTGCTACTTACGAGCCCACCAAGATAGTAATCAGGGCGTCCAACGATGGCGAGCCCACAACTGTGTCTGATGGTGTTGAGGTCACTGAGGTGACTGCTAACAACTATTTTGAACAATACACCGACATCAAGACCTCATCACGAACACACATCGGTGACGGCAAGTGGGTGTACTACTCCATGTTCGTGTTGTTTGAGGAGTTGGCTGGGGCGTCCTACTACGAGCGTGTTGCCGTATTGTCGGTACAGATTCCTTATGACTTTGGCTCTACGGATGAACTGTGGCGCCATGTCCCCACTTACTACAGGGAATTGGACACTTCCTATGTCCAGTCAACGCCTGGGTACTCGTACAGTAACGGCCCCCTGTACCGATTCATTGAGTTGTTTGGGTGGGAAGTGGACAAGATACGCACAACGGTGTACGACACCATGCGAATCAATGACCCACAGGTAATCCACAGTTCTGCGATTGACGCCCTGGCAGAGCAGGTGGGGGCAGAGATACAGAAGGACACCCTCGGTACCGCCAAACTTCGTGCGCTGTTGGACAACATTGGGTACCTGCGCAGGACCAAGGGCACCATTGACAGCATCAGTTCTTATATTTCCGCACTGTCTGGTTGTGGTGTGTCTGTCAACACTGCTGTGACGCCCATTGAGTTCAATGTGCACCCACACAGGGTGAACCTGATGTCTGACCCACTGTTCACCAACGCATCCACCAGTTCAAACTCGTCTTCTGGCGTGTACTCCAGGTCTTACACGGGCCTCAGCAATGCCTTCGGCTACTACGGGTGGGGAGTGATGTGTGTCGGGGCCAGCCCCACCATTGCGGTGAGTAACGGTGGGGTGACGGTCACATTCCCATCTGGAACTGGTAGCGCCACCCTTTTGGTGTACTCACGGAAAACATTCGTGTACAACAACAACTTGGTGTATTACTTTTCTGCCCAGGCGTCGCACCCGTACAGCGCTAGGTTCTGTGACAGTACGGCCATACTGGCACTAGAAACGGTGACACCCCCAGTCACACCAATCCCGTTCTTTGATTCATGGAACGACGCACTTCCACAAACCAGTTTCCCTGAGTATCAGGCATCCAGCCCAAACAGGACGGTGATTGCATCCATACCCAGTTCGTCTACGGCCAACGGGGTTGTGTTCCCCGTGTTTAAGTTTGACATCACACTGTCCCCCAGTTCCAGCACGGCTGTGACACTGTCTGCACCCCTGGTGGAGTACCGTCATCAGCATGGGGATTTCTTTACTGGCAACGAGGCGTTTGGTGGGTTCATTCCCGATGCCACAGGCTCCACTCCTGGAACCTATGACTATCACTGGGGGGCAAACGGTCAGGGGACTGATGGAGAGGACTTCTCGTACTACACCTTGGATTACTACCGCTCCAAGGCGGTCACACGAAACATCGTCTCAAACTATGTGGTTCCTGTTACGCTGGCACTCAACACGGATTACGAAATCAACTGGGATGTTCTTGAATGACATATGTACTTGCAGGGCTGGCCGTCTACAAGATTGTTCAGGTGCTGGATGCACTGAGCCCACGAGAGGCCATGCCTTGGGTCAAGGTCTTATTCGGTGTTTTGTTTGGCTACATAGTGGCTTTGACCACGGGCCTCACTGATAGGTGGACAGACGGTCTGGCAGTCGCTACAATCGCAGGAGCCGTGCAAGGCATCCTGAGACTCATGACTCTCCTCGGTGACTTGGCGGTTCGCAAAAGCATCCGATAAGTAGGAGACAACATGAAGTACGCAATTGTCGGCATCGGTGATGCCACGGAATCAGCCGTCCACGAGGCCCTGGCGGACATCCTGAAGAAGGACAAGAAAGCCGAGTTCCTCATCCACGCACGCCGTAATCCACAGGGGGCTGTGCCTTCTGTGTACGACTTCATCGTGGACAACGAGTGCAAGTTCGTGTCGTACACACGCATTGACGACAAGGCGCCCAAGCCGCTGGTTGAGGGCGCTCTGGATGTCGTCAAGACCGAGACCCCACTTGAGTCCATCCTCCAGGATGCTGATGAGGCCCTCCTGCTGTGGGATGAGAAGGATGAGCAGGCGTCCAACCGTTTGGCGTTCATGTGCGCAGACCAGGGCCTGTCCATTCGTGACCTGACCATGGCGCTTACGCCCATTGTGGTGGATGTTGAGGAGAAGGCACAGCCTGAGGAGCCAGCACCTGCCGTATTCACCCGTGGCGAACTGGAGGACATGACTGTTGCCGTACTGAAGCGTCAGGCCAAGTCCCTGGGCGTGTCCATCGGTGCCAACGACAACAAGGCGGACATCATCAACGCCATTCTCGGTGAGGACATGCCAGAGGTGGCATCAGACTTTCACAATGAGACCCTCACACCTGTGAACATGGCTGTGGTCGTGTGGTACGAGAACGGGGTTATGAACAGCGCTCAGGTTCCCGCAGAACCACTCAAGACTTGGTTGAAGATGTAAGTTGCCAGCGCCACTTCTTGTGCATGTCATCACGCTCTGCCAAGAAGTTCATGATGCCCTGCTCGTCAGCCTTTTCGGCCTCCTTGAACGCCTTGTTGACTGACTCAATCAGCGCATCGTTGATGCGGAGCAATTCCTTTGCCATGGCCTTCGGCTCTGGCTTGACATCTTTCGGCTCCACCGTGCGCAGGTCGCTGAACTTGGACAGCGTGTACGGGGCATACTCCCCCATCTTGCGGATGTCTTCCGCCAGTGGGTCAAGCGCAGAGTACACATCCTCATAGATGTCGGCAAACAGCGAGTGGTACTGACTGAAATCCTGTCCCTCCACATTCCAGTGGAAACCGTGTGCCACGAAGTACATCGTCACGGAATCGGACAACAGTGTCTTGAGTGAGTTGGTAAGTGCGCTCATGATTTTCTCCAGAGTCTGGCGTTTCGGCTATAGACGATTATGTAGGCCAGTGAACCCACGATGAACCCATAGGTTCGTGTCTGGAATGCAAACACAATCCACAGACATTCCATGATAATGAGCCACAAAAACGCCTCCCAGCGCTTCTTGCCCACAAAGTACATCCCTGTTATTCCCATCATGGCCAGGAGCCATGACCACTGAAGTTCTGTCATCGTTACTTTTTTCCACGGTTTCGGGCACGGTTCTTGGATGGTTCCTCGGCAACAATCTTGCCATCCTTGGTGTGGGACATGTCGTCTCCACCCTTGCCATAGACGCCACGGTCCCTGCGCTCCTGAACAAGTTCAGAACGCTTGGCCCTCTGGTCTGGCTTCTTGTTGTACTCCTTGTTGTACGCATCCTTCTTGGCCTTGGCCTCAGGATTGTCGTTGTAGTACTTGGCCGACTTCTTGGGATTCTTTGCCTTGGGAGGCGCCATCACCACTTCACCTTGTCGGCCCAGTAGGCGGCACTCATCTTGCCCTTGGCGATGTTCTTGCTGTGACGAGCCTTGAAGGACGCACGCTTGTCCTTCATGCGCTCAGACTCGCCCTCCTTGGGCTTTCCTGCGGTCTCGGCACCCTGCTCACCGAAGCGGATGGTCTTGATTTGGTCGCCCTCTTTGGCAACAACAATGTGTGACTTGGTGGGGTGGTCAGGTGTTGCCTTGGGCTTGTTGTAGCCAGAGACTCCTGCACGCTCAAGCCGTGGGTCTTTCTTCTTTGCGGCCATGTTCAGCCTTTCCTTGCTCTCTTGGAGGCCGCTTTGGCCTTGTCTGTGTTCGGGACAAATTGCTTGCCCTTCTTGGTACCTTCACGCTTCTTGGCGCTGGTCGCTTGGTATTCCTTGTCGCTCAACGATTCAATTGCTTTTTTTGGAAGGTACCTTTCACCAGTTGCATCCTTGCCCTGGGTGGATGGTTTGCCAGACTTAGTGCCCCACTCTTCCTTGGTCCACTTGTCCAGCGACTTCTGTGGTTTTGCCTTCGCCATCAGTCCTTGTAGCCTCCGCCCTTCTTCTTGTACTCATTGGCAAGAAGTTGAGCCTTGCGTGCGGACCACTCACCTGGGTCACCACCTTTGCTACCAGCCTTGATTTTGTTGAAGAGTTGCTTGCGCATCTCGGGCTTGGTGTAGTTACCAGCCTCGTTGACCTTGGATTCGGTCTTCTTCTTTGGCGTCGCTTTCTTAGCGGCCATGATTACTTCTTCTTGGCGGGCTTCTTCTTGGCAGGAGCCTTCTTGTCCTTGGGAGCACCCTTGCCGTACCGTGGGTCTTTCTTGTCGCTGAGACCGCAACCGCATGCCTTGCACATAACTGTTTCCTTTTGTATTGGTGACCCGATTTGGCCACAGAGCCCCATTTTACAGCAAAACGAAAGCGCCGAGGCAGGGCGAAAGGGGGAACCCTACCTCGGCGCTTCCGAAGCAACCACACACGGATAGGAGGCTTGCCCGTGTGCTTGGAGACAGTGTAACATCTCGTCCCTACCCGTACAACTCTTGGAGCAACAGATGTCAAGCAAATTAGGAGGCCCGTTCCTACCGTTCCCTCGGTGGGCGCTGAAGTCATTGGTCGGGGATTCGGTCGCCAAGGCCGTCCTCTTGCAATTGTTGGTGTTCATGGACCCAGACTCACAGGTGACCACGACCTCCTATGAGTATGTGGCAGAACAGGTCGGGGTGGACCGCCGAACGGTCATGCGTGCCGTCAAGAGGCTGGAGTCCGTGGGGGTGCTGGTCAAGAAGAACCGCAGGGCAGTAGGTCGGGAAAACAATCTTTCTAACCTGTACCGCATCCGTTTTGACAACCCAGAGGTCTTTGAGGTAGTGACACCAGAGTCACTAGGTGGTGACACGGGTGACACTAGGGGTGGTGACACGGGTGACACTAGGGTGGTGACACCAGTGACACCCAAACAAGAAGGAAAAAACAAGAAGGATAAGAACAAGAAGGACCGTACCAAGAGGGAAAATTCGGACTTCGGTGATGTGGAAGTGGATGAGAGGCTCAAGTGAAGAAGCAGGCAGATGACTGGGGCACGCCGATTGGCTCTGACCCAGAGGCTGAAGCACCCACAGTCCGCAAGGGAGACAGCCTCGTGGCTCTGGTGGATTACTTCCGCTCGCTGTTGCCGACCGATGCTTGGGGGCGGTTGAACTCCCCCGTCAACGCACCAGCCCTGATGGCGGGGTTGAAGAGGATGCGGGAGGCGGGACACACACCCGAACAAATCCGTGGCATGATGGTGTCCTTCATTGCGAACATCAAGCGCACACCTCTGCCTGCTGGTGTTGCACCATGGAGAGGGTTCCTCGCTAATCTGGACTCCCTCGCAACCAACAAAGTGTCACTGGAGGCTGACTATGACGACATTGAACTGGACGGACGACTCCAATGAGTGAACTCCGCAGTCAGCGCTATTGGCGCAACCGTCCTCCTGAGGAGCGTGTGCGCAACACGCAGATACCGAAGCGTTTCCGCAAGGAGACCATGGACACATTCAAGGCGACTGGCCCAGACGCACCCACCCTCGTGCACATCAGGAACTGGGTTGAGTCCGCCCATGACCATGTCACTGGTGGCAACGGTCTGTACATCTGCGGTGCCACAGGTTCAGGCAAGACACACCTGGCACAGGCCATCTTGAAGCGTGTCGTGCACAACTGGGAACTGAGCGGGATGTTCATCACCTCCGACAAGTACATCCAACTGGCATACAACGAAATCAAGTTCGGTGACGAGTTGCCCGAGGGATACGAGGACCCGAACCTCATGAAGTACATGCAGGAGACCTACGACCTTGTCGTGCTGGATTCGCTCGGGAGCGAGCGCCCCACCGAGTTCACCAAGAAGACAATCATCTCGTTGCTGGAGTCCAGGTACCACAACCAACTGGCAACCATCATCACGACGACCCTCAAGCCACAGCAACTGGCGGACATGTACAGCGTGTCGTTGATGTCAATCATCCGTGACTCCTGCATGACCGTCCCTCTCAAGAACTCGGACTACCGCATCTCAAAGTGGTTGGACCAGAATGTTGGGGAATGACATTGCATCGTTCTCACCCACGGCGCAGGGCGTGGTGTTTGACAACCTCCTTGCGTCGCCACCGACTGGTTCAAAGGCCCTTCTTGAAACCGTCCAACGCCGTCGCAACAACTGGGACGCCGTCATCCGTTTATGGGAACCGCACGACCTGCCGTTGAAGGCGTTGTCTGACTGCGTGAACAGGTTGGGTTTGGGAACGGATGTGTACACATTCATCCACCCAGACGCAGTGGACGCAATAGACAAATGGCTGGTGCGGAAGGGCATCTCCACTCCTGTGTACTACTACGAGTCAGCGGAGATGTTGGAGTACGACTTGCGCTTCTCCCGTGCCGTGCGTATCATCTACACCTCCGACCAAGAGGTGGCACGCATCCTCGGTCCACGGGCAACCGTTACTCCAACAGACAGGGCATGGACACCATAGATGGCAAGCACTGAGCATCTACTCATCAGCAAGATTGTCCAGACTGGTTCTGTCCAGGAGGTCACCAATGCTGGTCTCCGTCCGTACCACTTTGACTCCAACTTTGCGGAGGTGTACGCATGGGTGCTGGACTACTGGCGTGAGTACAGCGCCACCCCCACGCCACGGGTGGTCAAGCAACAGTTCGGTGACCTGTCCCTTCTCAACGCAGAGGCAGAACCGTTCGCACGGCTCATTGACGAGGTCTACGAGTCGTACAGGCGCAAGCACCTCATCCTGTCCGTCACAGCGGCGACCCCCGAACTCAACAACAACAACACCGAAGATGCGATGCGCATCCTGTCGGAGGGATTGCAGAAGGCATCTCTGGAGGTGGCGCACCTCCGTGATGTTGACATCATCCAGAACTGGGAGAACCGTATTGAGCGGTACAAGGAAATGCGGGACACCCCGAACTTCCTCCGTGGCATACCGACAGGGTTCAACGGTCTTGACCGAATCACCGCTGGCTTCCGACCACAGCAGTTGGTCACATTCGTAGGTGAGGCAAAAAAGGGCAAGTCGCTCATGACCCTCATCATGGCAAATGCGGCCCACCAGCACGGCATCACCCCCATGTACATCTCGTTTGAGATGAGCATTGAGGAACAGGAGGCACGCTACGACGCCATCGTTGCTGGTGTGTCCCACAACAAAATCATCCGTGGCGACCTGACCCTCGGTGAACTGGACAAGATTGAGAACGCCATCAAGGTGCGCAAGAACATGCACCCGTTCATCATGACCGAGGACTCCTCGTCACTCACCACCGTGAGCGCCATCGCAGGCAAGGTACAGCAGTACCGCCCTGGACTCATCATCGTGGATGGTGTGTACCTCATGGACGACGAGAACGGCGAGCCGAAGGGAAGCCCACAGGCACTCACCAACATCACCCGTTCGCTCAAGAGGTTGGCCCAGAAGTTTGATGTGCCCCTCATCGGCACCACGCAGGTGCTCGCATGGAAGTTGGGCAACAAGAAGTCCCGTGCCATCACATCGGACTCCATCGGGTACACCTCATCGTTTGCACAGGACTCCGACCTCATCCTCGGTGTTGAGTCGGACCCTGATATTGACAACCAAGCAATCATCCGTGTTGTTCTGGCCCGAACCGCCCCCAAGGGCGAGATTCGCATCAAGTGGGACTGGGAAAACATGGACTTCACCGAAGTAGGAGAGGATGACGATTATGATGACAAAGATGGTTGGGACTACTGACCTCGCAGACTTCTTGATGTCCATCGGAGTGGATGTCAGGAGGTCAGGTCAGGAGATTTCTGCACGGTGCCCAGTCCACCTGGCACGAACTGGCAAGGCCGACAACTCCCCGTCGTGGTCCATGAACTCCGAGACTGGTCTGTGGATTTGCTACTCGTGTGGGGCACGAGGAACCCTCAACAGCCTCGTCAGGGAACTCACTGGCAAGGACTCCATGGATGTGTCCATGATGTTGATGAACAACAGCGTTGAGCAACTGCACTCTCCCAAAGTGGCACCCGTTGTTGAGCCGAACATTCACACCTACCTCCGATACCCATCGGTGCCCGACAAGTACCTGCGCACCCGTGGCCTGTCCGCCGAGGTGGCTAACGAGTACGGCATCAAGTGGGACGACGACAACCAGTCGTGGATTATCCCCATCATTGACTCCAACTCCCGCCTCCTCGGGTGGCAGGAGAAGTCAGCGAACTACACCAGGAACCACCCAATGGGTGTGAAGAAGGGAAACACACTGTTCGGCATTGAGCGTGTCCAGCACCCGACTGTCATCGTCGTGGAATCACCACTGGATGTGGTCAGGTTCGCCTCCGTCTTCTCAGGCATGTCGTGCGTGGCGACATTCGGCGCACAGATAACCAGCAAGCAGATGAACCTGCTGTGCAACACGGCCTCCAGGCTCATCGTCGCCATGGACAATGACCCAGCAGGAGTGGAGTCGGCAAAGAAGATATTCAACAACATGCCGTACTTCCGTGGCGGTCTGTACTGGTTGAAGTACTCCCACACCAAGGCCAAGGACCTGGGGGAGATGACCAGCGACGAGATGGAGAAAGCCGTCCTCGGCGCATCCGTCATCCCATGGTGGGTGTGATGTTCAAAGGAACTCTTTACCCATTCCAGAAGGAAGCCTCACAGCGCATGGTGGACAAGGGGCAGATGCTCCTCGCCATGGTCATGGGTGCTGGCAAGACCGTCACCACCATCTCCGCACTGGAGGAACTGATTGAGTCCAATGAGGTGGACCGTGTGCTGGTGGTTGTGCCGTCGTCTCTCAAGTACCAGTGGTTGCGTGAAATCAAGAAGTTCACGGACTCCACCGCTGTCGTCATTGACGGCACGCCCAAACAGCGTGAGTCACTGTGGCGCACAGCCACACGGTGCCGTTATGTGATTGTCAACCCCGAGTGCCTCATCAACGACAGCGACCAAGCGCTGTCCGTGAAAGCCAACGCACTGGTGGTTGACGAGGCCACGATGATTAAGTCACCCCGTGCCAAGCGCTCCAGACTTTTGAAGAGGCTGGGCAAGAAGTTCCACTACAGGTTTGCCCTGACAGGACAGCCGATTGAGAACCGACCAGAAGAATTGTTCTCCATCATGGAGTTCGTTGACCCGTCAGTGCTGGGACGCTTTGATGTGTTTGACCGCACCTTCATCGTCCGAAACCACTTCGGAGCCCCAGTCAGGTACCGCAACCTCCAGGCACTGAACGAGTCTCTGTCCGAGGTCATGGTCAGGAAGACACGGGAAGACATTGCCGACCAGTTGCCAAAAGTAATCCACCAAGTGATACCAGTTCCATTTGACAAACCAGGAGCCACCGCATATGAAAGAATCAGCAAGGACCTTGTGGCCGAAATCAACAAGGCAATCACCCAGCACGGGCGTGGTTTTGACCTGTGGCGCACTACAACGGTGCCGCAGGAAACGATGCGCAGGGTCAGATTATGGCTCGCCTTACAGTGCTTCGCATGCTTTGCGATAATCCTCGGCTGGTCATTGACAGTGCGAAAGCGTATGATGACCCAGCCCAGGCAGACGGGAGTCAGTACGCCTCCGACATTGTCAAGGCGGGTTGGCTTTCCCCGACCGCTAAGGCACCCAAACTAGAAGCAGTCATTGAGTACATAACGGATGTGTTGAATGAAGACCCGACTAACAAAGTGGTTCTATTCTCGTTCTTTAAGAAGAACCTACGGCTTATCCAAGAGGCAACTAGAGGACTTACTGACAGCGTACTGTTCATGGGTGGTATGGGAGCGCACGAGCGTGACCTTGCTAAGGAGAGATTCCAGACCGATGACAGGGTTCGGCTCTTTCTATCGTCTGATGCGGGAGGCTATGGGGTGGACTTACCACAAGCCAATTACCTCATCTCTTACGACCTCCCTTGGTCGGCTGGCAAACTGGACCAACGAGATGCCCGCATCATCAGGCTTTCCTCAACACACCCCCATGTCACAATAACTTCGTTCGTGATGAAGGGTTCTATTGAGGAAAGGCAGTACGAGATGCTCCAGCAGAAGCGTGCAATCAACCAGGCATTCATTGACAAAAAGTACGACAGCCAGGGGAAGTTTGACCTGTCACTCGGTACCCTGTCGGAGTTCCTGTCCAACACGGAGGTATGAAATGGAAAAGCGTGTCATTAGGAAGAACGCATCAAGTGATGAACTGGATGCGGTGTATGTGGGGAAACTTGCCGAGGAGTTCAAGAAGTCCAAGGAGGCCCTCGCCGTCATTGAGACGAGGACCAACGCCCTCAAGAAAGAACTGTCCGACATCGTGGACACCTACGGTGCACCAGACGACAGCGGTAACAAGTGGGTGCGCATTGACGACCTGCAACTGAAGCGTGAGCGCCGTGTGTCCCGCACCCTGAACCTTGAGGCTGTCCGAGAGTGGGCCGAAGCCAACGGTCACTGGGACGCCATCAAGCAGGTCATTGAGGTGGTGGACGAAGACAAGTTGCTCGGTCTGGCGTGGAATGACGAGGATGTTGCCGACCAGATTGAGAAAATGTATGTTGTCAAAGAGGTGTGGGCATTCAAGGTATGAAAGACCCACTGCAACTGTTCAACGACCTTCCTGACTATCCAGGAAGGCGCCGACCGAAGAACAGGCCAGCCGACGGAACAACCAAGTCCGTCAGCGTGCATGACCCGTTTGAGGGCGTTCCCTACAAGACGCTGGTCATCAAAGGACAGGAACGGCAGTTCTACACCGTGGGTTCCGTTGCACGAATCCTTGACAGGACCGCACAGACCATACGCAAGTGGGAGCGCAAGGGTTGGATACCTGCGCCGACCTACCGCACGCTGAAGGCGAGTGGCTCTGAGTCGGTAAATGTTGCATCCAAGGGTTATCGCCTGTACTCTCGGGAACAGGTAGAGACTCTGTGGGACATCCTGCACCAACTAGATTTGCTGGGACAGCGTTCTAAAACTTGGCAGGACACCGACAAGTGGCTATCATTCATCACTCTCGTACAGGCCAAGTGGCCCAGACAATAGGAGGAAACATGGGAAGATGGGACGAAGACTTTGAGGACGACGAGCAGGAGTTCGTCGCACCGAAGCAGGCCGAGGAAGGTCTGACTCGCAAGACGGCAGTGGCGGAGCCGTCCGACTTCGCTGGCACACCGCCAGCACGGGTCGTCAAGGCAGGCTGGGGCTCGTCGGAGCGCACTAGCAGTGAGGGCGGAGAGTACGCCAAGCGCCTCAAGGTGACGAACGAAATCCAAATCATCAAGTTCCTGGACGACGCCCCCTACGCCCGCTACCGCCAGCACTGGGTGGAGCGCAAGGGACAGATGTCCTTCACCTGCATCGCTGACTACGAGTCGGGGGTCACTTGCCCTCTGTGCGAGGCTGGCTCCCGTCCGTCGTGGCGCTTCAACTTCAATGTGGTGCTGTTGACCGCAGGTGAGGACCCTGTCCTCCGTTCCTACGAGGTCGGTGCCCGTGTCATTGACCAGTTGAAGAACTTCAACGACCACCCCGCCATGGGCCCGCTGTACAAGCACTACTGGACGGTCTCCCGTTCAGGCAAGGGTGCCACCACCTCCACCAACCACCAGATGGTGCGTGAGTCGGACCTCAGCGACTGGGGCCTTACCCCGCTGACCAAGGATGCGCTCAACACCTTCTCGGAGAACTCATACACCGACGACATCATCCGCATCCCGTCTCGTGCGACGCTCGCCACCGTCGCCATGGAGATTGCAGACGACACCGAGTGAACATGGGGTACCGTGCAGTAACTACTGTTTCGGAACTCCGTGAATTGGTTGAGATTGTCCAGTCCCACGGGGCCTTCGCATTTGATGTGGAGACCCGTGGGAATCTGGAACGGCATCCCGACCTCCTGGAGATGGCCGAACTGGAGTGGCGTCAGCACCTGTCCAAACTGAAGTCCCCCTCCCCTGAGGTTTCCCGCAAGTCAAGGGAAGCAATAGAGGACAGGTACCGAGGTGAACTGGCGCTGGACCCAATGCGCAACGAGGTCTTCTGGATTGCGATAGCCACCCACGGCGAGTCGTGGGCCATACCGATGGGTCATCCCCTGGGGTTCCTCGTCACGCCAGAGGAGGTAGGTGACGGGAGCACCGTCCCGCCCCCTGGGTACAGGAAGATTCTGAAGAACGGCGAGGAGTCCATGGCTCGTGCTCGCTACCACATACCAGCCGTGTACTCCGACCCCCCAACTCAACTGGACAGGGCAACCGTGCTGGAGGAACTACGCCCGCTGTTCTTCAGCGACATGGTGAAGGTCGGGCACAATGTCAAGTTTGACGCTCGCTCCATTGGCAAGTACTACGGGGAACTGCCACCTGGCCCCTTCTACGACACCATTCTGATGCAACACATACTGGATGAGAACCTCATGTCGTATTCCATGGAGCATGTGGTCATCAACAACTTCAAGACCGCATCACACGGCAGAGAGGGAAAACTGGGGAAGACCATCACCACCATCCCTTTTGACATGGCGGCTCGCTATGTGCATCTGGACGCACGGTGGACATGGATGCTGTACACGAAGATGTGGCGGGTCATCAGCAACAGGGAGGACCTGTCGTCGGCGTTCTCTCTGGACACGCAATCACTGCGGGTGCTCATGGAGATGGAAGACGAGGGAATCCTCGTGGACAGCCGTGCGCTCAAGAAACTGGGCAAGGAACTGGACAAGAGGATTATGGACTTGGTGCTCGCCATCAGCGAACACTCATTCATCGGTTTCAACCCAGACTCCAACCCGCATAAGCAGGCCCTGCTGTTCAACAAGAAGCGTGAGGGTGGCCTAGGACTCAAGCCCGTCAAGAAGACAGCCAAGGGCGCTCCATCGGTTGACGAAGAGTCGCTACAGAAACTCAAACACCAGCACCCCGTCATTGAACTGCTCATAGAGTACGCAGAAGTCAAGAAACTTAAATCAACCTATGTGGAGGGGCTCATCCCCAAACTGAACAACAGTCGTCTTCACCCGTCCTTCCACCTGCACCGCACGGCTACGGGTCGCCTGTCCTCCAGCAACCCCAACCTCCAGAACATCCCTCGTGACTCCAGCATCAGAAGCCTGTTCGTGGCCCCAGATGGTTATCAACTGCTCGTGGCGGACTACGACCAGATTGAGTTGCGTGTCATGGCAATGTTCTCGCAGGACAAGCAGATGAAGCGCATCTTCGTCAACAACGAGGATATTCATGCAGGAGCGGCCGCCCTGCTGTACAAGAAGAGTTTGGCGGATGTGACCTCCGAGGAGAGACAGGTCGGCAAGGGCGTCAACTTCCTCACCGCCTACGGCGGGGGTGCGGGGAAACTGTCCGCCACCACGGGAATCTCCATGGACGAAGCACGCACCATGATTGACAACTACTACCGACAGTTCAATGGCATCACCGACTGGAAAAAGTCGGTCATCCAGAGGGGTCGCATCAAGGGGTATGTATCCACAATGTCTGGACGCCGTCGCCGTCTCCCAGAGTTGTCCTCCTCTGACGATGAACTGCGCTCACGGGCCGAGAGGCAGGCCGTCAACGCCGTTGTGCAGGGTTCAGCGGCTGACATATGCAAGCAGGCCATGGTAGACATCTCGGCCCTTCTGAGGGGCACAGGAGCCAAGTTACTTGTCCAGGTCCATGACGAACTGGTCGTGGCGGTCCCAGAAGACCTCGTGGAGGAAATCCAGCCCAAGTTCATGGAAGCCATGGGGCACGGCAGGCTCATTGAGGGAGTTCCTCTGCTAGTGTCGTGCCACACGGCATACAGTTGGGCAGAGGCCAAGGGCAAATGAGCGCATTAGATAAACGAATGTTCTACCTCATGCTCTCCCCTGCTCAAGGCCAGGAGTTCGCCAGTGAGATTGGGTTCTCCACCCCTTCAGAGGATGTGCAGGAAGCAGAGACCTTGGATGTCATCTCACGGTGGGCGCTAATCACCGCCACGGGACTGCTGGAGGAGATTCTCATCAGTGCCGACTGGGTGAGCGAACTACAGGATGAAGACGAGAACATCAGCGACGAGGTCAAAGAGGCGTTCCACAAGACCATGACCTCGTTCGGCGTCGCCCTAGTCAATAAACTGCTGGACTCAGGAAAGGTCATCTTGACAATGGAAGGAGAAGTTGACGATGAGTGATTGGTGGTCAAAGAAACTGTCAGGCCAACAGCCGACACCACAGCGGTCCTACACGACACCGCCGACTACTCCCCCCATCCGCATCCCACAGCCGATGCAGTCCCCACAGCAGGCCACTACGCCCAACGGCAACGGTCTGGTGGACCCCAACAAGGCGCCCAACGCAGAAGTCACCTTCAGCGAGGCGATGCGCAACTGGCAGGGTGGCGAGGCGATGCGCAAAGAAGGTAATCTCACCTGTCCCGAGTGCGGGAGCATCTATGTGTTCAGCAGGACAGGCAAGGGACACAACACGATGGTCAACGGGGCGTCGCCAGCACCACGCTGTTACGAGTGTGGTTGGAACGGCCTGTACGACCAAGCAATACCAAGAGGATAAAACATGTCAGATTACGAGTCACTTCAGACCATCATCTCGTCCATCAACAAGAAGTACGGCAACGGAAGCATTGTCAAGGGCTCCGATGTCCGTGAGATGATGCCCCGCATCACCACAGGTATTCTGTCGTATGACCTCATGCTGGGTGGCGGTTGGCCCGTCAACCAGTGGAGCGAAATCATCGGTGAGGAGTCCAGCGGAAAGACCGCCATCGCCTACAAGACGATTGCGGCTAACCAGCAGGCGGACCCCGAGTTCTGCGCCCTGTGGATTGCGGCCGAGGACTTCGTGCCCGACTACGCCAAGGCCATCGGTGTGGACCTTGACCGTCTGTGGATTGTGGAGAACAACATCATGGAGCAGGTGTATGACCTGTCCATCCGTGCGCTGGACAACCGTGCCGTGGACATGATTGTCATTGACTCACTCCCTGCGCTGGTGCCAGACGACGAGGCAGAGAAGATGATGGAGGAGTTCACTGTCGGCCTCGGTGCACGACTGACAGGCAAGTTCTTCCGCAAGTCCTCCAAGTCGCAGAAGCGTTCTTTGGTTGAGGAGGACCGTGGGTGCACTGGCCTCATCATCAACCAGTGGCGTGAGAAGATTGGCGTCATGTGGGGCGACAACCGCACGACCCCAGGTGGCAAGGCCAAGAACTTCCACTACTTCGCCCGTGTGGAGGTCAAGCGTGACGAGTGGCTGAAGGAAAAGGACGAGACGGTCGGTCAGTCCATCAAGGGTCGTACCCTCAAGAACAAGACTCACCGCCCACAGCAGAGCGCAGTCGTGGACTTCTACTTCGCAGACTCCGAGCGCTATCCGTTCGGCTCGTTTGACATCATCAAGGACATGGTCAACATCGGAATCGCCGCTGGTCTGATTGAGCGCTCAGGTGCCTTCTACTCCTATGGAGGCGAGCGCTGGCAGGGCAAGGAGAAGACCCTTGAGGGAATCCGTGAGGACGCAGGCATGCAGAGGCAGTTGCGTGACCAGGTCTTCAACCACTACGGGGTGTCATGACTTTCGGCGCCGACGAACGGAAAGCCATCCTCAAGAAGTCACGCAAGCAAGAGAAGCGAACCGCAGACTCCTACCGAGGTAGCAGAAACGCTGGCTCTGGCAGTGGGTGGATGCGCAAGAATGATGTGCGCACCAGAGAGTTCCTGTTTGAGAACAAGTTGACCACAGCCACCAAGAGCATCACGCTCAAGGAGGTTGACCTCCGTGAGTTGACTGAGCGAGCCATCATTGAGGACCGCACGCCAGTGCTCCAGTTTGACCTGGCTGGTCACCGTTACATCGTCTTGAACGAGGACGACTTCCTGGAGATGACACAGAATGATTAGTCCGTCTGACATGAAGCGTATCCTCAACAGTCCTCACCGCCTGCTGGCACCAGTGGAGCGCATGCTCCTGGAACAGAACCAGACCAGCGACAGGGACAAACTGCATCTGCACCCGTCCGAGATTTGCAAGAAGGACTGGTGCCCACGCTCATCGTGGTACCGCATCATGGGATACCCAGAGCCACCAGAGAAGTTGACCTTCCAGAAACTTCTGGTGTTCGCAGAAGGACACAACATCCACGGCAAGTGGCAGGCTTGGCTCATGGACGCAGGAGTGCTCAAGCAGGTGGAGGTGCCCATCTTCAACAAGGAGCACCGCATCATGGGGCACGCTGACGGAGTCATCAAAGACAAGCATGGTGAAGCGGTTCTTGAGATAAAGAGCGTCGGTGTGGGAACGGTCCGCTTTGAGGACTACGGTCTGTTCGCACCGTACTCAAAGAAGGAAATAACTCTTGAGCAACTATGGGCCAGCATCAAGCACCCGTTTGACTCACATGTCCGACAGTTGCAGTTGTACATGTACTGTCTGGGTATCCATCAAGGCGTCATCCTGTACGAGTGGAAAGCCACGCAGGAAGTAAAAGAGTTCAGCGTTGAGTACCAGCCAGACTTGATTGCTCCCATCTTGGCGTCGTGCATGGCGGTACAGTCGGCGCTTGACGAGGAGATGCCACCGTCACGCCCGCTGTGGTTGGCGCCAGACCACAGGGTGTGCAAGAATTGTCCCTTCAAAGAGGAGTGTTGGAAGAATGAAAACGGTAGTAACGGACACCAAGGTTCGGACGGTGATTCGGGCAGGAGAGCCGACAGAGGACGGGATGCGGAAGTTCTACGCCAAGTTCCAGTTGCCCGACAGACCGACGGACCAGATTCCCGAGATGCCAGACAACCTAGACGAGTTGTCCGATAATGGGCTGATGTCCCTGTACAACCAGTTCATGGCATGGGTGTCGTACACCAAGGCCGAACTGGTGCAGGCGGAGATTCTGGAGGACCGTTCTGCGCACATCCTCAAGGTGACTGAGTCCAAGGCCATCATTGGGCAGTGGGGCGAGAAGACAAAGGGTGACACCGTGACTCTCGCCAAGGCACGCCGTGACCTTGACCCAGAGGTGCTGGAGGCACAGGACACCCACCTTGAGCGCAGGGCCTACCGCAAACTGGTTGAATCCGTGTTTGACAGGTGTGAGAAGAGTGCTCAAGTCCTCAGCCGTGAGTTGAGTCGTCGCATCGGCCTTGCCCCCAAGGAATACCGACAGTCAAAGTACCTGCCATGAGCGAGAGGGAAAAGCAGGACAAGCCTGTTGACCCTAAGCAGACACTTGAGTACTGGGTGGCACTTTGCCAAAAACTGCACAAGGAGAACGAGGAACTTCGGGAAAAGTTGCGCTCGTTCAGGGGCTACTAGTACGGTCTACCACATGGAGTTATTCTTAGTTCTGTTCATCCTCGCCTGCGGTGTTCTGATGGTTCAAATTAGTGCCTCAGGGAAATACGCCGAGTACGAGGAAAAACTGGACGCCTACCAGGATTGGGTGATTGACTTGACGGTTGAGTGCGACCGACTCAGGGAACTGAACAATCACCTGTACTCCGAGAACACACGCCTAGAAAGGGAAACACACAAATGAAAGAGAACCGTTTTCACGAGATGACATACGGCGAGATTGACAAGATGTACCGTGCCATGGAGGAAGACCGTGACCGCTGGGTGCAGTTGGTCAAGGACCTGTACATCGCAGTCCGTGAGGCTCCGCAGGCTGGCAATGACCCGAGCCCAGCGCTCGTGGAGATGATGGGCAAGGTTCACTCGGCAGTGCGGGAAACTTTGCTGTCGCAGAATCCCCGTGTGGAGTCCATGAAGGAAAGCCTCGGGTTCGTGGTGGACATGATGAACTCTGGCAAGGTCAACGCCCGTGATGTCTATCCCGAAGGCAGGTATCAGGGTGACTAACGAGTACCCGTGGCTGTGCGGAGGCAAGCATGGCGAACAGGTCTAAGGCCAAGGGCACTTCGTTTGAGGTCATGGTCAGGGATTACCTCATCAAGAAGGGCTTCATCCACGCTCACCGACCTGCCCTGTCTGGGGGCAACGACACTGGGGACATCAATGGGGTCGCCCGCAGGGACACTCTCCGCAAGGCCATGTTCCAATGCAAGAACCAGAAGGCCATGAAACTCAGCGAGTGGCTGAATGACACGGTGGAGCAGGCCAAGCGGTTGGATGACGCTGTTCCTGTGTTGGTTGTTAAACGGGCTGGTAAAGGGGAAAAAGCGTTGGGTGATTCCTACGCTGTGATGCGGTTGGATGATGTAGTGGCTCTCCTCCAGGAGGCTGGGTACAACTAAAATAGGCGTACAACTTTACAAGGAGTACACCTATGTCACATGAATTGAACACGATTATTGACGATGTCTTAAAAGTGTCAGGTTCGTCCAACCCCCAGGCCCTCGCCTCCGTTCTGGCCCGTGCCATCACCGCAGGTCAACTGCCCCGCATGCGTGCCATCGGCGCTTCAGCCGTCAACCAAGCCTGCAAGGCGTCCGCCATTGCCCGTGGCTTCGTGGCGCCCCGTGGTATTGACCTGTCGTTTGTCCTCGGATTTGACGACATTCAGGGAGAAAATGGGGACATCATTTCTGCGATATCATTTAAACCACAGATTAAGTAAGGAGCCAATATGCCCGCACCATTCTTAGCCGCCCTGGCCCCTCTGCTCGGTGGAGCCGCCGCTGGCGGAGCCGCCGCAGGTGGTGCGGCCGCCGCTGGCGGAGCCGCCGCCGCTGGTGCCACAGGTGCCGCCGCCGCAGGTGCTACAGGAGCGGCTGGTGCCGCTGGTGCCACAGGAGCATCTGGTTTGGCATCTACTTTTGCCCGCAGTGCGGGACGGATGGCAATCATGCGCTCTGCTACAAGCAAAGGTCACGGTGTGAGCGCCACCCAGTTCCAAGAACCCCAACAAGGCGCATTCCAAGGTTACTTGGATAATCAGAGCGCACGCTATTAAATAAGGAAGGTAAACCATGCCCAGTTTCAAGGGATTCCGAGTCAACCGAGGCGCCAGCGGTGCAGGAGCAGGTCGTGGCGATAGCCCGTACTCCCACATCAAGGCACCTGTTCCACCCCCACGAGGCTCAGGTCCACGACCACCAGGCCGCACAACCATTGGTAGCGCAGATATCAAACCCAATCCAGTGCCTGACACCAAGGCGGCTCGTAAGGCCAACTCCCCAAAGGCCAAGAGCAAGGCGCTCAAGGCCATCAACAAGAACCCACTGAAACCGTCTAGCGGTTTTGCAAGTGATGCAGGTTTTGAGCGCAGTCAGGAAGCCGTGGATTACGATTCGGCCCGTATTTCCGAGAGCAGTCTGAAGCGGAACAACTACAGGGACATGCCCCAGAACCCCATCACTGGAAAAGCAGGGCGCACCGCCACAGAGCAGAGGGATGACGACGAGGACACCGTTGGCTCCTATCTGGCTACTGGCAAGAACAAGTACAGCACTGAGGGCCAGAAGTGGATGAAGGAAAACAGCGCAGACACTAGGCGTAAGCGGTACGGCTGATGCCTACCCACAACGGGCGCAAGGTGTTTCGCCCACAAGGGCAGAACAAGGATTATCAAGTAGATGACTGGGAGACGCACGCCCGCAGAGCCGTGAGTTCTGGTGGTCGTGTCGTCCAGACCAGCACTGGAGACATCCATCTCGTCAGCCCGTCTGGTAGCCATTGGGGCACTTACAAAGCAAAACAGGGATTGTACGAGGGCGCCACACTTAACCGTCTGGACGCTGACACAGACATTCAGGACATCACAGACCGATACTCATGAGCCGAAAGAACCCACGCTCTCGGTCCCGCACCCAACAGCGGTATGCGAGGAAGCAGGCGGCGTCTAGGTCTGCACGCCCCATCTCCACTGTCGGTGGGGGTCAGGGCGGTCTCCTGAGCCCATCTGGCAACGCAGGAAGTTTCTGGGGATGAGCCAGCAGGCACCCTCGTTCCATTCATGGGGAAACAACGACAACCCCCCTGGGGTAGGCACGCAGGCCACATTCGGCCCAGCACCAGTGTTCCGCTCGTCCAAGGACGAACTGCTGTCTGGATACAGGACGGCAACAGATGCACAGTACCCAGACGGGTACCTCGGCACCATGTCCGCCAACAGGCGACAGGACAAGATTCTCGGCACCCTGAGCCGTATGAACGCACGCCAGTACAGCCGTGGCGTCCACAAGGGCGAGAAAATCAACACCTCTGATTACTTCTGGCCCGAGGAGTTCGGCAAGTACACGGGCCTCCAGATGCAGTCACAGGGGCTCAAGTTTGCCCCTGTCGGCATGGAGCCCGTCAGGCTCACCAACGACGGCAAGGTCGGTCCACGGGGCATTGTGGCTCCCAAAAATGACCCCGCCATGGGGGAAATCAGCCCACAGCAGAGGGCACGCCTCAAGAGCCTTGCTCCACGCTGGCGCTAAATGAAGTAAAATATTCGTATGAGCAGACTGATGTCAAACGAATATCGCCAGCCACATTCGGGAACTAACCCGTTGGCATATGTCGGTGACCGTGATGTGGCCCCGTACCCTCACCCAGGCTCTCCATGGGAAGCAGGACCAAGCAAGGCTGACCCCTACATTCACCCGCCACTCAAGAAGCCCAAGTCTCCTGATTGGTACCCCAACGAGCCGATGATTAAGCCCCAAGTCGCACCCAGCGGACCAGGCGCTCCTCCTCCAGGTGGGCCACACGGACCACACGGACCAAACAAGCCCCCACGCCGACCCACCAAGTACAACCAGTCCTACCCTGACGGCGATTTTAATCCCAGACACTAAGGAGGAACCCATGGCACATAACCACCGCATGCGTCCCATCGCAGACCCATACCTGAACACCCGCAAACTCCTGATGGAGGTGTCGGGTGGTTATCAAGACGACTACCGTCCTGCGGGCCTTGAGGGCCGTAGCAACATGCAGGACGACACAGAGTACGACGAGGATTACTTTCCTTATGGTCGTCCCGCTGTCACTGACGCCGACCTGATGCCAGACACAGATGCCCCTATTGATGTGACAAAGCGTGCATTTGGCGAGTCTGGTCACGGCTTCTCCGTTCGTGAGGAAAAGAAGGGTCAATAATGCCTGCTCATAACCACCGTGGGAACATTGTCGTCAGCACTGGATACCTCAACGAGCGTGCCAACGCCCTTCAGCAACAGATTGCTGATGAGATGGCAGGGTCTGGCTGGCGTGGGGAGAACTGGGACCCAGACGAGCAGGGTTACGATGAGGCATATGGGCCCCGTGACCGTAGGAAGGGTGCCAATCCCATGAGTGCTCATGATTACTCCACTGAGGAGCGTGCCAACGAGCGCAGGGTACAAGGACAGAACTAATGCCTGCCAACAACCATCGTGGAAACATCACCGTCAGCACTGGTTATCTCAACGAGCGCAACAACATGCTCCGAGAGCAGGCAGAGGCGTGGATGAACGACCCCGCCAACGCACCTTCGGCACCGACTGATGTGTCTTCCCTGTCCCCCGAGACCATGGCTGAGTTTGGTCTTGGTGGCGACATGGTCCGCAGGCCAGACGGCGGTGCCGAGCAACCACCTCATCTGGATGTTCTCATGGGAGAGAAAGATTAATTATGCCTAGAGGAGAAGACACCAGCAGGCATCCAGGCCGTCAGGTCCAGCGCCCCACTCCACGAATTGCCAGTGCGCTCGCACAAAACGAGTACCGACAGACTCGGAGCAACTGGGGCATGGAGTCCCCACGCCCATCGTGGACACCATCTGAGGCCAGCCAAGGAGCCGCTCAGGGCTACATCAACCTTTACCGCACCATGCGTGACCAAGGAGACACCAGCGATTATGTGAAGCAGATGGGCGCCAGGATTGGCAGTGCCATCCGCACACGGGGTCGTTGACATGCCTAGAGGACAAGACACTAGTCGTCATCCCAACCGTCAGGTCGGTAAGGTCATCATCCGCCAAGAGGCAAACGAGATGACACCAGAGCAGTACGAGCAGTACCGTGCATGGGCAGAGAAGCAGAACTTTGACGAGCGCCGTGCCAACCTTGATAGGAACATTGAGTTCCCAATGAAGAGGGGCTGATGCCCCAGTACCCCGCACGCCCTTGGCAGTCCCGTCAGGAGATGCTCACAGACATGGCGTTGCAGAACGCCATCTCTGACCCTGAGACCATCAGGGAGATTCGTCCTATCGTGCCACAACAACTGTTTCCCGAAACTAGAGGGCTTGTGCGCCGAGAGATGACCGTGACTGATGTGCTGACCATTGACAGGCGCTTCCCGACATACCGCTCGTGGGTGTCAGGCGCACCAGTCATGTTCAAGGACGGCTTCATGGACGAGAACTTCTCTGGCTCCAGCCGTTACTCCATGCAAGGGTTGTGGGCGTAATGGCTAGCCGTAGGTACCCCCGTGGTAGATACCAACAAGGTATTGGTATCCCAGAATCTTTGGGTTCCCCCACTGGTGAATGGCGAGACCCGACACCTGTCACCACACAGGGATTTGATTTGAGGGTTCCCAACACGGGAGCAAACCGTAACTATGGTGGCTCATCTGACGAATATATAAATGCACTGACACACAACTGGATAGTTGAAAAAAGCGGTGTTAACCCACAGGCTATTGGGAGGTATTTCCAAGGCCGTCGTACCACTACCTCAACACCCCCTACGACCCTCCCCGCCCCCACGGGGACAGGCGTTCCTCCCGCAGGACCACCAACTGGTGGTACTCCTGCACCTCCAGGATTACCCGCTCCATTGGGGCCAGGTGTCCCACCCGCAGGTCCACCAACAGGGGGAACCCCCGCACCCCCAGGCTTCCCACCACCTGGGCCCACAACCGTGCGGACAGGTCGCCCAGTGCCTCCTCCCCCAACAAATGCACCCGATGCCCCAGCGGGCGTAACAACACTGGACATGCCCCCCATGCCTCCACGCCGTGCAGAAAATGCACCTTGGATGACTATAGAGCCAGATGAGTCCACCGCCGACGACCCGTTTATTGTTGGTGTCCGTCAAGCATCCGACGAGCCTATTGATAGCCCAGTTGAGTGGAGGGATGACCCAGCAATGGATACTCCATTGATGCCCCGTCTACCGATGACTACAGAATCCACCAGCCCCGAAGCACAGGCAGAAACCATTGATAATTTTTGGGGGTCCATTGGACAGGGTCCACTGGCGCCACCGCCAAACTCCCGTACCCAACGGCGCCCACGACGGCCTAACGCCTGAGTGGTAAAATAGGAGAACTATGGCAGACAGTTATGTCCCCGAACACGACGCCCCACTGTTTCATCAGGTTGGGCACCCTGAGCACGGCATCGTCGTGTCTCATGCCCGACACGGTCTCCTGTCTTCGGTGACACAGCACGGCGAGCACTCCCAGTCCTTTGTCGGACCCAATGCCGTCCGTGACGCCCGTGCCCATGCGCACAACCTACACATGGCCTCAATGATTAAACTCCTCGGAGGAGGACAGTATGGCAGTTAATGAATCCCGTTCCATGAACAACGACCTGCGCCTCGGTGCCACCGATGGCAAGTACAAGTCGCTTACCCCAGACCGTGGGGGCGAGGTTGACCCGACAGCGGCTACTGCACGCATGACGGTCACCAAGGCCATGTTCCCCACTGGCGAGGTCTACTCATTCACCGAGCGCCACCCTCTCGCAGGGTCAGGCCAGTAATCAGAGAAAAGGATTAACCAATGCCTAGAGGACAAGACACCAGCAGGCACGAGGGGCGTAAAGTCCACCGTGACACCCCCCGTATCGCCTCCTGGCTCGCAGAACACCTTAATGAGAATGTTGTGTACCCCGCTCAAGAGCAGATTGACAACATGAGGGAAACAATAGGCTACGGTTCTGCTGGTTTCGGTGGCTTTACTACCGATGCAGTTGCGGACATTGCCGATAATACTCCTGGCTTCATTAAGGAATACACCCCTGAGAGTGCGCAAGGACTCCTCAATGATTACAGGGATTTGCGTGACAAAGTCGCTCGTAATGAAAAAGGGTACGCTCGTAATGAAAACGAGTACCCAAGGTGGGTGCACAATCATGAAAGGGCCGCTGTGGAAGATTATCAAGACGACCTTAGTGGGATTCTCCGCAACAGGTAGAACCAATGCCACGAGGAGAAGACACCAGCAGGCACCCAGGCCGTCAAGTCTCCCGTGACACTCCCCATGACCATTCCCGCCTTGCTGTCCCTTGGAAAGTTGACTTCAACCGCTGGTATAACGGACGGCGGGAGGTGCGTGTCACCGACATCAGTCGTGGCCATACCATATATCACAAGGGCGCTGAGGACTACATCACCACGGGCAACTGGGGCGCTCTGGACCCCGACCTCAACCAGCACCTCATCCCGTACCGTGAGAAGTTTATGTCTGTCAAAGATAAGGACTGGCATGTGGACCCCGCATGGACCCCGCCACCAACAAACTGACTGAAACAAACACGACTGGTAGAACTAACCTGTGCTAGTCTCTCCCTGTATCTAACAAGGAGACCAACATGCCAGAAACTGGTTATCACCGCCTGCTCGTCTGCAAGACGCACGGGGTCATGTACAAGATGCGACCGTATGACGGCCCCGCTGAGTACGACCAAGAACTGATTGAACTGTGTGACAGGCATAACGCACAGGTTCCCGACCCTGACACCTGCAAGGCTCTCATCTTCCGCACTGACCCAGAGACGGCGGACAAACTTGACATGGAGACCATGCTCAAGAACAAGATGGGCGACATGGATGTCTACATCAAGGACTTCCGTGACGAACTGAAGGTGGACGCCCTCAAGTGCTACGAGCGCCACAGCAGGCCAGAGGGCGGTTGCATTGACTGGTGCGCTGACGACAAGACCATCGGTCGCAAGATTGGTGTGCCGAAGGAGCACAGGCAGTACCTGTGCATGTACTGCCCAGTGGGCTCGTGGGTCGCCACCCAAGAGCGCCATCAGATGGGCCTCTACAAGAAGTGATTGTCATCACGCTGGATGTCTTGGCACACCCAGCAGAAGACCTAGGCGCAAGACAGCCGACCACGGAAGGACGCAAGTTATGGAACATGCTGTTTCAGCAGTATCAGGGCCGTATCTGCGTCCTTGCCACTGGTGTGGAGAAACACAAAACCCCCATTCTGTTAGAATGGCTGAAGCGAGAAGGCTTCAAGGCAGGAACGGTAGACATCACACATGAAACATCTTCCGATGCCAAACTGGAGCGTGTTCGTAGTATCCAAGCAGGATACGGACGAGTTGAATGGTTCTGCGACACCGACCCTTCAACCGTTAGACGAGTCATTCACGATGGAGTTGCAACGCTCCTCGTTTCTGTCCCATCCGTCCCTAGACCAGAGTGGGTGGCCTCCAGAGAGATTAAACAGTGGGACGAACTTTCTAGAGAAATACATGACCAAGCACTTGCTAGAGCCGAGCGAGAGTGGCATGATTGACGGCATGGAAGAACTTGACTTTGATACTTGGCTGGCTGTTGGCATGGAGCAGGGCTGGGTAGGCCCACCCATCTGCGACACACATGACGGCCTGCCCATGTCTGACGAGGAGTGGGCGATTGCCGACATTGACGGTGAGCCCCCCTGCATCCACATCCTGCGCCTGTACCCAGACGACGAGACCAGGGAGGCCGTTGAGAAGGCCCACTCCCCGTCCGTCTGGCGTCGCAAGAACATGGGCCTCTGAAATGGAGCGCCCTAGTGAAAGAACCACTCCTCAACCAAGTCCGCATCGCCATCATCGTTAGCCAGAGTCTTCTCAAGAAGTCCCTAGCCAACGGCGAGTTGAACGCCAGTCAGGCGGACCCCATCATGTACCACCTGACACGCTCTCTGGACTTGGTCAAAGAACACCTGCCCAAGAAGGAAGCCCAGTGAAGGTTTTCTTCGGCGGGGCCGAGAAGGGCTCCTACCGTTCCACGCTCATCAGCGCAGGGGTCAACAGGTTCGGTCTCAATCTCACGCACTTCCCGATTCCCAAGCGCAAGGAACTGAACCTCACCCAGTTGTTTTCTGGAGGAGAGGTCATCCTGTACACCTCCGAGAACGACGAGGATGTGCCACGGTATGACTCCTTCATCAGGGAGCACATAGACAGTTTGACTTATGTGATTGGTCGTCCCGATTATGACGGGGCATGGATGGGGGAGAAGTATGTCCCCGTCTGGAATGACCCAGAGGACTTGGAGCGCCTCGTGTGGCTGTGCCAGAAGTACCCGAGGGTGGCGGTGTCCGACAGGGCCATCACGGGCAAGACGGTGGCCCGTATCGGGCAGATTGCACAGCGCTGGCAGACCCACCTCATCGGGCTGACCTCCAAGCCAGACATCATTGAAAGGGTCGGCTGGGAGTCGGTCGTGGTGGTGTCGTGGTCCAGTTCTCTGCGCTACGGCGAGACACAGGTCTGGGACGGGCACACCCTCCACAGGTATCCAGCACAGCAGAAAGAAAGCGCACGGAAAAGGCACCGTGCCGACATCCTGCGCCTCGGAGTCAACTACGATGCGGTGCTGGACGATGAAGTACAGGCAGTGGCTCACCTTGCCATCCAGTCATGGAAGGCATGGGAGACCAAAAACTTTGGGGGCTATGACCCGATGACAGACGACGACGAGACAGAGTTTGACCCCACCTCAGATGGTCAAAACATTGTTACTTCAGGTGATACCCAAAGTGGGGTTTCTGTGGCACCGAGGGGTGCCAACATTGTTACTCAGGTGCCCAACAAGCGGCACCCAGCGGACAAAAGATTACTCCCGATTATGGGTGTGGAGACCATCACTTCGGTGGGCACACAACACTCAGATGAGCACGGAAACTCAATAGAAATTGACCCCGAACAGGTCAGCGTCGTGCGCTACAACGCCGACCCTTTGCGACAGTGCAATCATTGTTACTTGGCAAGCCGTTGTCCGCAGTTTGAGGAGAATGCTGAGTGTGCGTTTTCTCTGCCCATTGAGATTCGTTCCAAGGACCAACTCAACTCTGCTCTGAGGGCTCTGGTGGAGATGCAGGTGGGCCGTGTCATGTTCGCCCGCTTTGCCGAGGAACTGGAGGGGCAGGGTCTGGACACCACTTTGTCGGCTGAGATGGACAGGGTCTTTGCCATGGTGGAGAAGATGCGGAACATCAACGACAGTCGGGACATGGTCAGGCTTCAGGTGGAGGCCAAGGGCTCCAGCGGTGTCCTGTCCCGCCTGTTCGGGGCCAAGGCTGGGGAGCAGGCCCGCCAGTTGCCGAACGGCGGTCTGGACGAGGGCGCAACCAACAAACTCTACGCCGACATCATAGATTTGTCAGACGAAACTTGACACAAGTAATCCACAGGGCGTACAATCCCGCCCTATGGATTCAGACGCAATGCGACAGGCTTATCAACGAGCCATCAATGACACCCCCAACTACAACGACTGGGGTGCTCCGAAAACCCCTGCCCTGCCCGCCAAGGAGCCCGAGTTCGTGCTGGTGACAGACGATACGACCTGCTTCATTGCCACCAAGCACGGGAACAGGTATGACATCATCGGTACCACCATCAACACCTACTACGCCAACAGGATTCTCAAGGCGCTGAACGGGGTCTCCTGATGATTACCGATGTCGCCATTGACCTGGATGGGGTGGTGTTTGACTTCGCCCGTGTGGTCACCAATGTCTTCTCCAAGCACCTCGGCAAGGACTTGCCCGCCCCGAAGAACTGGGAGTTCTACGATGAGTGGGGTCTCACAGCGCACGACTTCTACGCCCTGCTGGACGGCCTGACGGTAGAGACGGAGTTCTTCAACTCTGAGAGCCCTATCCGCCACACCATGAAGGGCTGGCAGATGCTCCGAGACCAGAACCTCAAACTTCACATCATCACCCACCGCTCGGCCTGCGCCTACGACCAGACGGTCAAGTGGCTGGAGAGGTACCGCCTCATCCCCGACACCCTCCACTTCTCTGGGGACAAGGCATCCATCCTGTCCGCCATCGTCGTGGACGAGGGGGCCAGCGTGGACGACAACATTGGTCAGTACGAGGATTACTCGGACAGGGGCATCCGTGCCTACCTGTTCAACCAACCGTGGAACATGCGCAAGAAGGATGCTCGTCGCATAGACAACCTCGTGGACTTTGCCGAGAACATCAAGTTGTACAACACCTACTGGTCCACGGAACTGAGCAGTGGACTCTACGATTGGTGAACCAATGACTGAGAACAACAGAACAGACATTCTGAATGAGGCATTGACCCTCATCAACGGAGACAGGAACAACACCTACGGCGACCCTCTGGACGACTTCCAGACGACAGCCAACTTTTGGCAAATCTACATCCAGCGCACCATTAACGCCCGTGGCGAACTGGACCTGCGCCCACACGATGTGGCGGTCATGATGGACCTGCTGAAGATTGCACGCATCTCGTGGACCCCAGAGAAGCGTGACCACTGGGCCGACCTTGCGGGATACGCAGGTTGCGGGTGGGACTGCGTGGTCAGGCAAGATGCCTAGACCCACCATTGCCGACCTACAGGCCGAGAACGAGAAACTGAGGGGCGAGGTCCGTGACCTGCGCTCACGGCTGGAGTCATTGGCCTCAGCCGTCCTGTCCGCCCTTGACAGCGCCAACGCCAGCGTTGCTCGCCACATCCGCACCATGCAGATGGAACATGACGAGCAACTGTCTGGCGATGACTGGCGCTAGCGGAGGAACGGCTTGGACTGCTTGACCGAGCGAGCCACCGACACCTCGTCCTCGTTGATGCGACCGACGAGGAGTTCGGCGTCCAGACGGTTCTTGTCCACCTTCTCCACGATGATGCGCTTCCACTGCGCAGGCTTCAGGAGTTCCTTGAGCACCTCGTCGTTCCAGACGATGGTCTCGGACTGGATGAGGTTGACCTTGCCGTGCTCGGTCTCCACCTTGGTGGTGCCCTCCTCCTGCATGCGCTGGATGATGGACTGGTCAAGAGCGCTGAGGCTCTCGGTCAGTTCAGCGATGGTGGCCTTGAGGATGAGCCTCTCGTCCACCATGTGGTTGAGTGTGTTGATGGGTTGCTTTTTTGTGGTTGCCATGAGGCCACCTTACCTTTCCGTTGTGGGATACACAACTATTGTTTGGGAGATTTATGGATGATGAAGACTGGCGTCAGCAAGCGCTGTGCCATAAGCGGAACAATGAACTGTGGTTCCCGCCCATGGAGTCGGAGACCCCAGAGCAGTACTACGCCATCGCCCGTGAGGTGTGCAGGTGCTGTCCTGTGTGGGACAAGTGCCTAGCGGACGGTAGGGACGAGAAGTGGGGCATGTGGGGCGGTCTCACGCCCAAGGAGCGCAACACCAGCAAGGCTGTGAACCTGCGCCCCCACGGTCAATGGGTCAGGTACCGACAAGGATGCAAGTGTGGTTCGTGCGCTCACTACCACAGTGAACATACAAAAGATGTGAATGTGAACATGTCCGTTATTCCGTACATGAACGAGCCCTTGCCTGATTTATCCTCGCTTAGGTTTGGTCTGCTCTACTGATACCCCCTAGACTGGATACAGAGACCCATACCAAGGCTTACCCCTGAAGCGCCCCCCGCTTCAATAGGTATGGGTCTCTTGCTTTATCCGCCGAACTAGGAGGTTGCATGTTTGCACGCCTTGGCTTCGTTGCCTGCTTAACCCTGTCCATTGTCCACCCCCATGTGGCTCACGCCGAAGAGGCGCCCACACCCACATCACCGCCGAACACGACACCCGTGGTGCGGGAGATGGGACTCATGAGGGAGGATGTTCTGGCGCTACAGGCACAGATGAAGACCAAGGGCACCATGCCTCCCGCATACTGGCGTGATGTCGCCCAGTGCGAGACCTCCCAGAACTGGCAGGACAAGGGCAAGTGGGGAGGAGGTCTCGGTATCGCCACCACCACATGGCGTGGGTTCGGTGGCTATGAGTTCGCCAGACACCCCTCTCAGGCCACACCAGTGGAGCAGATGATAGTTGCCAACCGCATTGCCGTCTTCGGTCACCAGACCAAGCGTGAGTACCTGACGCTGGATGACAAACTGAACAACCGCCCGTTCTTCAGACCGAGGGCTGGGTTTTTCGGCTGGGGTTGCATCGCCAACAACAGGTACCTGCACCCAAAGAACTGGCGTGACAACAACAGAAAACTGTGGCGCCAGAGCAAGAAGAATGTATTATTTCCCCATGGATGAGAGAACGATAAAGACCGCTGACATCCTCGGCACCTCCGAGGTAGCCGAGGTGCTCGGCGTCAGCAAGCAGAGGATTCATGGGCTGAGGAAACTGGCTGAGTTCCCCGAGCCCGTCAAGGTGCTGGCCTCTACGCCCCTGTGGGACAGAGAGGATGTGATGGCCTTCCTGAGCAAGTGGAAGCCTTGGAAGGTCATCAACAATGGCTGAGAAGTACTGGTGCCCAGAGTGCCGTGTCTCGGTCACCGTGGGCGTCGCCCTGACCCAGCCACCAACACACAAGTGCGCACGGCATGTCAACAAGACACGGCCCATGGAGCACCTCCCCAAGCAGTCGGAGGGCACGAGCAACGGTGCCCAGAAAAACTAGTTGCATTGTCTGAACAGACAGACAGAAGAGCCCCCCACCATCTGGCAGGGGGCTCTCCTCTTGGTAGGCGTCGTTCGGTAACGACAGCCTAGTCCACATCGTCGGGTAGACGGCGGTTGTTCCTGATGTCCTCCTTGGACATGAAGAAGTCAACGCCACCCCATACTCCGTGCCCTATCTGGTTGTTCTTGGCGAAGCGGAAGCACTCCTTGCGGACCTCACAGCCAGCGCAGATTTCCTGAGCCTTGCTGATGATGCTCTCCCTCAACTTGCCTCCCTTGCGGGGGAGGTTGGTCATGTTGGGCACCTCACCGAAGAAGTACTGGGTCCACTCCGTGTGGCCCGTGCACGCCCCCCTGTCCCGCCACAGACCATCGTCCATGACGAGCAGGTGGGGCAGTGCCACGATGTTCCATCTGCTGGGCTCCGCCTCGGTGAAGGCGGAGAACACATTGTCCTCCGCCTCCACCTCAGTGCTCAAACCAGCACCGCCTTCATGGCGGACAGGACGAGGTCGTCCTGCTCCTTGGTCTTGCCCATGACTCCGTTGAGCATGTTGCGCTCCACTCGGTTGGAGTCCTTCCCTGCGTAGTGGTGCTGGAAGGTGTTCCACGCCTGGTAGACGCCGAGTGCGGTGCCCGACCACGGGGCCACACGGGAGTCGTTCTTGTAGATGTGGCGCAGGAGTTCCTGCTTGTTCTCCACACGGGCCTTGACCTGCGGTCGGACATCCATGCTCAGGTCCACGGGAACGAGGCGCTCCACGATGGACTGGAACTGGTTGTCGGTGACCGCCTGAGCCGAGAGGCGCTCCAGTTCAGCGGTCAGGTTGTCGCTGTACTCGTGCACGATGGTGAGGGCATCACGCACGGTCTGCAACTTCCCGATGCTGTTCTTGCTGTGGCGCACCTTGTGCTGGGGCGTCTGCTCACCGAGGGCACCAGCCAGCGTGTTGTCGCACACCACGATGGTGCTGACCAACTGGTAGGTGGTGGACAGCGTGCCGTCATGGCTGGTGCAGGCCAGCAGGTGCGGGCGGATGTCAAAGCCCATGGGGGTCTTGACGGTCTCGGGCAGTTCAATGGTCACGAACGCCTTGCCACCACTACGCAGGAGCCCAGCGGTGCCGATGGCGAGGTCGCTGTCGTCCACGAGGTTCGCCACCTGCTTGAGGAGCCACTCCTCGTACTGGTGGATGGTGTACGAGGACTTGAAGACCCCGAAGACCGTGCTCGGGTCGTCCGAGCGGACGATGGCCTTGCGGGTCGCATCCACGGACTCACGCCCGTCTGCGGTGCGCACCACGATGTCTGCCTCCAGCGCCTTCCAGTTGAAGAGGTCACGGAGGACATCGCTCACGGGGATGGCCTGCGGGTAGTGGTTGGGCTTGTCCTGATTCTGGAGGTCCGCACGGTAGTGCCATGCGTTGCCCCTCTCCTCGGTGAACCCGACCTTGGTGTTCTCGTTGAGCCACTTGAGTGTCTCTGCTGACATGTTGTCTCCTTTGTTTGTTGTTTGGTTTGGGGAATGTGGTGAGAAGTCCCTCACCGAGTAATCTAGCGGTGAGGGAGCCTCGTCACAACTTTTGTTGGGATGTTTCTCGGACTTCCAGCCAGAGGCATGCCATGTCCATGGCCTCCTCGTTGTCTGGGTATGCCTTGTTGGATGCCTCACCGAAGAGGACGAGAGCGACCTTGGAGGCGTTGTCGTAGTACATGTACTTGTTGATGCCCCCCATGCCATCGTTCTCCACCGAGAAGGATGCCCCGCTCGGTGTGGTGATGTCTGCGCTCCAGCCGACACCGCCATCGGTCTCCCACTCGTCCACGATGTTGATGCGGAACGGTGCGAGCACCTTGGCATCCTTCGGGACGAGCCACGATGCCATGGTCTCTGCCAGTTTCTGCATGTCGCTCATTTCTTTCTCCTTGGTTGGTAGCGAGTGTCTGCGATGTACACCGACATGAACGCTGGGATGACGCTCAGGGACACGCCCAGCGGTAACTCGTGCAGGAAGTAGATGATGGATGCGGTGAGCAGTGCCCCGAGAGAGAGCACCACCCACACGCCACGCTCGTTGAGCCTCATTTGTTGTTCTCCTTGTTGTGGTTGTCTGTGCACTTGGGGCACATGACTTGGCTGTTGGCACGCACGGACGGGACGCCACGGCGGTTGGTGCGGGCCGAGACCGACCACCCCAACTCCGTGACTCTGCTCGCCGCTTGCGACACGGACGGGTAGGCGTAGTCGTGGCGACGGTCGCATGCGTTGCACCGCACGCCGTAGCCTTCTCCTACGCCCCACCCGTCCCTGCTCTGGATGAGTGCGGGTTGCTTCTCAAACGCCATGTCAGTTGTCCTCCTGCGTCAGGACATCCACGAAGGCGTCAAGGTGCAGGTCGCTGATGATGCTCGCCACGGGCGCCGTGTCCTGCCCACGGAAGGTGACTCCTTCGGGGAGGTCCAGCACATCGTCCCACTCGTCCATGACGGCACGGCGGATGGCTTCCACGGCGACGGGCACCATGTACTGGGGCACGGGAGGGTAGCAGTTGGTCTGGAAGTGCCACGAGACTCCCGTCTCAAGGCTGATGTCGGACTCGGCCATGCCGAGCGCTGTTGCGTATCCCATGTCAGTTGTTCTCCTGTTCTGTTTCGTGTGGGACGATGATGAACGAGTAGAGGTTGTGGTCTCCCACGGTCTCGTAGTACTCGTCAGGGTCCGCCATGGCGTACTCCTCACACTCGGTGAAGGAGCCCACGAAGGCGGGGGTCTCTGAGTCTGGCAGGCACCCAGCGGATGCCCACCAGACTGCGTACTCGGCTGTCTGGCTCATCAGAGAAGCACCGTCCCCTCGGGGAGGATGCCCAACTTGATGAGGGTGTCCACGGTGTTGGACAGGTGCTCGTGCGCTTCGTCCCTACCGTAGCCGTCCACGGGGACGAGGAGGGAGAGTCCGTGACGCTCCAGCACATTGGGTGTCTCGCACACGGTGCACACGCCCTGCTCGTCAAAGGACTCGTAGGTCGCACCGCACTCACGGCACCACAGGGGTAGTTGGTTGATGTTGCTCATTGGTTTGTTCCTTTCAGGAGAGGGAGTATTTGAGGGAGTCGGTGTCCTCACCGAGCCAGTCGTTGAAGGTGTCCACCGAGGTGGCAGGCACCAGCACCGAGACGGCAGTGGAGAACAGGTTGGATGTGGGGTTGGTGACGAGGGCGACTGCACACGGAGGAAACAGTTCGCCAGTGGTGAGGTCCAGAGCCCAGTCGTTGAACTCTTGCTTGCGCCGTGCGGTGGAGTCGTCCCATCCGCCCGTGGTCCATCCAGACAGCACCTCCACCCAGTCACCGCTGGGACCAGAGATGTCAACGGAGTAGTAGCCCCGCCAGTCATCGGTGGATGTGTACGAGCGCTTGAAGGTCAGGTGACGGGGGTCTTCACCGTTCTCGTCAAAGACGAACGCATCAGCCACGGTGAACTTGTCCACAGCGCCGTCGTCCACCACCGTGACGGTGGAGGCGTACTGCACATCGGACTCGTAGCACGACCAGCAGTAGTAGGTGTCGTAGATGTTGGACCATTGGCAGTCCCCGTCCTCGGGGTCAATGATGGCCTCGCACTCGGGGCACTCGTGCGTCTCGGGTGCGTCAATGTTGATTCTCTGCATCAGTTGTTCTCCTTGGTTGCGATGGCGTACTGCCACGGGTGGATGTCCAGTTTGGTGATGGGTTGGTCGGTGATGACCATGTATCCGTTGCCTGTGTTCTGCCCAGCCTTGACCACGAGCCACGACATCTTGTCCATCTCGTAGTAGGCGTAGTCACCGAGCCAGTCGTACTCGGGTGCGTCCAGCACCTTGCCGAGGGCGTAGCGGTCATCGGGGTCATCGCCCACGATGATGATGGCAGGGAGTGTCGTCCCGTGCCAGTCGTAGCCCTCGTCAACCAGTTTGACGGTGACGATGTATGCGGATGCGCTCATGACTTCCTCCTTCGGAGCCTGCGGTTCACGACCGTCACACCAGAGCGGGTGTCAAGGTCATCGTTGTATCGGTAGGCGTGGACCATCAGACGACCGTCCTCAATGCAGAGGTTGACATCAATGTCCTTGCCGAAGCCGTGCCACCAGTCCACGCAGGCGTCCTTGCCCGTGTTGCCGTAGGACTCGTAGATGTCAACGAGGGCCGAGCAGAATGACTTCAGTTCGGGCGTGATGACCACGAGGTCGGATGTGGGTGCTTTGTTGCTCATCAGTTGTTCTCCTCTTCGTAGCCGTCAAACCAGTCGTCACCACGAGTGTCCTCACGGCGACAATGTGCCTGTGCCTCGTCAAGGGTGAGGCCAGTCAGGATGACCTTGCTGGCTCGGTCCCAGTCCTTGTAGAAGCGGATGACTTTGTAGGTGCTCATTGGTTGTTCTCCTTGTTGTTGGACAGGTGAGCGCCACACCACGCACAGCGTGCGTTGTCGGGCAACTCGTCCTTTGTGATGGGTTCGTACAGGTCGGTGGCAGGACGAGGTGTGCTCTCGTGCGCAACGCAGAAGAACGCTTTCTTGTTTCTCCGTGCTACGACCTCGGTTGACATGGTGCTCATTGGTTGTTCTCCTTCTGTGCTTGTTCTCTTTCCTTCTGCCACTCCTTGCATTGGGCGTGGTAGAAGTAGTCCCTGTGCTTGCGCTTCTGCTTGGCGAGAAGTTCCTTCCCGCAGTACTCGCACGAGTCTCTCATGATGTTTCCTTTCTGTGTGTGTTCGTTCACCATCAACTCCTGTCCTTGATGGCCTCCTAGAACAGGTCGCTGTAGTCCACAGCGAGGTT
>Ga0222712_10000495_pt1 | contig 51559 bp, 28 predicted proteins | sample C33_657DmetaG_FD_165043 | JGI IMG/M metagenome (GOLD analysis project Ga0222712, IMG submission 165043) | Estuarine water microbial communities from San Francisco Bay, California, United States - C33_657D | ecosystem: Environmental > Aquatic > Marine > Unclassified | place: USA: California... | reverse complement strand
TTACCACCTTTACTTGCAGCAAAAGGTGAAGTTCCTGGACGAGGAGCTACTGAATTCCATTTTACTGAACCAGCAATCGCATACTGCTCATCATACCAATCTGCTACTGCTGATACTGCAGAACCAGAAACTACAGATGTTGTTGTGAAATTAGCAGAACCAGCATCTAAAATAACTGCTACTTGAGTAGTATCTCCTGCATTACTCTCGTATGCTTTACCTGTTGCCGTGCCATCAGTTACGGTTGCACCAGCAGCAAATGAAACACCAGAAGCAAGGGTCAGAATTTGGTCTGCACCCCTGTCGATTACTGCAACTCTAAGTGCATTACCCCAGCTGCCAGGATTTTTTGCTACAAATTTATAACCTGGAGTTACACCTTCTACATTAGATTCATATTCACTGATACTATTTACTTTAACATTGGCAATGCCACTTGCAGTTGCACCAGTCGCATTAGCATTTGTAAGGTTGCTTGCGCTACTATCAGAAATTCTTGCTACTTGAAGATTACCACCGTAGTTCAGAAACTCTGACGCAGTAAACCACCACTCAAAGTTATCAGCGGTTGGTTTACCAAAAGTTTCTACTAAGTCTTTCTCAGTGGTGATTAATTTTGCTACGCCGACTTCACCCTTTGTGAAAGGACCAGCAATAGCACCAACGTTTGTGATTGTTTCCTGAAGCCTTGAATTAGTAAGGTCACGCTCCTGAACAATGATACCTGGCGATAATTGTGTTGCCATCTTTTACCCCTAAAGTTCAGATTTGATTCTAAACTTATTTATAAATTACTCTATTTCAGAGGTAAGTTCCCATATAAGTGAATTCGCTTGCTACATCACCGTATTCATCTAGATACCAGCGGTCTCCATCTACATCAACAAAACTTTTCTCTTCATCATTGATGCCATCAGAGATAAATCCAAATGGTGACATATCTTGTTCAATCTGATTTTTCTGTTCTTCATAGATTCTTTGACGAACATCATTGTCCGTCATCTCTTTAAAATAATCTTGAACTGCCAACCAGCAGAATATTACCAGACACATTGCAAGGTCATCGTGACAACCTTCCTCTGCTTCAAATGAGTTGTTCTTCTGGATGAATGTAGTTAGTTCTGCAATGGTATCATAGTCTGGAATGACAAGTTTATCGTCTTCAATAAATGTCTTTAAGTTGAGGCATCCAACCTTCTTCACGGTCTTAGACATCTTTACCCCCAACTGTGTTTTCTTTCCAGAGAAACCTGTACCTACAATCTGACCAGCACGACCTCTCATAGCACACATAAGTACGTGGTCATACTCAAGATCGAAGTGAATCATCCCAGCAACTTGGTCACCAATATCATTCACCTCTGTTAAAATATATGCTCTATTATAAGACCTCGCAAGTTCTACAATAACATTTGGAAAAAGTATTGGTTTAATTTCATTATTCTTATATCTTGCTACTAATTTATAAGGAAATTTTGTGATGTCAAAAATCAAGAATGCAGAGTAATCGTTTCCTACTCCACGAGCAACGTCAACAGTCATGATATAATCATGTTCATCTTTTGGTTCTTCGTAAACTACTAGTCCTTTACCATTATCCTTAAGAGGATCTTCATAAACCATTGTGCGAAGTTTGCTTGCCGAGATAAGAGTATCAACCGATCCAAGAAATTCGCATTCAAATTCTTGAGTGAACTGTCTCTGTGAAGTGTTTGCAATGGTTTGTTCTTTCCATTTGGCATCTCTACCAGGAACCTGAGACCAGTGAACTTCTGTGGTAATATATTCGTTCTTACCACGCTCAGCATCGTGCCAAAGTTTATAGAACATATTCATCCCGTTTGGCGTGGAGATGATAATAACTTTGGTAGATTTACCAGATGAGATGGTAGGATATACTGAACTAAAGAACTGTTCTGCAATATGAGTCGGAACGAACGCAAATTCATCCAAGAAAATAATATTGAAGGACATTCCTCGGACAGCAGAACTGGAGGTAGATGCTGCCATAATCTTGGAACCATTTTCAAGTTCTAGAGAACCTTTGTTCCAAGAAATAATACCTTGTTGCATCCATTTTGGAAGATTCTCGTATGCCAACTGCAGTCTGCCAAGCAGTTCTCTGGACGTTGACAGTTTGTTTGCAAGAATACCTATGTTTACGTTATCATTGAACAAAGCATAGTGCAGGAGGTAGGAAACCACTGTAGTGGATTTTCCTGTCTGACGAGGAAGTTTTGCAATATTAAAACGATTCTCGTGGAACCTACGAATCATATCCTCTTGAAAATCCCACATTTCAAAAGGGACTAGACCTTCATCAAGAGAAACAATTTTGATGTAATGTTTAGTAAAATATACGGGATCATCTTTACACTTCAACCACTCCTCGATTTGCTCAGGAGTAAATTGAATCTGCACATTCGCTGCTTTAAGGTTTGGCGAACCTTTATATACTTGATTCTGAGACATATTATTTTATCAATGTTTAGTTATATTGAATGCCATTAAATCACCAAATATTTTATACCCTTCTGGTATTTGTACTGGTATAGAAGATTTTGCTGGTACATTTAGAAGTTGATAATTAGTATCACCACTTAAAGTCACAGTAATATCTTCATCAGTAATATTTTCAATAGTGCAAATCATACTAACAATTCCAAGCTCTTAATGATTTATTAATTCTTGAATCTGGGTCCTTAGCAGTTTTTTTAGAAGTTAACTTCTTCTTCATTCCTTTCATTCTGGCACAAAACGACGCCCTGCGGGGATTTCCAACCTTTTTTGAAGGTGCCTTAAGGTCGCTTCCAGGATTCTCACGCTCGTAAGATTTACGTCCTTTTTCATTGAGTCCCCCACTGGAACTCTTACCAGACTTTTTTGTCCAGGCAGCCCCCTCGTCAAGTTCGATAAACTCCTTAAAGGATAGTTTATTTAGTTCAGGATAAACTTCTTCATTTTTACTTGACATATACATTGCAGCAGAGTTAAGATAATCTGTTGCTAATGTAATTTTAGATTGAACCCAAGCAGGAACTTGCATAGTTGGACTTGTTACTACCTGACGAAGCATATCGCAGTAGTGTTCAAGTTCATCAAGTTGGTTCATAATCATAGAACCTTCATCGTCAAGTTCTCTACCCATTGCTACATCGATATGATTCTCGTTCATTTTTTTACCGTCCTCCCATTTTTTCTTGAGTTGTTTTTCCATTTTTAATAACCCCCCATAATAATCTGGGAACTCTGCAATATGCTGCAGAGCGATTCCATAAGCTTCTTCATGTGAAGTGGTATGTTCCCGCTCTACAGTAGAACCAATCTCTGCTTGACGCACAACATAATCAACAGAGACGCCGTGCTTCTGCGCAATTTCTTTTTCTGAAGGAACTCTTTTTTTCATTTTACTACTCCTTAATTACAATACCTTCAGCAAATACACCAGCAAGGTTTGATCCTGATAATGATTTGATTTGCAACTCAATGGTTGTCTTCTCATCATATCTAAATGGAATACGACGAAGAATATTCATCTGGTTGATGTATGGAGTATCAGCAACTCGGAGAATAGTTCCGTTTGGTAGAGTAACTTTGTTTCTGAATTGTCCTGGTTTTGCTGATGACCCATCGTTCATGAAGGCATCAATTCTCATCAGGTAGAAGCTACAACCAGCAGGCACTGTATAAATCGCTGCTTGGTTTCTTCCAAGACCAGCAGTAATTCTGCCATAAGTTACGCCATTATTTTTTGCTGTGATATTGCCAGTAGCATTACCACTAACAGTAATCATATCGTTGATACGATAGAAACCTTGTGTTACTGGTGGAGTAGCGTTATTGATAGTAACAACTTGACTGATTTCTTGGAAGTTGATATCAACCCCAGAGATTCTTATCTGAACTCCATCATCCGCTGTCGTGCCAATATCACTGGCAATCGTCATCGGCAGAGCAGATGTTGGGAATACATAAGCAGTTGTATCTGCCAGTTCCCAAACTGTTCTCATCGTAGTTCCAATTGAAGCGTTGAAACCAAATAAGTTTCTTACTGATGCTCCACGAACCTTGCCTCTGGCAACGTTTAGAGCAAAATTTTCGTCCCAGATGAAATTTGACATTATACTAATCCAATAATGTTATCTAACTGTGCCATGATTAGTGAGTGTAACCTACTTTAACACCTAATACACTTGCGCTCGCAGCACGAACTCTTTGGTCTGGTTCTTTTTCCAGAAGTTCTGTCTGCCCTGCTGCAATAGTGAATGTTCCTACTGCAGTCGAATCATCTGATTCATTGAGAGTTACTACCACAGCACCAGTAGTAGGATTCACTAATCTTACTAATGTCGCATTTCCAAAAGTATTACCACTACTAGTAGATAATGCTGCCTCGCTTCCGAGTAATCTAATTCTCATCGTTACTTGCCTTTTTGATTATTTAGGTTTTTCGATGCGTTCTTTAACATTTTCGCAAGGTCTGCGGTGGAACCAACAAACATAGTATTATTGACAGTAGTAGGAGATTTTTTATCTTCTGTTCTAATGTCTTTCATTTTCTTTTGAAGGTCTGCCAACTTGTCAGTAATATCAGCAACATTCTTAATACCTTGGAAAGCAACTTCATATGCTCTAGGATGATTGCTGCTACGAGCAACTTCAATCAGTTCATCAATAGCAACTTGACCTTTCTGAATCAATTCATAAAGTTCTGTGCGGGCATACTTATAGTCAGCATCAATATCTTCTACATTTTCAACTGGCGGTTTTGTAGAAACTACTTCAGTTTCTACTGGTTCAATATCAAAAAGGTCTTCCATATTTTCTTGAAATTTATGGTCCATAGTATTCTATACCTTCATTAAATCCAAAATCATCTTCTGCTGTAAGTAGTGCTGTATCAACAGCATCCACGTCATTGTCTCCATCTTGGTCAGTAATTGCTTCTGGTTGAACCTCATACTTAAGAACTCTTGCATTAGTAACCTTATCTCCAATATTAATATTGGCGATAGATTTCTTAATAATATTACCAGCAGTAACAGGACCGTATAGATAAGTCTTAGCAGTAAAACGAAGTGTCCAAGTTATATATCTTCTTGTGCTATAATCACCTTCATAGTCATCACTGTAATCTACACTATTTAAAATAACAGGAATATCACGCACTTCATTCATCTCAGGAATTAATTCTACTGTTACAGTAAATTGTGGTTGAAAGAATGGTAAAATTTGTTCTATAATTTGAAGACCATCATCTTGAGTTTTTGCAATAATTGTCAGTTCAAACTCTACATTATAGGGAACTGGCATATACTGCTTTCTGTTAGTAGAACCACTGTCATCAGAAAGTGCTCTATTCAGTTGAGTTGGTGGAACTTTTCTACTACCATCATAAGAAATTCCTGTCATTTCAAATGACATTCTTGGAATTGTGATGGTAAATTTTCTGTCAAGGTCAGGTGCCTGCTGTAGTCTTGCTAAAAACTTTTGAGCAGGACCATATGCCAAAGGAACCTTTTCTTGTTTTACAAAGTTTCCTTGGTCATCGAAAGTTTTTAATTGAATATTATTAAACAGTGTACCAAATGTGGTAACTGTTTTGCGAATAATTTTGTGATAAAAATAAGTTCCTAACATTAGAAGCTACCTTGAATGTCTCCGTATTCACCGAAAGGATTGCTTTCAGTAAAGTCAATAATTAAATCACCATTATCTTCAATGATTCTATTTTCTGAATAACTATCAATCATATCAAGAGTATCATAACTTTGAACCTTCCACTTAGCACCAGAATCCAAACCTTTCACAGTTTCATTTGGTGCAAAATTGCCAGTAATATATGCTACGTTCAATACTCTTGCTGTTGGTTCCCACTCTGCTACTTTTGCAGTATAATTCTTAGGAGAATCATCTACAACTACACTGGGGACACCAGAATATGTTTGCATCATTGATGGAGGAGGAACAAAAGTAACTCTACCTCCAGAAATAGTAGCAGTGCTACTATCAATATAGTTTCCGATAGAATCGTAGAAAAATACTGTAGGTTCTGTTGTATAACCTTCACCAGGATTTGTAATTGTCAAATCGCCTAATGTTCCACCACTAAGAACAACTGCAGATACTGTAGCTGTAAATCTAGAACCAATAACTTTCTCATCAGGTTTATAATGACCAAACCCATTCGGGAACATATAAATTGGAAATACTCCAGATTCTTTTTCTGTATTGTCAATTTTTTCAATACCAGTATCAAATATACTATCACCATATTCAAAAATTTCACAGGTCATCGTATAGATGTACAAATTATTTAGTTGGTAGAAAGGTTTTTGATTTTCTACATATTTGATTTCAAATACAGTTTGATTTAATGGAAAATAAATTAAATCGCCATCATTAGGTCTGCCACCAACAATTTTATTTGTTGCTAAATCTACAAAATCTTTCCATCTGCGACGTGATACAGTGAGAGTTACTTCATCAGTTACACGTAATCCAAACTTGGAAAGCATATCTCCCTTTCCGCCAAAATTCTCAAAGTTCTCAAGATACATTTCAATGAGATAACTGTCACGATATTGTGAATAATAAATATCATTCCATAGTTTATCCTCATAAACTTTTCTGGGAATGTAATAACATTCAATCCCATACATTTTGATTTGCTCGTCAATCAAATCTTGTACTAGATTTTGTTCACCGTTTGTTCCTTGGGTGAAATAAAGATTTCTTGCCATTATCCAATCATATCCAGTGGAGGAAGTTCTGCTGCCAGTTGGAATTCTGTCATAATCTTTTCAATTTCTGCTTCCGCATCTTCATAAATTTCTCTGCCATTCAATGTGATGCCACCAGGAAGAGATACATTTCTAAACTTAATTAAATTTTGTCCCCACTGACGTTTGATAAGTGCTGTAGCATAACGTTTCAACCATACATCATTCCAAACTTCTGTGCTTTCTGTGGGGTCAAGCATTCTATAACAATCAATCAGTAAGAAATTTCCTGATGTTAGTTGATCGTAATCAGTATCAATCCAGAGTTTATTTTCTCTCTTATTAAAACGAACTGGTTTAAAATTAGATAATACCCAATCAAGAGTTTCTAGGTAACTTTTAATCATATAGTAGTTTAAGATTTCCATTGAACCGAAATTATAGAAATCATTTAAGAATAATTGATATTTAATACTGAAAATATTTCCTGATACTGACGATACACTATTATCTTGTGCATATACTTGAGTAATTCCAAGAATATGATTTGGGATAGTAATATAATTATTTTGCTCTAAGAATGTTGTTCCAGATACTGTAGTATTTGTTTTGGCAGATTGCACAACATTATCAGTTATTTCTAATTTTAAAATAGTGCGAATACTGCCATCAAAATGACGTTCTTGGAAGAATTGAATTGCATCATCAATTGCGTCTTCAATCTGATCGTCATCTACATTAATTTCAAGCACTGGAAAACCAAGCTTGCGAAGACAATAATCAATTAGTTGTTGACGTGAGGCGGGACGAGCCATGAATAAAAAAATACCCCTAGTTTCCTAGAGGTATTTATAAACTAGTTGTCTAGTATTTATTATGCCTGAGATTCAGTCCAGGTAAATCTTGCAGTAACAGTTGTTGCTGCTGCAGTATCAGTTGGAACTACCGCGAGGGTAAGAATGTCAGGTCCATTGGGGAATACATAATCACCACCAAGAATACTGTTGCTAAGTTCAAGCAGTTTATCAAGTTCTTGCTGAACAGGTGAGTTAACAGGAGCACGGAACTCATAAATTGTAACACCACCAGTAATACTGTCAGCAGCCTGACCAGTGTGCTTAATAACTTGAGTCAATGAAGGTGTACCATAGTTAGTGAAGTATGCTGATTGCGACAAGCTACCATTCAGAATCAAACGAACCGATGCAGGTCTGTTATTTGTATTACCAATAACGATACCGCAAGAAGATGGTGCAAGAATCATTCTATTGATTAAATCTCTGTCTCCCAATCTTCCTACAATCGAACTGTCAACGGAAGGTGCCAGTCTCAGCGAAAGAATAGGTACTGGTGTACCAGCAAGAGTTTGTGGAACAGAAAGTGTGTCAGAACCCTGAGAACCTGATGCAACAGTGAACAGGTATGCCTTATCATCCTCAAATCCACCATCCATGATTACAGAAGCACCCCAGTGGTAGAGGGATGGTGCGTAGGTTGGGTTAGCACCATTTTCAATTTCATAACGAGCAGGCAGGTTACCTGAACGGAGGTATGCTTCATTCTCTTTGTTGTTATGTACAAATTCATGTACATACATTACCATACCATCTTTGCCCTTGAATCCAAAGCGAACCTTACCAGCACCATACCAGGAATAATCCATGTATGCCATTTGCATTCTATGAATATTCAGTTTGAATCCGCTAGGACCATTACCATCACACTTATCAATATTCCACTGCGATTGGGGAACACGAAGGTCAATTGTCTTAGTCATGATAATTCTATTTCCAGTTGTTCCTCTATATGCAGGCGAAATATGGATAGAAGTATCAGATTCTATCGAAGTTACCTTATACGACATACCACGAACAACAATCTTATCACCAGCAGCAAGTTGCTTTGTGAATTTGGTATTAGTACCTGTGATAGAGTTGCTATTTTGAACTACTGATACGACACCACCGAGTTGAGAAGTTGAATTTCTTCTCACACACCAGAGTTGCTGACCATCATACTCATAGAACATACCGTTCTGGTCATCAAACATACCTGCTCTTACATAAGCATCTTGCCATTCATAAACAAACAGTGCAGGGAATCCAGATGGTGCTAAATCAGTAGGAACACCATTTGTAGCATATCTAAATGTAAATTCATCAATGACATTGAATACTGTGAAGTATTGTCCGTTTGATGGAGTAATATAAGGAGTGTTTGAACCAGAAGTAACTTCTACACTTTCAACAATAATTTTATTTCCAGCACTCAGGTTGTGTGGTTTTCTAGTTACAACTGTTGCGTAAGTAGAACCATCATGAGTGATGTGTGAAACATCCAGTGAAGGACTAAAACTCATACCAGTTGAATACTGGAGACCTTTACCTGACTGATAACGGAAGTATCTTCTCGTTTGTCTTGTGATCGAAACTTGAGGATTCTTCGCTGCTTGAATTTCAACACCACCATCAAATGGTCTGTGTAAATTGAGACAGTTTGATCTTACATATGCTTCTGTTCTGTAAAGGAAAGGAAGAGCCTGGATTACGCCGTCTCTGATATGTGCAGATACCTGACCAGTGTAATAATTAGCACTTGCGATACCAGCATTGCCAGCACCAGTTCCTTGACCATCAGCAGATAAAGCACCTGATGAAGTATAACGAATGTTGGAACTACCGCAAGAAGTAGCAACAATCAGATAATGGTTGAAACCTTGACCTGTGCTTGTTAAGTTAACAGCAGAACCAAGGAATGCGTTAGAGAGTGATGTCAGAGAGTTTGCTGGGTTGCCGTCACCGCAAAGTTTAATGATATTATCATTTACCTTGTGTACGAAGTACGTACCACCTTCAACGAGACCACCGATAGGTAATCCAATATTAAATCCAGCGGAGTAGTAAACTTTAGTACCAGTATTCAGGCCGTGATTATGAATATAAAGTTCTTCTCTCTCTAAGTTAACTACTGATGTTACCAGTCCATTGACAGCAATTAAGTTTTCTTGTGGATTGAACGTAATCTGTCTTGAAGGATATGGGTCAGTTACGACCATTTCTGAGTCGTTATTAACAGCAACTACAGTAGATGAATAAACGAGACCCTCAATCTTCTCTAATCTATGAGTTGTACCTGTACCAGCAAAAGCAGTTCCAGGAACAATAATATCAGTAGTATCAATAATTCTCAGAGTACCAGCACCAGCTTGAGAAGTTACGTTTGAACCAGCATTATAATATGTGATTGTAGTTGATGTAGCAGCAGTAACAGTTACGAACTGAGCATCAAAGCTATCCTGACCACCTGTAGTAACATCAATTGTAGCAAGATATGTCTGGTTAAGAACTAAGTTATGTGCTGCAGTTGTGATTGTAGCAACGTTGGATGTTCTTGCGATGTTCGTAATTGCAATACCAGTTGTGTAAAGGTTAGCAGTTGAGCTATAGCTATTACCATTCCAAGCACCAGATGGTGAACTATGGAGGGTAAAGTTATTAACACCAAGTACGTTTACATAGTAAACAGCATTTGCAATCAACTTATCATTGTTAGTAGTTAAGTTAGAACCAGCTGCTGGTCTTTGTGGGAGACCTCCAGTGTAGTTATTTGCTAAAGGAGAAGTACCTGCGTGCCCACCACCTTGAGTATCTGTACGATAGAATACAGCATCACCAGTTGATAAGTTGTGGTTGTTTACTGTAAATACACCAGTTGAAGTACTTACTGCGTTTCCTGCGAAAGGAACAGTTCTTACTGGAATTGTATTGGTAATTCTAACAATGTCATTTCCTTTATACTGAGCAAGGAACTTAGTAGTATAGGATGGCAGAGTTGGAAGCAACATCCAGTGGTTATTATATACTGCGTTATTATCAATTGGTTGCTGATTATTATTAAAGAAGGTAGTATTTAAGTTACCGCTAATTGACATGTAATAGTCACCACGGAACAATACTACATCACCATAAACGTAGTTATCTGCAGAACTCCACTCTCCTTTAAATGTAGTTCCTTTCAGTGTTGGGTTTGTCAGTTTAATTTGGTGAAGTGTTCCTTTACCAACACCCAGAATATCAACAAGGTCTGTATTTGTATAAGCACCCACCCATGAGTTATGGAGGGAGAATTGACCAGCTGACTGACCACTTGCAGCACCACCTCTTGCGAGAGGACCACTAGTGAATGGGTTTACTGTGTTATTAATGAAATATTGTCTACCACTGATGAGACCAGCAATAGGTGAACCATTACCCCATACCTGATAAATTACACGGTCTCCCGTAACAAAACCATGGTTAGTTAAAATCAATCTATCAGCAGCAGATGAAATCGCAGCAGCAGATGAACCATTAATGATATTATCACGAGCAACGATTGTTCCTACTCCATTTCCAAGACTTTCTCCAAATACTTGTGAACTGATAAATTTATGTCCTTTTGAGTTAACACCACCAATTGCCATTCTACCAAGAACTGCAGTAGTTGTAACAACTGCACCAGTGTTTGGATATGTAAATGTTGTTGCACTTGCAACAGTAACAGTTACATTAGTAACATCAAAAGTATTAAAACCAACTGTTTGAATGTCAATAATACTTGCAGTAAATGTAGTTCCTACAGTTAAACCATGTGCAGCAGTGGTAATTGTCGCAGTATTAGAAGCTCTTGCAATATTAGTAATGGCAAACTCAACTGGTTCAAGTGGTGTGCTTCCAGGAGAAGAAAATCTAATGATTGGTTTTCTATTCAGAGCATCCTGTTTAGTTTTTGCCAATTGGAAAGTATTTGCGCTATTTCTAATTGCAAAATAGACGCCTCTCAAACTTGCATTAGTAGTTACAGGTGTTCCTCCAGTTGTCGTATTTGCAACAGTTACTGAAGTTGCAGTACATGAAACTACTTTAAAAGTACCATTATAACCTGATGCACCAGTTCCCGTAATACCTACAATATTAACAGTATCATTATGAGCAAAAGCTTCAATTCTTGTAGTGGCATAAGTATAAGTTACATTAGTGCCATCTCCAGATACCCCAGTGATTGCAAGATCATAAAGGGCATTATATCCAGACCTTGGATGTGAATTAGATGTTCCTCTTCCAATCTCAAGTGCATTATCATTTTTAGAATAGATAATTTTTGCACCAGTAGTAAACCCGTGATTATTATAAACAAATGTACCATTCTCAAGGTCAACATTCTTCAATGGACTGAAGAAAATTTCTCTGTCAGGAACAGTGAGAGATTGATTATTGAGTGATCTGAGATTGAGAGTTTTTGATGTTACGCTATTAGCGTAGAAAGGACCATCAATTGAACCTGTCGAAGAAACATTAAGTAACTTATGGTTTGGATCTGAGGAACTAATCAGTGATTTTAAAGGAATTGATTCAGTTAATTGAATAAATGTTGCATTAGTTGCTGTAATATCAATTGCGAAGTCCGAATAAGCTGCTTCTCTCGTTGGAGCAATCTTGAATACCTGATCGCTGACAACAATTGCATATACTGTGAGAGGGAATGCATTAACTCCAGTTCCAAGAGCAACACCATTAATTGGGTTTGTACCAGCACCAGCAGTCATTAAGAGTGCATCACCAGTTTTTAAGAAGTGACCTGTGGAAACAAAATATGTATCTGCAGCTGCATCGATTCCAGGTGGAGTTCCTGCAGTTGTTACAGTGAATACACGAGGAGGAAGTACCTCTTTTGTATAAAGCTGGAAGCTTCCGAACACTTTGTAGATAGTTTGATTTTCCGCAATAATTCTTGCAGTTGTGCCGCCGTATCCTCTAGCAACTGTAATGGTAGAACCGCTAACAGTCGTTACTTGCATTTGCTCGTTTCCGAGGTCGTAGCCAACTTGTAGAATATCTCCCGCAGAGATAGCACTTCCAATAGTGCCATTTAATTCAAGATTTGTAGCATCACTATCAAAAGTTCTTGTTGTTGCTAATCCAACCGAAATAAAAGTATTTTTGGTTACGTTTCTTGTTGAATATACAGAACCATTTTCAAGTCCTGGTACTCCAGCAAAAGTACTTCCAATTGTAGTACCACCTTGAGTATCGTATCTTACAAGATCACCTTCCACAAATGGTTGGTTTTGTACTGGAATGACAATTCTGTTTGAATTCAAGTTCGGGATAGTTGTAAGAGCTTGTGTCTTGAACTGTACTTGAGTAACACCCAGAGGACCAGCAACGGTAGTTGTTGCTCTAGCAGCTGCTGTACCAATCCAAAGTTGAATTGTTGGGTTTCCAGTAGGAATAGTTGTTCCAGGTTGGAAGAGTTTGAAAATGTTATCGGTAACAGGAACTAAAGTAACTTTACCTGTCGAACCAGTACCAGTTGACTTAGTTAAGTTTCTGAGAGTAGTAGTGTTAGCTGCACCAGCACCACTATGATCATAGTGAAGGTTAACTCTTGGGAACTTAATTCCGTTAGAATCAGTCAGATATTCAGCGACTGGTTTAGGGAATCCTGCTTTTGCTGGGAATAGTGGTGCTGTATCAGTGGAACCACCGAATGCGCCAGTTACATACGCAGTTCTTCTTCCTGCAATACCACCGTGATAAGGAATATAGAAACTATTAGAATATCTATTTTCAAAAATTCTAGTTGCAAAGAATTTACCAGCACCGATAGTTGGAGCTCCAGTAAATACAATTGGAGAACCTTCTTCACTAATGCTTACTGCGAACTCACCTTTACCCGAAGGTGTATTTGAATTAGCAATGTTACTTTGTGGTGATTTTACATAGTATTTTTGATATGATTGATAAGTATCGGGAGTTGCTACCAGTGGTGCAGAAATAGTTGAACCATTGTTTGATTTGAAAACAACTGGTGCTTTTTCTGTGATATAAGCTGGGAGTTTATTATATTGACCAAGAACAGCATTTCTACCTGAACCAGAACCAGTTGTTGCAGTTGCGGTAAAAGTGTTAACGATAAACCCAGGGTGTAACTGGTAAATACCACCAGACCATGTATTAGCTTGTACGGAAGGAGTTCCTGTTGGGCTAAGAGTCATTCTACTTCCTCTAGCACCAGAACTGCTCCAAGCACCATATTCATTTGCTCCATCCCAGAGATCAGGAGCATTCAGATAAAGTTCAAATTCATCATTAGTTACTCTACTTACATAGTAAATAATGCTACCAGTTGAGGATTCTGTTGGAAGACTTGGTGAACCAGTTAAAGTCGTAAATGTATTACCACCACCGATAAAAATTACTGGTGTACCTTCTTTCAGACCATGATTTTTAGAATAAATTCTATCAAGAGTGGTTGAAATGCACTCTCTAGTAAACATTTTTGCATTAATAGAGCACCAATCATGAGTAGAAAGTCTGTTGTGATTCAACCAAGAATTTGATGCATCGTGAACTTCTACTTCAAGACCAGTCATAAAGACCTTAGCAGCAGCTGCTCCTACAGTTCCACCAAGAGTCAGAGGTGTTACTGAAACACTTGGATTAGTACTCGAAAGTGTGATTGAGGTCTGAGTTACTGCAGAAACAAAGTAATTTGTATTTACTACAACACCAGTCAATGAACCTACATTAGTAAATCTTACAGTAGAACCAACACGAGTAGGAAGATTTCCATCACCGAGTAACTGCATCGAGTCTACGATTAAAGTAGAACCTGATACAGTAGTGATTGTGGGGGAAAAAGTTCTTTCAAATGTAGATGCTAAAAGTAGCACATCAGTAGATGCTGATGTATTTGAAGTTGTATATGTTTTGTTTAGTGTTTGATTTACAAATGTTCCTGTGTTGTCAGTTGGACCTTCCATAATGAAGTGTTTGTCTAATTCATTAAACACTTCGGTAGACCAAGCACCATTAGTAGGAACTTCTTTGACAACATAAACACCATTCAGAGAAGTAACACCACAATCATCGATGGTGATTTGCATCTCTGGATAAATATTTAATTCTCTGCAACTCTTGCCAAGTGCCACTCTTACTTCTGAGGAACCGCTTATAGTTCTGATATTCAGAATATCTGACTGAATATCATAACCTCTTTTGGTTGTCAGTGAGAAAGTGAGAGTTTCATTTGGGTTAGCTGCCCAAGTTCCTGAACCAGGATTAAATTGAATTCCATCTGTACCATCAAATGCACTTTGAGGGTTTGTGCATACTCTAAATGTATCTTTATCAAGTACAGTTACATACAACCAAGATGAAGCATCTCCACCAGAAATGCTACCATTATTAAAGAAAGGAAGATTGCCAGCAGGAATTTGGAATCTACCAGTACCTACAGCTGTAATTTGAGGTACTTGTGACCAAGTTGAACCAAGGAAAGCAACGGGGTCACCAGTTTTCAGACCATGATTTGGAATTGTAATAGTATGAGCAGTAGTATTAATTGCAGATACTAAGCAAGTTCTAATCTTAAAACCATCATGTTCTGGTTCATATGGGTTGAAATAACCAGTATCAAATTCAAAAGCAACTCTATCGTCTACGTTTCCATCAAATTCTACAGATGCAGGATCGAATTCAGTAGCAGTATTGCCTAATGTATTTGTAAGGTAGAAAGGAGCATTTTGATTAAAACCATGATCATAAGATGTTGTCATCTTCAGGGTACTTGGACTTGCGCCATCAGTTTCAATAGGACCAGACTCATTTTCGGCAGCATTATCGAGGTTAATAGCTGCGTTAATATAGAATCTACCAGTAATAATATTTGTATATGGTGTAAGAAGAGTGGCAGGAATTGATGCAGTTCCAGGTTGAACAACAGCAGTTTCGTATATGAATTGATAATCAGTTGTTTTTCTTACCAGAAAAGTGCCTTCTGCAGTGATACTAGTAAGACCGCGAACATCAATTGGCATACCAGTAGGAAGACCATGAGCAGTTGATGTAGTAACTACAACTTCTTTTGTTCCGTTAGTTGTTACATCAACAATTCCAGTAACAGGAGTATCACCAGCAATGGAATAGAAAGAAGCAATATTGTTTACACGCTCAAGAGTTTCCCATTTTGAAGATTGAAGACCATATTCAAAATCAGTATCAATTAATGTATTTGGCTGAGAAACACGGAATTTGCTTACTGGGTCAACAATAAACTCTTCTGGCTTGAATACTTGTGCATCTTCTTCTGAAAAAATCTGAAGAACATCATTGGCATTATGACCATTAGTAGCTGTGTCGTATACCAGAACAATTGTAGTTTGATCGGTATCAGCATTATAATTAATTGACGAAGCACCTCTAGAAGGTTGTGCAAAATTATAAAGAACTTCATTTCTAGTTACATTAGTAATAAGTAGTAATTTTTTTCTACTTACATTACCATTAACTACAATAGTTCTCGTAGATGGGGTGAAAGTATAATAAAAATTTAGTTTCTTTGCCATTTTTAAATTCCTGCCGAATTAAGTTAATTGATGTTAAATCTATTTATTGCTGTGAAAAATTAAGAACCGAAAGCGACAGCAAAAGCAATATTTTCATCAGTTCTTGACAGTTGGAAACCTCCCGCAGTAACACCATCATGAACGATTGCTGTTTTCTTATCAGTATCTACAGTAATTTCTCCTTCTGCACCAGTAAAAACTGCGTGCTGTGCAGTAGTACCTCTTCTAAATTGTACTTGAGTAGTCATTTTTACCCTGGAATTTTCTAGTATTATTTATATTTTATTTTATTAGATAATAGTACCGAAGATCCTTGCTGGGGTAAATGTATTCAATACATTCTGGGATTCGCCAGAAATTTGTATCTGTATTGTTTCTGTTGGTGATAACTTAGTAAATGCATCATTTGCCGATCCAGAAATATTGTATGTTACTGCACTTATTAATATGGAAACATTGAATATTACTGTTGCTTGTGAAGACAGTGTAATGTTTCCAGTTCCTTCATAAGCACTGGTCTTAGTAAGTTCAAATGTTCCAGAAGTTGAAACATATTCAAAACCAATGTATTTGGAGATTTTAGAATTATTTGAATCGCCATCAATATGAATTTCACCTGTGGCTTCGTATGTTGTTGGTGAATAAGAACTTTGTGCAGAACCAGAGAAAGTGTATAGAACAGTATTCTCTGGTGGATTGTATGCAATTATCTCACTAGAACCATTAAACTTACTAATAAATCCAGTTCCAACATAAGTTTCAATATGTCTTTCATCAGCAGAACCAGATATTTCTGCATATACGATTTGATTGTCAGGTGAGTAAAATACTCTATTGACCGAGTTACCATTTACATTTAATCTACCACTACCAGAATATCTTCCATATACAATTCTACTTGCTGCAGATACATCAACGCTGATATTTCCAGAACCAACATAATCTGATGTTGTTCTATATTGTGCAGCACCAGATACAGTATATAATGTAGTATCTTCTGTTGGATTAATGGTTGTCGATTCTGCAGCACCATTAAACGCGAATACAGTTCCAGAAGCATTGTAATTTCCTTTTGCGAAGGAGAATACAGAGGAACCATAAATTTCATAGAGTTTTGTAACTGCCTGGTAATCAAATACCTTACTTTCAGCAGATCCATTGAATGCAAATACAGAACCAGAACCAATGTAACGATTTGTGGTTCTTTCGGATCCAGCACCAGAAAGAACATAAGTTACAGTGGTCTCATCTGGATTAATAGTTGTAGATTCTGCAGCACCAATAAATGTAAATATAGTTCCAGAAGCAATATAATTTGCTTTGCTGAATGAGAATGTCGAAGAACCGTAAATTTGATATAGCGAAGTTCTTTCTGGTGGATTTACTACAGCACTCTCTGAAGAACCATTAATTGTAGAAATGTTACCAGAACCAATGTAACGATCAGTAGTTCTTTCGGAACCAGCACCAGAGAAGATATAAGTTACAGTTCTTTCGACTGGGTTAAATGCAGCAGATTCTCCAGCACTATTAAATTTGTAAAGTGTACCAAATCCTTCGTAGATGTTGGTGTAACTTTCTGCAGCAGAACCACTTACATTGTAAGTAATCTTCTGTTCTGGAGTGTTGAAGGAAACAACTTCAGCAGCACCAGAATTTGTGAAGAGAGTACCAGAACCAGAATAATCACCAGTATATTTTTCTGCGATGTATCCATATACATTCTTAATTCCAGTGCCGACATATGCTTCCGTGTTTCTCTCAGTAGAGAATCCTGAGAATGTAAAGAGAACAGTATCTTCTGGAGTCTGAGCAATAAAGCTCTCTGTACCAGAACCAGAGAATGTAAAGAGAACAGTATCTTCTGGAGTCTGAGCAGAGAACGATTCTGCAGCACCAGAAATATTATTAAGTGTTCCAGCACCAAGATATGCTTCAGTATTCTTCTCAACTGCACCACCAGATACGTTATAAAGTATTATATTTTCTGGAGTTTGTACAACAAAGGATTCTGCAGAACCACCAATTGTTGAGATAGAACCAGAACCATTGTATGGACCTTCAACAAATGAAACTGTATGTGAACCAGATACATTGAAGAGGAGAGTTTCAAGTGTTGGTGATACAGAAGATACTTCAACAGCACCAGAGCTAGTAAACAGAGTACCAGAACCAACTACATCATAAGTAAACTTGATTGACTCAAGTGTTCCTGCTGTGGTTAATTGACCAGAACCAATTTCATTGGAAATTGCTCTGAACTGACTTTCTCCAGAGATGTAAACATCACCAGAAACTGTGACATAACGAGGAACTGGTCTGTAGTATAACCATTCTTTATCAGTAAATGTATAAATGTTGATTGAACCAGAACCAACATATGATTCTGTATGTTTCTCGTTACCAGAAGCAGTTCCACTAATAACAAATAGTTGTGTATTTTCAGGTGCTTTATTTGCAAATGCTTCAGAAGCGCCAAAGAATCCAAATACAGAACCAGCACCAACATAATTTTCAGTATGTTTTTCAGTAACTGAACCCGAGAATGAATACAGAACTGTATTTTCTGGAGTCTGGGCAGAGAACGATTCTACAGCACCAGAATAGTTGAATAATGTTCCTCCTTCCGAAACATAGTTTGCCTGTACTTCAATTTCACCACGAATATAAAAGTATATTTCACCACTACCTACATAAGAATCTGTTTGTTTCTCAACACCAGTGTCATAAACAAATACAGAACCAGAAGAATCATATTTTCTACTTCTGTCAGTGTCAGCAGAACCACTAATAATATGAAGGGAAATATTTTCTGGAGTTTGAGCAGAGAACGATTCTGCAGCACCAGAGTATCCAAACAGTGAACCTGATGCATAATACTTTCTCAGTCTTGGTGTATCACTCTCGCCATATACATTAATATCACCATATGGATGTGCATAATCTATATTTGTGATATATCCATATTCAATTTCACCTGCTGCTGCAAAGTCAGTGATTAGACCATAATTAATGGTTGCTCCAGATGTAGTGACTAAACCGTAATCTACATTACTGAATTCTACTACCGATGATTGATTATAATCATAAGTTCTAAATTCATTTGCGGAGTTAATAGCAAACAGAGAACCTGAAGCAATGTATGGTCTAGAGAATAGAACATTAGCTGCTCCTGAAATATCAAAGAGTCCGACTCCATCAGGACTATATGATATAACATCTGCTTCGCCACCAATAGCGAATATCGTTCCTCTTCCACGGTAAGCGAAAGATGGTTTATATTCTTCAATGGATGTACCACTAATGGATATAGTATTAATAGCAGAATAAGTTGTTTCAGAGAGAACAATGTATCCGTAATTTTTCTCACCAAAACTTAATTCTTCATCAATTAAACCATAATCCGAAGTTACGCCAGAAGCTGTTATATAACCATAATCTTCACTGGTGTATTCAACAATAGTATCATCATTATAATCATATGTTCTAGACTCATTAATGTATCCAATAGTGAAGAGTGAACCAGTTGAGTTAAATGCTCTCTGGAATATAAATTCAGAGGTTCCGCTAAGTACAAATAGTTGTGTTTCTATTTGTACTGGTGCAAAGGTAGATTCTGCAGCACCAGAAGCCGCAAAGAATTGACCAGTTCCAGCAAAAGTGGATATAGAATTAAATACCTGAACCGCGCTATTTGACAGGATAAATCCACCGAATGGTTTTAATCCATAGTTAGTAATATATCCATATTCTTCTTTGCCAGCAGTTAGTGAATCGCTGATCAGACCATAGTTAATTGTTACGCCTGATAGCGTAATTGTTTGATAATCAACTGAGTTAAAGTCAACTACTGCAGTTTCATTATAATCATAAGTTCTTGACTCATCACCAGATCCGATTGAGAACAGAGATCCAGAAGCAATATATGGTCTAGAGAATGGAGTTTCTGCAGAACCATAAACATCAAATAATCCAGTTCCATCAGGTCCGTAAGATACAACATCTGCTGAACCACCAATAGCAAATATTGAACCTTTTCCTATGTAAGCAAATGATGGCTTGAATTCATTAATGGATTCGCCACTAATTTTAAATGGACCAGATACGGAATAGGTAAATTCAGTAAATGTTATATAACCATAATTTTCTTCACCTGAATCTACAGGATCACTTACCAGACCATAATTTTCTGTAGAACCAGATACAGTTATTAAACCATAATCTATCGAATTGAATTCAATTATTGCACTTTCATTATAATCATATGTTCTAGATTCAATGCCAGAACCAATTGAGAACAGAGAACCAGAAGCAATATATGGTTTGGGGAACAGAGCATTTGCTGTTCCTGAAATATCAAACAATCCAGTTCCATCAGGTCCGTAAGATACAACATCTGCCAAGCCACCAATAGCAAATATTGTTCCATTACCTTCAAATGCAAAGGATGGTTTGTAACTGGTTATTGAATCACCAGTAATAGTTAAGGATACTTCTAATGGATATGATGTTACTCCCAGAACAATGTATCCATAATTTTCTTCACCTGAATCTACAGAATCACTTACCAGACCATAATTTTCTGTAGAACCAGATACAGTTATTAAACCATAATTTGCAAAGTTAAACTCAACTATTGCGCTTTCATTATAATCATAAGTTCTTGACTCATCACCAGATCCGATTGAGAACAGAGATCCAGAAGCAATATATGGTCTAGAGAATGGAGTTCCGCCTTCACCATAAACATCAAATAATCCAGTTCCATCAGGTCCGTAAGATACAACATCTGCTGAACCACCAATAGCAAATATTGAACCTTTTCCTATGTAAGCAAATGATGGCTTGAATTCATTAATTGAGATACCAGTAAATTCAAATCCACCTTCAAGAGCATATGTAGTTTCAGTAAATACTACATAACCATAATTTTGTTCTCCAGAATCTAGTACATCAGTTACTAAACCATAATTTTCTGTAGAACCAGATACAGTTATTAAACCATAATCCTCAGAATTAAATTCAATTACAGAAGATCTGTTGTAATCATATGTCTTAGTTTCATCGCTAGAACCAATTGAATATAAGAAACCAGAAGCAATATATGGTCTAGAGAATGGAGTTCCACCTTCGCCATAAATGTTGAAGAGTCCAGTTCCATCTGGACTGTAAGATACAACATCTGCTGAACCACCAATAGCAAATATTGAACCTCTTCCTCTATAATTAAATGATGGTTTATATTCGTCTATTGAGAATCCACTAAACTTCAGAGTTCCATTAGATGAATAAGTGGTTTCTGAGAGAATAATGTATCCATAATCCTCTTCACCTGAATTTGTTGGAATAGATACAAGACCATAATCTTGAGTAGATCCAGAAGCAGTGATGTTACCGTAGTCGTTCTGACTATATTCAATAACAGTAGAAGTATTATAATCATAAGTTCTTAGTTCAGTTATGAATCCTATAGATGACAGGGATCCAGAAGATGTATATGTTGAACTGAAGAACTGAGAAGATGAACCTGTAATATTGAATAAACCTGTTCCACTGAAACTTGATACTGCGGATTCTGCAGATCCAATAATATTAAATATGGTTCCTGTTCCAGTATAAACTTTGGTGCGGTTTTCTAAACCAGAGTTTGCAAAGACAAACGATGTAAAGAAGGGATAAGAAATATCAGTAAGTATTACATTGCCGTAATTATCAAACTCTGAAATATTCTGCTCAGTAATTAGACCGTAATTATTGGTTGTTCCAGATGCAGTTACAAATCCATAATTAGTTGTGCTATACTCAACAACACTTGATTGATTGTAACTGTAAGTCTCTGAGAAAGTAGAATTGGAAAGAGTAATGAAAGATCCAGTTCCAGCATAATTTCTGCTCGATAGAATCTTTATATTTGCAGAACCAGAAATTTCAAAGAGTCCAATATTTTCGTATTCTACTATTTGTGGTACTGGCTCTACAAATGATGTCGTTCCAGCACCATTTACCGAAACAATTCCAGTACCCACATAATTTGATGTTCTGGTATTCTGTGTTTGACCACTTAATATAAATGAACCACTCAGTGAATAAGAAGTTTCACTGAGTGTAATATAACGATAGTTCTCTTCACTAGTAGTTTCTTTATCTGAAACTAATCCATAATTAATAGTAGAACCAGATACAGTGACTGTTCCATAATCAAACTTGTTATATTCAACAACTGCAGATTGATTATAACTATAAGTTACCTCTTCTTCAGAATTAATAATGGACGAAATGAGACCAGAACCAGTATATACTCTACTAATTGCTTGTACATCTGCAGTTCCGAATATATTGAATATGACAGTCTTTTCATATTCATAAATTTGTGGGACTGGCTCAACAAATACAGTTGTCTCAAATCCTGATACATTGATTGTTCCAGAACCACTGAAACTTTGTTTTCTAATATTAATAGATTCGCCAGAAAATTCAAAGTTTCCTACTAATGGATACTCTACATCGTTCAGTATTACATAACCATAATCTTCTTCACCTGAAGATGGATTATTAATTATTGTGCCATAATTTACAGTAATGCCTGATGCTGCTACACTTCCGTAATTATAAGTGCTGTAATCAGCAATACTTGACGAATTATAATCGTAGGTTTCTGATGTAAAGGAACTATTAAATGCAGAGAAAGTTCCTGAACCAGAATACGATGGAATTCTGTTAAATATAACGTTTGCAAATCCTATTACATCAAACGCTACTGTTTTTTCATAATCATAAATTTGAGGTACTGGCTCTACGAATGCTGAGGTTGCATCACCAGTTACATATATTGATCCAATACCAGCAATGGAAGGTACATATCTATCTTCAGATGCACCCTTAATTTCTACATTACCTATTGCTGATAATTGTTCGGTATTATAAATTATATTTCCGTAATTATCTTCAGAAGATGTTTGATTTAAAATATTTCCATTCTCAACAAAAAAATCTACTACACTTGGGACTAATCCATAGTCTTCTGAAGTGTAGTAGATTACAGTATTTAAATTATAATCGTTGGATACTTTATTAATTGAGTATCCAACAATCTTGAGAGTCCCAGATGATGAAGTCCAAGGAGCAGCAATTCTTTCAATGCCACCTCCAATTTCAAATAATGTTCCAGTTCCTACCCACGCAGATATAGAATTCTTAAGTGTTATTGCAGAAGATTCAATTCTTATTGGTTGTGGTGTGGCAACAAAAACGGTAGATTGTGCAGAATTTGAACCACTATTAATCTTAATAGTTCCAAATGGATAGACAGTATCAGTAAATACAACCTCTCCGTAATTTTCTTCGATTAAAGAATTATTTACGAGCAGCATCTCATTATCTACTGTAGATGACGGAATCGAAGAGATGAATCCGTGGTCTACAGTAGAAAAAGAATTTACTGATGCTGTTGTATACTCGTAAATATTCATCTTCTACTACTAGCATTAAAAAGGGGGAACTAGTCCCCCTTTAAATTTTATAATATAGTTTGAATGTTCAATAAATCAGTCGAGGCTGACGTTCAGAGTAACCTTAATTTGGTCACCATTGTTTTGGATTGGGTATGGACCATTAGTAAAACGCTCAGCGTACATAATGCTGCTATAAAGGGTTGCAGCACCAGTTCCATCAAGAGATGGAGTGACAGTAAATTCGTTTCCACTAGGTGTTGAAAATACAGTGTATGTTCCTGCAGTAGTTGTAGTATTAGCAGTACCACGAGCGATGTAGATAACATCACCAGGAACAAGACCATGTGAAGTTGCAGTTACTTTAGAGTAATCAAGAGTAATGCTAGAGTCAGTAGCAACCTGAATGTTATCTGTGAGGTTTGCACTCAAGTAAATAATTCTCTGTAAACGATCTACTCCAATGATTTTAGTTCCACCAGGAACAGCGTTGTTTCCTCCTACTACCATTCCGTTTGTGATATCATCCATAATACCTGCAACGTTAGGCAGAGTGATGAAGTTATTACCAACAACACCAATACAAGGATTACTATTGTCACCCTTGGTTAATTGTGTTCCAGCAGCAACTGTAGCAGCATCAGCAACACCTTGAATGGTGAGAGGCATATTGTTTGCTCTTACCAGATAATATCCATAAACATTACCAGCAGGAGCAGTAAATGTAAATGTTTGCTCTGGATATGTAGCAGTCGTTACCCCACCACTGAAGTTAACAGCACCACTTACAGGACCAATGTTTGCGATGTTGAGAATTACAGTGCTTCCTGATACACGAGAAACTTTTGCACCTGAAGCAACGCCTGTTGCTGAAACAAGGTTACCTACACTTACAGAACCAGAAAGGTTGCTTAAAGTAATTTCATAACCGCCAGTATTTCCACTAGCAGTTGCAGAAGCTACAGGATCACCTGCAGTAGTAATAGCCCATCTGCTACCATTCAGAAGAATACCATAGTTGTTGGTATAACTTTGGTCAGAACGGTTATTTACGCAAGCAGGATAACCAGTATTTGGTGCAGTACCATAACCATTAGTATTTCCATCAGCATATGGTTCAAAATATGCTGTTGCTGAAGGGACATCTCCCTCAGCTGGTGTAGTATTTGATGTAAAGAGTTTCAGAATTAAATTTCTGGGAATATTCTGAGTTGCATTAAGCAAAGTACGAAGAGAATCTAATTCACCGATATTAGGTACTAAAAGTGCCATTTAAAAGTTCCTCCAGGAAGTTGTTTCTATTTAATATCTGTTTATATTTATAATTTTACTTTAAAAGAGATATTGAACTTGTTTATATTGGGAGTAGATGATATCACTTCATAACTAAGAATATCTCCAGCATTTAAAGTAGTAGTCCATCCAACAAGATTATTGTCACTGTTTTTAGATTGATTTTGTAAATTAGGAAAATTATTCCCACAAATACTTACTAAATTTGGATAATTTTGGTATGATGATTTTCGGACATCTACTACTAAATCTCCAGATTTATCAGCAATAATAACCCAAGATTCAATTATACCAGTAACATCAATAGTTATATAACCTTTATTTCCAGCAGTCATTGGTAAAGAACCATTATCAACCACATAATTAATAGTTCTGGTTAAATCAGCAGTATTTGCAAGTGCAATTCCAAAAAATGGAACATTACAAGGTGCTGTAGCAAAAGTTATCTGATTTCCAGATACAGTATATCCTACTCCAGGTTGAAGAATGACATTATTCAATGAAATAATTAATTGTTGGTCATTTAGTGCATTATAATTAACGTTATTTACCTGTAATGTAAAAGTTGTTCTAATACAATCAAACTGAGAAGATAAATCATCAATGATTAAATTTTGATATTGTATTCCTTTTGAAGGAGCTTCGTAATTTAATCCTATACTATATTGATCTGGACTATCAGATACTATATTATATTGTGGTGTGTTTAGTGTTACCTGATAATCAGACATTATGTTACACCTGGAGTTACTGTTGCTATACCTTCTATTACTCTTGTTTTAATTCCACTGGGAGAAGTTAAAACAATGTCATAAACATATCTTTTAGGTTTTAGAGTTGTAGTCACTGTAGATGAAAGAGATAACTTAATTATACCCTTTGCCCTGTCAACAAATGTTATATTTAATGGTACACTGTTACTACTCGTATAATAACTCTTCTTCATTTTACTTTCAGCAGTAAAACCAAGAAGATTTAGGTAAGAATTATCTGCATTCTTAATGGTAAAGGTCGCTGCAAAATCAGACCCTTGTTCTATCACTATGTTGATTGTAATTGCAGACATCTAATAAAAAAAGACCTTCCTTGTTATTTATAAGGAAGGTCTGTATTTATCACTCTTCTGAAGATTCTTCTTTGTTATTGGTTTCACCTTCTAGAAGTGAAAGTGCCTCAATAGCACCTTTAAGTTTAAGCGCCATTTCTCGTTTAGCAGTCAATTGTGCTTCAAGATTTTTAATTTCATCAAGAGCAGTATTAAATTGATTAGTGAAATTTTCTTTGAGTTCGTTATGATTCATCGTTCTTAAGTACAGAGGAAATGTATTTGTTCATTTTTTTAGCAATATTATCCCATTTATATTCTGGTCTTTGAGTCATGGCCAGACATTTTTTGGAACAGGATTCATAATGTTTTTTATCATTATAAAGTTTATTAAGTTCTTCTACCATTCCATCTACTGATACATATGCTCTATCAATTCCGTAGTTAATATCTTTGCCCATAAAAGCAATATCAACTAAACTACCAGAATTTTTGAACAATTCTGCACTTGCAGCATAGTTGGGAACTACTTGAGGACATCCAGTTGCGGCGTGTTCAAAAGGAACAAGACCCCAACCTTCCCCCTCAGAGGTATTTACACCAACATCAACTGAGTTATAAATGATGTTGAGAACTTCAGATGTAATGGTATTTTTTTCTGGAGTCATTTCTAGACCAGAAAGATACAGTCTTCCTTGGGGGTCTAGACCATTCTTTTTCATTTCAGCATTGAAAAGTGGAACAATATCCCACCCACAATCCTTAACACCCATATGAAGATATAATTTAGCATTTGGTTTATCTACGGCAAATCTAGCAAATGCCATAATAGTTAGATCAATTCTTTTGCGAGGTTGATTGCGATTACCATTAAACACAATAAAATCATCATCTTGCATCTTTCCAATAATAGAACGACATTGCTTCTTATCCATTGGAAAAAAGGTTTGAGTGTCAACACCGTGTTCTAAAGTTTCAATACGCCCGTCGTATTCAGCTTCAAGAATCACATTCTTAGCATAGTTTGTATATGTCACACAAAGATCTGTTTTTTCCATCCACTTCACGACTGGAACAAACCATCCTCCACCATCAACAGGAAAATAATTAATCCACTTAAAATTATCTTCTTCTTTATATTTGTTAAGTTTTTCCCAATACATATTAAGAATCCAGACATCATTGAACGCTACAATGACATCTGGTTTAATAGCGTTATAAAGTTCTTCTATATATTGAAACCCGTAGGGGTCTGCACCACCACCTTTAGTGCTAGCAGCAAAGATCTTAAAAGGAAACTCGTGTTTTTGACCAAAATAATTGATACCCATTACGTGAGTATCATACTTTGAATGAATTCTGGTCAGAATGGATTCTGATACCCTGCCAAATCCACTCGGAATAACACAGTCACCAATCCACAATAATTTTTTCTTGCTCATAGAAATGACAATTTTTCATATACATCATACTATAATTTATAAGAGTTGTCAAGGAGAATTATGTGAGGTATCCACCAATTACACCGTTTGCATTAAATACTTCAATAACTGTAGTTCCATTAGTAGCTGATAAAGATACACTTGTCTGCGAAGCACCACCTTTAGAACCACCTAAGTTTACTGCAGCAAAACCTGTCGTAGTAGTGCTCGCTGCAATGTTAACTGTTTTTGCACCCGCATTAGTATTTCTTAAATACATAGTTACTCTTCTTCCAGCAACGAGATTACTGACATTGATTGTTCTTGCAGTTGTGCTGGCACTTTGAATATAAGCATATAAAGAAGTTGTTGCAGCATTAACTGTGGCATCTGCATCAGTAGTTGAACTTGCATTTCCTTCGATTGCACCATTTACTGATGGTGATGTTAATGTTTTATTGGTGAGAGTATCATTTGTTGCTCTACCAACTAATGTATCTGTAGATGTCGGTAACGTAAGTGTTCCTGTATTCAGGATACTTGAAATAGTTGGTGTGGTTAAAGTTTTATTTGATAATGTTTGAGTTTCATCAGTTGTTACGATTTCGCCAGCAGCATTAGTAAATCCTTTTCCTAATACTTGAGTAGCAGAAAGAACTGTAGTTCCTGCAATTTGATAAGTTTTTCCTGTGGCAATATTTAAGTTTTCTGTTGATGACCAGCGAGTTCCAGTGTCTGAATAAGTAAAAGTAATACCAGTAGTTCCAAGCGTAATACCAGCACCATCCACTGCTGCTGAGGTTGAAGCACCATCAGCAAGTATAATATTAACATCATCAATACTTAAAACAGTAGAATTAATTGTTGTCGTCGTTCCATTTACGATTAAATCACCAGAAAGAGTCAATCCAGAAGCAGTAATATCTCCAGTTACTGTTATACCAGCAGTTGTGGTTTCAAGTTTCTTAGAATTATTAAAATAAAGTTCTGAGGCACCATCGGCATTAAATACCGCCATAACTTCAGAACCATCATCTTTTCTGATAGAAACATTATTAGTTCCTTGAATATAAAGGTTTCCAGTTCCTTGGTCTCTGATATAACTATCAGAACCATCGTGATAGATTGCTAAATCATTACCATCACCAAAATACAAAAATCTACTATCACTAAAAATGGCATTTTGTGTAAAACTAGCATCTTTATGGAAGATTACTTTTTCAAGAGTATCACTTGTCTGAAAACTTAAATAATCATTAGTTCCTTCTCTAAATATTAAAGCAGGATTTATATTGTCTCTTAATGAAACAGTAAATGTTTGATCTGTTAAATCAAGGGTAGTTCCTTTAATCTTGAGAGAATTATTAATTACAGTGCTTCCAGTTCCAATTGCGGAACCAATTCTAATATCACTATTATTAATTAATAAATTAAAAGAATTTTGACTTGAAAGAATTTCTCCGCCATTAACATTTAAATCACCATCTAATACCGTATCATCACTTCTAATTCTAAAATTAGTATTTGGAACCCCACTAGGAGCAGTAACACCCATAGTCACATTATATGCTGCACCGAAAGCATTTACCGTTGTCGCTACAGTATTATAAAGTGTTTGAGTAGTGCTTGTGCCAACAACAACTGGATTTCTTAAAGTTAAAGTTCCTGTTGTTGCACCTAAAGTAATAGAAGTAGCATCACCAAAAATAGATGCAGTTGTTGCTGATGAGTTAAATACCGTTACGCCAGATGCAGTAGTTGTAATGTCACCACCATTTACTGCAACATCTCCTGTAACAGTAAGATTTTCATCGACCTGAAGAGTATCAATATAAGCAGTTCCATCGATATAAAGGTCTCTCCATTCCTGAGATGATGTACCTAAATCATAGGTGTTATCAAAATTGGGAATAGCGTGAGAATTTAAATCTGCATTAAATACGATATTATCGGTATTTAAATCACCAAAGATAATTGTTCCTGCACTACCATTACCAGCTCTAAAAGTGATATCTCCTTCTACAGTAAGACCACTAGCAACATAAAGACTTTTTGTAACACCAAGAGTATTTGCATCTACCTTATAAAGACCTAAATTAGTTGTACTATCAAAAGATAAACTAGGTGCTGCTAAAGTACCATCTTCAAGTTGAATTGTTTGTCCAGAAAGAGTAACAAAACCAGCAACTACCTGATTAACAGAAGTAGTAACTACTTTTGACGGTGTAACTAAGTTTTGACAATCACCAATATCAGTTCCAATCAGATTGATTAACTGACGCTGTTGCTCAAAAGTATTGCTGAGTAAAACTTCTCTAATTGCCATTGGTAAGTTGCTTTAATAATTGCTTGATTTCATCAAGTTCTTGCTTCAAAGTATTTATCTCATTAACCATATTGTCACGGTTTGCCTTTGCCTTTTTATATTTTAGGTACTCATCATAATTTGAATTAATGATGGCACCTGAATTCATATCACGATAAAGGTCAGTGTGACCCTCTACTTTATACTTGTCCATTATGAATGAGCAATTGCACGGAGATCTTCTACTCTTGGTGGATAAGCAGGATTGCTGCTAGTAAATACAATCTTAATTGCAAATGACTTAAATGGTGCTAGGTCGTTTGCAGTAAATCTATATTCGATATAGGAATTCAAATCTTCAGCAGTTGGTGACTGAGTATTTAATGTGTCTGGAATTGCAGTTGCATTGTTATCGGAAAAACCAGTACTATTGAAGTAATTCCAAGCAATTCTGTTGAAATCTTGAGTACTGCCATCTTCTTTAATCTTATACATAACCTTCATATCACTGTTAGCAAAGAGATTTGCAGTAATTCTTACATCAAGAGATTCTGCTGGTGCTTCAAGAGTTACTTCTTTCGTCAGATACTTTGATTTAACGGAAGAACCAATTGGTTCAGTATCAGGAATAAACAAGAAACCTCTCGTTGATGAAGCATCGGAAATCAGTCGTGCTACTGGAGTTGAAGTATAATCATTAATATAATCATTTACAGCAAATGGAGTTTCGCTGGTTAACTTAACTTTAAGTGAACCAATTCCAGAGTCCCACCCTGTTACGATTCCACTCTTATTCACAACTGAAGTCGGGGTTGTTGTTATAGTCGCAAGACCAATTGTTTGCGAAATTTGAAGACCAGATACAAAAGTTCCAGTTGTATTAATAACTTTAATTTGAGTTGCTGACACAGAAACAATATCACCAGTTACTATTGTTCCACCTTGAACTTGACTCAGAACAGTTGGTGAACCAGTTGTAACTACAAATGAACCACCAACCGCACTTGTGAAATTTATTATGGTTGTTTTAACTACTTGAGGAGTAGATGCAATACTATAAGTTGAAGAAGGAGAAACACTCAAGACTTGACTTCTTGCACCATATCTAGATTCATCACCTGTTGGATTATCCAATCTACTACCGACAGTAATAACATTTGTTCTTTTCAAATCAATGACTGGAGAAACATTATCTCTCCCAGTTTGCATTGATAAAGTATATGTCAAACTTTTTCTTCCATTTAAAAGATTTACCCCATCATAATTTACTTCATTTAAACTAGAAGCAATAACTTTGCTATCCTCAAAGAAGTAATTTTCTCCAGGGACGATATTAACGACATTACTTAAAGTGTATTCATTAGTAGTTGTACTATCGACAGATTTTCCATTAGTAGGAGTGATTGCGTGTGATAATGTAGATGAAGAAAATGCAAGAGTTGCTACTTGAGATTGAATTATTTGATATAACTTATTTGTAGTTGCTCTTACTAAAGAACCTCCACCAGAACCACTTCCTGTCAAAGTAACTGGAATAGAGTTCCATAATGTAGTATCAATCGAAATGCAATAATCATCAAGACCAACATTGAAAATGTCATGCATACCATTTAAAATAGAAACTGGTATACCAAAAACATTTTCTGGACTTCCGATACCACTAACACCACTTAAGAATACAACATCGCCAGATTTCATACCATGATTTGGGTGATAAATTCTTAAAATCTTTTCATTTCCACCAAATACTGAGGAAGTTCCTATAGTATTGTCAATACTAATAGGATTATTAGGTAAAATAACAGTTCCTGATTCTTTATTGACTAATTCTACATTAGCAGTTAATCCTCTTGAGAAAACTGCTCTATTGGCAGTAAACTTGATATCTTCAACTGTATCTTCTACCCAAGAAGAAGAATTTTGTGCCTTATAAAGTGATCCAACTCCAGGTTGATTAGTTGCTAGAACTGTGCTTGCCAGAAGTGCTTCACCGACTCTTGAAGTATAAATTCTGTAATCTGGTGATGTACTAGAAACTACAAAAGCGTAGGTTGAGTTATTAGCAAGATAAACAGGAGATGGGAATGTAAATCTTGTTTTTACTGTAGCATCTGTAGAAACGGCAATACCCATTTTCACAGCTGGATTGGTAATTTTCAAAATAGCTTGTGCAGTTGCACCTGTACCACTAGTCGCTACAATAGTTACAGATGGTGCTGTATAGTAACCACTTCCTTTACTGGTTACTCTAACATTATAAACTCTTCCATTATATACATCGGCCGATGCAGCGGCAGGAGTACCAAATGCTCCTCCATTATCACCAGTAATAGTTACTGTAACTGCCCCAGCAGTTGAAGAATATCCACTCCCAAAATCAGTTATTTTAATACTTTCTACTTGTCCACTATCTAAATCAATGAAGAATTGAGTTGATGTAATAGCAGGAGAAACATTAAGAGTTAGTTGTTCTCCTGGAATAAATGATATGCCATTATGATTTCTCAACACCAAATTATATCTGGTATTAGGATCATTTACTAATTGAGTTGTTTTAATTTCTCCTGTTGCCCCAGAAGAAACTCCTGTAACAGTAGCACCTGCAGTAAACGATACAGCAGGAGATACAGTATTGGTAGTTCTAATTCTAAGGACGGTATCTGGATTTAACGTAACTTCACTAAATGGTAAAGTTCTTCTTGTAGGTACACCAGCCGTGGTTTCAGTCATATAAACCGTAACTGGTCTATCAGTATCAGTTCCTGAAGATGTTGTCTTATTTTCAAAATATAAATCTAAACTAGTTAAGAATAAACCTTCATCAAATCCACTAACTTCAAAAGTTTGTGCGATTGGATCTAACAATCCAGATTGATTTACATTGACTCGATTAGTTCCAACAAATTGAACAGTATCAGAATTTGAAATTGACCTTCTGCTAATAGAAGGAACTCTAGTCGATTGAACACTACCTAAAGTTGTTTCTGGAGAACCACTTACGACATATTCTGACTCAACAAACGTATTAACGTTAGTTTGGTCTGAGGTGTTTGAAGAACTTGAGGTGAGTCTAAGAACTTTAGACCCTGCAGTAAATCTTCTTTGTTCTCCTGATGTTTGATAGAACGTTTGTGGACTAGTTGTTAAATCTAGAACTCTTCTACCAGAAATAGGTGCATATCCATTTGGAACTAAGAATTGACCACTAACATTTCCGTTTGCATCAGTAGTAATAGGTTCACCAAATCCTAGTTCAGCATATCCTGCGACTCCAGTAAAAGGTGTTAATGGACCATTAACATTATCTGGACTTATCCAACTATTTACATCAATACCATCAAAGAAAGCATACAATCTTGTATTTGGCTCAAGACCTCTTGCTACAAAAGAGATAACTCTACTTCTAATATAAGGGTTATAAACATTAGCAACTACTCTTTCTCCAACAGCATTAACTGCTGAACCATATGGCGTTAATCTGTTTTGAGTACCGTTTCTCGATCTTGTTCTAGTAGAACCTCTAACAAGATTAGTTGTATTATCTCCAAATTGAGCGATACCATTTGAAATAGTAGTTGTGGAATTGGTAAGATTATAGGATTGTGTTCCAGTCCAAGCAAATTGCCAATCATTCCAAATACTTCCCCAAAGATCTGTAGAATTATTTCTAATGGTATCAAAAACGGAGTTTTCATTTACAATTAACTCAGGTGGTGTTACTGTATCTCTCCATTCATCAATATTTGGTTCAAGAGTCATCACACCAGCATATCTAGATGCTCTTCCTGGATTAATAGTGAGATTTCTTGTCGCAAATTGATTTACAATTGTCGATTGCTCGGTATAGGGAAGAGTGATTAAATCTCCTGTTTTTCTATATCCATTTGCTGCCCTTTGTGCATCTGTTAAATTATTTTCAATTAATTCAGTCTGTGATGCATAAAAACTTGGTCTTAGAATACCAGTTTGAGTATCTACAGAACAAGCATAGTCAGTAGATAATGTATTACCTACATTATGACCTTCAAAGTTATCTACAATAATACCATTCTTAAATCTTTCGTTCCCATTTTCATCACGAACTTGGGCATTAAAAGTATCTTGTTCAAGTAAACTGAGAGTAGTATAATACTCAAGTTTTTCAATCCTTTTAACTAACTTGCCGATATCGCGCATCGTATAACGTCTATTGTCAAAACTTCTAATTTTGATGTCAGAGACATTAGCAGTATATGCAGGAATATTTAAAGTGTATAGAAGAATAGCATCATCAATCGATGAAGGAACTTGAGGATTTAATGATGGCGTACCAGATGCAACTACAAAACGTCCAGACTTATTAATATAGATTGAATCAATTCGGTTTAAATAATAACGATATCCAGTATCAAAAGATTGACCAAAAAGTGGGATAGAAGAAGCAGAAGAACCTGTAGCATCAAATTCTACTGAATTGACTATACTTCTGTTTGCAAATCCAGGTACAACAGATCCACTTGTTTCATCATAATCTGAAACTCTAGGTCTAAAATCAACTACATCTGAAAGTGAAATTAATCCATGAACACTAGAATTGAAGGTAGGAATATCACCATAATCAATATTTGTATATGAGTCAACTACAAAATAATCACCAGAACCAACGTGTCTAAAATAATCAAAGACTATAAGTAATTTGTTTGTTGGAACAGGTACTCCAGGTTTTCTGATAATTCTTGCAAGATCATAGTATGTCTCTCTTTGACCTCCATCAAAGGTAAAACTATCAGTTACATTAATATCATTGATAGTCGCCGCTGCACCAGTAGTTGACATATAAACTCCCTTGAGTCTATATCCATCAGCATATCTAAGGGGGATAATTTCATTAGTAAAATCAGAATCAATATTTTGCGTTGCATCAAGAAAAAGTGTTTTAGTTTTTGGAGTTGTGTCAGTTTTTCTTACTGTTGTAATTAATTTAAATTGAAGACCTGCATAAGAAGCACCTAAGTTAATTGTAAGAGCAGAACCCGTATTTGTAACACTACTTGAAATATCAACTAGAGAACCTGCTGAGATCGCAGGAATAGATGGGTTGGATGTGAGGAGACTGAAAACGTAAGTGTCATTTATAAATGATTCATTTGTCAAAACTGTCAGTGTCTTACTTCCAGAACCATCTAAAGTATCAATGAATTCTTTTTGAATAGTATAGTTAATATCTGTATTTGAACCAGGATTCAGAACAGCAGTGCTTACATTTTTATTAGCAAATGGTATGATATTTGTATCGGATGTCAGACCATTTAATCTCGTTCTAATACGAGTAATTGTTTTGGCACTAAATGTAGATAATACTTTACCATAAACATAAATTCTTGCAGTAGCAGTTCCACTATCCCTAACTGATTGTTTTACGATATACTTATTAGTAACTCCTACATTGTTCACTATTCTAATAATATCACCAGAAACTAATTCTGTATCTGGTCTTGCACCTAAGTTATCTGCTCTAATGAACAAATCACCATCTGTTGCGCTGAAAAGATCTCCATTAGAAATAACATAATCATCTTGAACTGAAGAAATATCTCCAGAAAAATAATTTCCAGTAGTGGAACCAAAGAAACTTCTTGCATAAGAAGAATCAAAGTTTACAACTGTACTATTATTAGTGATAGCAACAAATGATGCCCCAGTACCAGTTCCACCAGAAATTGTAACTATTGGTGGAGTTGTATATGAGGAACCCAACGAATCTCTAATACTATTCGTCAATTCAATAGAATTGATTTCACCACCAGAAACATTAATATTTGAACTTCCGATAACAGAAGTTTTATCTACACCATTAATGAATACGGTAACTCCACTTGCTGTAGTATATCCTGCCCCACCACTAACTTTCTTAAAGTATTCGATGGTTCCTTCAGGTTCAATGAAGTTTACTGGTGTCGAAGTACCAATCGTTTCTGTAATAATAGTTTCGCCTGGTCTAAAGGAACCTTTTACATTCGATAAAATTATTTCACGAGTATCTGCTGAATAAGATTCAAGAATACCTGTTGCACCACTTGATTGACCAAATACATAATATCCGATTGCTAGATTAGTTCCGCCAGTAAAGAAGTTTACATCATTTTTGCAGATTATCTTAGTTGTGTAATTAGTATTAAACAGTCCTAGTTTAAAAGTAGTTGATAAACTATCAAAAACGTTAGAAGTTGTACTTCCAGGGTTCAACAATCTTACATACTTAGTTTTAGACGTACCTATAAAACTAGTGCTAATTTTTTCATATGTCTGGAGAGTTGGAGATACTGAACCAGCTGTTGTTGTGATAGAAACTGTGGCACCTGCTCTGAAAATACCAACTCCAGTTTTGGTTACAACCAAGGTTGCAAAAGTATTTGCAGAATTTACAGCAAAGTTTTTTATTACACCATTAATTGGTCCCCCAGGTGCAGCTGCAATACTCCAGGTGCCACCAGCAGCGGCAGATGCAATAGCAGATAATCCTCCGCCAGTTACAGTAATAATCCAAGTATTTTCATCTGATGGAGCAGTGATGTCATCACCATATGAAGTATCACCAAACATTCCATCTGAAAAATTATTAAATAGTTTTATTTCAGTAAATGACTTCGTAGTAGTAATTACACCACCACCTGCAATATTTTCAATATCTGGAAATCCGTAAAGATTTCTTATAGTAAAATTTGGTCCATCTAAAATTGATAGTGCAACATTTGAATTTGTTGCTACATCTCTTGCTTTATTGATTTCTACATATCTAGTTGATGTAGTTTCAATTTCATACCCTCTTACATATGCTTTACCAGGACTCAGTTCAGCGACGAATTTTCCTGCATCACCACCCGCAGTATCAAGATATACGCCATTATTTGAACCAGTATTTAAATGTTCTCTAAGACCTAAATTAAAATCTCTTACAACATAATCTCCAGATTCATCGTAAGTTCTTCTTGCTAAAACATCTTCAAATAATGTATTATCAGCAGTTTCTACAGTTTGACGAAGAACTCCACCTTGAATTAGGAGAAGTTGAACGAAATCTCTTTGTTCTGGAAAATCTAATGTTCTCTTTGCCAGAGTAACAGTAATTTTAAGTCTATGTGCTCCTGGAGCAGTGAAGTTTGAATATCCCTGTGCATTATCCAGAAGTGAAAAATCTTCTTCTGGTGTTACAAGTGTTTCTGATACAACAAATCCAACTTTATACGAAGGAGTGTTACCGTACTTATCAAGAATTACAGTTTGCCTATCAGTTCTAACTAAAGTGCCATTAATAAAATAAACACCTTCATTAACCGTTACAGCAGAGCCAGAACCAACTGCAGGAGTGCTAGTGGGTCTTGCAGTCCCAGTAATACCAACAATAGCTGTTGGACTTCCAGGAGAATTAGCAGTAAGAGTTTCTCCCTCAGTAAATCTTGTAGCAGTAGTAGAAGAACCACTATTTTCGTATTTTACAAAAAATGTAGATGAATCTGTAGCAGTTGCTGCTGTTGCGTTTACAACGGTAGCAACGAGTCCAGAGACACTACCAGTGACTCTTGTACCAATATAATCAGTAATTAATAAGTTATTAGTGAATGAACTTAATTTAACATAATCATATCGGTCATCGTAAATAATTTCCCCAGGAACTACAATAGAACCTTGTTTAAATCTTGACTTACTTAACTGTTCAATTTGATTTTGTAAAATCGATTGAAGACTAGTAAGCTCTCGTGATTGAATAGAATACCCTGGTCTAAAAAGTACTCTATAAAAATTTTTTATTGGGTCAAAATCGTCAAAATATGGCGACCTATTTAGATTAGTATTCTGGGGCATATTTTTTTAACTAAAAAGTTTAGTTATACTAAGGTATATATTAGAATTCTACGACCAGTTTTACATCTTCAATTTGGTCTACTGCGCGAGAGACTGTTCTTCTATTTTCTGTGTAGATAATGTCTCCAGTATATTTCTTAATTTCAGGTCTTGAATAACCATTAGTAAACTGAAGATTTTGAGCTGAAAGATTATAAGCAATGTCTGGGGCTAATGAAGTTCCTGATGTCGCGCCGAGAATAGTATTAGCACCATCAAATTTGTTTAGGAATCCACCTTGAGCACCACTTGCAGAGTGCTCATATTCATTTTGATATACTTTTAAAATTTTAGTGGCACTATCCCAAGAAACTACTTTGCCAGTTGCATTCGTTGTTGTTTGAGTGACAATTTCATCAATCAAAAATGATGTAGTACTTGCTGAAGGGAATTTAATAGCGGTAAGAGCATTATATGTGGAACCAGCAGCTGCAATTCCTGAAGATTCACGAGGGTCTTTGAGAATACCAATTCTTCTGAACTCAGTATCAATTGGAAATTCATTTGCTTCACTATACTCAAGTCGAACATTAACCATTACTCGTTTTGCACCGAGTTCCTTATAAACATCAAATCCATGTCCCCCATTAGGAGAAATGATAACTTCTAAATTAGCTCCAGAACCACCTGCTCCGATTCCAGAAATTTCAGTTACATTGATATTAATCTTACCAAAGGTATAACCAGAACCAGCGTTTGTAACAGTTACTGAAGTAATAGTTCCTCCAGAAACCACTAAAGTACATAATGCTTGAGTTCCTCCATTAAGATCATAATCTCCTCTAATAGGAACATTGGTATAAGTGTTATCAGTATAACCACTACCACCATTCTTAATTACAACAGTATTGATTGAACCATCAACCGCCGCTGCTTTTACATCTACGCCATTTGTAGGGTCTCCAGAGGAACCAATTCCCCACGCTGCTGGTGTTGGGATATAAGTGCTTGTATAGAACTTCAGAACGTCATCTGTACCAATACTATACATAAATTTCCACATATATCCATCGGCAAGAGGTCCAATAATACCCGTGCCAGTTCCAGTTGGTGCTACTGTGGATGCTACACCATTGACATTAGATGGACTTGAACCATTATAAATGCACTTATAAACTTTGTAGTTATGAACTACATAAAACTTTGATGAATATAAATTAGTCGCGTTTTCTCCAGCACTATTTGCTCTATAGTCTGCACTATAGTTAGGGCGATACATTGAATATGTTTGCCCAGAAGTCCAGTCATAACGAGGAATTACCAGTCTCACATTAGCAGAATCAACTTTTTTCAATGAAATCATATCATCGAAAATTTCCTTCTCATAATTGAAATTATCAATTGGAGTTGGTGGATTATTTTCATCTGGTGTTGCAAGATAAGAAGTGCTGTGCTGACTACCAGAAGATTGACCAACATAACTGGTAACACCAGAAACCGTAGCAATATCCCAAGCCTGTGGACGACCAATAAAGAAGTACATATTAGTGGGAGATGCTTCACTAAATGCTTCTTCAAATTGTTTTGCGTTATGAATTCTGAACTGTTCAGAAATAAGAGCTGGCATGTTATTAAAGACTTAATTTTCCTTTGAGTTATTTATATTTATTACCCTCGCCAAGCAATGTTGAAATATTCCCCTACACTGTGTCCAGATGCTGTTGTAGTATTAAGACCACGAGCAACATTCAACAATGTTTGACCAGAAATAGTCGTATATTGAGCAATTTCATTACCAAATAGTACATAACCAGATACTGTTGGGAAATAATTTGTGTTTCCAGAAACAACGATTTCAGTATCAGTATCAGTAATTCCACTTGCTAATGATGCGCCAACAGTAATATATGTTTCCAATCCAAGATTAAATTCATTAAACTCATTCACACCAGTAGTTTGATTACTTCTGTTGACAAAATCACTAATAGTTAGATTAGGATACAGTCTAATAAATGTTTCAAGATTAGTATTGCTTCCTAAGATAGAAGGATTATCTCCATTGACATTCAATGGTTCGTATCCAAATGCATTATGTTCAAAAATTCCAAGTGAATTGCCGATATTATCAGTTTCAGGATTTTGCATTACTACTACTGGTGTACTAATAGTATTCATCAGAACACTAATAGTAGGAACTGTTATATCTCTCTCTGCTACAGTTCCACTAACTGTTGAGGAAATAGTACTATTAATTGATAATAAATTACCTGTTTGATATGCAGGAGGAGTATAAGACACCTCAACATTGTCTCTAGTGTAAACTGGATATTTTTGTCTAATAATTTCATATTTTTTAGCAAAAATTACTTCAGGTGCAGAAGTATAACCAGATCCAGGATTAAGGACATTAATATCAATTACTGAACCATTTCTCATTACAGGTTCAGCTTTTGCACCAGAACCTGGATTATCACAAGAATTTCTAAAAACAATAATGGGGGCAGTATCATAATCAAAACCACCATTTAGAAGAGTTACTGATGTAACACCACTTGTAGATCCAGAAATAACTGCTGCAGCAACAGCATTTTTACCTCTAACATAAGAATTATCATCAAAGATGAGGCAAATATACTGAAGCATATCAGAATACTTGACAAATTGGGATCTAATTTCAATCAATTCTTTTGGAGTCTCGCCCTCAATAGCAATTCTATCTCCTGGTTCGATATATGAGTATGAAGTTTGATTTTTAGTCCAAACCTGACAACCATCAGGAGTTACATCACCAATTGTGTAAATTGGGTCAAAAACTTTTCCATCATAAATTGATAAAGTTTTGTCGAATGATTTTCCATAGAAGAAAAGCATCTTGCAATTTTTATTTGCTTGGGGAGGTTCGTTAAAGAAAATGACACTTTCATTAATGGTATAAGAATCACCGTAAAGTTGAGGAACTCCATCTAAGAGAACTAATAATCTATCTGGAACTCCAATTTTATAATTATCACTATTATATTGCAGATTGAAAACAGTTTGTGAACCATCAATCAAATTATTAATACTATCAAGATACTTATACTTACCAAATGAATATGCATAGAACTTTCTCTCTTTTTCTGGAGTGAAAGTAAAATTAATTCTATTTGGAGATACTGTCCTATCAATAGTGTAGGTTTCATCATAGAATTGAAGAACACCGTCAATGAATACTAAAAGATTTTCATCTGCTTCAGTGGTCAATGCAGTACCATTTTCTTTATAAAGATCAAAAGAATTTGTATTTCCATCAAATAATATTGTTTTTACTTTATAAACGTACCTTGATTGGTCAGCAGGACTTGTAAATTTATAAGATGCAGAATAGAAAGTAGAACCTTCGCCAGGTGGCTCTTCAAACATAATCTGGCCATTATTAATATCAAAAGAACCTTTTCTTACTTCAGCATTAATTAAATCACCACTATCCAATACTCCAGATGCAGGTATAAAATCTGGAATGATTGTTAAATCTTTTACTGTTAATTGATTTGTCAAAGCAAGTTTCATTAAATCTCTTGCTCTATTAAATGCAATTATAGTTTGAGGGACTTCTCCTTCAACACCATTTGAAATTAATGTAGTTCCAGATGGAGTAAAATATGCCCTAGTTGCATTAAGTATATTGCTATTTCCTCCAGTATACATATCCTGAACAACTGCATCGACAATATGACCAATATCACGAACACACTTTGCAGGATCTGGGTTTCCAGTAAATCCAGAAATCACGCTATATGCATCAGTAATAATTTCTGTGCGATTTGCTGTAATTAAATTAGCACCATCTCTATGTCTATTTGCTGCAATAATTTCAGAATTTCCTGAAGTAACTGCCCATACACCATTATTTTCAGTTGGTAAAGTTACTGGTGAACCAATGTCTGCCAGAGACAAAGCATTAGTTATGATTCCAACTAAATTATCAACGGTAGACCTTACATCAGCACAAGTTCTAGGGTCATTATTCGTAGTAATTCCGACTTCATTTTCAAAGAGAATTGTAAACGTGTTAGATGATAGTACATCATATATTTGAAATCTATCGTTAAAGATATATGGCACCCCAGTTAAAGTCACTCCACTAATACTTACATATCTACTTACTGGATAAGTTTCTCCAGATAAAGTATAAGAATATCCGTGAGGTTCAGAAGTTGTAATAGTTGCACTTCCTCCATAATATGAAATAGAACTAATATCCTTTGTTTCTATAGGTTCTTGAATAATCTGATTTAAAACAACTAAGTTGGAATATTCTTCCATATCAGATGTAGGAGCTCCATCAATTGTCGTCAAATTAAATACTTTATTTGTTCCATTGAATTGAGACGATAAATCTGAAATTCTTCTAACATCAACATCATTGTTTGATACGTTAACAAGTGCGGAACCAACTCCAGGAATTTTCGGTAGAATTGATTGATTAATAATATTAACACTTCTTCTTGTCTGTGAAATAAAAGATTCTACATTAATTCCACTTACTGTAATAATTACTTGATTCTGTGTAGGATTATTAGGTAAAAATACACTGCCAGTATGACCTGATGCAGTGAAATTCATTTCGTCTCTTAAAGATACTTCACCAAAAAGTTTAAATCCTAACGGATGAGTACTTTTGTTTAGTTGTTTTCTATAACTTCTGAGAGACTTCGTGGTTCTTACAACATACGAATAATCTTGGTAGTAATAACTATCTGTAATTTTTTGAGATGAAGAACTGATTTTTCCGAGGTCATCATCAAAATATCCAAATCTCGGAATATAACCAGTTACATTTCCATAAACAGTAGCATATTTAATGTCTTTTATGATAGATGTTGAAAAATTGACAGTACCAGTTAATAATGTATTAATTTTCAGAGAATCTAAATTGCCTGTCAGTAAATTTAATTTCAGTAAGTATGAATTGTTACCAATTTTATCAATTCGTTTTACTTCAAAAGAAACATTAGATGGATAATTTAAAATTTCCCCAATTCTATAAGGAATATTCAAATTAGTTACTATTATCTTTACATCAAATTTAAGTTCTTTAGCAAGAGTTCTATCAACACTTAATCTGTTGCCATAATTATTAAATCTGATTGTTTTAATCTTTCCAATACTATCACTCTTCGGAAAAATAGTTGCTGATTTGTCTATCGCAACAATTTTATCAAAAACTTTATAACCTCTTCCTGGTGAAGTTATAGTAACAGATTGTACTCTACCATCTACAATTACTGGTGATAATACTGCACCACTTCCAGTCGATGTTGAAATACGAAGCTCGACATCATTTGTATATCTTGTACCACTATTCAAAATAGATACAGTATCAAAACCACCTCCAGATGACAGCGTAAATGCAAGTCGTACAGCATCAACCTCTTTATGAGTTACACCTATAACAGTTGGTAGTTTTTTAAATCCAAAACCACCATCAATATTTTCAATAGAAACAATTTTTCCTAATGCTGATTCCGAAGTAGTTTCATAATTAATATTATTGACTACTCTTTCCTCTGGCTGACCATTTATAGAGTATTTAAAAGTATGATCATCGATTATGGTTATGTCCTTAGGACCTGAAAAATAATTATTTTTTACATCAAACTTATTTCTTCCGTTGACAACTCTATTTCTCAATTCATAATAATATAATCTGGAAATATCTAAATCTGATAAAATATTTTCATCGAAAATTATTACTGCTCCAGTATTTCCAGGAACTCCAGAAACAGTAGCAAAATTTATTTGGTTGATATTACCAAAATCTTCACTAAAAACCAAAGAATATCCAGTATTACTTGAATCACTTACATCAAAGAGATATCTAGTTCCCTTGATTAGTTCAAAATCAAGATTCCTCACAAAATAATTACCTGTATTAGTGGGGTCGATTTCCCAATAAGCTTTTTTCTCTGTTATTGTATTAATTGCAATTCTTCTAACAGGTGAATTACCATCAGATATAATACTAGTATTAACAAAGTTTCCGTTACTTACTTTTAATTCTATAGTTTTGTCTTGTTTATTTAATGCGTAAATTGTTCCTGTAGCAGAACCATCAGTAATTGTTTGTCCAATACTTAAAAGATATGGAAATTCTTCATCTGGTAAATATCTAAGAACTGATTGTGTACTATTATGTAATCCTAATGTAGTTCCTAATTGAGCTCTTTGAACTGTAAGATTACCAGATAAAGTTCCAGTAATTGCAGTAATTCTCATTATTTCACTATTAATTCTAATATAATCATTAACACGGAATGATGTAATATTATTAACACTTATTACTGTAGCAGTAAATGTCACATCAGTTGCCAGAGTAGAACCAACTAATGGGTCATTATATGTAATAGTCTGATAATCAGAAACTTTTACCTTATAGGTTGTAGTTAATGGAATATTCCTTGCTGTCATATTGACAACAACTTGTTCATCAATAGATAATCCATGAGGAACTACCGTAGTTACATATGCTTCATAAGGAATTGTGACACCAGGGCAAGTAATTGCAGTTGGATATGGAAATTGAGTTACTCCACTTGTTATGGTAATACCAGATGCAGTAAATCCCGATACAACACTATAAGTGACAGAACTAACAGTTACACCTAAAATTTTGTTTACTTTTGCGATTAATCCAGAACCTTCAGTATCAGTATTATCGAGGTATAGGTAATCATTTACCTTAAAATGTGGTTCACTATCATAAACCTCATAACTATCAACAGACCCTCTATCCACAGCATTTACAAATAGTCTTGTATCAAATCCCGTTGTTGGCATTAAGGGAGTTCTAATTCTCTTAGACTGTAAAGGAAGATTAGTTTCTGTTTGTATTGAAGAAACATCAAAATTAGATATTGATGGAACATATTTGTAAGTGTTTCCTATGATGTATGGATATACACCGTTACCAAATTGATCAACAGTTATAAAATAAGCATAGATACCGTCTGGATATTCTGGTGTTACGCAAAATCTTCCATTATGCTGATCAAGAGTTCCAGAACCATTTACAAATTCATAGTCGTCAATAAATGATCCTAATGGGTAATTAATTACACTTGGTCTTCCAGAAACTGGTGTAGATACTAAAGAGTAACTACTCGTCATTCTGGAAATACCAGAAGAAGAACTTAATGGACTTGTATATCCATAAGGACCATAAATTGGAGATCCATCATATGCCCAACCAATAATTGGCGAATGAACAAACCCACTTGATACTTCCTGGTATGCTGAAGATACTCCTTCAACGTTATCATTTAATTCATATCTAAGAAGTTTCGGATTTAATGCATATGCGTATTCAAGTCCACGTTGAATATCAAGTCCTTCATACAAATATCCATTAGAAAAATCTACCTTAGGTGAAGTTACTGGTTGCCAGGGATCAGATGGTAGGGATCTTTCATTTAAAAGTCTGAATACTCTATTATATCTCCAACGTCTAACATTTGCAGTTGCTACAACTCCAGTTCCTTTTGAAATTAAAGAAACTATAATGTTATTTTTATCATTGTAATCAACACCGCCATTAAGAATAGTAATTCCAGTAACAGTTCCTCCAGAAATAGTTGCAGTGGCAAATGCACCTCTACCTCTTCCTGTAATATCTCTAATTATAACATCAGGAGGGACTACATAATTGTTTCCTGGATTTGTAATTGTAATAGTTTTGATAGAACCACCAATAATATCTGTCTCGTTCAAAATAGTTGCTGTTGCATCAAATCCATATGCAATTTCAATAGTTGGATTAGATGTATATCCAGTCCCGCCATTTACTACTGCGACAGATGTGACCTGACCATTAGTAGTTACACCACTAAAAGTTGCCCCAGAACCTCCACCACCAGTTAATCTAAAAACAGGATTTACACCTGTTAAAAACCCTTGTCCACCATTAGTGATGGTAATAGATTCAATACTTCCAAAAATTTCAGAGGTTGTATCTATACAACTATATGATTCGACACCATTGACAAAAATACCAGTTGCTTTTTGACCAACAGGTTGTGCTTGAGTAAGTCTTTCAGTTTCTAAAGGAATATTCCTGAGTAAAAGTTGATTTCCTGGATTTCCAGTTACTCCTCTAAAAGGTCCTATTGCATGACTAGGTAATCCAGTAGAAGCAATGTATGCATAATCATTTGTTTTATATACTGCAGATACATTTGTAGAAATATTTCTAATCGCATCATTGATGATAGAATTTGAACTTGATGCGGTTAATCCTGTTTCGTTAAAAATCCACTCTGTAAATTGTTTTCTTAAATCAATAACTCCATTGGGAGTAAGTTCAATATTTTCATTTGTTTCATAGTAAGAAGAACCATCTTCAATGGTAGCAGAACTCATTACACCAATCAGTTTTAATTTGACAATATTTGCATCATCAACTATTCCATTCTTATAACCATAAAGATACTCAGTAGTGCTTACATTTGATTCTATAGGATGAGAAGATGCTACAGTATCAAAAGTCCCCCTTACACAATCGAAAAATTGATTAAATGACTTATACCTATAAGTAATATACTCATTATTAATTTTTATAATACCTTGCTCTTGAGGAAATCCAATTGTTGAATCTACTAGAATAGTATTATCAGATGGTAATAATTGCTTTCTTAGAATTGTATTTGAGGGAACTATAAAGTTTTGTCTTTCTAAGATATTAAGGTTTAATTCAAAAATAGTCCCAGCGTTAGAAATGCTATTGACTAAAACTGGTTCTAGTATAGAAGAAACTGATGGAGTACCAGCAATATCTGTTTGGAAGATTTGATATCCTACTAAATCACCAGGATTTCCTGATATTGCTTCTACTTTGATAATATCATCAACTGTCCAGTTTGATGTAGACGCTTTGAGCAAAGTCTCACGGGGGAAAAATACCTCAACTTCTTCAGCAAAAATTGATTGAAATAAAAACTGAATTGAAGTCGTAGTTCCCTTATAGCTATAAAAATCTTTAATATTTTCAAGTAAAGTTACTTGATCGATATCAGAATCTAACTGAGTATATGGAAATCCGTCAAGATACTGATTCTGATAATTTTTGATGAATGCAAATAGAATTAAATTAGAAAGATTTTTTACTGTGCTTCCATTTGTATGTAAAGCAGCAACAGAATTAGTAACTGTTGTTCCTAAGTCACTCAATACGGTAGTTGCTGAATATCCCCTGACACAATTTAAAAATTGATTAGTAGTTTTATTTACTTCTTTATAAAAAATTATTTCTCTATCAACTAAAATAATACCTTCTTTCTCTGGAAATCCCTTTACCGAATTTACAGAAATAGTTGTTCCAGAAGATGTTACCCCAGAAGTTAAATTAGTTTCACTTATCAAATTCTCTTTTGTCAGAGAGTCAAAATTAACATAGTCTAAAATATTATTGGCGATGTCAAGCACACCCCCAGAAATTTCTAGAGATTTATAATAACTAGTGAAAAAATTTGAAAATCTTGGAAATTCTTCTTTAATAAAAGAAGGAAGTTGCTCTTCAATAAAAGTTGAAATATTTAACTTATCTGAACTCATCTTTAGTGACTCTATTCTGGAACTATAGTAAATACACTATTGTCTAAGGAAAGATCTAGATAAACTTCCCTAACAGCACGAATATCTGGATTTCTTGGTATAACTGTCATAAAAATTTCATTATTCTCATTAGAACCAGATGTGATAGTAATTAAATCGATAGAAACTTCGCCCTTTTCAAAATCAACTCTACCAATTGAATCTTTTAAAATTATTTTATTGGATGTAATTGGGTCAATAGTATATATTCTAATTGTGCCATCACTAATATTGTCAAAATATGCATCAACATTTGGATAATCGCTGAATCTAAATGAAGATGATGACAGAGTTGCTTCTCCGCATAATGGGTCAAGTTGATTAACATAGCAAAGCAAATATTGAGCTCTTGTTCCGATTGCAGGAATTAATTTTTTTCTTAATCTCAAATTAGTTACGTTAGATATAATAGAATCTTCAGATGAATCAATTACTGTACTTAATTTACTCTTTCTAATAACACCATTAAATTTACTAATAGCATTAGTAGTTTCGTAACTAGATAAATTTTGTATAACAATACTTCTAATTTGTTCCTGACCCAAATTAGTTGCAGTACTATCATAAAAAATTCTACTAAACATTAAAACTTCTATAATTGAGGGGTCTACAATTACAGGAATTACTGAGGCAACAGAATATTTTCTTAACTCTGATAAAATATTTCTTTTTGTTGAACTACTTAACTTATCAGCATAAGTAGGTTTGATTGCAATTTTTACTCTTCCATATTCAGGTGGACTTTCATCTTCTCCGCCATATACAATGATATCTGCAATAGCTGGAAAAATTCTTTGAAGAATAATTTTATAATCATCAAGTGTAACTGCTCTATTCTGAGAAGAATAAAATTTTGGTGCGTTTAATTTAATTTGTTCAACTGTTTCTACATCACTACCCCCAGCAGATTTAGAAATTACTAAAGTACTAATGTTATTTAAAATTCTATTAGAATTATCATCATATATTTCACCAGTAAACACATAACTACGAATATTATTTGCTCTACTTCCAGATGAAACCAAATACGAAACTTCAATGACTTCATTATTCTGAAGTTTCCTTCCAATAACCCCATCACCGAAAATTAATTCATATCTCTGATCATCTGTTTCTTGGACAAAAAATACTTTATCTGTTGATTTAATATTTAAAATATTTTCTGCCTGTGTATACTTTACTAAAGCTGAACTTGTTGGTCCTGACCTGACAAAAACTCTAATTGTAGATGTATCAATATTTTCTGTTGGAATTATAAATTTTTGGTTTGAAATAGTATCATTTACTGTAAACTTATAAGTTAAATACAAACCCTCTATTACATCAAGATGATTTGTCCCTTGTATATTAGTAATTACTGCTTTGTTATTTGAAACTGCTGTAATAACATCTTCCAATATTGCAAATTGAAATGTCTCAGAGCGATTAGTTGGGTTTGATGATATATAACAATTTCCTTTCTTGAGGGTTACAAACCTAGGGACAAGATTAGGATCTTGTGCAGCAATTGATGAAAAATCAACTGTTAAAGATAGCGTTGCTTTTGATGAGGTTTTTGATTTTGGTGTATATCCAAGTTGCTTTGCAATTTTAACTACATTGTCTCTTAGCGAAGCAGAACTTAAAAAAGTCTCATTAACTGCCATCGTTGTATTGAAGGCAGTATAGTACGTATTATACGCTAAAAGGTCAAGAATAGCAGATAGAGTAGAAGACTCAAAATCATAGTCAGTAAAATCCGTATTCGTCCTCAGATACTCTCTGAGAGCGGTTTTAATATCATTAAAATCTAGGGAACTAACTTGTGTGAATGCCATTTACTACGTTCTGGTTCTTGAACTTAAACTCAGGTTGACTGTATTCAGTGCCGCGCTGAAATCTTGTAAGGTATATTCAATTTGAATTTCATAAGAATTCTCTTCTTCATTCAAATTAATAAAAATATTGATTAAATTAACTCGTGGTTCAAAATTTTTGATTAAGTTTTCAATTTCAGTTTTGATAATACCAGCGGTAGCATAATCAAATGGTTCAAATAATAAATCTGGCACTCCACTACCAAATCTTGCATTAAAAAATTTTTCACCTTTTCTATAAGAGAAAAGATTTAATATAGATCTTTTAATAGCATTTTCATCTTTTAAAATAACAACATCACCCGTTAATGGATTGCGAGAAAAAGTCAAACTCAAATCTTTATAAGACCTTGATGGTTTGAGTGCCATTTACAATAAAGGTTTTATTTATTTATGGTTATTCGTGCCATCTCTCCACATAATCATCAAATCCACCTTTCCCCCCACAAGGTCTTGAATATCTATCTACTGGGGGTTCGTTAACCTTTTCATTGTTTGTGTTAATTTTTTCGTTATTTGTTAACATATAATCAGTAATTAACCGATTTGTGCCCCAATTTTGTTTCATAAACTCAACATCACGATCTACTTGGTATTTTGCCATCTGTTTTCTCCTAAAATAGGTTGAACAGAACTTTTTACGGGGTTGCTATCCCGAATTTTTAACCATTTCGTAGTCATCACCAAGAATTTCTTTCAAATATGCATCATTCCAGTGATGATAATATCCTGTATTTGCTAATTTTTGACGATTTTTTCTCAAATCTTCCTTATTTTGCATCAAAATCAAGTTGTACTTACCATTATTCGTCTGAACATCTCCGATATAAGTGTCATAAGACCCACAATCTTCAAAAAATAACCATTCTGGGTATAAGTTGTTGTAAAAATTGACCCAAAATTGTACGCTTTCTAGGTCAAAGTAATCTTCCACGGCATAAAAAACGACATCATACCCAGAGATAGGTATGATGTCCTCTGCTTGACACTCGACAATTGTATATTTTGCCTTTGAAGCATAAGGACAAACAGAAAAACCTCCTAATTCTGGTCGAACTTCAGAGACTTTTTGTATCCAGTCCTTTATGTGTGCTTCAACTTCAGTCATTTATTATCAGGATGCTCTTGTTGTGCAACTGGTTTTCCTGCAACCCATCCAAAAACCGTAGGTTCTTGAACTTCAACTTCGATAGTATCTTTTTCATCTACGATATTATCGTTATTTACATCTGTGCCTGATTGTACAGTTTTTCTACGAGCCATTAGTTTCCTTGTCCCCTGTAGCGTTTTCTTGCCCCGTTACGAGAGCTTGCACTGTATTTAGTATGCTTACCATCTCCTTGACGACTTTTTTTAGGTTTGGACTCAATCACATCTCTATTTGTGAGTGAAGGACGCTTTGCCATATTTAATCCACAGAGTACAATCTAATTATAGGGTATTGGTAGAAACTTGTCAAGTGCTAATCACTACTCTGGAAGAATAACCTGCACTGCCAGCATTTCCTCTATTTGGGTCAGAACTATTGGCAAACCCACTAGTAGAACCTCCAGTCACAATCGAAGTGTTTATATATCCAGAACCACCACCACCTCCAGAAGATCTTCTAGTGCCACTTCCAAAGTCATTTCCGCCGCCACCACCGCCGCCGCCATAATATCCTCCACCGCCGCCGCCACCGCCTCCAGCGTTTGGAAATCCACTTAATTGACCAGTTCCACCAGTTCCTCCTTGAAGAGCACTTCCTGAACCGCCGCCACTGCCGCCATGACCACCGCCAGATGATTGAGAACCGCCGCCACCGCCAGATGAACCAATTTGAGAATCTCCAGAATTACATCCAGTTCCTCCCGAAGAACCGCCGCCAGTACCACTGCTATTAGTACAACCATATCCGCCGTCCCCTCCTCCGCCACCAGCAATCATAATTGCATTTGCTTGAGTAATATTTGTTCCACTAAAAATACCAGCATATCCTCCACCATTTTGTCCATTGCCAGGCCAACCAGAACCTGTTCCACCAGAACCACGTCCAGTATCAAGTTTTACTGTGTATGTGCTTCCATTTACAAAATTAACAGTTCCAGTAGAATATCCACCAGTAGATGATTGTCCTCCCTGACCCCACATTTTAACTGTTCTCCCAATAGTTCTAAGTGAGGTTAATGTATAAGTTGTAGCGGAACCGCCGTCTAAAATTAATGGTCCATCAGTTGCAAAATTCCAATTTGTTTTTCCTGCTACTGCTGGGGAAACTTGAAAATCAAATCTGTACGTTAGTTCAAATATAATTAATCCAGCGTTACCACTTCTACCTGCTTGATAACCACCAGGACTAGACACAAAATTATTCCACACAGTTCCAGTTACAGATGGATTAACTCCTCCAGATGAACCCAAAAAACCAGTGCTAGAAGAAATACTAGTATCAGATGGACCAAGATATGCAGTATTAACATATCCAGATCCTCCTCCACCCCCGCCACCAGTGCAATCAACGGTTTGACTACCGCCACCACCGCCACCACCATAATAACCTCCACCACCACCGCCACCACGACGACTGGTTCCTACACCAGTACCACCACTGGCACCACCACTCTCAAATCCAGAACCACCGCCAGTTGTGTAAA
>Ga0222712_10000494_pt1 | contig 51607 bp, 41 predicted proteins | sample C33_657DmetaG_FD_165043 | JGI IMG/M metagenome (GOLD analysis project Ga0222712, IMG submission 165043) | Estuarine water microbial communities from San Francisco Bay, California, United States - C33_657D | ecosystem: Environmental > Aquatic > Marine > Unclassified | place: USA: California... | reverse complement strand
GGCGTTTCATGCACGTGCACCGCGATTTCTTTTTGCAAAATCCCCGCCTGGGCATGCTGGTCAAAACCTTTGACAAAATGCAGGAGCAAAAAAGGCAATTGCATTTGGATAATGCGGAGCGGTATTTGGATGCATTGTAAACATGTCAATACAATAAAGCAATTGATCAATTTGCAGGAGCAAAGATGCAAGCCAATAATTCATTAGCTTTATTGGTATAAAATTTGCCATGAAGAAAATCATTTCCTTTTTTCTTGCAGCTTGCATATTCCTTGTACAAACAAGGGCACAACAGATCGCTTCCTTCAACATCAAATTAGACAAGACAAACAATCTTGTTGCCGTTCCAGCGAGCATCAACCTTGACGAGCTCAGTCATGTTGCAGATTCTGCTTTGGCACTCTATGAGGTGCAAGGAAAACAACAGGTTCCCATTCCTTTCCAGATCAAACAGGAAGGACATCGGACCATGCATTGGATGATCAATCCCATGGGCAAAACGGATTTTAGCTATGTGCTTGCGCAGGCTGCTCCATCCCCATTCAACTATATAAAGGCAGTCAAAACTGTTACCGATATCACCTTCAATGCCGGCAACAAGAATCTCCTGCGTTACAATGATGCAACGGTTTATCCTCCAGAAAAAATTGATACGGCTTTCAAGCGCAGCGGCTTTATCCATCCGCTCTGGACGCCCCATGGACAGGAGCTGACAAGGATTCAGGCACCCGATCATTACCACCATTATGGCATCTGGAACCCCTGGACCCATGTGGAATTTGAAAAGGATACGGTGGATTTCTGGAACCTCAAGTCCAAACAGGGAACCGTGCGTTTTGCGAAACTGGTTTCCAAAACGGAGGGCCCTGTTTTTTCTGAAATCAAGGCCTTGCATGAACATGTTGTTTTCAAGAAAGGCGGTGGCGAAAAAGTGGCGCTCAATGAGCTGCAAACCATCAGGGTCTATCAACCCGAGAAGGACAAGGATTATTATATTGTTGACATAACCTCAGAAATGAATTGTGCTACCGAAAGCCCTTTTCATATTCTTGAATACCGTTATGCTGGTATGGGATGGAGAACCACTGAGTACTGGAACAATACCAATTGTGAAGTGCTGACGTCTGAAGGCAAGACCAGAAAAGATACCGACGGCACAAGGGCCAAATGGTGCATCGTTCAGGGCGAATTGCCAGATAATGATTATGGTGGCGCCGCCTTTTTGGCCTACCCCACCAACTACAATTTTCCTGAGCCCATGCGCATCTGGACCCTAAACACCAATGTCAGGGGCGACATGTTTTTCAGTTTCGCTCCAACAAAAGACAGGAACTGGTTGCTGGAGCCCGGCAATACCTATGTCCTGAAATACAGGCTGGTGGTGTTCAATGGAAAGTTTGACCAGGCCAGGGCCGAGAGTGCCTGGCAAGGTTTTGCCCATCCGCCACAAATAACCATCAACAAAAAATAAAACAATCATCGCGCAAGCGAAAAAAGCAAGTAAATTACAGGAACAGTTCATGCTTATCATTGCCCAACCAAAACAATTGCATCGCCATGAAAAAATTTGACAAGGCGCAAAGCCGACGAAACTTCCTCAGCACATCCGCCAAGCTGGCCACAGGATCCATGATTTTCAGTGGGATGCCCACCATCGTTCCTGCCAGTGTATTTGGAAAAAATGCGCCGAGCAACATGATCAATGTTGCATCCATTGGATGTGGAAGGATTTCCACTTCGCATGACATGACTGGGATTTCCCGCTATGCTGGTGCACGCATCATGGCTGTCTGTGATCTGGACAGGCAACGCGCCGATGCAGGTGTTGCTGCTGTAAAAAACAATTACATAAGGTCTTCTGCTTTCAATGGCGGTTTGAAGGGCGACTGGGACATCAAGGTCTATTACGATTACAAGGAGATGTTGAAGAACAAGGATATTGATGCGGTGCACATCAGCTTGCCTGATCACCAGCATGCCATCGTTGGGGTGCATGCGGTCAATGCCGGCAAGGACGTTTACCTGCAAAAGCCCGCATCACTGACCATAGAGGAAGGAAGAATCTTGAGCAATGCCGTCAAGAAAACTGGCAGGATTTTGCAAATGGGAAGCCAGCAGCGCTCGGTAAGCCCATGGCCTCAGTTCAAAAAAGCCTGTGAGCTGGTGCGCAACGGCAGGATCGGCCAACTTGTTACTGTTGAAGTGGGCCTTCCTGGTGATCCGGGCGGTGGAGACAAGACCATCATGCCCGTTCCTGCCACGCTCGATTATGATGCATGGTTGGGAGCAACACCTGAAGTCTATTATACCCAGGACCGTGTACATGGTCAGGATGCCAGCCCCAAGGGCATTGGCAACAGGCCAGGCTGGTTGCGTTGCGAGCAGTTCGGAGCAGGGATGATAACCGGGTGGGGCGCCCACCATATTGATATTGCCCATTGGGGTATGGGAATGGAATACAGCGGACCGATTGAAGTCTGGGGCAATGCCAGCTTCCCGACCGATGATCCCAATTACAGCGGACTTTGGGATGTGCATGGCATTTTCAAAACCGAAGCGCTCTATGAAAATGGCGTACGCATGACCGTTTCCAACGAACTTCCAAATGGCGTAAAGTTCATTGGAACGGAAGGATGGATTTGGGTGACAAGGGGCAATTACAGGGTTACCGATTCTGATCCTGTTGCGGATGGATCTGGTGTGAAACCGATTGACGCCAGCAACCCCAAGCTCCTGCAGTCTGTTATTGGTGCCAATGAAACCAAATTGTACGACAGCCCTGATCAACATGCCAACTGGCTGGATTGTATCAAAACCAGGCAGGAACCTGTTGCGCCCATAGAGATCGGGCATCGTTCTTGCAGCACCTGTCTGTTGCACCAGATTGCCATGAAGGTGAAGCGAAAGATTTATTGGGATCCGAAGACTGAAAAATTCAAGAAAGAAGACAAGGAAGCAACCGCGATGTTGTCTCGTCCAAGAAGGAAGAAATACGATTTTTAACAACTGGATTTTACCAATCTACCAAATGGGAACAGGGCTCAATACCCTTTTCCCATTTTTTTTATCATTTCTCCCATGGTTTGTTTCAGGGAGGCAGGTTTGTTCACCTGGCACCAGGGGCCCAGCCCCAGCAGACGAAGACAGAATTCCTCGTTCACAAATACCGTCAATCCGATTCTTACATGATCTGTGGCCTCGGCGAGAATGGTTTGGGAGGGGTGGATGGGTTCAAGCAGCACCAGCTTGCTGATCGGATCTGAAATGCTCAGTTCCACTTTCATGGGTTTTCCATTCCCTTCCATGATGCCTGTTGCATGTTTAAAAAAGGAGTCCGGATTGAAATCATTCCTGCGGACCTGCGGTGTGCGGATGATTTCCAGCCCGGCAACCCTGTCCAGCGCAAAGGTCAGGTAGTCTTGCCGTTGGTCTTCCCAGCCAATCACGTACCAGCGGTTGCGGTGTTCCTTGAGGAGGTAAGGAACAAGGGTATAGGCCGAAGTTTTTTTCTTGTAGATGTTGGTGTAGGTGAAACCGATCGCGCATTTGTTGCTGATGGCTTCGTAAATCATGTCGATCCATTCCATGCCATTGGTGGCGTTGGACGATTCAAAATGCACATGTTGGTTGACGATGGTTTCCTCGGTATCGATTCCCAAAGAAAAACGGGTATTGATCCTGCCGATGGCGTTCTTGAAATCAGCAAAAATCGGCACGTCACGGTACTGGTGAAGCAGCTGCGCCGAGAAGCGCAGAGCATTCCACTCCTCATCCTCCAGGTTCAGCTCTGAAATGGAAAATCCCGCTTCGCTGTAAGCATAACCTTTTTCCTGTTTGGAATATACGATAGGGGCGTTATGGCCCACAGGATGATCTTTTTTCATCGCGGCCAGATCCTTCTCAATGGTTGAGGGCGAAATGTCGGTGTCAAGGATTTCAGAACAGCGCTGGGCCAGGTACTCGAGGCTGGGAAAAGGATGCCTTTTGTCGTTGATGCACTGGTCAATAATACGGTAGCGAATGACGGCCGACTTGTTCTTTGGCATGGAGTGAAAATCTGGGGCTAAGTTAATTAAAATAGCTAGCTGATTTTCATTGTCAGGTTTCTGCCCAATCCATTTTCCAGCAATCGGTAAAGTGTGGAGAGTTGAATATCAACTTTCCCATTTTCAATTCTCGAAATGAAACTTTTTTTTGCTCCGATCTTATCAGCCAATTGTTCCTGGGTCATTTTTGCCTTCCGCCGTTGTTCTTTAATCATCTCCCCAATCATGAACGACCTGGCCTGTGTTTCAAAAGAAAGCCTTGAGGCAGAATCCTTTGCTCCATGATCTCTTTCCAACAAGGCTTCAAAGTTTGTTATTTGTTCTTCCTGTACCTTCGGGCTATTTTTTCTTGTTTTCTGCATCTGTCATCAGTTTGATGGCTAAAGTGATTTCTTTTGTTGGCGAATCAAAAAAATCTATGAAATAACCATCCTTAAAAGAAATGCTCCTAATTGCCTCTTCCACAAAGTTAACTTAAAATGGAACAATACAGACTGTTTCAAGCCCAATTTTATCCGGGTGAAGTTCAATCTTGCGGATTGCCTGTGCAAGGTATTATTCCCCCAAATCCAGGTGAATTTTCCCATTATTTTACCATTCTGTAACAAAATTGTCAAATCGGTGTTGAAACGATAATTCAATGGATATAGTCGTATTTTTGTCATCCATTTTTAAACAAATCAACAAGACATGGAAAATAACACAGCACAACCTTCAGGCAAGTGTCCGTTTTCTGGTGCAACCCTTCAGCAAAGTGCTGGTGGTGGCACAAGAAACCAGGACTGGTGGCCCAATCAGTTGCGATTGAACATCCTTCGCCAGCATTCTCCCGCCTCCAACCCAATGGACAAGGGATTCAAATATGCAGAGGCCTTCAAGAGCCTCGACATGGCAACCCTGAAAAAAGATATCATCGATGTGTTGACGACATCGCAGGATTGGTGGCCCGCGGATTATGGCCATTATGGTCCATTCATCATCAGGATGGCATGGCACAGTGCAGGTACTTACCGTACTACCGATGGTCGTGGCGGCGGCGGCAGGGGCATGCAGCGTTTTGCTCCCCTCAACAGCTGGCCCGACAATACCAACCTCGACAAGGCACGGTTGTTGCTTTGGCCGGTAAAAAAGAAATACGGACAGAAGCTTTCATGGGCTGACCTCATGATCCTTGCAGGTAACTGTGCATTGGAGTCAATGGGCTTCACCACCTTTGGTTTCTCCGGCGGTCGTGAAGACGTTTGGGAGCCAGATGAGGATGTGTATTGGGGTGCAGAAAGGGAGTGGCTTGGCGATAAGCGTTATACCGGCGACCGCGATCTTGAAAATCCATTGGCTGCCGTTCAGATGGGATTGATTTACGTGAACCCAGAAGGACCTAACGGAAATCCTGATCCAATTGCATCGGCCCGTGACATCCGTGAAACATTTGCGCGAATGGCGATGAATGACGAAGAGACCGTGGCCCTGATTGCCGGTGGACATACTTTCGGTAAAACCCATGGTGCAGCTGATCCTGGTAAATATGTGGGGAAAGAGCCTGCAGGAGCGAGCATCGAGGAGCAAGGCCTCGGCTGGAAGAACACCCTCGGCAGCGGCAATGGTGTAAACACCATCACCAGTGGTCTTGAAGGTGCCTGGACCACCACACCCACCCAATGGAGCAACAATTATTTTGAGAACCTGTTTGGATATGAGTGGGAATTGACCAAGAGCCCCGCTGGCGCACACCAGTGGAAGCCCAAGGCTGGCGCAGGTGCTGACACCGTTCCAGATGCACACGATCCTTCAAAGCGTCATGCCCCAACCATGTTGACTACAGATATCGCTTTAAGGGTTGATCCTGCATACGAAAAGGTTTCAAGGAATTTTTACGAGAACCCTGATCAGTTTGCTGATGCATTCGCCCGCGCCTGGTTCAAGCTGACCCACCGCGACATGGGTCCTCGTTCACGCTATGTAGGGTCAGAAGTGCCTGCAGAAGTATTGATCTGGCAAGATCCCATTCCTGAAGTTTCACATGCTCTGATCAATGACCAAGATGCAGCTGATTTGAAAGTCAAGGTTTTGGCTTCAGGTCTGACTGTTTCAGAATTGGTTTCCACTGCCTGGGCTTCAGCATCCACTTTCCGTGGTTCTGACAAACGCGGCGGTGCCAATGGCGCCCGTGTTCGTTTGGCTCCACAGAAATACTGGGAAGTCAACAACCCCTCCCAGCTGTCAAAAGTATTGGATGTGCTGGAGTCTATCCAGTCTGCCTTCAATGCGGCAAACGCAGGTGGAAAGCAGGTTTCCATTGCAGACCTGATTGTGCTTGCAGGAAATGCAGGTGTTGAGCAGGCTGCGAAAAATGCAGGACATGTAATCACTGTTCCATTCACTGCCGGTCGTACGGATGCTTCCCAAGACCAGACGGATGTTGAATCATTTGCAGTGCTCGAGCCAGCAGCTGATGGATTCCGCAATTATAAGAAATCACGCTACAAGTCTGCAGCCGAAGAGATGTTGATCGACAAGGCCCAACTCATGACCCTTACCGCACCAGAACTGACTGTTTTGGTTGGAGGAATGCGTGTATTGGATACCAATTTCGATCATTCACAGCATGGTGTTTTCACCAAGCGCCCTGGATCGCTCACCAACGATTTCTTCACCAACCTGATTGATTTCAGCACAACCTGGAAGGCTTCATCCGCATCAAACGAAGCATTCGAAGGACGCGACCGTTCAACAGGAGAGCTGAAGTGGACGGCTACCCGTGCTGATCTGATCTTTGGTTCCAATTCAGAACTCCGCGCGCTGGCTGAACTCTATGCGTGTGAAGATGCTGAGCAGAAGTTTGTGCAGGATTTTGTTGCTGCCTGGACCAAGGTGATGAACCTTGATCGTTTTGATCTGGCATAAAAATTAAACGCAATTGATACGCAAAGGTGGTCTGGAAACGGGCCACCTTTTTTTGTTAAATGATTTTCAACAATATCCTTGTTTCAAGAGCATCAAAAACTTTTAATATGGTGCTTATCCGTGTATCTTTAAAATTGTTTTCTATTTTACTGATCTGCGCTTTTTGAACGCCAACAAGTTGTCCGAGTTGTTCTTGTGTGAGATTCTTTTTGATGCGTGTTTGACGAATTTTTTCTCCCAGCAAATCCAGCCTTAGCTCATTTTCATAAACATTGCGTTTCGGCGTTCCTGTTGCACCAATGAACTTGTCTTTTACATGTTCAAGGCTGTATGTTTTCATCTTGGCTTGTTTGGGGTTATTGATTTTCGGAAGTGATGAATGCTTTTCTGATTTTTTCAGCTTTATCAATCTCTTGCCTAGGAGTTTTATTTGACTTTTTGATGATTCCATGTGTAGCGATTATCAGTTTTTGTTGATGATGTGTATTGTGCCAGAATGCGAATAATCTAATGCATTTGCTGTTATACAACGTTCTGAATTCCCAGATATTATTTGTCAATTTTTTGAACAGCTCCGGATCCTGTCTGATGCTGGATTTGTCAATGTTATATATAACTTTCTCTCTTTCTTTTTCTCCAAGACCATTCAGAAAATTGAATGCCTCTTCCAAAAACTCCACCTTAAATCCCACTCTCATCGCCGTCAATTGCAAAGCTATAAGTTTCCTTTTAAGGAAACAAGAATTTTGATTATTTTAACTCTTGTAAATTAAGAGTGTGTAAAATTCAGGAAATGCAAGAATGAATAAAAGAGAAAAACACCTTGATACGGTGTTGTTTTTCTCTGGAGGTTTGTCCGGGTTAACTGCACTTATTTTTCCGCTATTCAATTCAAATGCTGGTCAATACCACCTGATTCTGCAATCATGATTTCCTGCTCGACAAAAAGGTAGTCAAATATTGTAAGAATTAATGAAGGTGGAAATATAATGAGTTAGTTCAATCTAGGAAGGAGCACACTGCAGAACACGCTCAGTTCTCTATCTAAATATTATTATATTTATACACACCATTCTACAGCTACAACCATGCCAACCACCTCACTACAGCAACACCTCCGCGAAGCCGGTTACGATCTTATTGATGGCCCGATCCGAAACCACAAACCCCTGCAGCTTTGGTTAAAAGAGGGTTTCAACCAGCCGGAACTCTATTATGCCAATATCCTGCATGCATTCAACAGCAACAAAAAACTACGGATTACAAAAGATCCCGGGCTCGACATCAAGGATACGGACAAGAACGAATATGCCTTTCAGATTGGGATCACCATGGTGCAGGAATGGATGCAATCTATCGGTATGCCTCCCATCGATTTCAGCGGCGCCATCAGCGGGGGTAAAAAAGTCACCATCTCTTACAGGAACGCCATCACTGAACTTGTGCCCACCGGCGACCTTACCGACTTTCTCAGCGATGCCGATTTCCTTCACCCCAATCCAGTGCTCCTCCGCAATGCCAACCGCAACAACCTTCTCGTGATCACGGGCGTTGTAACAGCTGAACAATTTGTCGCCGAAATGGAAACGGACAGTAAAATCAACAGCAAGATTATCAATGGATTGAAGAAGTCTGCCAGCAACAAGATTGAGTTTTCGTCTACCAAAAGCAATACACTCAGGATGGTTGCCGGCACCGGTAGGTTTCCTGTAGCTGTAAAAGCCAACCGCATTGATTTCGACAAGGGTAGGTTCAATGGCCTTCAGTTGGTAACTGATGGAAGGGATTTGTTTTAATCAGCAGTCATAATCCTTATATCTGTCAGAAAAAGATAATTTCTTCTATGTTGTTTTACTGTAACTTCAGAAGAGTAAATTCTTTTAATGACAAAAGCCACTGGTTTTGAGTTGATTTATCAAAAACTTCTTTCTGACAAAACCAGGCATTGGGGAGAGCAAGTTATTCTGGTAATTGCCATTGCAAGTTTCTTGATTCATTTGGCTATTATTTATCTGGTTGATTTCGGTATTATTCCAATTGCAGTTACCTCAGACTTGCTCAAAAATCCAATCGCAGCAATATATACTCCATTTTCCTTTATCCTTGTTTATGAAGTTTATTTGTTGGTTCATTATCTGCCCAAATCGATTACAACATATATCAGCAAGCAATATGAGATCATCACATTGATCATCATCAGGAGACTGTTCAAAGACCTTTCCACCTTGACGCTTACATCAGATTGGTTTACGATTAAATATGACTTGCAGTTCACTTATGATTTGATAGCCTCTGTTCTTCTTTTCTTTCTAATTTATCTCTTTTACAAACAGAGCAAAAAACGATACAGGATTGCAGAAAACACAATAATTGACAAGGATGGGGTAGCAAGATTCATAAAAATAAAAAAATACCTTGCCACAGCCCTGGTGCCTATACTCATTGTGGTAGCAGTGTATTCTTTTGTCAATTGGAGCATGAGTAATATCAATCCGCAAACAAACACAAACGTATCATTCAGCAATATCAACAATATTTTCTTCGAGCAGTTTTTTACTATTTTAATCATTGCTGACGTTGTTTTGCTGTTGTTCTCTTTTTTTCATACGGACGAATTTCACAAGGTTATCAGAAATTCCGGCTTCATTATCTCCACTATTTTGATCAGGCTTTCATTCTCTGTAAGTGGCCTTCTCAACACACTACTAATTGTATCCGCAACGATATTTGGTCTCTTGATATTGATCATTCATAATAAGTTTGAAAAAGAAAAGGCTGATGAGATTGTTAACTTCAATTCCCATAAAGCGTCGTGATGTTGTTTAAATGTCTATCATTTGACAGAATAAGAAGAAAAGCTGGTGTTGGTTAAAACTCCCTTAGTTAAATTTATTGGATTGCAGATTTAAAGACCTAACTTCAATGATTAGACAAAATGATTTAACATGTTCAAAAAATTTACTATAACAGACAAGCTCTTGTTTGTTTCTGCATTATCATCGTTGGTTTTTTCTGAGGTTCTTTTTTTTCAGGGGGAAAAACAAGATGCTATTTTCCTTGGCTTGTGGGTTCCATCCATTCTGGCATTTGGAATTTATCTGAAACTTATAAACAACACAAAAAATGATTGATTTCATCCCCTATTTTGCCGGCCTGATAACACTTCTCTTTAGTGTCGGATTTTATTTTGCCATAAAAGAGCCCAAAAGAGAAAAATAGCCCTTCATTATTTAGAATATTGATCAGTTTGCGGTTTTAATTTGCCCCATAATTCTATTTAGTAATAGTATGGTATTTGTTGCCGATCAGTTCCTGTTAATTTTTGTAATTGATAATTACTCTTTTCCCGGCTTCCCTCTTTATCTTTCTTCATAGTTTACATCATCCGTTTTACGCTGTTAGTGCTTGATTTTTCTGCTGCCAAAAGGTTTCTTAATGGAAATGCGCTGCAGGATTGTTCCTAAGGTTAATGCCCTTCAATATTACAAGTAAATATCTCTGGACTCTCGCTAATCAATCACTCCTCCAATAGGTTACGCAAACGAAATGTAAACTTGTATTTCAATAACATTTGTCTGCTGGAAGTGGAATTATATTCGCTCATCAGTCGTTGATAACCTACTACTAAAAAAAATGAACACCACAATTCTCATTTCAACCGATGCGTTGACCTCATTGATGAATAAGAATTTTGATGCATGCGTAAATCTGCTTGAATGGCTGGCTGCTCTGACAGGAACAACTTATGAAGAGATCAATGTGATCATCTTTGTTGTTTTGGAGCCGATTGTTTTTCTAATGCTTATCGGTTATATCGTTATCCTAAGGAAGCGGTTGTCAAAATTGATGATTCGATAATCATTATGGATCAACTCTTAAACAATCATTTTCTTTAAAGAGTTATTTTTCAAATGATTAAAGCTTAAATTAGATGTATGAAAAATCTATGGGCTTTATTAATCATCTTTTTTACAAGTTCATCATCATTCGCTCAACACAGCCTTGAGAAATTATGGGAGTCAGATTCTATCACCCTAAAAGGGCCTGAATCTGCAACCTATGATCCGAAAACCAACATCGTTTATGTTTCAAGCATGAACAACGGTACCATTGTGCAAATGGATCTCAATGGGAAATTTATTAAATCTGATTGGGTGACCGGGCTAAGCTCCAACAAAGGTTTGGGCTTTTACAAAGGCCTTCTCTATACTGCTGAAACAGCTGCAGTTGCTGTTATTGATATAGAAAAGGGAACCATCATTAAGCGCATTCCAATAGAAGGCGCAGGAATGCTCAACGACCTGGAAGTGGATGCAAAGGGTATTGTTTACGTGACAGATACCCGCACTGGCAAGGTGTACAGGATAGAAAACGAGATGCCAAGTCTTTATTTGGAAAACATAGCAGGGGCCAATGGTCTTATGGCTGTAGGATCTGATCTATATGTGGCGGGCTCAGCGACATTTCAAAAAGTGGATGCCCAAAAATCAATCACGACAATTGGAGAAGGTTATGAAAAAGGACTTGACGGTATTGTATTGCTTTCCAAAAACGAGTTTATATTGAGCAACTACCGCGGAATGTTGTATTATGTTAATGCAGACGGCACCAAGCAGGTTTTGCTGGACAGCCGCGACAAAAAAATAATGGCCAATGACATCAGTTACAATCCTACAACCAAAACACTCTATGTCCCTTCTTTCGGCACGAATAGGGTGATTGCTTATCGGGTTAAATAGGATAGTCGCCAAAGTATATTGAATCCATGCAAATGGGAAGATTTAGACGGATGTCTATAAAAATCTATGCCATTTGATCCTTGATCAACGGTAGTATTTCAATAGATTTTCTCAATGGATAAAAAGGAAGTGTCTGCATCAATTGATTTGCCTTTTCTTCGTCTATGTCTTTAAATATGAGCACTGCCCCATTTTTCGTGGGTCTTAAAAAAAGTTGCTCCAAAAATCCTTCTTTTTTCCACTGGGCAACCACCTCGCGTTCCTGTTGTAGTATCTGAGGAAAATTGCTAGGAAGATTATCCATATCTAATGTGAGGATGACAAGAACTCTGTTCATGAATTTGTATTTACTAATTTCATTATCGAAAATCTAAGCTACCAAACTCTTGGCACCCAATAAATAATATGTTTTGATTTTGTGCCCAAAACTTTAGTTGGTTAAAAATGGGTAATCAATATAACCCTGGTCTTGCCCTCCATACATTGTAGCCCTGTCTGCCTGATTCAATTCTGCATTGATTTCAAATCGTTTTGGTAAATCTGGATTTGCTAAAAACAGGGTTCCATATGCAATGATCTTGGCAATTCCTTTTTGCAGTTCCGCTTCGCCTGTTTCACGGGTATATCCGCAATTGGCAATGACCGGATGCTTTGATATTTTTCCAAACGTTTCAACAGCATCAATTGGATACTGGGGAAATTGATCAACTGGAAAAGGAACTTTCATGATGTGTACATAAGCCAGAGGCAATTGATTCAGGTGTTCTATCAATGAAGTAAACTGCTCAACCGGTTGCTGATGTGTCATATTGTTGTAGGTGCTTGTTGGCGACAAGCGAATACCGACTTTGTTATCCCCAATGGCTGCAACTATTTCTTGCATAACCTCCAATACAAAACGATTTCGATTCTCTATGTTTCCTCCATATTGATCAGTACGCTGATTAGCGCTCTCTGCTAAAAACTGATTGGGCAAATAACCAAAGGCAGCATGAAGCTCAACACCATCAAATCCAGCCTCCACAGCATTTTTGGCAGCTTGTTTGTAGTCTTGTATTATTTGCAGTATTTCTTCAATGGACAGCGCTTTTGGTGTTTCATACTCTTTCATGCCCTCCATGGTAAAATGTTGCTGTCCTTGAATGGCAATTGCTGAAGGCGCAACGGGTAACTCGCCATTTTTCACCAGTGAATGACCTACACGACCTGTATGCCAAAGCTGCGCATAGATAGTGCCTCCATTTTCATGTACCGCTTGTGTTACTTTCTTCCAGGCATCAATCTGTTCCTGGGTATAAATTCCTGGGGTAAACGGGCTTCCCGTTGCCTGTTTGCTGATATTGACGGCTTCGCTGATGATCAGTCCGGCACTGGCTCTTTGTGTATAGTACAAAACTGTTGATGCTCCAACCACACCTTCGATGCTGGCACGGGAACGTGTCATTGGTGCCATGGCCATGCTGTTTTTGATTGATGCATTGCCTAATTTTATTGGTTCTAATAGTTTCATTCTCTTTGTTTTTTGAATTATTTTGTAAACCTACACCTAATACTTTACTTTTGTAAGTAGTTACACTAATGTACAGTAGTACCCTATAGTAAAGCAATGATTAAAATCAGCCATCTATGGTGAATAATAAAACAATTATATCTCAAAAAACATGTAGCCTTAAGGATGTTTTGGACATCATAGGTGGAAAATGGGCCATGCCCATCATCTACAATTTATCCAAAGGCAAATTGCGTTTCAAAGAAATTGAAAGAACCATAGAAGGGATAAACACCAGAATGCTGGTGAAGGAACTAAAAAACTTAGAGGCCAATGGCATCATTACGCGCACGGTATTTCCCACTGTTCCACCCACTGTTGAATATGCACTGACGCAAAAGGGTGACAAACTCTTGCCAAGCATTCAGTCGTTGCACAAGTGGGGGCAAGAGTATGCGAGATAAATGGCCAGCTCTGGATGACTTGTAAACACATCTTTGGTAGTGTCAAATGATCATCAAACCGACATATACCATCATTTCTTACATTTTATCCCTCCTGCCTTCTACACCTGATGTCTCGTTTTTGGACATAACTGCGGTTTTGTCAGGCGTTATTGAAAAAACATAAGTAAATTCAAGAAGACAAAACTTTAAATTGAGTTATTTATGGGAAAGAGCTGGCATCCTACACTGCATTCATATGGGAAAATATATTTGGTTTCCCTCATCATCACGCAGCTATGCTTTTCACTGGCACTACAAGCACAAAATCGACCCAATGTCATTTTCATTCTTACGGATCAATGGAGATCTACTGCTTTTGGTTTTGCAGGCGATACCCAGGTAAAAACGCCCTACATTGACCAATTCTCAAAAGAGTCTGTTATTTTCAAGAACTGTGTATCTGTTATGCCCATTTGCACTCCCTACAGGGCTGCGTTGATGACCGGAAGATTTCCGACTTCTACAGGAATGTTCATGAATGATCTTTATCTGCCGGAAAAGGAATTGTGCATGGCTGAAATTTTTAAAAAGCAAGGCTATGCCACTGCTTTTTACGGAAAGTGGCATCTTGACGGGCATGGGCGGCTGAACAATGTGCAACCTTTCAGAAGGCAGGGATTTGACTATTGGAAAGGCATCGAATGTACACATGACTATAACAAAATGCCCTATTTTGAAAACAATGATCTGAATGTTAAATACTGGGACAAATACTCAGCTTTCGCTATTGTGGATGATGCGGCCAACTACCTTGAACAGGCGTCAAAAAGCGATAATCCTTTTTTGCTTTTTCTTTCAATTGAATCACCTCATTTTTCCCAGCACACAGCACCCAAGCAGTATCAGGACATGTATCCCAAAGAAAAACTGGTGTTGAGCCCCAATGTGATCGACAATAAATTTCCGAATATCAGGGAAAATCTTAAACAGTATTATGCTCATTGCACCGCAACGGATGAGGCTATTGGTAATTTGATAAGCAAAATCAAGTCCCTTGGTTTATATGACAACTCCATCATCATTTTATCAGCTGATCATGGTGAAATGATGGGATCACATGGTGTCAGGCCACACGAAAAGCAAATTTCCTGGGATGAGTCTGTCAAAACCCCTTTTTTGATCCGCTATCCTGGAATCGGCAACAATGCCGGTATGCTGACCCATACCCCTATCACCACACCGGATGTATTGCCTACCATGTTGTCATTGGCAGGTCTTTCGATACCGCAAACCATTGAAGGCAGGAACATTGCTGCAGCGATAAAAAACCCCACCCAGGTAAACAACAGAGCAGCCTTGTACATGAATGTATACCCCACTGCTCCAACTCCCTTCACAGAATACAGGGCCATCAAGACCAATCGTTACACGTATGTAAAAACCCCGGACAAACCATTGATGTTGTTTGATCACGTAACCGATTCTTTGGAACTCAACAATCTAATAGACAACAGCAATTACGCCCGGGTAAAGAAAAAAATGGATCGCTTGATGCAAAAGGAACTGAAGTCAATAGGCGACGAGAATTTCAAACCATCCGAGTACTATCTCAATAAATTTGGCTTAACGGAAATGGGCATCAAGCGTGGAGACATTATCAATACCTCAGGCAATCTCGGAAAGGTGTATACGCCCAAATCTGATTAAATGAAAGGACCCTGCAACGCATCTTTTATTTTATTGTCCCTGCTCACTTTGTTTTCATTCAAAGGATTTTCTTCCCATCCTCCTTTGAGTGGTGTCAAAAAGGGGAATGCAAGACCCAATGTCCTGATCATTACAGTTGATGACATGACCTACAATTCAGTAGGAGCGTTTGGATCTACAATACCGGGAATTACGCCCAACATTGATGCACTTGCAAGGAGAGGAATGCGGTTTACCAGAGGCTTCATCAATACTGCCGTTTGCCAACCTTCCCGCCAAACAATACTTACCGGACTTTATCCCCATAACAATGGTTCTGAAGGACTAGAACCCATGAGCATTGATGTAGTTACCCTTCCGGAAAAATTAAAAAGAGCAGGATATACCAACGGAGTACTTGGAAAGGAAATTCACCATCAACCCATGGAAAAATTTCAATGGGATTATATTCCTTTTGTCACCGAAAAAGATTCAACATGGAGAAAGGGAAACGGGAGAATTCCTTCTCTTTTTTACGATTATGCCATGACATTCTTTAGGATGTCACAAAAAAACAATGAACCTTTTTTTCTGGTTGCCAACTCCCAGGATCCACACAGGCCATTTGCAGGCACTGAAGAAGACCTGCAGTCATTTGAGTATAATCCTCTCGGCCAAACACGTCAATATAAACCTGATGAAATTGACGTGCCGGCATTTTTACCTGATATACCTGATGTAAGAAAGGAAATGGCAGAGTATTACAGTTCTGTCTACAGGGCTGATCTTTCTGTTGGCGGAATATTAAAAGCCTTATCTGAAAGCGGCATGGCCGATAATACACTAATCGTATTTATGAGTGACAATGGGTCAGCTTTTCCATACGGAAAATCTCAGTGCTATTACAACAGCAACAGAACACCACTTATTGTTGCATGGCCGGGTGTTGTCAAGCCGGGCGCAGTTGATTCCACCCATGCAGTATCAGGCATCGATCTGATGCCTACCATTCTTGAGGCTGTGCAGCTTCCTCAAGAAACAAATGTAGATGGGAAAAGTTATTTGCCCATTTTATTGGGCAAAAAGCAAAAAAACAAAACCCATGTCTACACGACATATTATCAAATTTTTGCCAAAATAAGGTATCCGATGAGAAGTGTTTTGAATGATCGCTTTAGCTATATATATAACTTCTGGGCTGATGGTAAAACCAGTATGACGGGAGATGCAACAGGAGGGCTTACCTGGAAAGCCATGCTGGCTGCGGCCAAAACTGATTCTGCTGTTGCCAGGCGTGTGAATTTCTACAAGTACAGGACACCAGAAGAATTTTACGATTATAAAAATGATCCAGACGCACTTCATAACCTGATCGATGATCCAGCGTATCAACAGGAAATAAAAAAGCTCCGAAAGCAAATGCTTAAGCTAATGATACAATACAAGGATCCAGCCTATGAAACATATCGGGACAGGTACAAAAAAGGTGTGATCAGTGACTTTATGAAGCAGCAAAAAGAAAAAGCCAAAAAAACAGGGAAGAACATTTTATTTTAGCATGTGTCTTACACCTCAGTTTCACCAGCAACACCTCACCCAACTGCTTGATCATTTTGGTTATAAACCTGGAGGAACAAAAGCAATCTTTGATGCTGTTAAATGTGAAACCAGTTTATTTTTTAAACCATTGATCGCCTCTGTATATTTTTTTTCTTTGATCAGATTGAATTTTTCTCCGGGATCTGCTTTTAAATCGGAAAAGACCTCTCTTGGATGTTCGCCATGCTTATCATCAAGCTGGTATTTATAGCGGCCATTATGGATCAGGTATCCCAGCTGACTTTCAATGAAAATTTCAGTTCGCCAGTTGTTTACTTTTTTTACATTCAGCAAGGGCACCAAAGACTTTCCCTGAAGACCTTTTGGTGGCGATATCTGGGCAAGTTCACAAAGCGTAGGAAAAATATCCAGTCCGTTGCTGACCAGGTGTTGGTTGTCTACTTTTCCTTTGTTTTTCAGTCCTGCATAAGAAATGATAAACGGCACCCTTGCGGATTCCTCATAAAATACAGTTTTGTGTTCCAGCTTATGGGCACCATCCATTTCTCCATGATCTGCTGTAAACAAAATGATGGTATTTTCTCTTAGTCCCGATCGATCAAGCGCATCTAATATCTTACCGATCAGTACGTCCACTTTTTCTGTAAGCCGCGCATATGCCCACCGGTGTAACCTCCAGTCTTCCTCCGTCCAGCTATCCCGAACCACTTTTCTAAAGTTTCGAAGCCTGATCAGGCTGTCTACAGAATAGCTTTCTCCAATCATGGGTTGATGGTTATCCGGTAGTGGCGGGCAATATTTTTTGAAAAACTCATTTTTTGAAATGCCTTCCGGTATTTTTTTGGCCTCAAAAAGATCTGGCGGTGTAGCTTTTGCTTCATTGCCTTCAGGGTCTCCAAAACTGATGGCATCGAAACAAATATCATGAGGATTAATCAATGATGCAAAAAGCAGGAAGGGTTTGCTCTCGGGTTTTCTGTTCATGAGAAAATCAGATACATTCAATGCTAGATTTTCCCTGTCATTTCTTGTGATGACATTGTAGCCCCAATTTGTTGCATTGGGCCCTTCAATTGGAACGTGAAATTTACCTCCATAATAAGTATCGTATCCGGCATTCCGAAATGTATGGCCCAGTGAACGTGAGTACAGACCTTCAATGAGTGATTTTCTTTCCGGAGTGATGTTGTATGCATTTTCCCTGATGCCGGCAGATGAAGCCAAAAGACCAGTTTGTATCGAGAAACGGGATGGCATGCAAACGGGATTTGTTACATATGCTTTCTCAAAACGAATTCCACCTGCTGAAAGCGCATCGAGTGATGGCGTCTTCAACCATTTGTTTCCTGTACAAGACAACATCGTAGCACTATGCTGATCAGTCATGATGATCAGTATGTTCGGTCTTTTAGGTTGACTGTTTATCGTTCCCGTTGATACAGTATGTTGCGCCTTGATTGGACTTATGGCCAAAAACACAGCAGCAGCGAAAGCATGGATGAAGGATCGCATGTTTTTTAACAAAAGTAGGTATACTTTAAATCAAATTGTGTGCCAGGACCTGCCTTTGGCAGGCAAGCTGGATTACTTTCAGTGATCCCAATGTCCTACGAGGGGGCTACAATTAAAAAGTCCTTGTTCGCTTCGCTCACCCTGTATTTTTTCTGTCCGCTCCCCGAAGCAAGCTTCGCTCGCGGCCATAAAAAAATCCCGCACTCCGTGCAGGACTTTTTTATCGTGCCCAGGACTGGATTCGAACCAGCACATCCTTGCGAACGCTGCGACCTGAACACAGTGCGTCTACCAATTTCGCCACCTGGGCAGTGGAGGGCAAATATACGCCAGAAAGGCAAATAAAATGCTATTTCAACATGAATTTGACGCTTACATTCATGCTGATCCTGATTTTTTCAAAGTCTATTTGCGGCAACTCTTCTTTTGCTTCGTTGAGTGTTGACATTCCCCTGACCCGGATCTGGGAAGCAGGTTGGGTGGCGCCATCCCCGTCGTTGCTGAAGTCAGCAATATGCAAAGGCGCCCCTACAGACGCCCCAATCGGGCTGGTCAATGCACTGGCCTTGTCAAAGGCATTTTTAACGGCGTTGGTCCTGCAGGTATTTTTCAGTTTGATCATTTCAGAATGCCCCACTCGTTCCAGGTTGGCGTTGGCAATTCCCAGTTCCTCCAGTTTCATGAAAACGCGGGTGGCCAAAACGGCGTCTCCCACCTTCAAGGTATAGGATTTGGTCTTCATCACGTCCTTTTGCTTCAGCACATAGTACCTGAAATTGCTCTGCATGTCCGAAGTGGTCAGTTCTTTCTCGGTATTGATCCCCAGGGATTTGAGGCCAGCCACCATTTTGCGCTCCTGCTCCTCTAGTGAAATCTTGTTTTTGACATCCGCCTCGGCTATTACAATACTGATATAGATCTCATTGGGTGTAACAAGGGTATCGGCACTGCCGAACACCTCTATATAAGGTACGTCCAGAAAGCTCTTCATTTGGGCAGAAGCCCCATGCGCAAGCAGGCCCAGCAAACAGGCAAAAATCAATTTTTTCATGTGTATATTTTTAAGGTTGATCATGTTTAAGGATGCCAGAAGATATCTTTTCCATAAAGGTATCAGGCTTGTGACCAATGATTCAAATATTAACTATAAATTAGTATTGGGTTAATGGAGGGCTAATGCCCGAAATTAACCTTTGCCAACCAATTAATTTTCAAGTTAAAATTTTAAAAATGAGAAATTGCATTTCGCTTCATGCATGTTTTCGACTGCTATCATGCATGCTGCTGACCGGATTTTTCCTTTCCTTCTCGCAGGCATCCATTGCCAGTGAAAACACAGGGAAAATTTCTTCAGCTTTCGACAAAACAATCACAGGTCGTGTAACCGATGGGTCCAATGGGGCCGGGCTGGCAGGTGCCAGTGTGGCTGTAAAGGGTTCTTCATCTAGCGCGCTGACGGATGGGATGGGAAATTACTCTATTTCAGTTCCCAATGAAAAGGCCGTATTGGTTGTTTCATTTGTTGGCTTTGTGAGCCAAGAAGTGATTGTTGGAACCAGGACCAGCGTAGACTTTGCGCTTCAGTCTGTTTCAACTGACCTCACACAAGTTGTGGTTGTGGGCTATGGCACACAAAGCAAAAGAGATGTTACCGGAGCTGTAAAAAGCGTAAAAGCAGAAGGCTTTAACAAAGGAATCATCAACTCGCCCCAGCAGTTGTTGCAGGGCAAGGTTGCCGGCGTAAATGTTACCTCTGCAAGTGGTGAGCCGGGTGCCATTCAGGGCATCAGCATCCGCGGTCCAGGCGGTGTCAGAACAGGAAGTACACCACTTTTTGTTGTTGACGGACTTCCTCTCGACAACTCAAGCACAGGCGGTGGTGATCCACTCAACTTCATCAACCCTTCAGAAATTGAAGCCATAGATGTACTGAAAGATGCCTCTGCCACCGCCATCTATGGTGCCCGTGGCGCCAATGGTGTCATCCTCATCACCACCAAAAAAGGAAAGGCTGGTATCTCTACCATGAATTTCAGCACCAACCTGGGTATTTCAACTCTTGCCAATGCATTGCCTGTATATGATGCGGCCAATTTCAAAAAGCAGGTCGTTGCGCTCGGCGGTACGTTGGATGACAAGGGTGGAAATACAGACTGGCAGAAGGAAATCACCCGCAGGGCCTACACGCAGAACCACAACCTGACCATGAGTGGCGGTGCAGACAAGCTTACTTATTTTGCTTCTTTTGGTATGCAAAAGCAGCAGGGTATCATCAAGACAAACGATCTTGACAGGTATTCTGCCCGTTTCAATGCTACCCAAAAATTCCTGAACGACAAGTTGGTGGTGGATGCCAACCTCAGCTACAACAGCACCAAAAACAGGCGTCCGGGTATCAGTGGTGCGATTGGCGATGCCATCTCAAACAACCCTACCTACCCTGCTTATGATGCCAACGGAAAAGCAGCGGCCTACCAGAACATCAACAATCCATTGCTCACTTTTGAGCTGGACAAGGATATTGCCATCATCAACAGGGTGATTGGAAGCATTTCTCCTTCATTAAAATTGATGAAAGGACTGACCTATAAGATGAACCTGGGTGTAGACAATTCAACAGCTACAAGAGATATCCAATCACTTGCCAACCTGGTTCCTCAAAGGGATGGTCGTCTTGAAACCTACAATACCATCAACAGGAATACCCTGATTGAAAACTACCTGACCTATAACTTCAAATTGAAGGACCATGATTTCTCTGCATTGGCTGGTCATTCCTACCAGGAAATCTTTTTGCAGGGAAGGGGATGGAGCATCAACAAGTTCCCCGTTTCGCCGGTTGAACCGATTTACAATCCAGCCATTGGGCAGGAACTCACCCTGGCCAACAACAAGCCCAATGGGTATGCGTATATCAATGAGTTGCAATCTTTCTTCTCCCGTGTCAACTATTCTTACAAGAACAAATACCTGGCAACTGCGAATTTCCGTATGGATGGTTCATCCAAGTTTGGAGCCAACAACAAGTATGGTTATTTCCCCTCTTTCTCTTTTGGTTGGAGGATTACAGAGGAGGATTTCATGAGGAGTTCACCGTTCAGCAACCTGAAGCTTCGTGCAGGATGGGGCCAGACTGGGAACCAGGAAATTCCTTCCAAAATCACCCAGCCCTTGTTCACTTCAACCGTATCAGGAACCACAAGCTATCCGCTTGCCAATACTGGTGCATACCCTGCAGGAACCATTTACTCCAGGCTTGCCAATCCTGATATCCAGTGGGAGGTGTCCACCCAAACCAACGTTGGTCTGGACTTCGGCTTGCTGAAAGGTGCCTTGTCTGGTTCAATTGATTATTTCAGGAAAATTTCCAACAATATCCTGCTTGAAGTTATTCCCGCAGATCCTGTTCAACCGGCAGGTACATTCTGGACCAATGTGGAAGACATGACCATTACCAACAGCGGTTTGGAAATTGAATTGGACTACAAAGGCAAAACATCATCTGGCTTGAAATATAGCATTGGTGGTAATGTTGCCTTTCTGGACAATATCGTTGAGAAATCTCCTTACTCTGTCATCCAGTCTGGTTCTGCATCAGGATCTGGTCTTACTTCTGCAACAATCAATGGTTATATCAACGGCCAACCCATCGGTACATTCTTCCTGAAAGAGTGGACAGGGTTTGATGCCAATGGCCTCAGCACTTTCCGCGATGTGGATGGTGATGGCATTGTTTCTGACAAGGACAGGGTGGCCCTGGGAACAGCGTTGCCTAAAGTGATCTACGCTTTCTTTGGCAACCTCGAATACAAGGGATTTGATTTGGTGGCCAATTTCAATGGCGTTAGAGGAAACAAGATTTACGACAACACAGCCAATGCCAGTTTTTACAAATTGAAACTGTCCAAGAATGTAAACACAACCCCTGAAGCAATTGGTGCTCCAAAGGAGTCTGTGAACAATGCAGCGCCTGTAAGTTCACGTTACCTGAAAGATGGTGCTTACCTGCGCCTCAACAACCTTGCACTGGGCTATAGCCTTGATACACGTTCAAAAGCGCTTGGAAAGTGGGTTTCAGGCCTGAGGCTTTCTGTTACAGGGCAAAACCTTTTTGTATCCACCAAGTATGATGGCTATGATCCTGAGGTGAATGCCGACAGAACCATCAATGGCATTTCATCTTACGGAATTGATATGCTCAGCTATCCAAAAGCCAGGTCTATCATCTTCGGACTTAACGTAACATTCTAAATCAAACAGACATGAAAAATAAAATCATCATCATACTTGCTGCCCTGGGATTCATCTCCCTTGCGGAAAGTTGTACAAAACTGAAAGAGACCGTTCTGGATGAGTCGTCTGTAACAGGACTGACGGAAAAACAGATTGCAGACGGAACCATTGCTCCTGTGTATGCACAGTTGCCGAATATCTTTTTGCATACCAATCTTTTTGCCTTGCAGGAAATCTCCACTGATGAGGCCATCCTGCCATACCGTGGCGGAACAGACTGGGGTGATAATGGCATCTACCTGGCGCTCCACAGGCACCAGACCACCAGTACAGATCCTAATGTCAGGGGAACCTGGAACTTCATCACGCAAAGCCTTTCCCGTGCTGTTTCTGCAGTCAGTTCTTTGCAGACCAGCAAAGACCCTAACGCAAAACAGTATATCGCTGAAGCAAGGGGCATGTATGCCTTTTACAACCTGCTCGCATTGGACCTCTGGGGCATCATCTTTGTAAAAGAAGATCCGGGTGCTACTTCAAAAATTGTGCGCGGAACAGAAGCAGTAGAATACCTGAAAAAAGTATTGCTGGAAATCGAGCCTACCCTCGACAATACCACTGGCCCGGGCCGTTTGACCAAGGCTGGTGTATGGGGATTGCTGGCAAAGCTTCACCTGAATGCTGCTGTTTACAATGACCGTTATGCGGCAACATTTGCCTTCAAAACAGAAGACATGGACAAGGTGATTGAGTATACCTCCAAGATCATCTCATCCGGTCAGTATGCCCTGTCTCCTGACTATTGGGCAATCTTCAATGACGACAACCACAACAACAAGGAACACATTTTTGCTGTAGACCAAAGGGCAGACCTCAATGGACACAACAGGATGGCTTATTTCTCCTTGTCTGGCGATCAGTTTCCTCTTGCCGCCTACACTGGTGCGAATGGAACAGATGGCCCAGCCATCACGCCTGATTTTTACAGGTCTTGGGTAACAGCCAATGGTGCAGTTGACCCTGCTGTCGCTGATCCAAGGTTTTACAAACAAAATGTATTGGTTAAGCCGGGTGATACCTGTGTTGACGCAGCTTCTTATAGGATTGACAGGGGTATTTTAAGGGGCCAGCAATATGGTTTGCAGCGCGTGAATGGCGTCTTCCTGAAATGTCCTGATGGGAAAATGAAAGTGGGCAGGATCTTTAATGTTACCAGGAGCAGGCCAACCACGCCAGTTGTTCATACTGAGCAAATTGATTTTACCACTGCAGGAAGCGATTACAGCACAGGTTTCCGTGTAGAGAAATACGAATTCAGCCAGAAGTCAGTCAGTGGAAGAAATTTCGGTGAAGCAGACATTTCCATCATCCGCTTGGCGGACGTTTACCTCATGCGCGCAGAAGCAAAACTCCGCAAGAATGATGCAGCAGGAGCCCTCACGGATGTAAATACAGTGAGAACTTCCCGCACTGCAACAGGTAACGGAAAGGCATTGACATCAGTGAATCTTGACGAACTGTTCCGCGAAAGAGGTTTTGAATTGTACTGGGAAATGCACAGAAGGACAGACATGGTGCGTTTCGGAAAATATGAAGGATCCTGGACAGAGAAAAACGACACAGACAAGAACAAGCGCGTTTTCCCGATTCCTCAAACAGCCATCGACGGTGCATCCAACCTTCCTGGCTATTTGAAGCAGAATCCTGGCTATTGATGCTCAACTTCAATTACAATCAAAGGCAGATGGTCATTCCATCTGCCTTTTTTATTTTATCTTGTTCCGGAAATACAAACAGGTCATGAAAAAAATATGCTCAGCTTTTGTTCTTCTGCTTATCTCCTCAGCCACCATTGCACAAAAAGCCCTCAATGTTATCAGCATAAAAGAAACCGAACGCATTGAGCGTACACTTTCTGCGGATGAAATGCAAGGCAGGAGAACCTTCACGCCTGGTATTGAAAAAGCAGCGAATTTCATTGCTTCCGAATTTGAAAAAACTGGACTCCAAAAGTGGAACGACGGAAACACTTACCTGCAGTCGTTTTCAATGGTCCGCACCAAAACCATTTCCCAAAAAATCATGGTCAATGGTGTGGAGCTTGATGCAAAAAAAGCCATTGTGGTATCGCCTTCAGCATTACTGATGGCAGACAACAATGCCGGATATGATGTTGTAACGATTGCTTCCAACATGAATTTCCCAACTGAGGCCAGAAAGGCCCTTGGTGCAAAGAAAAACACAATCGTTCTTGTTGATACTGCCCATGCCAACATGTTCGGAAGGTTTGCGCAGATGCGTTCACAGTTGTATTCAACCCAACCCAATGTGATCATGCTGCTCGTTGACAAGGCGCCCAGCACTTTTCGTGTTGAATTGACCCAAGAGCTGACCGAGATGCCTTTGTCCAATGTGGTGGGCATCATCCCAGGAAAATCAAAGGCCAATGAATACGTGATCTTTTCCGGGCACTATGATCACCTGGGCATCAACAGCAAGAAAATGGAGAACAATGATTCCATTTACAATGGCGCCAATGATGATGCAGCAGGCACCACGGCCATGATCATGCTCGCAAAATATTTCAAGAAACTCAACAACAACGAACGCACCCTGGTCTTTGCAGCCTTTACAGCTGAAGAAATTGGGGGCTTTGGGGCAACCTATTTTTCCAAACAGTTTGATCCTGCCCAGGTGATGGCCATGTTCAACATTGAAATGATTGGAACAGAAAGCAAGTGGGGGAAAAACAGCGCCTACATCACAGGTTTCGAAAAGACCAACATGGGTGAGATTTTGCAGAACAACCTCAAAGGAACGGATTTTACTTTCCATCCAGACCCTTATCCAACGCAACAATTGTTCTATCGTTCAGACAATGCAACCCTTGCCAGGCTTGGAGTTCCGGCGCATACCATCTCAACATCCAAGATGGACAGCGAGCCCAACTACCACAAGGCTTCTGATGAGATTGGAACGCTTGACATGCAGAACATGGCGGCCATCATCCGCGCCATTGCCCTGAGTTCAAAGGGAATTGTTTCCGGAAAGGAAACACCTACACGTGTAGATGTGTCTGCGTTGAGGTGATGAGAAATCTGTTCTGTTGATTTCTCTGCTAAAAACCAAAGCATTTCTTTTTAGTTGCCCTTGATGATGCCCCTGCATTGGGCTGATCCGCACTGGCATTGAAAAGGTTCCATTTCCTTGTCAAGGAAATGGGCATAGTCGAGGGTAAGTTCTTCTCCTGTTGCAATGTCTCTGGTGGCAATCATGTTGAGCCCCTCCATCTTTGTATTGGCTTCACAGCTGTGGTTCTGGGGAGCCCATTCTCCTGGCTCGGCATCCCAGAATGCATAGGCATCGCCCCCCAGTGGGTAAGCATATTGCCTGAACCTCATCTGCTCTTCATGGTTCCAGTGCGCTTCCACATGTGTTTTGGTGACCACCCTTGTTGCCCTTTCCTCTCCCTGGTAAAGGCATTCATTTTTTTTGATGTTCCGCAAGGCATAGATGCCAAAACCTGCAATGGAATTGCCTTTCAGGGCATAGGCCTTTTGTTTGCGTGCATGTCTTGCCATCCCTTCTTCAATGATCTGTTGCAGAAAACCTGCTTGTCCAATCCCATCATGCTGCAGGATAAAATCAGCAGAACCTTCGTATCCATTGGTATAAAAAACCGAGCAGGTAAAATTCACCTCAAGGAAATAGATCTCGTTGTTGTCTTTCACCCTGAAATCCATTCGTGCATATCCCTTGCCGCCAAAGCAATTGAAGATTTTTTCGGCAGCATGGCGGAGGTCATTTTCCAAAGCTGGATCCGTGCAGGGAATATTTGCGCCGGGGTGTAGTTCGGCGGTTTTCAAGGCATAGGTTTTGAATGCAAATCCTTCCGGGAAAACATATTCAACAGGCTTGAATGACCTGCAGGACCTGCCATCCGGATTGGCAGCCACCAGCACAGTAAACTCCCTGCCTGCAATGTATTCCTCAACCAACAATTCTGGATAGACCGAAATGATAGCATTCACTTTTGCCATCAGTTCAGCTTTGTTGTTTACCAACGAGCCATGGTCAATGCCCAGGCTGTCTCCGGCTTTTGCGGGTTTGATGAACAGTGGAAAATTTGCTTTTGCTGCAAGATCAGCTGCGGTTGCTGCATCACTGATGAGGTGGTAGGATGGAGAATTAACACCTTCACAGTAAGCAACATATTTCATGAGTTCTTTGGGCGGATCATAAAGCGTTGCAGTTGGGCCTGTATAAGGGAGATTGAGCAGTTCAAGGCTGTGGATCACATCGATGGAAGGTACTTCCCATTCAAGGTAGCCTTCGCAGAGGTTGACAAAAATATCGTACTGCTCATGTTTAAGTGCCTGCAATTGTTTGTAGGTGGTCAGTTTGTTGAGCAATACTGTATTGACTGTTGCATCAGGCAACAAGGGTGCCAGCTGCCGGACAGGATCATAGTACTGGTAATCCACCGCAGTCGTTGAATAATCTGGCTGAAGCACGCAAACCTTTAATCCCATTTTTTTGATTTTCTGGTGATGGCATCCTGAAAAATTTCAAGCATCATCTCTCCGAAACTTGTTCCATTGACCCGCAAGATGGCGCCAATGGATGTGTAGTCTTCATCCTCGCTGAGTCCACATTGGGCATTTACTTCCAATACCTTGATTGCTCCTGTTTCCTGGTCCATGCGCAGGTCAATCCTGGTATAGCCCGTACCATTGACAGCGGCATAGGCCTCCATGCTAAGGGTTCGAATTTTTTCTGCAAGGTCCTTGTCTACCGGATGGTAATCATAAAAGTTTTCTTGTGCTGGCATGGGGGATTCCTCTTCATAGATTTCCCAAAGCCTGTCAAAGGAGAGGAATTTTTCATGGGCCGGAAGGGATGGATGAAAAACCCTTTCAACAGGATCATAGACCCTGCACTGATCAGGATGCCGGGCCGACCCGGTGATCATGGTGGTGAACTCCCGTCCATTGATGAACTCCTCTGCAATCACTCCGTCAATGGAAAGGTTCCATCCGCGATAGCCTTCCAGCATTTTTTCCAGCTGGCGTTTCAACTCCTCCAAATTATACACTACATTCCTGATGCCCACGCCCATGCTGCCTCCTGAAACTGCAGGCTTGAGGATGATGGGGCTACCCAATTTTTCAAAAAGGTTTTCATTGGCATCGGCCATTGAACTGATCATGGCCCATTTTGCATTGGGTACACCAGCATGATCAAAGGCTTTTTTCATGGGTCCTTTTGACGTGGTGATCTGGTAAAAATATTCCTCTGACCCGGTATAGGCCAATCGATTTTTTTCGAGCATCCTGACAACAGCAATGCCTGGTGTTCCATTGACTTCATCACCATCACACAGATTCAATACCAGCGGCACTTTCGATGAGGCTTTACTTTGCTCAATGATGCTGTTAATGACCTGCTCCTGGTCTTTCATGGTCACGGGTTGCCATTTCCAATCCACTTTCCATGCTGCAAACAACTTTGTATATTCTGCTATGCTTTGCGAAAAATCGTAGTAATAGCTGATGTTTTCATCATCGGTTTCCAAATGAGGAACCAGCACATAGACAAAAACTTCAGTCATTTGCATTCATGAATGTATTAACTATCTTCATATCATTTTAAAAGAAATCAAATGAAAACTTTTTTCCGCACAATACACCTGTTCCTGAGTCTTGTTTCCGGTATTTTTATCATGTTGGCCTGCTTCACCGGATCCATCCTCGTTTTTGAGGAAGAGCTGCAGCATTCCATTTACCACGACAGGTATTATGTTAGGCAGCAAGCGGAGTTGCAATTGCCCGTTGTAACAGTATTGGCCAACCTGAAAAAGGAATATCCCGAAGCCAAGGTCAGTGGCGTCAAGATCCATTCTGATCCTGCCCGCAACCTTGAAATAGCGCTTTCTCTCCCAGGCAAGGATGGCAAACCCGATCCCAAAAGATTGACTGCTTTTGCAGACCCTTATACCGGCCGCATCGTTGAGTTGTACAGTTACGCAGATTCTTTTTTCAGTACTGTGGAAGACATGCACCGCAGGTTGCTGGGAACAGACATTGGCAAGTTGATCATGGGAACCAGTACGCTGTTGTTTTTGTTCATCATGATTTCCGGGATCATCCTTTGGTGGCCCAAAACCAAGGCCATGCTCAAACAGCGCAGCTCCATCAAGTGGAAGGCCAACTGGAAAAGGCTTGCCTACGATTTTCACCATGCGCTGGGCATTTATACCGTCATTTTTCTGTTCATTTTTGCCTTTACTGCATTGGCATGGAGTTTCCAGTGGTTCAATGACGGCATTTACAAGGTTACCAATTCTTCCAAAGAGCCCATCAAGCCACCGACCTCAACCGTTATTGATTCTTTGGAAAAAGCAGGTATTGATGATGTGCTTGCAGATGCTTATACAAGGATGCCCAATGCAGTTTTTTACAGCATCAGCCTGCCAAAAGATTCAACATCCGTATTTGGCGTCAATGTGCTGAGCCGAACGGCGATCCATGAAACAGCCACCGACAACCATTATTATGATCAGTATTCTGGAGCCTATCTGAAGACGGTTGCCTTTGGCGACAGACCCATCGGGCAACAAATCCGCGCCAGTTTCAAACCCATCCACATCAGCTCCATCTTTGGACTTCCTTCCAAAATCCTGGGATTCCTGGTTTGCCTGATTGGCACCACATTTCCCATTACAGGGGTGATCATGTGGCTGAGCAGGATCAAGAAAATCTAGGTTACCTGCTCCGAATTGCTAAAGGAAAAAATTACTGAGGTAGACTATGCCAAACAGGATCAGCATTGCGCAGGCCAGTACCATGGGCAATTTCCTGAATCCAGGAAGTTTCATTTTTTGTGTGGTGTATACGTAGAGAAAGCCTGCCGTGAGCAGGGTGATGAATGCCCAAATGGTGAAGACCGAAAGGTTGAGGAAAATTTCAAATGACCCTGTCAGTACAAGCATGGATTCAAAACCGAAGATGGTGATGAAGGCATTGACAGGAATATTTTTGCTGTTTCTTTTGGATAAAAAAGAGGGCAACATATTTTGATCTGCAGAACTGGCCATCAGCCTTGAAGAGGCCAGCAGGTTCGCGTTTACGCCACTCGCGGTGGAAACAAGCACCAGCAAGGCAATCAAGCCAGCAGCCCAACCCCCGATTACTTTTTCAAGTGCTGTGATGGCCACCAGATTGGATGCGCCCATTTCGGCCGGTGTCAACACATACTGATAGGCAAATGTGGTGAGCAGGTAAAGGCCCATGCAAATGATGATGCCCAACACTATTGATCGGCCTACTGTTTTTGCGCCGCCTTTCACTTCAGGTGTTAGGTGGCTGACCATGTACCATCCGTCTAAGGCATTCAGTGCCCCAGTGCAGGCCGCAACAAATGCTCCGATGATCTTGAAGGTGCTCCATTCTCCTATGCCCGACATCTTGAAGTTGTCCAAATTGCCCTTTCCTGGAACGAGCAGCATGCCGATGAGCAGGACGATGGCTGCTACCTTGATGCCAGTGAAAAGGATTTGAAAACGGTCTGCCATTCTCATGTTGATGGCATCCATGGATACCAGTGCAGCAAGCAATCCAATCGCCACCAGTTTGATCTGCAGCGGACCCATTGGCATGAAATAGCCGAAATATTCAGCAAAAACAAATGCAATGGCCACGGTTCCGCAGGGATTGATAACCCAGTTGCAAAAAAAATTGAATAACCAGGAAATCCATTTCGGGAAAAGCACCCGATAATAGTCCAGCAGGTCACGGGCATCGGGGAAGGCCGTGCCCATTCCTGCAATCACCAATCCTCCGGTGATGGAAACGATTGAAGACAGAACCCATACCAGAAAGATCAGCTGTGGAGACGGCAGGATCTTGATCATGATGGCGGGCACAATGAAAATACCACTGCCGATGATTGTGCCAATCACGATGCCAAGGCAGGAGAGGAGGTTGAGTTTGTGTGGAGTGCTGATGGGAGTGATGTGGTTGAGGGGTATGAAGTTGCCAGCCCAAATGCTGGGGATGATGGAGGTTGGGTTGCCAGTAAACCATGGTTTAGTAAACTGAAGGCTTGGGAGTTGATCCACTCCAGCCACTGGCCCATGATGATGAATGTTATTCTATTGTTGCTTCACAACGCATAACCCACAACCCACAACTTATAACCCACAACCCTCTTAGAGGTTCCCCTTCTTCAACTCTCCCACTGCATGGTCCACTGCTCGGGCAGTGAGGGCCATGTAAGTGACAGATGGGTTCTGGCAGGCAGATGAGGCCATGGCAGATCCGTCTGTGATGAAGACGTTTTGAACGTCGTGCATCTGGTTCCACTTGTTGAGGACTGAGGTTTTTGGATCATTGCCCATGCGTGCTGTTCCCATTTCATGGATACAGAATCCGGGTGCAGGCATGTTGTCGTATGGTTTGACATTCTTGATACCAGCGGCTTCCAGCATTTCTACTGCGCTGTTTTTCATATCTACCCGCATCTTCATTTCGTTCTCCTTGAACTCACAGTCAATATCGAAGGTGGGTAAGCCGTATTTGTCTTTTTTATCCTTGTTGAGTGTAGCCTTGTTCTCGTAATAAGGAAGGTGTTCGCCCCAAGAGCCCCATCCCATGGTCCAGTTGCCTGGTTCGGTAACGGTTTCCTTGAGTTCGATGCCAATCTCGCCGGAACTTGCCCTTCCCCTTGAAGCACCGCCCTGGTAACCGAATCCGCGGACATAACCTGCGGAAGAGCCGCCATCGAGGTTGCGGAAGCGGGGAACATAAATACCATTGGGCCTCTTGCCATAGAAGTACTGGTCCTGGAATCCGTCGAAATCTCCTGAAGCACCCACGCCGTAATGGTGGTCCATCAGGTTGTGGCCGACCTGTTCGCTGCTGTTGCCAAATCCGTTGGGGAAGGCATCAGAAACGGAATTCAGGAGGATATGGGTGGTTCCAAGGGTGGATGCATTGAGGAAAACAATCTTGGCAAAGTACTCTTCAGTTTTCATTGTTTCGGTGTCCAATACCACAACGCCTTTTGCGCGCTTGGTTTCCTTGTCATAAATCACTTCAATCGTAATGGCGTTTGTGCGGAGGGTCAGGTTGCCTGTTGCCGCTGCTGCGGGAAGGGTGGCTGAGTTGGAGCTGAAATAGCCTCCGAAAGGACAGCCTTGCTGGCATTTGTTGCGGAACTGGCAAGGTCCGCGGGTGCCAATCTTGGCGGTATGGTTGGCAGCACGGCCAATGATCATCGGTCTGCCCATTTTGGTTTTGAGGTTTTCCTTCACCATCCTTTCCACACAGTTCATTTCCATGGGTGGAAGAAATTCTCCATCGGGAACCATGGACAAGCCATCGCGTGAGCCGCTGATGCCGGCGAATTTTTCAACATAGCTGTACCAAGGAGCCAGGTCCTTGTAACGGATGGGCCAATCCACTCCATGACCATCTTTGGCGTTGGCCTCAAAGTCGAGGTCGCTTAGCCTGTAGCACTGGCGTCCCCACATCAGGGACCTTCCGCCCACATGGTTGCCGCGGATCCACTCAAAAGGCTTCACCTGGGTGTATGGATTTTCAAGATCGTTCACAAAAAACTTCTTCGACACCTCATCATAAGCATAACATTTGCTTTGGATGGGGGAGTTGGTGCGGTCTTCCTGGGTTTTCCCACCGCGGTGTTCCAGTTCCCAGGGGTCTTTTTCTGTTCCCACATAATCCTTCACATGTTCCACATTGCGTCCTCTTTCGATGAGGATGGTCTTGAGGCCACGTTCAGTCAGTTCCTTTGCCGCCCAGCCTCCGGAGATGCCTGAGCCTACTACAATTGCGTCGAATGTGTTGGACATTGATGGGTTGTTATCGGTTATAAATGAACAGTTGTTGATGATCAGCTTTGATTGATCAGCAAACGCCATACAATTTAAAAATCTTTTGCCTAAAACTGGAATATTTTCTTCTTTGTGCGTTTCCTAACATAGATGCAAAGGGTGCAGGAAGCCTGAATCCTTTACAATTCCTTGATGTTACAAATACACATTAAAAACAATTTTTGGTACTTTTGCTCCGAGAAATCAAAACTAAAAATCATGAGAAAAATTATTTCATTGCTTACCCTCGTGCTGTTGGTTGTTTCAACCTCCTTTGCACAGGTGACAAGCAGTAGCATTACCGGTTCGGTTAAAGGTGATGACAACAAGTTCCTTGAGGGGGCTACGGTTGTTGCCGTTCACCAGCCTTCAGGAACAAAATATTCAACCACAACAAACAAGTCTGGTGCTTTCACCATCCTCAACGTACGCGTAGGCGGACCTTATGTTGTCAAAATCACCTTCAGTGGGTTCAAGTCTTACGAAGAGCAGGGCGTTTTCGCTCCTCTTGGTAATACCGCCAACGTGGATGTAACCCTTAAGAACGATGCTGTCAGCATGCAGAACATTGTTGTGAAGGCTGCACCCAATCCCATCATCAACTCCAAGGCCAATGGAACAAGCGTTACCATTGGAAGGCAGGCGCTGAACCTGACCCCCACCATCGGAAGAAACCTGAATGATGTGACCAAGTACAATGCTTACAGCAATGGCCGTTCATTTGCCGGTCAGGACAGCCGTTTCAACAACTTCACCATAGATGGTGCCGTTTTCAACAACGGTTTCGGTCTTGGTTCTGATGCACAGGCCGGCGGTCGTACCAACTCTACTGCCATTTCATTGGATGCATTGGAAGAAGTTCAGATCAACATCACTCCTTATGATATCCGCCAGTCTGGTTTTGCAGGTGCGGCCATCAATGCCGTAACACGCAGTGGTACCAACGAATTTGCAGGTTCTGTTTTCCGTTTCTGGAACAGCAGGGACCTTGCAGGAACAAAGGTTGCCAGCAAAACAGACAACATCCCCAAGACACCTTTTAACGTTGAAACCCAGGGTTTCCGTGTAGGTGGACCGATCATCAAGGACAAGCTTTTCTTCTTTGTAAACGGTGAATTCACCAACGGAACCAATCCTGCCTTGAGCTGGGTGGCCAACCGTCCTGGTGCAACCGGTAACGTTTCAAGAACAACTGCAACCGATCTTGAAGACCTGAAAAGCTTCATGATGACCAATTTCAACTATGACCTTGGTGCCATCGACAATTTCAACAACGAGTCGTTCAGCAAGAAAGTGCTGGCCCGCATTGATTATAACATCAATGACATTCATAAACTCTCTCTGAGGTACGCGCACCACAATTCACAAAGTGACGTGCCCATCAGCAACAGCAACTCAGGAAATACGGCGGGTAATGGTAACAGGCAAAACTCTGCCTTGGCCATTTCAGGTCAGAACACCGGATACATCATCCAGGACAATACCCGTTCTGCTGTTTTGGAATTGAGCTCTAACTTCAAGAACAGGGTTTCCAACCAGTTCATTGCCACCTACAACAAGCAGATTGAAGACCGTGCTTACCGCACAGCCATGTTCCCAACAGTCGACATCCTCAGTGGTGTTGGTGGAAGTACCTATACCTCTCTTGGATTTGATCCATTTACGCCCAACAACAAGTTGAACTATTCAACCTTCAACCTGACCAACAATACCACTTTGATCCGTGGCAACCATACCATCACACTGGGTGCGGCATTTGAATCCTTCAAGTCGAACAACCTGTTCTTCTATGGTTCCAATGGTGTATGGGTGTTCAACACCATTGCAGACTTCAAAGCTGCTGCACTGGCATACAAGGCCAATCCAAACATTGCTGCATCTACCGTACCCATTGCCCGTTTCAACTACCGTTATACCCTTTTGCCTGGTGGAAAGCTTCCCTGGCAGACCTTCCAGAACCAGTTCTATACTGTTTATGGACAGGATGAGTGGAAAATGGCGAAGAATTTCCGCATGACCTATGGCACCCGCATAGACTATTTGAACATCGTCAACACCGCATCTGATTATGCAAACCCTTATGTGGCTGGTTTGAATTTCAGGGAGCCATCTGGCGTTCCTTATAGCATCAACACGGCAAGCATGCCCAAGTCCAGGTTGTATGTATCGCCCCGCATTGGTTTCAACTGGGATGTTTTTGGCAACAAAAAAACACAGCTTCGTGGCGGATCGGGCTTGTTCCTTTCCCGTCTTCCTTATGTGTTGATCAGCAACCAGTTGGGTAACAATGGTGTAAACATCGGTTTGGTGAACGTAACCGGCTCAGCGGCAACTGCCTATCCTTTCACACTGGATCCTACCCGTTATACCCCTACCACTACCGATATCAACAGCCTCCGCGGGTATAACATCAACTATGGTGACCAGGACCTGAAATTCCCACAGATCTGGAAGACCAACATCGCCATTGACCAGAAGCTGGGATGGGGTGTGATTGGAACTTTGGAAGCGATCTACAACAAGAACATCAACATGCTTCATTATGTAGACGTGAACCAGAAAAGGCCTTCAGGAACTTTTGCCGGAAATGACAACAGGGACATCTACCCTGCACTTGATCTTTCTGGTGCTGCTGCAACCACTGCCCGTTTCCTGAATCCTGGCATTGGCAATGCGTTTGTTTTGACCAATAACAACGTTGGTTATTCTTACTCACTGACTGCAAAGTTGGAAAAACCCATGACCAAGAATTTTGGTGGTGTTTTGGCCTACACCAATGCAAAAGCAACAGATCTTTCTTCTGTGGCCAGTACAGTTAATGCCAGCACACCAAGCATCTATGGCATGAATTACCTGAGACAAGGATATTCTGACAACGATCTTCGCCACCGTTTCATGGGCTATGTAAACTACAGGCTCAATTATGGCGGCAAGTTCGGCGGTGCAACTACCTTCTCATTGGGCATGGTTTCTGCCAGCGGATACAAGCTGTCTTACACTTATAGCTCTGATGTCAATGGAGACGGTCAGTTCAATGACCTGATCTATGTTCCGGCAGCTGGTAATAACCTTACCTTCCAGGATCAAACAGTTGGTACAACCGTTTTCACTGCAGCAGCACAGGCAACAGCATTCAGCAACTATATTGAAGCAAATCCTTACCTGAAAAACAGAAGGGGTACTTATGCAGAGCGAAATGGCGGCCAGGCTCCTTGGTTGACAAGGTTTGACTTCAGTGTTGAGCAGGATCTTTTTGTAAAGACCGGAAAGAACAAGAAAGCCAATACCATCCGTTTCAGGGCTGATTTCATCAACTTCGGCAACCTGATCAACAACAAATGGGGTGTAGGCAATGTTTCTACCACTCCTCAACCACTCAACTACCGTGGCCGTACAACAACGGGTGAGCCTATCTACAGGTTGGCTACACAGGTGGTGAATGGTGCAACTGTTTTGTTGCAAGATGCTTTCGTAGATTCCAAGACCTTGAATGATGTATACCAGATCCAATTGGGTGTGAGGTATATCTTCAACAACTAATCAAATTGGTCTTAACAGACCATCAGATTATATAAAAAAGACCGGAGCGTAAAGTCTCCGGTCTTTTTTTGTTCTTTCTTGCAAGGATTTTGCCATTTCCCCGCCATGGATTATATTTGCACTCCAATTAATTTGGCTACGAGGAGATGTAGCTCAGTTGGTAGAGCATCGGACTGAAAATCCGTGTGTCGGCGGTTCAAGTCCGTCCATCTCCACGAAAAACCCCCAGCATTTGCCGGGGGTTTTTGTTTTTATCATGATGGGGGATTTCCCCGTTTGAACATCCTGTAAGAAAATGCCGTTGGAATGATGACCATGATGGCAGTGATCGACATGAAAACAATAAAAATGGCCGGCCCACTGAGCAGCATAGCCGTTACCGTTTGCAAGGCACCTCCAATCATCCAGACCTTACCTGCAAGCGCATGTGTGGCGTTCCAGTTTGCCTCGTTTTCTAGCGTCCATGGCAGTTTGAACCCAGCCAGGTAATTCTGCTTGAGTTTTGGCATGTAAATCCCCATTCCGGCAAATGCAAAACCCAATAAGGGGAAGATCAGTTTGTTGATCCCAATGCCTACATGTGCTGTGCCATAGAGAATAACAATGGACAAGCAGCAAAGAAACCCTGAAGTAAATAGTCCAAATTGCGCATAGACCTTGTCATCAGCACTCGCATATCTTTTGGGGTCAATTTTTTTGATGTTCGCCATCATCAAATACACGAAAATGCTGGTCAGGCCCATGATGGCGGGCAACAAATAAATGCTTTCTTTGGATCCCCAGCCATCTACTTCGCCGTTCAGGTTAAAATGCATGGGGATCTTATTGGGAAGCGTGGGGAAGAGGTAGAAGGCGTAGGCAAATGGGAGAACTGCCAGTCCCAGAGCAATGATGATTTGCTTTTTCATCGTCAATAAAATTAATCTTAGGTTTATATGCCTGATGTAAATTTACATGTATACGCCAACATACCATCATTTTCAAAATCCTCAAATATGAGACCCTTCCTTCAACAGTTTCTTTTTGCTGCCATCTCAATCCTCATTGGCGCCGGTTCTATGGCGCAAACAGCCCAAGAATTGGGCAAAAACAGGGTGATGCTTCCCAATGGCTGGTCCATCACACCGGTCGGTCAACAGGTTGCCCTGGGGGATCTGCCTTTGAACCTGGTGGTCAGCAACAACAAAAAATGGATGGCCGTTACGAACAATGGCGTAAGCAACCATTCGATTGAATTGATTGATGTTGCCTCTGGAAAAAAGCTGGACAGTATCCTGATAGCCAAGGCATGGTATGGTCTGGCTTTTGGAGACGATGATCAATTTCTCTACGCCTCCGGTGGTCATGACAATGTGGTGAACAAATATGCAGTTGCCAACAACAAACTGCAGCTGGTTGATCAATTTGTTTTGGGCAAGCCTTGGCCAGTGCAAATTGGAACAGCAGGTTTGGATGTTGATGAAAAGGTAAACAACAAATTGTTTGTGGTTTCCAAAGAGGGAAAGAGTTTGTTTGTATTTGACCTGTCATCCAAAAAACTGCTCAACAATGTTTCGCTGGGTGCAGAAGCCTATACCTGTAAACTTTCAAAGGACAGGAATACCTTGTACATCAGCCTCTGGGGAGACAAAAAGGTACTTGTTTATGACGTGCCTTCCCAAACCATAACCGGTTCCATCAGTGTTGGCGATCATCCGAATGAATTGCTCTTGACCCGAAATGGAGGATTGCTCTACGTGGCCAATTCACAAGACAATTCCATCTCTGTCATCGATACAAAAACAAGAACAGTGGTAGAAACCCTCGTTGCGTCATTGTATCCTGATGCTCCCAGTGGTTCCACCAGCAATGGCATTGCCTTGAGTGAAGACGAGAAGACGCTCTATGTTGCCAATGCAGACAACAATTGTTTGGCCGTTTTTGATGTTGCTGAAAGGTCCAAAAGCAAGTCTGAAGGATTTATTCCGGTAGGCTGGTACCCCACCAACATCAAAGTGGTTGGCGGCAACATTTATGTGACCAATGGAAAGGGCCTGAGTTCCTTTGCCAACCCCAACGGACCGAACCCTGTGAACAGAAAACAGGTTGTGCTGAGCCACCTGGGCGACAGCACCAAGCCGGCATCTGTTGAGTACATTGGCTCATTGTTCAAAGGAACACTCAGCATCATCAAAAAACCTTCGGATGAGCAGCTGACCAATTATACCAAAGCAGTATACCAGAATACGCCTTATTCAAAATCCAAAGAACTGAATGCTGATGGCCTGCCAGGGAATCCAATTCCCATGAAAGTTGGCGCTGCATCGCCCATCAAACATGTTTTTTACATCATCAAAGAAAACAGGACCTATGACCAGGTGTTGGGTGATGTGAAAGAAGGCAATGGCGATACCAGCTTGGTGCTTTTTGGTGAACAGGTAACACCCAATCAGCACAAGATTGTCAAAGACTATGTGTTGCTGGATAATTTTTATGTTGACGCTGAAGTGAGTGCTGATGGGCACAACTGGAGCATGGGCGCCTATGCGAATGATTATGTTGAAAAGAACTGGCCTGCTTCTTACGGTGGCAAAGGGGGTACTCACGGCACTTCAGGAATCCTGAAGATCGGAAACAACAAGGATGGTTTCATTTGGGACCTCTGTGCCAAAAACAATGTCAGTTACCGCTCTTATGGAGAGTTCGTAGGTGACGATTTTGGAACAAAGCCACGCTTGGAGTCCTTGAAAGATCATGCGGCGGTCTTTGCGCCCTATGGACTCAAAACCATGGACACGATTCGTTTTCACCAGTGGAAAAGGGATTTTGATTCATTGGTTGCCCTGAACAATGTACCCCGCTTTTCCACCATCCGCCTGGGGAATGACCATACGGAAGGGATGCGTGCAGACAGGCCTTCTCCCTATGCACATGTGGCCGACAACGACCTTGCTGTTGGTATGCTGATTGATCATTTGAGCAAGAGCCCGGTTTGGAAAGAATCAGTGGTGTTTATTTTGGAAGACGATGCACAGAATGGTTCTGATCATGTGGATGCACACAGGAGCACAGCTTATGTTGTGGGTCCTTATGTCAAAAGAAAATTTGTTGACCATACCATGTACACAACCTCAGGCATGCTGCGCACCATAGAATTGATACTGGGATTGCCCCCCATGACACAGTTTGATGCTGCTGCAACACCCATGTGGAGGTGTTTTACCGACAAGCCCGACTTCACTCCTTTCAATCATCTCCAATCAAACATCAATCTTGGTGAAACAAATGCAGCAAAAACGATAGCGGCCAAACTTTCAGCAAAATTTGATTGGAGCACGGAAGACCGTGTGCCTGATTTGATCCTGAACGAAATTCTCTGGCAGGGCTTGAAAGGCAAGCCTGCTCCTTCTCCTGTCAGGGCTGCGTTCATCAAGACTACAGAGGATTAGTTTCTCTTTTTCATCTGGCTTTATTTTTTGGATGCCTTGCCGATGTGGAAATATCACTGGGGGATGCTGACCATTTCATCGCATGATGGTCATTTGATTGCATGATGTCCATCATTCCCCGCACAGGGCATTTGGGATATTTTTCCCAAAATAAAATACATGATAAAGATCCTGGGTGCTGAAGCATTGCGCAATGCGTGCAATGATGATTTGTTGGTACTGCAAAAAACGGCTGAAACCACCAATGATCAAGAATTGATCGGACAAAAAAGGGCGGAAGAGGCACTGAAACTTGGTTTGGGCATCAAAGCAGATGGGTTCAATGTTTTTGTATCGGGGGAGGATGGAACAGGAAAGCTGACGGCAGTCAAATTATTTCTGGAGAAAAAAGTGAAAACCGAACCTGTGCCTGGAGACTGGTGCTATGTAAATGATTTTCAGGATGCCTATCAGCCAAAGCGTTTGTTTTTACCTGCCGGCCATGCCAATGAGTTGAAGAAAAACATGAGGACCCTGATCCATGAAACAGTTCAATCATTGATGAAGGTATTTGAGAGTGAGGAATATGCCAAGCGCCGACAGGAGATCTCCGACAAGCACCAACAGCAGCAGATTGCGCTTTCAGCGATTGTAGACGAGAAAGCGGCAAAAGAGTCTTTGATCATCAAGCAAACCCCTTGGGAGATTTACACTGTTGCTGTTCAAAATGGAGAGCCCATTACTGATGAGGCATTTGAGGCCTTGCCGGAGGAGGAGAAGAAAAAAATTGCCAACAAACAGACAGGTTTTGGCGACGAGATTGCCAGCATGTTGAAAGAACAGCGCAAGCTGGAAAAAGAGGCTGTTGCAGCTTTTGAAAAGCTGGAATCCGAAGTGGCCAGTTTTGCCATCAATGCACTGATCGACGAAATCAAGACCAAGTACGCAACATTCCCCGAGGTCATTGCCTATCTCCAGTCGGTCCGGGATGATATCCTCAGCAATTTGGGCGCATTTCTGATTTCACACAAAGAAAGTTTTGCAGGAGGAAATAACAAGGCTAACAATTACCTGAGCCGTTATGAGGTCAATGCACTCATCGACAACAGTGGGCAAACAGGTGCTCCCATCATCATTGAAACCAATCCCACTTACAACAACCTCATCGGAAGGGTGGAGAAAGAATCGGTCATGGGTTCTCTGGTCACGGATTTTACCATGATCAGAAAAGGCTCGCTGCACCAGGCCAATGGCGGCTATCTCATCATCCGCGCTGCGGAATTGTTCAAGAATTATTTTTCATGGGAAGCACTGAAGCGGGCCATCCGCAACAAGGAAATCCTGATAGAAGAGGCGATGGATCAGCTGGGATACCTTACCACAAAATCGCTGAAACCCCAGCCCATTCCGCTGCAGGTAAAAGTCATTCTGGTGGGAAGCCCCTATTATTACCATGTGCTTTATGCGGTTGACAATGATTTTAAAAACCTGTTCAAGGTCAAGGTTGATTTCAATGCAGAAATGGAACGCAATCCTGATAATACAGCCAGCTATATTCGTTTTTTAAACACCCTTGGCATCAAGGAGCCGATTGGTAAACCCGATGCAGAGGCCTTGAAAAAAATAATCGAGTTTGGTTCAAGGTTGGCGGAAGACCAGCAAAAACTCAGCACGCGGTTCGGACAAATCGCAGACCTGTTGCGGGAAGCCAATCACTATGCATCGGAAGAAAATGCTGCGGTGATCAGTGGTCGCCACATCCAAATGGCAGTGGAGAAAAAAGCCTATCGCAGCAACCTGATCCAGGAAAAAATCAATGAGATGATCCAGGAAAAACAAATCCTGATCGACATTACTGGAACCAAAACCGGACAGGTGAATGCTCTTTCAGTCATTGACATGGGTGACCTGATGTTTGGCAAACCCAACAGGATTACCTGTAGCATCAACCTTGGAAAGGCCGGCATTGTTGCCATTGAGCGGGAGGCAGAAATGAGTGGCCCCATCCATACCAAGGGGGTATTGATCTTGACCGGCTACCTGGCGGAAAAATTCTTTCAGGACAAGCCTGTCAGCCTTTCTGCAAGGCTGGTGTTTGAGCAGAGTTATGCAGAAGTGGAGGGCGATAGTGCATCCAGTACGGAGCTTTATGCCTTGTTGTCTGGCCTCGCCAAATTGCCCATCAAGCAAGGGATTGCTGTGACGGGTTCTGTCAACCAGAAAGGTGAAGTGCAGGCCATTGGTGGCATCAACGAAAAGATTGAAGGATATTTTGAATTGTGCAAATTGATTGGAATGAACGGAGAGCAGGGCGTGATGATTCCATCTTCCAATGCGCGGCACCTGATGTTGAAGGAAGAGATCCTGGAAGCAGTACGCCAGCACCAGTTCAACATATGGACAGTCGATACCATTGATGATGGCATTGAAATCCTCACCGGCATCAGGGCAGGAACCATTGCAGAAGAGGGCACTGTCAATGGAATGGTCAACAAGGTATTGAAAGGATTTTCCGACAAGATGAAATCATTTGGTGAGGGTGGAGAAGATGAACTGGCCAAGCAAAACGGCCAGGTGCATTGGGTTTCAGACATTGCCTCCCAATAAAATAAAATTATTTTTACTCCTCCAATAGGATGCGGCCTGTTCCAATAAGTTTGTATCCTAAATAGTGGAGATGAAAAAGAATTTGAGTTTTTCCGGCAGCTTGCAAGGTGTAATATTCAGCACAAGAAAGCCTTTCAGGGAATTGCAGGTGGTATCTGTTCGGATGGATCTTCCAGTGCGACAGATCAACCATCCAGCCATTGCCATCATCGTGAAGGCGGCCAATAAAGTATTCACCGCCATTTCGCGGTTGGAAGAAATGGACGGTAGTGGGTTTCACCCGATCAACATCATGAAGCGCCTGGGTCAGATCACAGACCTCGATACAGATCGCTTTGATACGGTGGAAATCAGGCCCTATAATTTTTCCATGCATCCGCGGCAGAACATCTCGGTTGAAATCAAATACAATTGATTCTGCGCGGATCTGTTGTACATTTGAGCAAGATTAGATTGCATGGTTTTTCCTGTCAAGGCTCCATATACCGTTGCTGCAGACATTGTCAAATACAGTGGGGATGCATTCAACAGGCATCCTGACCCATCTTACCTCTTGCAGAAAAAACATGAGTTGGATGCCCTCGGGCATGACCTCGCTGCAACAGCTGATGATGCTGCTCCATTTGTAAAAACGTTGGGAAAGTTTTGTGGCCTGGACAATGCCACAGACATCAGGTCCATTGCAATGGCCTGCGAAGAAGATCTTGCCATCCTTCACAAGGGCCTACTGGTTTCCATTTGTTTCTGCTTTCCCAGTGGATTTGTTCCTGCACAGAAATTGGGCGAATCTTTTTTTGGACTGCACCTGCCCGTGGCCGATGGCGAAAACCTCAGGGCATCCAGCGAGAAAGTGAGTGCCATCATTTCAAGAGATGGTGCCTTGTTCAGAAGGCATGTCTGGACAGTTACATCCTTGCCGGGTTTGAGCCAGCATCCCGCCTACCAACGGACTGTTGCGGCCGATATCGATGATCTTTACTTTAGGACAGAAATACAGACGACAGTGGGTGTCGCAGGCGATATTTGTTTGTTTTTTGTGAAGGTTGACATGCATCCCCTGGCATTGGTTTGGGAAGACCCATCAAAACGAGAACTTTTATTGGAGAGCATCAATTCCATGACGACATCAACACTCGAATACAAAAACCTGCATTCCGTAAAAGCAATACTGAACAGCCATCGATGACAGCTATTCCCTTGTTCGACCAAACATTTTTTCACTGACTTGCAGGATGAGTTCTTCGCTGTAGGGCTCATCATCCAGCAATTCCTCAACAAAGGCTTGCCATTCCCCGGTTTCTGGATCAAAGTATTCTGCAGCTTCTTTTCCTGCAAAAAGCTTGTAGTTCATTTTTGGATTGCCAGCAAAAACATAACCCGGATAATACCAGTCATATCCCTGGGATTTCAAATGATCAAGGGTGAGCAGGATCAGGTATTTCCCCAGGCTATGGGATGCGTATGCAGGATCATAGCAATGGATCTGGGAGGAGGCTGATTTTTCACCCAAATCAAAAATGCCGAGGGCAATCAGTTTTTCTCCATCATAAACAGCAATGGATTGGCTGCTGTAAATGGATGTATCTGCTTTACTGTCAAGCAGTGCATCCTGCAGCGTGGGATATCCATCGAAATCAATTGACTCGCGGTAAGCACGATACAATTTTTCTTCTGCTGCACCGATGGTTTGATGTGGCCCCATCACCACTCGAAACCCATTGTTTCTTTTTTTCAATTTTTGGTGGGAGGAATGTTGGAGGATTTGGTTGATGGAAAACCGCATCCACCATACCCTGCGCAGTCCTTTCAGTTCACTGTCATCATTGAAATCAAACAGGTGTGAGCAAGTGAAAACATGCTGGCGCATGCGGTACCAGCCCAAAGCCAGATAGCGATCGAGATCGGCTGGGGGCATCTGATCAGGATATTCAGTACGGTGGTAAATGGTCATGTATGCGCCTTAAGACAATAGGTGATGAGGGTGTTTCCAGGGTGAACGGTAATTCCTTTTCAGCAGTGCAGTAGCCTCTCGATCATGCTTGACAATCCGCTTCACAGGGTCATAGGCCAAAGGCCTTTGGAGTTTCATGGCAACATTGGCAAGGATGCAGGAAGCCGTTGAAACATGGCCTTCTTCAATGTCTGCCACAGGCCTGGTATTGTTGTCGATGGAGGCAAGAAAATTTCTCATGTGTTCACGGGTTGCAGGCGCTGCAAACAACTCAATGTCCTTCTCGGTAAGGTCTTCAGGATATTTTTCTTTTTCAAGCACCACATCCCGGTGAATCTTTTCTCCTTTCCCGGATGGGATGAAATCAAATTTCATGGTGCTGCCACAAAGGGTTCCATTCTCGCCATAAATTTTGAAAGACCAGGGATACTCAGGATCTGCTGCGGTTCCCCAGCTGCGGTGTTGCCAAACACAGTTCAGGTTGTCGTATTTGAAGATGGCGGTCTGTGTATCTGCAATATTGCTTTTTCCAGGATTGCTGCCATAGATGCCACCAGTTGAGCTGATTTCAATGGGCCAGCCCAGGTTCAGCATCCACCGCACCGTATCAAACATGTGGATGCACATGTCACCCATGATGCCATTGCCATATTCCATGAAGGCTCTCCACCAGCGGCGGTGGGGCAATCCGTCATAGGGCCTGAACGGTGCTGGGCCTGTCCACATGTCATAATCCAAAAAATCAGGCACCGGTTGAACGGTAGGATTGTTGCTGCTGCGCATGTGGTAATAGCAACACATTTCTACATGGTGAACTTTTCCCAGGAGGCCTGCATCCACAATGTTTTTTTTCGCTTCGATGAGATGGGGCGTGCTCCTTCTTTGTGTCCCAACTTGAACAGTCCTGTTGTATTTTCTTGCGGTGGCAAGGATGGCTTCTCCTTCCAGTACATCAACACTGATGGGCTTTTGGAGATAGACATGTGCGCCGGACTGTATCGATTCGATGGCCTGCAGGGCATGCCAATGGTCTGGAGATCCGATCAATACGATCTCTGGTTTTTGTTCTGCCAGCATCTTGCGGTAGTCTGCATAAAGCGGAATATTGTTATTGGATGCTGACCTTGCTGCTATCAGGGAAGCGGCTCCCTGCAATTGGTTTTTGTCTACATCACAGAGCCCCACCACTGTTGTTGGAGCCACTTGCATCAACCGGAACAAATCGCTTTTTCCATACCAGCCTGTGCCAATCAGGGCAACCCTTCTGGCCGGCCCAAGTGAAAATGTTTCCAAACCTGATGCCTTGATCGAAGAAAGGGCAAAAAGGGCCGCGCTGTTTTTGAGAAAATTTCTTCTGCTGTTAGAGCTTTGCATGTTATTTCAGGGCTTGATCAAAATGATATGAAAAGATAAGACAAAGCGCTGATCTTCTGCCTTCCTAATCGCTGCTAATTTCAAGGAAAATGGTTTCTCCAGCCTTCACTTCAACCTCCAATCCTTTTGCCAGCACACTGCCCTTGATTTTGTTTAATGTTCCTGCACCAATGTTACTCAATTCGTATGTCCGATTCTTCTCAACCACAAACCATTCCTGGTATTGGTTGATCCTGGGATAATCTGCAGGGTAGTGCATCTTGGTGGAATGGCGTGGTTCATCAAACTTCAATTTTCCTTTCCACCCTTCGGGTGATGAAACTGCAATTTTCAAACCTTTGGTTGTTTGTACAGCGCCAATCGACAATTGATCATCCCATTCCAGAGGAACAATTCCCTGTGTTTTCCAGAGGCAATACATGATGGAAGTCCGTGCAAAATTTCCATCCCCGTGCCAACCTTCAATCATGCCATCGGGTTGCTGCATGGCCCACATCACCTTGATTTCACTTTCAAGCCATTCTTTTGTAGATGCGATGGGTTCACGGTTGTAGAGGTTCAGGGTGCCTTCGATAGCATCTGCATACCCATCTGCACTGCCTCCCTCCCAATTGTGGTTCCTGTATTTTTCATTGAGCGATGAAATGGCTTTGATCACTGCATTCCTGTAAGCGGGCGTTGAATCAATAGTGGAAATGAACCAGTAGGCATTCAGCGTATAGCCAAAATTGTCAGCCAATCTTGCAGAAAGGATCTTGCCATTTTGTGGATTGACTTCATCATAAAACAATCCATCCTCATTCCTTCCCACTTCAAGGATGCGGTCCAGCATTTCGTGGACAAAGGGTTTCCACTGGTTTCTTTTTTCAGGCATTGCATAGTAAGTGGCAATGTATGCTTCACAGAGTCCGGAAATGATTTCACAGCCATGATCTCGGATGCGCAAATGGTCCAGGGCCCTTGTCGGCAATTGTTTTTCGTTCAGGTAATTGTCTGCAATCTCTATGGCCCAATCAAGGTATTTTCTTTTTCCTGTGAACCAATACATGCGGGAAAGCACCTGCAACAAATCTCCATTCACTTCTACTGTTGCGCTGCTGCCATACCAGTTTCCATGGATGTTTTTTGCTACCCTGGTCAGCAGGGGAAGGTCATCCAGGATTTCCAGCATGCGATTGCTCCAGGGGCTTTTGCCCAACCACTCGGTGAGGGGGATGAGTCCGTCCTTCATGTATTCTGCTGCGCCGAAAATAAGTTGGTTGGTATCAATCGTCTCATTTTTAAAACCTTTTTTTGAAAACGAATAGGTGTCGGGGAGTTTTCCGATCCTTGGGGTAAGCCGCCGCTCAGTCTTCAACATGTCCAGGGCCTGGCCTTTGAAGAATTCTGGCATCAGCATGGAGGATGTCAACACCATGAAGGGATAGTTGTCTGCTGCTGCATCCCAGGCATTCCAGAAATCTTTTGAATCGGTGATGTTTCTTGGGATCAATCCAGTTGTTGCATCAGCATGTTTCATCCATGCATTCACATAGGCAATGCACCTGTTAAAGCCCTGGTTCACCAGTTTGCCGTTCTCCACCGCCTGTCTGAAATCAGGATCCATTGTTTGGGATTGGATGGCGGTGGATGTTATCAGCAAAAGGATGACAGAAAATAATTTCATGATTTCAGCATTGGATGTCAGAAGATGCGCCTCGGGCATTACGAAGCTTGTTGAAGTTACCCAATAAGTTTATGATTGGTATGCAGTAGCACTGAAGTATTTTCAATAAATTGTTGTCCAATCTTTCATCTTTCTGCATAAGACAGAAGGTATAATTTTGAACACATGACAGAACAATTAAGCGGACAACCAATCATCTGCTGGGGCATCATCGGTTGCGGAAATGTAACTGAACTGAAAAGCGGACCGGCATTCAACAAGGTTGCCCAATCAACCTTGCATGCCGTGATGCGCAGGGATGCAGCCAAGGCAGCAGATTATGCAGCAAGGCATCAGGTGCCTTTTTGGTACAGCGATGCAGCAGCATTGATCAATGATCCTGCCATCAATGCTATTTATATTGCGACCCCTCCAAAATTTCATGAGGAATACGCAATTGCTGCCATGGAAAAAGGCAAAGCAGTGTACGTGGAGAAACCAGTAACACTGTCTGTGGCTTCTTGCAAGCGCATGGCAGATGCCGTAAAGGCCAATGACGGAAAATTGGTTGTGGCCCACTACCGGAGAGGGTTGCCCATGTTTTTAAAAATAAAAGAATTGGTTGAAACCGGTGCCGTGGGCAAGATCAAGAACATCCGCCTGACCATGTTCCAGCCGCACAGGACGGACATTGTTGCCAATACGGAATTCAACTGGCGCGTAGATCCTGCATTTGCAGGAGCCGGATATTTTTATGACCTGGCGCCACACCAGCTCGACATCATCCAGTTCATTTTTGGTGAAGCCCTCAGCAAGGCCGGTGTTGCTGCACACCAAACTGATTTTTATGCTGCAGAAGATGCCGTCTCTGGCATCATGGAGCTTCCCGACAGTATTTTGTTTCAGGGAGACTGGAATTTTTCGATGCCTGAAATCTTGAAGGAAGACAGCTGCCTGATCATTGGAGAAAAAGGCTACCTCAAGTTTCCCTTTTTTGGAACGGAGTTGAGGATTGTGACAGAAGCCGGCGCAGACCTGAAGTCTTTTGAACATCCGCAAAACATTCAGCATCCCATGATCAGCAACGTGGTGGATTATTTTCTCGGAAAATCAGCCAACCCCTGCTCCATCGAAGAAGCCATGAAGAGCATGGAAGTGATGGAATCATTTGCTTACGGAAACTAACATCGATACAACTCAAAAACATGTCAAAAAAAATTACGCCTGCACGCATTTGCATAGCCCTTTTCCTAATCATTGCCGGACTGTCGTATACCTTGCCCCGCTATGGTTTCAGCGAAAACAAAGTTTTGAAAGACAGCCTCACAGAAGCACAAAAAAGGCTGCCCGAAAATGCCTTGAAAGGCCTAAATGTGGCATATGGTTTGCAAGTGCAATTGATGGCCACTGAACCCATGTTGCAAAATCCCACCAATATTGATGTGGATGAGCGGGGAAGAATCTGGGTGACGGAAGCCTACAATTACCGTCCCAACCTCAATGGAAATCCAACTACCTCCAAGGGCGACCGCATCATGATCCTGGAAGACAGGAATGGCGATGCACGCATCGATACAGCAAAGCTTTTCTATCAAGGCCCTGAGCTGAATGCGCCACTGGGTATTGCCGTTTTGGGGAAGCGTGTGATTGTTGCACAAAGTCCTTTTGTTTGGAATTTTTATGATGACAATGGGGATGACAAAGCAGACCGGAAAGAGATCATGTTCCAGGGCATTGAAGGTGAACAGCACGACCATGGCATGCATACCTTCACATTTGGTGCTGATGGAAAACTCTATTTCAATTTTGGAAACAGTGGAAAGACCTTGAAGGATAAAAATGGTAAGACAGTGCTGGACCAGGATGGGGATGAGATTGGCCCCAATAAGTACAAGCAGGGAATGGTGTTCCGTTGTGATCCTGATGGATCCAATGTGGAGTGCCTGGGCGATAATTTCAGGAACCCTTATGAGGTGGCGGTAGACAGCTATGGCACCATGTGGCAGAGCGACAATGATGATGATGGCAACAAGGGAACAAGAATCAACTACGTAATGCCTTATGGCAACTTTGGCTATACCGATGAAATGAGTGGTGCAGGCTGGAATACCGCTCGTACCAACATGGAAGACTCGATTCCATTGCGCCATTGGCACCTGAACGATCCAGGATCCATTCCGAATGTATTGCAAACCGGTGCAGGATCCCCAACAGGATTGCTGGTGTATGAAGGAAAACTCTTGCCTGAAGCCTTTCAGCACCAACTCATCCATGCCGATGCAGGACCCAACGTGGTTCGGGCATACAGCATCAGCAACCAGGGTGCCGGCTATGGCGCAGGAATTGTCAATATTTTAAAGGGAGAAAACGACCGGTGGTTCAGGCCTGCAGATGTTTGTGTTGCTCCCGATGGCTCATTGATTGTAGCAGACTGGTATGATCCGGGTGTTGGTGGCCACCAGGCTGGAGACCAGACCAGGGGCCGCATCTACCGGGTGGCGCCTGCCAGTGCAGCCAGCTATACCATGCCAGCCATTGATTTTTCTACAGTCGATGGAGCTATACAGGCATTGCAAAATCCGAACTTGGTGGTCCGCTATCATGCCTACAACCGCTTGCAGGAATTGGGCAAAAAATCAGTGGGGCCTTTGGAAAACCTCTGGAACGCTGATGCCGATCCTGCCATGCGGGCAAGGGCTTTCTGGAGCCTGGTAAAAATGCCATCCGCCAAAGCAGACAAATACATCAAGCAGGCACAAAAAGAAAAAAATCCGCAGCTCAGGATGCTTGCCATCCGTGCAGCGCAGCAGCTTAACATCAATAACCTTGCAGTAGTGAAAGCATTGCAGAACGATCCAGATCCTCAGGTGAGACGCGAATGCATCATTGCCCTTCACCACAACAAATTGCCTGAGGCTGCTGGACTCTGGGCTTCTCTTGCTGCCCAGTATGATGGCAAAGACCGCTGGTATCTTGAGGCCTTGGGTGTGGGCGCAGATGGGCAGTGGGATGCCTTTTTCAACGCCTACCTGCTTGCTACAAAAGATCCCTTGAAAGACGCTGCCGGAAGAGATATTGTCTGGAGGGCCAGAACAGACAAAGCCCTGCCTTATCTTGAACAGCTGGCTGCAAATGCAAGCCTTCCCCTCAACGCAAGGCTCCGCTATTTTCGCGCATTTGATTTCAACAACAGCCCAGCCAAAACTGCTGTATTGTTGAACATCATCAAAAGCAATTCTACCAAAGATATCGGCCTTGACAAGCTGGCCCTCTCTGCGCTGAGTCCTGCTGCCACCAAGTCAAATGCCACGGCAGAAGCAGCGTTGACCAGGGTGCTCAACGCTACCTACCCAACAAAAGATTACCTGGACTTGGTGGTTCAATACAACCTAAAGGCTGAGCATCCAAGATTGATGGAGATGGCCATTGCAAAAAATACCGATGACCTGGGAAGAAATGCTGCAAAGACCTTGCTTGGATCAGGAGGTACTGATCTGGTATGGAAGGCGCTGAATGAACAGAACGCAGAGCGTGCCATGGGCCTGTTGAATGCAATGGCAAAAATCGGAAACACTGCCTCAGTGGATATTTTACAAGCAGTTGCCCTGGGCAACCGTTATCCGGAAACCCTGAAAAAATTTGCTGCCACAAGGATTGGCTACAGTGGGGAGGGAGAAAAAAGGGTTTTGAAGATCCTAAAAAACAACCAGGTACCAAGCGAATTGATTGCTGATGTGGTGGCCAGTGTGAGCAATTCATGGAGAGAGTCTGTGCGCAAAGAAGCCAGGCAATACCTCCCCAAAGCAGCAGCTGTTGAAGCGGTAGTCAAGGTTCCGACAATTGATGAACTCAGTGCCCTCAAAGCAGTTGCAGCCAATGGCAAGGTTGTTTTTGCCTCGAATTGTGCTGTTTGCCACAAGGTCAACAATGATGGCTATGATTTTGGTCCGAAGCTTACAGAGATTGGATCAAAATATGCGAAGGACGGAATGCTCAAGGCCATTGTTGACCCTTCGGAAGGCATCAGTTTTGGTTATGAGGGATGGGTGTTGAAAATGAACGATGGTTCAGAAACCATGGGCATCATCTCCAGCAAAACAAAGACGGAGATTGAATTGAAAATGCCTGGTGGCAGTGTTCAAAAAATCAAGCTTGCATCAGTCAAGTCCATGGAACAGATGAAAACTTCCATGATGCCTGCCGGCTTGCATGCTGCCATGTCTCAACAGGAATTGGCCAACCTGCTGGCTTACCTTGATGGGCTAAAAAGAAAATAGGCTTTTTGTTTTGTGTACCTTGCAGTCAAACCAAGTTGCATGAAATATTTTCTGCCTTTTCTTTTGTTGTTGACTTTGCATGCTCATGCCCAGATTGATCCCAAGACCGTTACCATTGCGCGGGACAGTTTTGGTGTGCCCCATATTTTTGCTAAAACTGATCCCCAGGTTTCATACGGATTGGCATGGGCGCATGCAGAGGATGATTTCAAGAGTTTGCAATTTGTTGCACTTCCTTCCAAAGGCTTGATGGGAAAGGCGTTGGGCAAAGACGGTGTGGCGGGCGATTATGCCTTTGCCCT